>Ga0181529_10003686_pt1 | contig 17203 bp, 13 predicted proteins | sample PEATcosm2014_Bin_36_FD_119763 | JGI IMG/M metagenome (GOLD analysis project Ga0181529, IMG submission 119763) | Peatland microbial communities from MTU Mesocosm Facility, Houghton, MI, USA - PEATcosm2014_Bin10_30_metaG | ecosystem: Environmental > Terrestrial > Soil > Wetlands > Peat | place... | reverse complement strand
GTGGGGCCGGCGATCCGGGAAGAGAAGGGCGAGCAGAGTGTCGCCGCCCACGAGGCGCGCGCGCCCTGGCACATGCCCGAGCGCTGCCCGGCCTGCGACTCGAAGGTGGTGCGCGAAGAAGACGAGGTGGCGGTGCGCTGCCCGAACCGCTCGTGTCCGGCGCAGTTGGTCGAGGCGGTCAGGCACTTCGTGAGCCGCGGCGCCATGGACATAGACGGCGTCGGCGACGAGGCCGTCTGGGCCCTGCACCAAGCCGGCCTGGTGGCCAACGTCGCCGACCTGTACGACCTGAGCCTCAGCCGCCTTGCCGACGTGCCGCTGTTCACGCGCAAGGCCAAGGGCCCCGACGAGGACATCGTCGTGCCCAATCGCTTTGCCGAGACCCTGCTCGCCTCGATCGAGGCGTCCAAGGCGCAGCCTTTTGCCCGCGTGCTGTTCGCGCTGGGCATCAGGCATGTGGGCGGAGTCACCGCGCAGCTCCTGGTCGAGCACTTCGCTTCGCTCGACGAGCTCGAGCGTGCGAGCGAGGCTGAGATCGCCGACGTGCCCGGCATCGGTCCGGTGGTCGCCACGACGGTCGAGCAGTACCTGGTCGACCCGCACAACCGCGAGACCCTGGCCAAGCTGCGCGCCCACGGCCTGCGCTTCGTGGAAGAGGCGCCCCAGCGCGCCGCCGGCTCGCTCTCGGGCAAGACGTTCGTGCTCACCGGCGCGCTCGACACGCTGTCGCGCGTCGAGGCGGGGGAGAGGATCGCGGCCCTGGGCGGCAAGGTCGGCAGCTCCGTGAGCAGTCGCACCGACTATGTGGTGGCCGGCGCGAGCCCCGGCTCGAAGCTCGCCAAGGCGCAGAAGGCCGGCGTCGCGATCATCGACGAGCAGGCGCTGCTGGCCATGCTGGGCGAGGACGGCCAAGGTGCAGGCGAAGGCTCAGGGGGCCGGTACGCCGGCGAAGACAGCGAGCCTGCCGCCGGCGAAGGCGGCGGCGCCCATAATCGCGCTTAAGGTCGCCTTAACACGCGCTTAATCAGCGCGGGCGATACTCCTTATCGACCCCCCTCAAAGGGCAACCCCAAGCCCTGACAGCGAGCCCTGCCCCCCCGTGGGGCCGCTGCGTACGAGCCCCGCCCCCCCGCGGGGCTCGTTTCGTTGTGGGGTCAGTCGTGACTCCCGCGCTCGAGCGCGGCGCGTTTTCGATCGTGGCTTGGGAGCGGTCGCCGTGCTCGACGTCCGTGGGCGGGCCGATTCCCGCGCCGGCCATCTGGACGATAGACTACGCGTGGGCCGGCGTAGCTCAGTTGGTAGAGCAGCTGTCTTGTAAACAGCAGGTCAACGGTTCGATTCCGTTCGCCGGCTCCAAAGAGATCACCTGCACAGTGTGAATCGCCCCGCTATCGGCGTCGATTCATTCTGGCCGAAGGGCGCGCCAGAGGTCCTGAGCCTGGCGCCGAAGAAGGTCCAGGCGCGGGGCAGCAGAAGACGAGCTCGCGTCAGTCGGGGTCTTTGGCGTTCAGATCGTCGAGGAACGCGCGACGTTTGGCGACCTCCGCCTTGACCTCTACGACCTTCGCGAGCGCGGCTTGGGGAAGCGCGTCGTTGTAGGCGTCGATCGCCGGGGTGAACTGGGTCAAACGTCGTTCGACTTCGGCCATCTGCCCGCGTATCCATCTCTTCGCTTCAGACGCATCGAACTCCGGAAATGAGTGGACAAAGGACAGCTCGTTGTCGCGCATGGTGCCCTCGAGTCGGCCTCGGAACTCGGGGGATGAGCAACGTAAGAGATCGAGGTCTCCGGCGACCTTGAGCACGAACCGGACTGGGTCCGGGTCATCCGGGTTGGTGGCCTCTGCATGGGGATCACCGACGATCCTGGCCATTTCAACGCGGAATCTCTGCGCGTACTCATTGGCGACCGCGCTGTCGGCGATCTCGATGCTCCCTCTCGGGATCGACGCCGTCTGGATCTCGTCGACCATCGCGCGCTTGCGTTGGTCCAGCCATTCGGATATCGCGAACTCGTTGAACAACAGATCAGCCATGTTCCCACCTCGGTCGACTGGCCAAGTCTAGTACCGAAGGAACAGGGCGCTGCAGAGCTGAACGGACCAAACGCACTCGCGGCACTCGCCGAGATCGCGGCCGACGTGCTCACCAGAACGGCGGCTCGCGGGCGCGGCTGCCTCAGGGTGAACGCGGCGGCTTGTGTGGCCGAGGGCATCCTGCGGGCGGCAGCGGACTTTCACGGCGACGCCCAGGGGCCGCCGGCCTTACGGCGGACGGGTTATCACTGTAAAGGCAGGGGAAAGGTGCCTGAAACGACGGCGTGACCACCGCCTTCCGTCCATCGGCGGCGGCCCGTGGCGTCGTTTTTGCGACACCGGCAATTCGTCGGGTGCGGCGCTCCGCAGCGCTCGGAAGAGACGTCAAGGCGCGGCGCCCCGGCTCAAGGCCAGGAGAGAAGCGATGGCCGATCCCCACACCCCCGCGCCGCCCCCGGGCGGCTCCGCGGGTGACCCTGCTCCCGCGCACGGGCCCGCGGTCGTCCTGTCGAGCGGCGGGCGCAGCGCCTGGGACCGTCACAAGGTGTTCATCCTCGCGGCGATCTGCGTGGCCCAGTTCATGGTCGTGCTCGACATCGCCGTGGTGAACGTGGCGCTGCCGTCGATCAGGAACGACCTGCACTTCACGGTCGAGAGCCTGCAGTGGGTGGTGACGGCCTACGCCATCTTCTTCGGCGGCTTTCTGCTGCTCGGCGGGCGCCTGGCCGACGTTCTCGGCCGCCGGCGCCTGTTCATGATCGGCCTCGTACTCTTCTCGGGCGCCTCGCTGGCCTGCGGCTTCGCCTGGTCCGAAGCCTCGCTCATCACGTTCCGCTGCATCCAGGGGCTCGGCGGCGCCCTGCTGTCGCCGGCGGCGCTGTCCATCCTGGTGACGACCTTCGCCGAGGGGCGCGAGCGCAACCTGGCGCTGGGCGTGTGGGGCGGCATCGCCGGCAGCGGCGCCGCTGCCGGCACGCTGCTCGGCGGCGTGCTGACGAGCGCCCTGGGCTGGCAGTGGATCTTCTACATCAACGTGCCGATCGGCGCCGCGCTGGTCGCGCTCAGTCCCTTCCTGCTGCCCGCCAGCCGCGAGGGCGGCGCGCGGCGCGGCTTCGACCTGCCCGGCGCGATCACCGCGACGGCGGGTCTCATGCTGCTGGTCTACGGCCTGACCCGTGCCACCCAGATCGGCTGGGGGGCCGGCGAGACGATCGCCTTGCTCGCCGTCGCGGCCGCCCTGCTGGTCGCCTTCGCCGCGATCGAGCTGCGTTCGCGCAACGCCCTGCTGCCCCTGCGCATCATCGGCCTGGCCACGCCGCGCACGGCCAACATCGTCGGCTTTCTGGTCGGCGCCGGGCTGTTCTCGCAGTTCTTCCTGCTCTCGCTGTACATGGAGCAGGTGCTGCACTACTCGGCCTTAAAGACCGGCGTGGCCTACGTTGCGACGACCTTCCTTACGGTGGTCTTCGCCGTGGTGGCCCAGGGTCTGGTCAATCGCGTGGGCACGCGCGTGGTGCTGCCCATCGGCCTCGTGTTCGCCGCCGCGGCGGTGCTGCTCTACACGCGGCTGCCGGTGCACGGCAGCTACGTCTCCGACCTGCTGCCCGGCTTTCTGCTCACCGGCGTCGGCCTGGGTCTGGCCTTCGTGCCCGACTCGATCGCCGCCCTGACCGGAGCCCGGCCGCGAGAGGCCGGCGCCGCCTCGGGGCTGATCAACACGAGCCAGCAGATCGGCGGCGCCGTGGGGCTTGCGGCCATCACCACGATCGCCACGACCGCGACGTCGAGCTACCTGCGCTCCCATCTGGCGCTGGGCGCGGCGGCGCCGCTGGCCGCGCTGACGCACGGCTTCCACATCGCCTTCATCGCGCTGGCCGGCGTGCTCGGCCTGGCCGCCGTGCTGGCAGCGCTGTTCATCACCTCGGAGCCGGCGACCGCCGCCGCCGGGGTCGAGCAGGAGTCCGCCGCGGCGGCCGCGGGCGCGGCGCCCACGCCGCTGCGACCACGTCCGGTGCGCGTGCTCGGTCTGGTGGCGGCCAGCGCTCCCGGCGCGGGACGGCGCTCCTACCACCGCGGCCTGTTCCGAGCCGCTCGGGAACAGGCGCCGGCGGGCATGATGATCGACGAGTTCGACGTGGCCGCCCTGCCCGCCTACCCCGGCGACGGCAGCCCGACGGCCGACGCGGAGCCGGTCCAGGTCGCCCGGCTGCGCAGCGCCGTGCGGCGCTCGGGAGCGATCCTCGTGGCCACGCCGCAAAGCGACGGCGACATCGGCGGCGCCATGAAGAACGCCTTCGCCTGGGCGGCGGGCTCACCCGACGGTCGTCAGGCGCTGGCCGGCAAGCCGCTCGGCATCATGGGCTCGTCGTGCGACACGCCCCGCCTGCTCGAAGCTCAGGCGCAGATGCGCGACGTGCTGGGCGCCGGGCCGTCGGGCACCGACGGCGACGGCGACGGCGCGCGGTTGATCTGGAGCTGTGTGCGCGGCGACAGCCACACGCAGGGGCGCCCGACAAACGACGTGCGCGAGTCGGTGCAGGGCCTGCTGGCGGCGCTGTCGGAGGTGGCACAACCCTCGGAGCAGATTGCCTGAGGGGCATCGGGCGGCGCCGCGCAGCACAAGGTCGCGTGAAGGCAAAACAGCGGCGGGCCGCGGGCCGTACCGGCCCGCGGCCCGCCCCGTCGCGGCGAGTGGTCGTTGGCCGTTGCTTACGACTCCTCGACGACGCCCTCGAGCAGCTCTTCGGTGGTCACGTCGGCGCCCCTGGACTGGGCCCGACCGATCAGATAGAAGACCACGCCCACCAGGCAGATGACGATGAACGAGCCGAACGTGACGAGCTCGAAGAACGCGCGTGAGACGCCCCAGCTGTCCATGATGCTGTACTTCTGGCCGAGGACGCCGTCGATGAGGCCGGGCCAGAGCAGCGTGAAGCCGGTGAGCACGATGCCGATCTCGCTCAAGATGACGCAGAGCCACAGCCCGCTCTGACCGCCCGGCACGACGAAGGGCCGATGCACGTCGGGGAACTTGCGGCGCAGCGTGATGGTGGCCGGGATGGTGAAGATGTAGGCGAGCACCGCCGTCGACAGCGCGATGCCCAGGAACACGGCCATGGCGTTGTTGAGCGTGTTCGCGTTGCTCAGGTGCGACAGGTAGAACACCACGATCACGAAGGCCGAGCCGACGATGCCGGAGAGCCACGCCATCGAGGTCGGCGTGCCCTGGCTGCCAAACTTGCCGAGCCAGCGCGGCGCCGCGCCGTCGAGGGCGGCGACGGCCTGTACGCGGCAGGAGCCGAGGATCCAGACCGAGCCAGAGCCGATCAGCGTGAGGATGATGACGATGCCGAACAGGTAGCCGATGAACTTGGCGCCGCCGCCGGTGCCGATGACCGTCTTGTTGACCAGCGAGAAGGCGCCGGTGAGACCGCTCGAGGTGGTCAGTTCCTTGACCGGCAGGGTGAACAGGATGCCGAACAGCACGATGATGTAGAGCGCGCTGGTGATGATGCCCGAGCGCAGGATGCCGATCGGCACGTCGCGCTGCGGGTTGGTCATCTCTTCGCTGGCGCCCGATTCGAGCTCGAAGCCCACGAACAGGAAGATGATCGAGCCGATCACGGCCAGGAAGCCGCTGACCGAGGGCACGTAGGTGTGACCCGCGGCGATGCCGCTGGGCACGCCGTTCTTGATGAGGTTGGCGACCACCAGGATGGCGAAGGTGATGACCGCGATGGCCTTGACCCAGGCGCCGATGTTGGCGGCCCACTTGCCGTGCTTGAGGCTCATCACGGCGATCGCGATGCACACCCAGACGAAGATGAGGCCGATGACGATCGACCCCACCCAGCCGATGTCGGCGTGCTTGTTGGGTTCGAGGAAGAAGCTGTTGATCGAGGCGATCGACACGCCGGCCAGCGAGCCGCCGATCCAGACCGCGTTCGAGATCCAGTAGAGGATCGCGGTGAGCTCGCCGGGCAGCTTGCCGTAGGCCATGCGCGCCCAGGTGTAGATGCCGCCCTCTGCCGGGAAGGCGGCGCCGAGCTCGGCGGTCACCAGGCCGTAGGGCAGCAGGAAGAGAAAGACGAAGATGACGAACCAGGTGATGCCCTGACCAAGTCCCCACTTGGCCAGGCCGGCGACCGCGTCGAGCCCGATGATCGCGCAGACGCTGAAGAAGACGAGGTCCCAGCGCTTGAGCGTCTTGACGAGCTTGGCCTTTTCTTTCTTGAGCGCGACTTCAGCCATGCAGACCCCTCCATTGCATCGTTTCGCGGACGTGATCCGACGCTCCCCTTGCGCGCATCGGACATACTCACCCCTGCATATAATCCCGATGATGCCCGGGTGCAAGGCCTAGTTCTTTCCGAGATCGACAGCGAGACTCGTGTCGCGTGGAAGGCTCGGCCACCGTGGGGCTCCGGTGCTACCGTCTGGCGACGGGCGGCCCGTGGCGGGATAGGCTCAAGCGTCCGCGGCAGCGCCGGCCGTTCGCGGCAGCGCGGCGAGCTTCTGCGGGTGGCGGGTGGCGCGAGGGTCGATATACCATGAGCGGACGGTCCGGGGTCCGTCGTCTTTGTCACACGCCACATGCCGACCCCCCCCAGTCCCACCGGCCCGGCCGCGCTCGTTGCGACAGGGCACTCGCGCGAAGCAGTGGAGGTGATGCGTTTGGAACCCAAGATCGCTACCCGCATGGGTGACGGCTCGCTCGTCGAGATGACCCGCTCCGAGATCAAGGCCGATATCGAAGACGGCACTCAGCAGGCGGCCAAGCGGGCCAAGACCGAGCCGCTCACGCCCGACGAGCAAGACCATCTGCTCGACATCTACGCCTCGTCGGCGCGCTTCACCGCGGTCGACATAGGCGAAGAAGTCATCATGAGCAACGACGGCACCGGCACCAAGCACATCGGTAACCGGGTGCAGGACCTGCAGACCTACGAGCAGGTCGTCGGCATCGACATGGTCGAGCTCTGGCAGATCGACTACTCGTACAAGGCCATCAAGACCAACGTGGCCCACGAAGGCCAGACCATGAAGATCGCCCAGATGCTCTGCACGAACCCCGTGCAGTACGGCGCGATGCCCGACCTGGGCCGTTACTCCAAGCCCGACGGACCTATTCCCAACTGGTCCGAGCTGCTGCCGCTCATGAAGGTCGACGAGGCCCGTGCGGCTCAGCTCGAAGCCTGCGACATGCTGGTCGAAGACATCAACTACGTGGCCGACCACATGATCGAAGCCGGCGCCGACGGCATCGACATGGACACCACCGGCGCGGCCGGCGACGCCGACTTCCTCGCCGGCCTCACCGCCTGCCGCATGCTGCGCGAGAAGTACCCGTGGCTCGGCATCGAGATCGGCATGGCGAGCGAGTTCGTGCTCGGCATGCACGGCCAGCTCACCTTCGACGGCGAGCGCCTGGCCGGCATGTGGCCTAAAGACCAGGTGCGCATGGTGCAGGCGGCCGGCGCCTCTATCTACGGTCCGGCCATCAACATCAACACCGGCAAGTCGACCGCCTGGAACATCGCCCGGGCCATGACGTTCATCAAGCCGGCGGCCGAGATCGCCGAGATCCCGGTGCACGTCAACGTGGGCATGGGCGTCGGCGGCGTGCCGACCTGCGTCTACCCGCCGGCCGACGCCACGTCACGCGCCTCCAAAGCCTTCGTCGAGATCCTCAAGATCGACGGTTACTAGGTAGGCACGGGCGATTCCCAAGGCATGGAGTCTGCCCACGTGCAGGCTTCGGGCATGGGCGGAATGCGCACCGCGGGAGATCTCGTGGCACGCATGCAAATGACCCGGAGAATGCGCTTGAAAGAGGCCAAGGCCTACGTCGCCGACAAACTCGGCTGCGGGGTCCGCGACCTGTCCGATCCGATCGCCATGGAGCAGATCCGCGGCGACAAGGGGTTGGGGCTGTTGCCTCACACCTCGGCGGTGCGCCCCGGCGAAGCCGGCATGATCGAGGCCAAGTTCAACATCGCACGCACGCTCGATATCCCCATCAACTGCGTCGAGCGCTTCAAGGAGCGCGCCGGGCTGTAAGCGCGGCGATCGTCTGTACGACGAAGAAACGACGGCGGGGGCGCGGCAGAGCCGCGCCCCCGCCGTCGTTTTTGTCGGCGTGTCGTTCCCGGCGCCGCCGCGCCCGGCGCTGTGACGCTCGCGCTTCGAGCGCGCCGCGTCGCTACTTGAGCGGCGCCTGCAGCGTCGCCGTGCCGAGCGGTTCGACCGCCAGGCCTGTGGCGAACGCCGCGTTGAAGGCGCCCAGGAAGTTGGCGTTATAGGAGAGCGCGATGCCGGTGACCTTCACGTAGGTGCGGCCGTGGATGCGCGGCAACGTGATGTGCATGCCCGCCAGGCTCTGGGTGAGGATCGTCGTGCGAGTGCCGTTCACGAGGGCGGTCCAGCCGGCCGTCGTGCCGACCCCTGCGCGCCACGCCGGGAGGGTGAGAGTCCGCAGCGTGCCGGCGGCGTAGTGGATGAACACGATCCCGCCCTTCGACCTGAACGTGCCTTGCAGGGTCGAGGTGTTCCACGTACCGCCGTAGACCGGCATGACGACGCGCGGTCCGGGCACGTTGAACCGCTCTACGGCGGGCGCGAACGGATAGAGAGGATACCCCGCCCCGACGAAGGTGGCGAAGAATGGGTCGAGAGTGACGACGATCGTTCCGGAGCCCAGACTGCGAGACGCGGCGTCGGCCGACGCCGGCAGGAGTGCCGGCAGCGCTATCAGGGCGACGGCGGCGAGCAGGGCAAGGCGCGTGCGTGTCTGTTTCATCGAGACCTCCCTCGTTCTGGTCATGGGGCCGTCTGTCGGCCCGCATAGAAGAGGGGTACCCGCCCGTAGGCGGTTGCGTGCCGATTCACTGTTTGCGCCCATGGGCGGGTCGGGCGTGGCACGGTGCGGCCCGCCGGGGGAGAGGCCTCGCCGTGCGGGTCGCCTGCGCGAGCTAGTCGCGTACCGAGCCCGGCGCCGGAGCGGCGGCGTGGATGTCCATGACGGCCTGGAGCAGCTTGACGGCCTCGTCGTGGGGGCGCTGGAACGAGTTGCGCCCCATGATCGTGCCGAATGCGCCGCCCGCCGCGCACTGGCGGTTCTCTTCGAGGACGGCGTCGATGCCCTTGGCCTCGCCGCCCGAGAAGATGACGATGCGGCGGCCGGCGAAGGCGCCCTGCACGACGGCCTTCACGCGGTCGGTCAGCGTGTCGACCTTGATGGCGGCCTTGTGGATGCGCCGGGTTTGCTGGCGTGTGCGCCGGCGCCCCGGTCGCCGGGTCGGCCTGCGCCCAGATGATGCCCCGGATGGTGCTTCTGGTCGCGTGGGCGCCGCTCAGCGGGTACCCTTCTGCCATGATCCACGCACCGACAGACGACCCCGTCGTCATCGTGCAGCACGAGGCCGCGGCGCACGCCGGCACGCTGCTCGAGACGCTCGTCAACGCCGGGCTCACCGTCGACGTACGCCAGCTCCACGCCGGCGCCCGCGTGCCGGCCGTCGAGGAGCTCGGCGAGATCGCCGGACTCGTCGTGCTGGGCGGTTCGATGAACGCCGACCAGGCTGCCGAGTTTCCCTTCATCGACCGCGAGCGCCGCCTGCTCGTGGCGGCCGTCGAAGCCGGCTTGCCCGTGCTCGGCATCTGCCTGGGCGGACAGCAGCTCGCGGCCGCCGTCGGCGGCCGCGTGTACGCCCGCGCCGTGCCCGAGGTGGGCTGGCTGCCGGTCGAGATCGTGCGCTCCGACGGCCTGCTGCGCGGCATCGAGTCGCCGTTCTGCGCGCTGGAGTGGCACGCCCAGTCGTTCACCGTACCGGCCGAGGCCGAGGTGCTCGCGCTGCGCTCGGGCGATCCCGGCGTGCAGGCCTTTCGCATGGGACGCCGGGCCTGGGGCGTGCAGTTCCACGCCGAGGTCGACGAGAGCATCTTGCGGTTCTGGCTGGCGCGCGACAACAAGGGGGTGGCGCGCCGCGACCCCGAGCTCCACGCGCGGCTGGTGGCTTCGATCGCGCAGGTGGTCGCCGACTCGCGGCTGCTCTGCCGCCGCCTGGTCGAGAACTTCGTGGCGGCGTTCTAGGCGAGCCGACGAACGCCGCCGGGCCTTTGGGGTGGCGCGGTCGGTGCGGCCGTCAGGCGACGCGCGCTTCGGCGATCGTAGGGGCCGGCAACAGCTTATGCAGGCGTACCTGCGTGCCGCCCGCCACGCGAAACTCGACGCGGTCCATCAGCTCGACCATCAAAAAGAGCCCGCGGCCCGATTCGCAGTAGGCGTCGGGCTCGGGGCAGGCCACCGGTACCGCCAGGGCGAGCCCGCCGCCGTAGTCGCGTACGGTGGCCACGACCTCGTTGCTGTTGATCACGATCCAGGCGCGCACGCCGCGCGGGCTCGCCGCGAAGCGCAGGGCGTTCATGCAGGCCTCCTGGACGCACGTCAGAACGTCGTAGGTGACGTCGGCCGGCAGCGCACGTCTCTGCAGATACAGGCGCAGCTCTTCGCGCATGGACTGCAGTTCGCTGATGTCGTGAGCAGTGACCATCCGGCCGTTCGCCTTCACCTTCAAAACCCTCCCCGCTAAACGGTCCCCACATGGCGCGTAAGCCAAGCACGCGGGGGGGCGCCCGGCCGGCGAGCGATCGCCCCTTAGGCACGTCTTCTGCGCTGCGCGGCGCAGACCTTCCCGAGAGCCGTTGTAGCCGTGCGCCGCGGGCCAAGCAGCGATCGGCACGGCTGCGCCGCTGCCCCGCGCTTTACGTCGTGTCGCCCGCCGGTTCTGTACACTGACGGTCGGCGAGCGAGGTTCCGGGAGGACCATGGCACAGCAGACGATCGACCACGACTGGCTGGCAGAGCTCTGCCAGCGCACCGACGACATCCTCTGGGCCGGCTACCGGTACTCGCAGGGGGCAAGCGACGCACCGTGGCCGCGCGTGCTGTTCCCGCTCAAGGGGCACGAGCCGCGCGTCGGCGAGCACGAAGCGCGTGTGGCCTTCATCGCGGCGCTGCTCGCCGATCCGGCTGGCGCCCCTTGGGCCTTCGCCGCCGAGGCGCCCACCAGGCTCTCGTACCGGTTCGCCGGGCGCGCCGCCGGGCCGCGGGCGCACCGTGCCCTGACCGACCTTGCCCTCTATCGCGATGACCCCGATACCCCGGCGCTGGCCGTCGAGTTCAAGTCGGGGGGGCGCTCGGGCAGGTCTGAGCAAGACGAGAACATCCGCAAGGACATGGCCAAGGTGCTGGCCGAACAGCCGGCCGCCCTGTGGTTCCACCTGGTGCGCGATGCGAGCGAGACCACTCTGCAGGGGCTGCTGCGCACGCTCGACACGGCGATCTCGCAGCTCAGCAACCCCTACAAGCTCGCCGCCTACCTGGCCTCGGGCAAGACCTACGAGCCGCGCGCCAAGCAGATCGCCTTTCACGTGTGCCTGCTGAGCGCCGGCGCCATGGTCTCGGTCCATCGCGTGCTCGACTACGTGCCGGGCAAGCCCAAGGACGAGTTCTTCACGCTTGACACGACGTTCGGCGGCGAGGCCGCCGCGACCGGCAGCGAGGCGACCGGCAGCGAGGCGACCGGCGCCGACGCGGCCGGCGGCGAAGCGGCGCCCGGCGGTGCTGCAGCGGTCGCGATCGCCGACGGGCAGGGCTGGAGCGTCTACCGGACCTCGGCGTAGGGACGAACCGCGTGCCGGCCGGCTCGGTCGTCGCGGTGCGCCGGCGGCTCGGTCATCGCGGTGCGCCGGCCCTATACTTCTGTCGGTCGTTCCCGCCTCATAAGCCTTGGGTGCCGTGCCCACCGGGGCGCGCGCCCGAAGAGTCCACGAAGGAGACACTCATGGCCTACACCGTGTTCGATACCAGCGACGTCGAGGGCCGGCGCAAGCCCGTCGCGCAGGCGCTCGGCGCCGTCGCCATCAAGGCAAACCAGTTCGATGCCGAGCCCGGTCAGGAAGGTCACGCCCACGACGAGCTGCGCAGCGGCCAGGAGGAGTTCTTCCTGGCGCTCGCCGGGGCGGGCCACCTGGTGATCGACGGCGAGACGGTCGCCATGCAGCCGGGTCGCTACGTGCTGGTCGAGCCGGCGGCGCAGCGCCAGGTGGTCGCCGGGCCCGAGGGTCTGTCGTACCTGGTGGTCGGTGCCCGCGTCGAGCCCGCGCAGGCCTAAGGGCCCGAGGTCAGGAGGGCCGGCTGAGCTCCTCGTCTGTGACGAAGGCGAGCAGCTCGGCCGGCGTGGTGGCCACAAAGGCAGCGCCGGCGTCGCGCAGCGCCGCTGCGCCGTGCCAGCCCCAGCCGGCGCCGAGCGGCGTGGCGCCGGCGGCGGCACCCTCGCGCATGTCGCCGCGGGTGTCGCCCACGTAGAAGTAGCGCGCCTGGTCGGGGTAGCGTGCCATGATCGTCGCGATCTTGCGCACCTTGCTCACGTCGACCTCGACGCCGAGCACGTCGCTCACGGAGTCGGTGAGCTGCTCGCGCGCCATGAAGTCGTGCACGACGCCGGCGGCGTTCGAGGTGACGACCACGACATCGAAGCGCTCGGCGAGTCCGCTGAGCAGCTCGGGCACGCCGGGGAACGGGTGCAGGTCGGGTGAGAGCGACAGCGCCGCGGCCGTGTCGCCGATGATCGCCGCGATGGTCTCGCGACTCATGCCGAGGGTCGCCATGGTGTCGTAGACGTTGTCGGCGAACAGCGCCACGACCTGCTCCTGGCTTGCGATCTCGGGGTGCCCGTGCGCGCCGCAGGCCGCGCCGAACGCCGCCGTGAAGACGGTGAGGGAATCGACCAGCACGCCGTCGTGGTCGAACATGATGACTGGTCTCGGCACCGCAAACCTCGCTTCGCTTGGCGCCACGATACCACCCCGATCGCGGCGAGGCTCCCCGGCAGACCGCCGGGGAGCCTCGCCGCGCTACGCCCGCGGGCCGGGAAGCGCCGCGCCGGCGAGCCTGACCGCACCCGGTGCGGCAATCCTGATATCATAGGATCATGAGACTGCCCTCCAGCGGGGAGGAATGAGCGTGCCGCCCCGCCTGATTCCTCCGTCCATCCCCCTGTCTACACCCAGCGAGGGCGAACGCGTCGTGTTCGCCGCCTTCGCTGCAGCCAAGGGCGCCGACGACTGGATCGTGCTGCATTCGCTCGACCTGGCCAACCACCAGCGCCGCCTGGCAGGCGAGATCGACTTTCTCGTCATCGTGCCCGGCAAGGGTGTAGTGGTGCTCGAAGTCAAAGGTGCCCATCACCTGCGCCGCCACGACGGCTTGTGGTTCTACGGCTCCGACCAGCGTCCTGACGAACGCGGTCCCTTCAAGCAGGCCTCCGAAGCCATGCACAGCCTGCGCGAACGGCTCGTCCGCCAGCATCGCGACCTGGCCCGCGTCGTGTTCTGGTCGGCGGTCTGCTTTCCGTTCGTCGATTTCGCCGAGACCTCTGAGGAGTGGCACCCCTGGCAGGTGATCGACCGCCGGGCGCTGGCCAAGCGGTCGCTGACGCAGCTCTGCGAAAGCGTGCTCGACCACGCACGGGAGGAGCTCGTCGCCCACGAAGAGCCTTGGTTCCACGCCGAGCGCCACGAGCCGCGCGAACAGCAGGTCGCCGAGCTGCTGCGCAACCTGCGCGGCGACTTCGAGTTCTTCGAGAGCCCCAAGTCGCGGGCGCAGCGCGTCGACGACGAGGTGCGCCGCTACACCGAGGAACAGTTCGAGGCGCTCGAGACGATCGACGCCAATCCGCGCGTCATCTTCGACGGGCCGGCCGGCACCGGCAAGACCATGCTTGCAGTCGAAGCGGCGCGCCGCGGCGCGGTCGCCGGGCGAAGGGTGCTGCTGCTGTGCTTAAGGAAGCCGCTCGGCCGCTGGCTCGCTGACGAGACGCGGGAGCTGCTGCCGGCAGGCGACTCAGGCGCGCCCGGTGCGGGCGCCGCCGACGCCGCGGCGTCGGGGCCGGGAATCGTCGCGCGCACGATCGACGAGCACCTGCGCCTGGCCGGCGACGCGCCCCAGCGCTACGACGAGATCGTCGTCGACCAAGCCCAGGACCTGCTGCGCCCCGACTCTCTCAAGGCGCTCGACCTCAGTCTGACCGGCGGCCTTGCGGGCGGCGTCTACCGGTTCTTCGGCGACTTCGGCCGCCCGGGTCTGAGCGACTCAGCCGGCCTCGACGCGGGCGACGGCCCCACGGCGCTCGCCGCACTGCTGGCACCGGGCGGTCCGTGCGCCGGCGCGGTGCGCTACGACCTGCGCGTCAACTGTCGCAACACGCCCCGGGTGGCGCAACTCGCCTGCACCTGCGCCGGCATGGCGCGCGGCTACAGCCGCGTGCGCCGCCCCGACGACGAGTTCGAGCCGCAGATCCGCTACTGGCACGATGAGGCGCAGCAGGCCGCGCTGCTCGCCGACGCACTCCTCGAGCTCGACGAACAGGGCTTCGGCGGCCGGCGCACGGTCGTCTTGAGCCCCCGCGACGACGACCAGTGCTGCGCCCACGGTCTGGCCGGCAACCCCTGGACGGAGCGCCTTGCGCCCCTGCTCGTCGCCGGCGCCACCGCCGATCTCGACGTCGTCGAACTGCGCCCGAGCGCCACGCGGTACTGCGCCATCAGCCGGTTCCAGGGCCTCGAAGCGCCCGCCGTGGTGCTCACCGACGTTGCCGATCTCGACTCGGCCGCGGCCTGCTCTGCGCTCTATGTAGGCTGCACCAGGGCGCTCGAACGCCTGGTGATTCTGGCCCACGAGTCGCTCAAGGCCAAACTCGAGCCGATCGCCTGAGGCGTGCGCGACCGGGCCACCGACCCGGCGCCGTTCACCAACATCCCGGGGCGTGATCCACGGCAGAGAGCGTATGCTCAGACAGACGGCAGCGCCGTCTGGAGAAACGGCGGCGCTGCCGCCGCGTAGCCGTAAAATGGCAGGATCCCTGTCCGACCGACCTCACGCGGGGAGCCACTTGTCGCAAAGCAGCGCCACGCCGCAGATCGCGCCCCCCCGACTGCACTTTCGCGTACCCCCCCGACCTTCGCACCTGCTGCGCGCTCGCGACCGCATTCGCGACTACCTGCGCCAGTACTGCACGGATGCCCTCGTGATCGACGACGTCGTGCTGTGCATCGAGGAGGCAGCCACCAACGCCATCCGTCACAGCGGCGTCGAGCAGCCCATCGAGCTCTCGCTGTACTTCGAGGGCGGCGAGCTGGTCGCCGCCGTCAGGGACCGCGGCTGCGGCTTCGACGTCGCCACGTTCGACCCCGAGGCGCTGCCCGACCTGCTGACCGATCACGGCCGCGGCCTGTTCATCATCGCCAGGCTCATGGACGGCCTCGAGCTGCGCGTGAACGGCGGACTCGAGGTGCTCATGAGGCGTCGTGCCGAGGCGCGTTGCGATCCGTTGTCGCTGCAAAGCGGCCTGGGCGAGCCGCGCGCCGCCGGCGCCGCCGGCCGCCGCGAGGCTCGCACGCGCGCCCTGCTCGAAGATATCGACGAGGCGTTCTTCGCCCTCGACTGGGAGTATCGCTACGTCTACGCCAACCAGCAGGCGTCGCGCATCACGCACAAGTCGCTCGACGAGATGCTGGGCCACACGCCCTGGGAGCTCTTTCCGGCGATCGCCGACATGCCTCTCGGCCGGGCCTACCACGACGCCATGGAGCTCGGCCGGCCCACCGTGGTCGAGCACCGCTCGGTCGTTACCGACGACTGGCTCGAGGTGCGCATCTACCCGACCGACGCCGGCGTCAGCGCCTACTACCGCGAGATCAACCGGCGCAAGCTGGTCGAGCTCGAGCGCGAGCAGCTCATCGCGGACCTGTCGCGCAGCAGCGCCCGGGCGCGGTTTCTGGCCGACGTCGTCGAACAGGCCGACATGGCCTTCGCCATCCGTCTGCCCGACGGGCGCCTGGTGACCTTCAACCAGGCCTTCGCCGATCTCACCGGCTACAGCCGTCAGGAGCTCGAGGAGGGCTCATCGACGTGGGCGGCGGGACTCACGCCGCCCGACTGGTGGCGCGCCGAGGCGCCCCTGCTCGCCGAGGCCGTCGCGACGCGCCGGCCGGTGCGCTACGAGAAGGAGTACCTGCGCAAAGACGGCACCCGCGTGCCCATCGAGGTCTTCGCTCAGCCCGTCTTCGACGACGACGGCGCCCTGCTGCACTATCGTTCGTTCATCACCGACATCAGCCAGCGCAAACGCGCCGAAGAAGCTCTGCGCGACAGCCGCGAGCAACTGCGGGCGGCGCTCGCCAGCATGACCGACGCCGTCGTCATCTCCGACGCCGACGGGCGCTTCATCGACTTCAACGACGCCTTCGCCACGTTCCATCGCTTCGCCGACAAAGAGGAGTGCGCCGCCACCATCGAGGAGTACTCCGACTTTCTCGAGGTCTCCCTGCCCGACGGCACGGTGGCGCCGCTCGATCAGTGGGCGGTCTCGCGGGCGTTGCGCGGCGAGGTCATGACCGATGCCGAGTACAACCTGCGGCGCAAGGACACGGGCGAGACGTGGGTCGGCAGCTACAGCTTTGGCCCCATCCGCGACAGCGCGGGGGCGATCGTCGGGTCGGTGGTCGTGGGGCGCGACATCACCGAGCGCAAGCGTGCCGAACACCAGCTCCAGAGCCTGCTCGAACAGACGCAGGCTCAAGCCCACGAGCTGCAGGCGGCCCAGGAGCTGGCCCGCCAGGAGCTCGAGACGACCGTCGTGCTGTCCGATGCGATCGGCTCGCTCACGCAGTCGCTGGCGGTCGACGAGGTGCTCGACAGGCTGGCGCGCATCGTCCTGCGGGCGTCCGGCCACGCCCGCGTCACCGTGGGACTGTGGGACGAAGGCGGCGAGCGCCTCGAGATCGCGACGTCGCGCGGCCGGTCGGCGCTTCGGCGCGGACTGGCGTGGCCGCTCGACGGGCTTTCGGTGCCGGTCAGGCGGGCGGTCCTCGAACGCGTCACGACGATCGTCGACCACGACGGCCTGGAGCCGGCCGAGCGCGGCACGTCCGACGGCGAGGAATGGCACTTGCTGCTCGCCGTGCCTCTAGTCTTCGCCGACCGCCTGGTCGGGCTGCTCGTCATCGACGACCCGGGCGAGCGTCGCGAGTTCGCCGAGCGCGACATCGGCCTGGTCGAGGGCATCGTCGCCCAAGCCACGGCGGCCATCGAGAACGCGCGGCTG
>Ga0181529_10003682_pt1 | contig 17222 bp, 13 predicted proteins | sample PEATcosm2014_Bin_36_FD_119763 | JGI IMG/M metagenome (GOLD analysis project Ga0181529, IMG submission 119763) | Peatland microbial communities from MTU Mesocosm Facility, Houghton, MI, USA - PEATcosm2014_Bin10_30_metaG | ecosystem: Environmental > Terrestrial > Soil > Wetlands > Peat | place... | reverse complement strand
GGCAGCGCCTTTCAGAGCCCGTTTGCATCGCCGCCGGGCAAGGGCCTGTCCTCCTCGACGGTCAATGTTCTCTGGGGCTGCTTCAATCTGGCCGTGGCCTACGTGCTTGTTTGCCGCGTCGGCAGCTTCAACCTGCTCAACACCTGGCACGTCGTTATCCTCGGCGCGGGCTTTCTGGTCATGTCGCTGATGCTTGCCCGCTCCTTCGGACGGTTCCACGGCGGGCTGTAAGCCGCATTATCAAATCGGCCAGCCCTGCTCCCGCTGTCCGGCGCGCTATACTCGTTGCCAATGCAAGATGCGGACAGATTTATGTTTATCTTGGAAAAGCTTCTCGACAACGCGACCGCGCTCACCATTCTTCTGGCGTTTTTCGGCTATCTGGCCACCGCATGGAGCGCCAGAATGCTGGCCCGCCGCAAGGACAAGCTTGAGCTGGTGAACCGGCGCCTGAACGAGTTCTATGGTCCGCTCTACATCGCCTTGCAAGCGGGCAATATCGCTTACCGCTCGCTGCTAAAAAAGCAGGGTAAGAAGCAGAGCTTTCCCATTCTCGACAGCGAGATGAAGGAGTGGATGGTGTGGATGACCACCATCTTCATGCCTCTTAACGACATCCGCGAAAAGATCATTATCGAGAAGGCATATCTCATCGTCGAGGAGCAGATGCCCCAGTGCCTGCTGGACTTTGTAACTCACGTGGTGGGTTACAAAGCGGTACTGGCCAAGTGGGCTGAAGGCGACTACTCCGAGCGCCGCTCGACCATCGGCTGGCCCCCGGAATTCGACGTTTATGTGGAACGCTCTTATGCTGCGCTCAAAGCCAGGCAGACTGAACTGCTGCATAGCTTCCCATGGCGGCTCTGGCACCGGATGATCGGTCGCAAACTGAAGTAGCGAGGCGCACCATTCTTGCGAATGGCAAAAAAGTGGGGAAGCCCGTTTGCAGCCCGCAGGGCAAACGATGCTTCCCCGATGGAGGAAAAATCCGCCTTCCTTTTTACTTCAGGCCCACTCCGTACCAGTAGCTGTAGCCGCTTGTCTGTGTCCAGGGCAGGTTGGCGCTGTACTTTGAAAAGACCACCGAATTGCCCACGAAGGTAACAAACACATCATGCTCATAGGTCCCAGTCACCACGTGGAAGGTAAACAAGCCGTAGCATGGATCGGTCAGTTGACCCGCACTGCCATACAAATTGGGGGCATTGGCCACAGGCGTCAGCGCTGCATTGATGAACGTGTTGCCATTCGAATCGGTAACCGTAATGTTGGGGAGTGTGGTACCTGCGGCGGCGGTTACAACAATCGTTGCCTGACCGGTCGAAGGCGTGCCCGTCTCCGAGTTGGAGCCCGCAGCCATCGTGACATTCGCCTTCTCGTAGAAGATTCCGTTGTAGGTTCCTGCCACCGTTGGATCGAAGGCCGGGCTCGCCGCCTTCGGCAGACCGATGATCGAGCCGTTGGGCGTATCCACAATGAAGAAACCGCTGGCCGTGCCGAAGATGGTTTCCGTGCCGCCGCCCGCGCCAGGGATGACCCCAGAGATATAGGTGCCGGAAGCTGACTCTGTCAACCCGCTAAAGTCCATTGTGCTGCCTTGGAAGGCGCCGCCCGAGCCGGGGCTGGTATTGCCGTAAGGCCAATAATTGGTGTTTGTCCCGGAGGTTGGCCCGATACTGATCGAACCGATTTCAACGCCGCCGAAGTTAGTGCGGAACGACATATAGTTGTAGCTGTTGTTGGCGAAGGTGCTTAACGTGATCGGACCGCTCTCAACCGCAGTGATCAATGCCGCCGTGTCGCTGTTCGGTCCCACGTTGTTCGCCTGAATCAGCAACGCATAACCAGGTACTTCATATGCTGATATCAGATGCCCGGCGGGATCGCTCAGCGTATAGCTTCCATTCGCGTTGACCGTGTAGGGAATCGTTCCGCTCAGGCCGTTGGTGAGATCGTTGTAGCTGATCGTCAGCGCGGTCGAATTGATGGTAATGGTAAGAAAGTCGCCTACCGATGCCGTCCCGTTATAGGTATGTGTGACGGCGGCAGGGGTGGTTGGCGTTGGCGGCGGGGTTGCACAACCGGAAAATCCAGCCAGGATCAGCAAGGCACTCAAAAGGCGAATTCGCATAGTATTCTCCACAGGCAAATCTATTCATGGCCTTGTGTCCGTTATCGGCACACCTTTGGGCCGCTTGGCAGTCGAGCGATGGATTCTGACCCTTGGTAACGTGACTTTTGTTTCTGCATTTGATTGAAGGCAAGTAAGCTGCTCCTAAACGCAACAAAGCCCCGGTATCAACCGAGGCTTTGTGCTTCATATATCTCTCTCTTGAATCCTGGGAAACTGATTGCCGCTTTCTCTTCCCTATTCGATTCGCTGCTTTTCAGTAGCGGTAATTCTCCGCCTTGTAAGGCCCTTCAACCGGCACGCCAAGGTAGTCGGCTTGTTTCGGAGTCAGAGTGGTCAGTTTCACGCCGATCTTTTCCAGATGCAGCCGCGCTACCTCTTCGTCCAGATGCTTGGGCAGCACATAAACGCCGACCTTGTAACTGTCGCGCTTCGCCCATAGGTCGAGTTGCGCCAGCGTCTGGTTGGCGAAGCTGTTGCTCATCACAAAGCTTGGATGGCCGGTGGCGCAGCCCAGATTCACGAGCCGCCCTTCGGCAAGTACAAAAATGCTATGGCCATCAGGGAACGTGTAGTTGTCCACCTGCGGCTTGATGTTGAGCCTGGTTACGCCCGGCTCCGCGTTCAGGCGGTCCATCTGAATTTCGTTATCGAAGTGGCCGATGTTGCAAACGATGGCCTGATCCTTCATGCGCTTCATGTGTTCGAGGGTGATGATGTCGGTGTTGCCGGTGCAGGTGACGTAGATGTCGCCGCGGCCCAGCGTCTCCTCAATGGTGGTCACTTCGAAGCCTTCCATCGCCGCTTGCAGCGCATTGATGGGGTCAATCTCCGTGACGATGACGCGAGCGCCCATGCCGCGCAGCGAGTGGCTCGATCCTTTGCCTACATCGCCGTAGCCGCAGATGACCGCAACCTTGCCCGCTACCATCACATCTGTCGCGCGCTTGATGCCGTCGGCCAGCGACTCGCGGCAGCCGTACAGATTATCAAACTTCGACTTGGTCACCGAATCGTTCACGTTGATGGCCGGCACCAGCAGCTTGCCCTGCTCCATCATTTTGTAAAGCCGATGCACGCCCGTTGTGGTCTCTTCTGAAACGCCGCGCCACTCTTTCGCAACCTTGTGCCAGTGTTGCGGGTCCTCGGCGTAAACCTTCTTCAACAAATCCTTGATAACTTTTTCTTCTTGATTCGACGCGGGGCCGTTGACCCACTGATCGCCCTCTTCCAGCTCATAACCTTTATGGATGAGCAGGGTCACGTCGCCGCCATCGTCAACCACGAGCTGTGGCCCTTTGCCGCCCTTGTGGCTGAGCGCCTGCAGGGTGCATGCCCAGTACTCCTCCAGCGACTCACCCTTCCAGGCAAAGACAGGAACGCCGGTGGCTGCGATGGCCGCGGCAGCATGGTCCTGCGTGGAGAAAATGTTGCAGCTTGCCCAGCGCACTTCCGCGCCCAGGCTGACCAAAGTCTCAATCAGCACAGCCGTCTGAATGGTCATGTGCAGCGAGCCAGTGATGCGCACGCCCGCCAGCGGCTTGGCGACCGCATACTTGTTACGGATTGAAACCAAGCCTGGCATCTCGTACTCGGCGATAGTGATTTCCTTGCGGCCCCAGTCGGCCAGAGCAATGTCGGCAATCTTGAAGTCCGTTGCAGCGGTTTCCAGCGTTGAAGTTGCCATAATTGGTGGGTACTCCTGACTTATTGAGAATATCATCCGCCTTGAAACGGCGGTCGAGTTCTCGTTTTTCAAGCCGCAAGAGCAACCCGGCGAAGTTCATGCGTTCAATGCGGCTGTTCGCGCGCCTTCGGCTTCCAGCAGTTGCCGCTTGCGCTCCACACCCCAGCGATATCCGGTGAGCGAGCCGCTGACGCCCACAACGCGATGGCAAGGAACAACAATCGCCACGCGATTGGTGGCGCATGCGCGGGCGACGGCGCGGGTTGCGTTGGGAATGCCCATCTCGCGCGCCAACTGGCTGTAACTGCGCGTCTCGCCGCGTGGAATCTGACGCAGCGCCTGCCAGACGCGCAGTTGAAATGCCGTTCCGCGCAGATCCAGCACCTGCGGTGCGGCCAACTGCGCCTGCGGCGCGTTAAATGCGTTATCTGAATGTTCCCCAAGAACCATCGCCAAAGCCGTATCCACCATCGACGCCAGCGACGGATCGCGCCGCACAGTCGCCAGCGGAAATTCCTCGCGCAGACTGGCCTCAGCCTCGGCGGAACTAACTCCGAGCGCCAGCCAGCAAAGCCCGCGTTCTGTTGCACCCACTACCAGCCAGCCGAAAGGCGAACGTGCGGTAGTGAAGTTGATCCGCTCGCCACGGCCGCCCTGAGCGAAGCGGGCGGGTGTCATGCCCAGTTGCGCGCCGTCATAGCCGCGACTGGATGATCCGAATCCGGCGTTGTAAATAGCGTTAGTCACGGTTTCTCCTTGTTTGAGCGCGCCTCGCAGGCTGGCCGCCCGCAGCGCTCTCTGATATTGCAACGGGCTCACGCCGAGTGCCTGCTTGAACAGCCGCTGCACGGTGAAAGGGCTTAATCTGACGAGCCGACCTAACTCGGCCAGCGGAACCTGGCGGTCGAGGTTGACTTCGATGTGTTCTCGGAGCGTACGCAAAGGGCTGACTTGTTCAGAGTCAGGCTTGCAGCGTTTGCAGGGACGAAATCCGGCAGAGCGCGCTTCGTCAGCTAAGCGGAAGAAGCGGACATTAGCCCGGAGCGGACGGCGGCTCGAACAGCCGGGCCGGCAAAAGACGCCGGTGGTCGAGACGGCATAGAAGAATGTGGCTGCCGGGTCGCGGCTGAGAACCTGGCTCCATGCGGTCTCTGGGTCGATGGCCTGGGCCGGGGCAACTGCGGGGACTGTTCTGACTGGCCTTAACGATTTGCGTTTATCGCTCATGGAATCCATGTTCGCCGAATCGCGTCAGTGCCGCTACCCGATTCTTGCGCGCAATTCTTATTCTTGACGCCATTGAAGAAACTTTGCGGCGTGAGACCGACAGATCATTCGCCGCTTCGTTGTTCACGCTCCTGCAACAGCACCGCAGCCCGCAGCAGATCCTCATCGGTGTCCACGCCTATGGTGTCGGCTGGAGCGGCGGCCACGTAAAGCGCGATGCCGTTTTCCAGAAGCCGCAACTGCTCCAGCCGCTCGACCAGTTCCAATGGCGAGGGCGGCAGCGCGGCAAACCGCTCGAGCGCGGCCTTGCGATAGGCGTAAATCCCCAGATGCTTGCGGTAACCTGTGAAACCGGCGCCGTCGCGGTCGAATGGAATTGTCGCGCGGGAAAAGTAGAGCGCACGGCCATCGAGGGCCGTGACCACCTTGACGGCGTTGGGGTTGTCAAACTCCTCAGGCGGGCAGCGGACGGCCAGCGTGGCTGCCTCAACCTCCGGCCGCTCAAAGAGCGCCAGCAGCGGTGGGAAAAACGCAGCAGTCAGCGTCGGTTCATCGCCCTGGATGTTGACATATATATCGGCGCCGATTTGGCGGGCCACTTCCCTCACCCGGTCTGAGCCGCTGGGGCACTCCGGCGAGGTCATCGCTACGGGAATGTTGCGCTCGCGGCAGACAGCGGCTACCTCGTCTGAGTCGGTGGCCACAACAACAGGGTCCATCAGCCCGCTTGCGGAGGCCGCGCGCCATACCCACTCGACCATAGGCCGACCTGCGATGACGCGCAGCACCTTGCGGCTGAGCCGCGTAGAACTGAGCCGGGCCGGAATTACCCCGGCAATACGGAACGTACTCATGCAGCCGAGTTTACACGAGCAGGGTCAGAGTCTATCGGCGACCGAGCCCGGTGGCTAGCCAGTGCCGACTGAACAAGAGTTGGGTTGACCTTCAATCCTGCCGCCCGTAAAATCGAAAGTGGGAGTTGTGCGCGGATTTCGTCTTCGTCCAGTCCCCTCGGGCAAGCCCATCGCGGCCTGAGCCTCTTCCGGCGGGGTAGCTCAGATGGTTAGAGCGACGGATTCATAACCCGTAGGTCGGCAGTTCGATCCTGCCTCCCGCCACCAATCAAATCAACAACATACGATGGGATGATGGTCCCCGCCACCTCGCGTAGTTGCGCGGTCGTTGCGTATCCCGGTCAGAGAAGCCGTCAACTTCGCCTTTGTGACGCTGTCCGATGATGTCGTGAGGTCTGTGCGGTCAGCAGGTTCACGTTGAGCTGCCTACAGTCAGTGCGAGGATGAGGGCTGATTTGCGAAACATAGATGCTCCTTTGTGTGAGTTCACAGTTGATTTGTCCGTTGATGTGAAGCCGATTTTGGGTGCGGCTGAGCCGTACGTATCCGGTTAAGGCACTTCCGGAAGAAATGTTTTTTGTAATTGCTTCTGATTGAGGTTTTGGACTGTCCCAGAGGCAACACGCAGGATCATATTGCGGGGCATGAATCGTGCTCCCCAAGTGTTGAGCCGTCCAAGGAGTTTGCCGGGATAGCTGACTCTTCTGCCCTTTTCAAAGGCATGTAGGGTGTCACTCACTACGGCCGCCGGCTGATCCATCTGCTTAGCCTGCAGCTTCGGGTTCATCTTGGCGAAGAACTGTGTGGATACAGGGCCGGGGCAGGAAGCAAGGATCCGAACGCCGCTCTTCTCTATCTCCAGTGACAGCGCCTCACTAAATAGCAGGACGAATGACTTCGTCGCTGCGTAGATGGCCGCGCCAGCGAGGGGCTGAAACGCCGCTGTGGAAGCCACATTGATAACCCCGCCTTTGCGTGCGGCGACCATCCCAGGCAAAAAGGCATGAGTCAGCGTCACCAGTGAGCGAACGTTCACGTCCACCTGCTCCATCTGTGGATCGAGTTGCGTATCGAGAAAATTCTCGAACAAACCAAGCCCGGCGTTATTCACCAGGAGATCAATCCTGATACCGCGTTTCTTCACCTGCGTCACCAGATCATTCACCGCGCCAGTCGAGGAGAGATCTGCCGGCAGAATCGTTACCTGCACCTTCGCTTGCTGCCGCAATGCAACGGCGAGCCGGTTCAGCTTGTCTTCAGAGCGCGCCACCAGAACGAGGTTGGCGCCCTGCGCGGCCAACTGCCTTGCGAATTCCTCGCCCAATCCGGCCGAAGCGCCAGTGACGAGGGCCGTCATTCCTTGATAGTTCATTTTCGTTTCTCCTTTGAGATCCAATGTAAACGATGTTTACTTGTAATGTCAACATTGTTTACTTTATACTGGACGCGAGTACCTTGGAAAAGGATTCCGAAATCCTTCTGGAAGGAACAAATGACATCGAGCAAACCTGCAACTCGTAAGACGGTTGAGAGGACCTATCACCATGGAGACCTGAAAGGCGCACTGAAGAAAGCGGCGCTGCGCCTGGTTAGGCAGAAAAGCCCAGAGGGCTTTTCGTTGAATGAGGCTTCTCGTCTGGCTGGAGTGACGGTCGCAGCGCCCTACCGGCACTTTGAAGATAAGAATGCTCTTCTAGCGGAGATCGCATGTGATGGCTGCAAACTGATGGCCCATGAGTTGGAGGAGGCGGCAGCATCTGTGAGCGGAACGAAAGCGAAGATGCTCGAGGTCGGCATGGCCTATCTGCGATTCGCATCCCTCCATGCGGACTATTTTGCGGTTATCTTCAACGCGGGACTCGACAAGTCCAAGTACCCGGAGCTGAAACATGCTGCAGGAGAGGCGTTCGACGTCATTCTGGGCCTGTCACAACAAGTTGAGAAAAACGCAGAGTATGCCGTCCAGCGCGCAATCTCCGCCTGGGCGCTGGTGCATGGTCTGGCAACGCTGGCCGCAGACGGCGCCCTATCGACTGCGATGCCGGAGAGTTCAGAGCTGGAACATCTACGGCCGATCCTCCGAGGATTCCTGGCCCAGGCCTATGGAGCTCCGTCCTCAAGATGAAAGGACTGCTGCATCCGCGGAACAGGAGGCGGCATCTATCCGAATGTAAGTGATATTGATATCGAAGCAGAACGGGCAGAGGGAGGCTTTGAGCCGTGTTCCAAGATCGCTTACGCTAAATGGCACAATACGATAGACGATTCGGTGGGCCATAAGCCCAAATTTATGGGGTCATTCTCAGATTGAGACGGGGTCTTCGATTTCCTCTGCCTCGAATGAGGCACAGGATTCTCGAACGGCCCATCCTGCAATAAGCAGACTCGGGGCGAGGGCTGGAGCGGTGTCGGCAAGAGCGGCCAGAGTCGAATAGATGATTTGCTGGCCGGGCTGCGCGGCACGCGAGACGATGGCGCAGGGAAATTCGGGAGGAAGGCCCTCGTCGAGCCATTGCTGCGCCAGCGAGCTCAGGTCACGGCCCGGCATGTAGACCACGCGGGTCGAGTCTTCGAGTGACGGCAGGCCGTCCGGGCGCGATCGCGCGTGATGGCCGGTGGAAAAAATCACGCTTGATGCGCTGTTGCGGCTGGTCAGCGAGCAACCAATAGCCGCGGCCGCGGCAAAGGCGGCGGAGATGCCGGGGACAATTTCGAATGGAATATCTGCTTCGGTGAGCGCAGCTATCTCTTCGGCGGCGCGGCCGAAGATGAGTGGATCGCCGCTCTTGAGCCGGACAATAGTGAGATTTTCGCGGGCATTCTCCACCATCAGCCCGTTGATCTGCTCCTGCGTAATGTTCTTCACGCCGCACCGCTTGCCCACATTGATGATCTCGGCTGCAGATTGCGCCAGTTCAAGAATCGCTTGCGCAACAAGGTCGTCGTGCAAAATGAGATCGGCTGATTGAATGAGGCGCAGCGCCTTGACGGTCAACAGGTCGGGATCACCGGGACCGGCTCCAACGAGATAAACCTTGCCTGTAGATTCAGCACTCTGGTCCGCGTGTGGCGCAAATGCCATCTGACGCGAGGGGCGAGTGGCGAAGTCGCAAATCTCGCGATGCGCCAGCCGGTGCAGCAGAGCCTTGCGCGCCTCGCCGGGAGGATGCGTGGAGAGAATATGGCGGCGCAGCCTTCCCAGATCTTCAAGCCACGGGCCGAGATCAGCTGGCAACTGCGCATCGATCTCGCGACGCAGCCGCTGTGCGAATGCGGGACTCTCGCCGGCTGTTGAAATTGCAATCTGCAATTTGCCGCGGCTGACCACCGAACCAAAATAGAAGTCGCAGTGAGGAGGGTCGTCTACACTGTTCGCCAGAATGCCTCGCTCGACAGCTCCCCGGTATACGGCGGCGTTGACCTCGGGGGAGTCGGTCGCAGCGATGACCAGAAAATTGCCATCAAGATCAGCGGTTTCAAAGGACCGCGAAATCCATTCGATTCTGCCGTCCGCTGCAAGCTGGCGAATCTCAGACGTTGCTTCCGGCGCGACAACGCGAAGGCGCAATCCTGTTTTGAGCAGGCTGCCGATCTTTTCGAGCGCAACTGTCCCCGCGCCTACGACAAGGCCGCGTCGGCCGTCGAGTTTGAGAAAAATCGGCAACAGATTCATGGCATGATCCTCAATCGGCAGCTAACTCGTGAGGCACGCGGCCCGTGGGCAGATCGCGTTCCACGGCATCGATCACTTCTCCGGCAAGGCGCGCGCGCAGTTCGTCGTTGCTGTGGCGCGCAAACCAGGCGCGCAGATTCTCTTCAGGCGAGCGACTGGCGAGATAGTGGCGAAGCAGGCGCTCAATCGATTCTGGCACCAGCGGCGCGGGGCAGCGATAGCCCACGGGGCGAGCTATGGAAGCGTGCTGGCCCACCGCTCCGCCGAGGCAGAAATAATAGGCGTCGGTGAGCTTGCCCTCGTGCTTGATCTTCTTCCCCTCGATGCCAATGTCGGCAATCCAGTGCTGTCCGCAACCGTTGGGGCAGCCGGTGACGTGCAGCCTGAGCTGCTGGTCGAACTCGGGCAGTCGCTCTTCAAGCTCATCCACAATCCAGCGCGTAAAGCCCTTGGTCTCTGTGATGGCCAGCTTGCAGAATTCCGTGCCCGTGCAGGCGACAGCGCCACGCCAGAACGACGAGCCATCTACCTGGAGGCCGAGTTGGCCCAATTCGCGCGCCAACTCCGCGATTCGTTGATTGGGAATGTCAATGAAGAGAAGATTTTGCGAGACGGTTGCACGCAACGCGCCGCTGCCGAAGCGCTCGGCAAGTTCGGCTGCTGCTTCCAACTGCTCTCCGGTCAGCCGACCGCGCAGCACCGATGCACCCACATAGCTCAATCCAGGCTGGCGCTGCGGATGGATGCCCGCGTGGTCGCGGAAGATATCGTTGGGAACCTGTTCCGGTGCAGCGGGAAGCAATTTGAAGTCGAGGCGCGAGTGAAGCTCGGCGAGAAAACTGTCGGCAGTCCAGCCCTCCTTGAGGAAGAGATACTTCATGCGGGCTTCGTTGCGGTTCTCGCGCAGGCGCTGTTGGTCGCGAAAGATTTCTGCAATTGCACGGGCCACGCGAACAGCCTGGTCAGGAAGTACAAACGCATTGAGTCGCACGGCCAAGTGCGGTTCCTTTGAAAGGCCCCCACCCACGCGCAGAGAGTAGCCAATATGGCCATCGTACTTAGTGGCCGTGAGAGCGATGTCGTTGATCTCCGGGTACGAACACCACGATGGGCAGCCGGTGACGGAGATTTTGAATTTGCGCGGAAGGTTATAGAAATTCGGATTTCCTTTGAGCAGTTCCGAGATTTCGGCGGCAAGCGGTGCGGCATCGATCAACTCATCAGCGGCCACTCCGGCCAGCGGGCAGCCGGTCACGTTGCGGACCACATCGCCGCAAGCTCCCTTGGGCGAGAGCCCGATGGAGTCGAGCAGATCCACAATCTCAGGCAGCGATTCGATGGTGAGCCAATGGAGCTGAATATTCTGGCGCACGGTGATATCGGCGAGATTACGCGCGTACTTGCGCGCCAATCCACCGATGGCGCGAAGCTGCAAGGAAGAGATGATACCGTTGGGAATGCCGATACGCATCATGAAGAATTCGGAAGTCAGGCCCTCGCCGCCTTTGCCTCCGGTGGCGCCCACGCCGTCGCCCTGCGTATAGATGCCCCACCATTTGAAATAGGTGGAAGCCCATTCGGGCAACACGCTTTCGCGACCCTGCCGGGCAAAGGAGCGCACCTCATCGAAAGCAGCCCACGGGTTCTTTTCGCGCTTCAGGCGCTCAGCCTTCTGGGCTTTAGTTTCTTTCTCTTGAGCTGTTTCAGTCATTTTTCCTCATCGCATAAAAACAAAAATCCCGCGGCAGCGTTGGCTGTAGCGCGGGCATTTGGGAACCGTGGATTTTGATCTGAACCTTAGACCCAGGTCACCTGGCCGCGCGTGGCAGCATACAGCAGCGACAACAGGATTGACCGGTCATAAACGAATATTACGGGTGCGCAACTTCAAAGTCAAGGTGGTCGCGGAGAACTGGTTCAAGACTTACCCTGTTGACAAGAAATCAGAAGTTCGCTACTTTAGGCAAACAAGGTCGTATCCGAGATGCAAAGTATTCTCACTAAAATCGCGTGTTGTTGCTGTCTTCGCTAGCGCCCGCTGGCCCGTCCGCGATTTTTTGTCTGTTCCGACACAAATTACCTCCGCTGAAACTTTAGGTACAGAATGACCGTGCATACACCCATCTCTGCACTCACACTTGAGCGCTCAGCCTTCGTGGCAGGCAGGCCAGGAACGACGCATTCCTGTTGTTGCCGCTTTCGCGCGCTCTTGCTCCGCGGCTGAATTCCCTCGCGGTAAAGAAAAACAAAATTCAAAGGAGAATTCAAAGTGCCAAGAGCTCTTGATGCTTTTGTGTCCGCTTCACTGCGCCGGTTGCCGCTGTCGATCTCTGCGGTGCTTTTTCTCATTGCTTTAGCGGCCATCCTGCCCATGGCCGCGCAGGACGACATCACCACACAAAACGCGACGTCCGGGTTCAATGGCTTATACATCACCGGGCCGGCTTCGAATCCGTTGAGCTTCCTGAACGGCGCGGCCTGGCGAACTACCGGCAACCCGGCGCCCTATGACTTTCACGACTTTGCCCCTGCGACCTACCTTGACGCAAAGCTGCCCAATTGGATCGATCTGCAGGCCGAGGAGCGGTTTCGGTATGAGGCGTACGACAATTCAAGCTTCAAAGCGAATGTCGATGACTCTTACCTGTTGAACCGCTTCCGGTTCCAAGTGGATCTGCATACGCCCAGTTGGTTCCGTGTCACGGCGCAGGTGCAAGACGCCCGTGCTGGCTTTCAAAATCCGCCGATCGGACCGCCAAACACGGTTCGCTGGGATCTCAAGTTGGCATATGTGGAGGTTGGCGACCCGGAGAAACATTGGTTCAGCTTGCGCGTGGGCCGGCAGCTTATCAACTACAACAACACCATCATCGCCAATTCGGAGTGGCGCAACCAGGCACGGTCGTACGATGCGGCGGTGCTGAACCTGAACGCAAAGCGCGAGCACCTGGGCATCTTCGCCGCCTCGGCTGTGGTGCCGCAGGCCTATGGCGTGAGCCCGCATCAGGAAGGCAATAACATCTACGGAGCTTACGGCCGCATCGATGATTTTCTTGTGCCGCACTCTAACCTTGAGCCGTTTTTCCTGTGGCGCGTGCAGCCGGCAGAGGTCGTTGAGCCGGCCGCGGCCAAGACCACCGGCAAGGAAAACGAGAAGGCTAGCGGCGTGCGCTTCAAGGCGCAGGCCCACACGGCGCTCGATTACGGAGGCGAGGTGATCCTTGAAACCGGCATGGTGGGATCGCAACCTCTTCGAGCCTCGGCAGCGCAGGCAGGCGTGGCATACCAGTTCCTCAATGTAGCGGCCAAGCCGCGCGTCTTTACCCAGTATGACTATGCCACGGGCAACAGCAATCCGGCGCACAACGCAACGCACACCACCTTCGACACGATCTACCCGACAGCCCACGACCGCTTTGGAATCACCGACCTGTTCGGCTGGCAGAACATCGAGTCTGTACGCGCAGGAACCACCGTTGAGCCGCACCGGCGGCTTACTTTGACGGTGCAGGGGCTGGACGCTTGGGCGGCTGATGCGCTGGACTCGATCTACAACACTTCGGGAAGCGCGATCGTGTCCAACAAGACCGCCCGCGGCCGCCATGTGGGCGCGGAGATCGATGGTTACTCCTGGTATGAGCTGAATAAGCACTTCAACCTGGGCGGCGGCATCGGCTACTTCGGAGGTGGCCAGTTCCTGACAAATGTGACAACCAACCACTCGTACACAACCTACTACTTTGCGCTCAACTTCAAAGACAACGGAAAGAAGTAGCCAACGAAGTACTGGAACTCCGTGACGAGGCTGGTTGGCTATGGCTACAAACGCAGCGCGAATAGCACGGAATAAACGCCTAGCCCCCATTTAGGAGGCCTGGGGAGGACAAGTTCAAAAGCGCCGGTGGCGAAGCGGCTAACGCGCAGGTCTGCAAAACCTGCATTCGCGGGTTCAACTCCCGCCCGGCGCTCCAGATTCAGAAGACACTCTCTAATGACTTGCACGATTGCACGCATACCGGAGATTTGCTACTATCAATCCACACATGGTCCGCGCCTCCCAACGCCGCTCTTGTTGTTGCCTGTCGAAAACCTTCGACGGGTGCCTGTACTAGTCTCTGATTTCCCTTTTGCATTTCATCAGAAGACGCACCCCTAGCTGAAAAGCCGGTGTGCGATCCCGCATCATTGGCCTTCAGCTATTCGCACACTGAATGAGGTCAATCATGCCGGTCACCGAAAATGCATTGCCCGATTTATCTCCTCCCGCGCAAATCTCCGCTCCGCAGCGCCTAAGCCATCTGCGCCTGTTGGAGGCGGAGAGCATTCACATTCTGCGCGAAGTGGCGTCTGAATTTGAACGCCCCGTCATGCTCTACTCCGTCGGCAAGGATTCATCGGTCATGTTGCGGCTGGCGCAGAAGGCCTTTTATCCAGCGCCGATTCCCTTCCCTTTGCTGCACGTAGACACTGGCTTCAAATTTGCAGAGATGCTCACGTTTCGCGATGCGATGGCCCGCTCTGTGGGCGCGGAGTTGCTGGTTTGGCGCAACGAAACGGCCATTGCTGCCGGGACCAATCCTATTGCGCTGGACACGAAGCGCTGCTGCGGACTGCTGAAGACGCAGGCGCTGCTCGACGCGCTGCGTCACTACAATTTCGATGCGGCCTTCGGCGGCGCGCGGCGAGATGAAGAGAAGTCTCGCGCGAAAGAACGCATCTATTCCTTTCGCGACAGCGCAGGGCAATGGGATCCGAAAAACCAGCGCCCGGAATTGTGGAACTTATACAACGCGAGGATTCATCCCGGAGAAAGCATTCGTGTTTTTCCGCTCTCCAACTGGACAGAGATGGACGTATGGCAATACGTCCACGAAGAAAACATTCCGGTAGTAGATCTCTACTTTGCAAAAGAGCGCCCTATGTACGTGCGCGGCGACGCGCTTCTCCCTATCGAGCAGAGCTTTGTCGCGCGACTCGGCGAACAGCCCCAAATGGTCAAGTCACGCTTGCGTTCGCTGGGATGCAGTCCTTGCACTGGCGCCATTCGCTCGGAAGCCGATACTATTCCCGCGATCATCGCGGAGCTGCTTTCTTTCCGCTTTTCAGAGCGCGCCAATCGCGCAATCGACCACGACCAGGAAGGTTCCATGGAGATCAAGAAGCGGGAGGGATATTTCTAAATGGCCGCTGCAACTATGCATCCACCCCCGGCAAGCGAGTTTCTGGCGGAGGAGCGCGAAAAGGATTTGCTTCGCTTCTCCACCGCCGGCAGCGTGGACGACGGAAAGTCCACGCTTATTGGCCGCCTGCTTTACGACACGCAGTCGGTTTACGAAGATCAGGTCCGGTCCATAGAGGGCAAAGGAACGACCGCGCCCGGACAAATTGATTTCGCCTTGCTCACTGACGGGCTGCGCGCGGAGCGGGAACAGGGCATCACTATCGATGTTGCTTACCGCTATTTTTCTACCCCGCGCCGCAAATTCATCATTGCGGATACGCCCGGCCACGAGCAATACACGCGCAACATGGCTACCGGCGCATCGACAGCCGATGCGGCAGTGGTGCTGATTGACGCGAGCAAAGGCGTTCTGATTCAATCGCGCCGTCATGCCTACATCGCATCGCTGCTGCGCGTTCGCCATGTTCTTGTTGCGGTAAACAAGATGGATTTGATCGGCTACAACGAAGGAGCTTTTCGGGCTATCAGGCAGGATTTTACTTCTGTCCTGGATTCAATTGCTGCTGATACAGGAAACCCAGTAGAGGCCAGCTTTGTCCCGGTCAACGCGCTGGCTGGAGATAACATCGTCCATGGCTCAGAAGCGATGCCGTGGTACCAGGGGCCGTCGCTGCTGGAGCTTTTGGAATCACTGCCATCGTCGCAGGACACACGCACTGATCCTTTCCGATTTCCCGTGCAGCGCGTTCTTCGCCCTGATCATACCTTTCGCGGATTTGCCGCGCAGATCGCTTCAGGAACAATTGCTCCAGGAGACACAGTTACGGTGCTTCCTTCCGGCAGAATTGCTGAAGTTGCACGCATCGTGACCTTGGATGGCGACCTTGACAAAGCAACTGCGCCGCAATCGGTCACTCTGGTTTTGGATCGCGAACTCGATATCAGCCGCGGCGACATGATTGTCTCCGCGAAAGCTCCCGCTACTGTTGCCAAACATATTCGGGTCGCGCTTGTCTGGATGGATCAACGGCCGCTTCAGCGCAATCGCCGTTATTTGCTCAAGCACACCAGCCAGACGGTTCCTGCATTTGTTTCCTCAATTGAACATCGCACCGACATTGGCACATTAGCGCACGAGGCCGCCGGCTCGCTGGATATGAACGGCATAGGCGCGGTCAACATCGACTTATTGCGCCCGATTGCTCTCGACCTTTACAGAGAGAATCGCTCGACCGGCGCGTTCATTCTGATCGATGCCGAAACGAACAGCACCGTCGCGGCCGGCATGATTACCGCGGCTTCCGCAATTACCACAGCAGGTGAACACCTGCACGCGGACACATGGGGGCCGGTAACCGCAGGCGAAAGGGCCGCACGCTGGGGGCACCGCGGCGGTGTACTCGAACTGAGCGGGCCTAAGGAGCTGATCGACTCCATCGAGCGCTCACTGTTTTCCGTTGGAGCTGTTTCCAATCGCATCGATGCCGGCGATGAAGGATTTCTTCTTCATCCCAGCCTGTTGGAAACCATCACGAGGCTCGAGGTTCAATCTGGCCTGCTTTCGCTGGTTGTGAGCGCTAACGATGGCAACACACTTATCGCCCGGATAGACGGGCATGAGCTTTCTCTTGACGCTAACGAACCTATGCGGGCCATCTCTGCGGTTCATCGTTTGTTGCATGACGCAGGCGTGTTTATTCCTCCGGAAAGGGCGGGTTTGTAATGAGCACAGCAGAAATCGGAACACAAGCGAAACTCAAGCTGGATGAAGTGCGCGCGGCGCTTGCGCGTGAAATCACAGGCAGACAGGACGCTTGCCTGACCTGCAGCTTTCAAGCTGAAGACGTGCTGCTGGCGAAGCTGGCTATCGAGTTGGATGCGAAGATTCCGATTCTTTTTCTGGATACCGGCTATCACTTTCGCGAGACCTATGCCTATCGGGATCGCATCGTGAACGAGTGGCAACTCAATCTGATTAACCTGTTGCCTGAAAAAACAGTAGCTGAACAGGAAGCCGAGCATGGTCTTCTTTATCAGTCCGCGCCGGACGAATGTTGCCGGCTTCGCAAGGTTGAGCCGCTCTTCAAAGCAGTTGCAGAGTATCGCGTTTGGATTACCGGTTTGCGGCGGGAGCAGGCAAAGAGCCGCGCTGCTCTCGAAGAACGGGCGCTGTTCACGCTGCCGGGCGGAAAACAGGTGCTCAAACTGGCACCTCTCGCCACATGGACCACGCGAGACATCTGGTATGCCTGCGAAGAACTTGCGATTCCCTTGCTGCCTCTCTATGAACGCGGCTACTCCTCCATCGGCTGCGAACCATGTACGACGCTGCCACTCGATCCAGACGATCCGCGCTCTGGGCGCTGGGCCGGCCGCAAGGTTGAATGCGGCATTCACATCGAAGCAGCGCCACCCAAATTGAACGGGCACGAAGGGACCTGATACAAAATGCAATATATTCTTGGATT
>Ga0181529_10003681_pt1 | contig 17225 bp, 14 predicted proteins | sample PEATcosm2014_Bin_36_FD_119763 | JGI IMG/M metagenome (GOLD analysis project Ga0181529, IMG submission 119763) | Peatland microbial communities from MTU Mesocosm Facility, Houghton, MI, USA - PEATcosm2014_Bin10_30_metaG | ecosystem: Environmental > Terrestrial > Soil > Wetlands > Peat | place... | reverse complement strand
GGAACATCCGGATTCACCATAACATCAGCGTCGACGATGCGCGAGGCAACAACAGCGGGGGCGAATCGGAACAGGGCGCCATTCGGCTCTGGGGGAATACGGACGGTCTGAAGATCTTCAACAACACGATCTGCGTCAGCGCCGCCGGCACGAAGGGCTATCCGTCCGCGCTAAGCATCGAGCAGGTGCCCGTTCAGCGCGGAGACCACGGCGCCAATACGAACGTCGAGGTCGTCGACAACATCTTCAAGACGACCGGAGGCGTGCCCGTATTCCGGGCAAACCGGAAGACGAATCCGGCCCGCCTCGGAATCTCATGCGTCCTCGGCAATCTCTACGACTCGAGCGGCAGCCGGCTGGTAATCGCGGACGACACCGGAGCAGCGCCGGTGACGTCGCTGGCCTGGTGGCACTCGCTGGGGTTCGAGGCGTTGGACGAAGTCGACTACGGCGTCGCGGCAGACGCGGGCCTGCTGGATCCTAAAGGCTTTGTTCCGCCGCCGCAGGGCTTTACGCCGGCCGGCAAGTCGATCTCCGCCATCAAGAGCTTCGATCTCAAACCGGGCTCTGCGGCGATCGGCGCAGGCATAGATCCCTGGCTCGCGAAGAGCTGCATCGCCCCGGGCAGCCTGAGCTTCCACGGCATGCCCGTCCCATATCGCGCTCGCATGGACGTGGGAGCGTGCCCGTACGCCGCCAGGTAGACGAGGATCAGAGGGCCATCCGAACCTACTCCACGCCGGCCAACCTGTACGCATAGAGGTGAGCGGATTCGAGCTCCGGGCTTGGACGCGCGGCAGGCGGTCGAGCTGTGCGCCTTCTTATGGCAGGCGAGCCGCGCCGCGGCACCCAAAGGCGACGACGATACGCGCCGTTCCGGCGACCGTATGCTTGTACACGTGCGCTTCGCGGGCGAGAGTTCGCGCCGATCACACCCTCCGAAGGTGGCGTGGATGGAATCCGGTACGCGACGGAAATCGGAAGGTCCCGGCCAATGGGCGCCACGTCGGGGCTGAGCGGATTCGGACCCTCGCGCGCAACAGCGGCGTCGCCCCACTGATGCCAACTCGGGGCAGTGCACCGCACACCAGAGGACGCGTGGACCATGCGATCACAACACATCGGCGACACGCCTGGCCGCGCTCACGTGCTCGGTAGCGGTGTTGAGACGCTTGCCCACGAGCGCGGCGCCAAGCAATGGCGGGATATCGAGGCGAAGACTGGGAGCGGCCATGTCCGGCGAGTCGTCGGACCGCCTGATACCGGCGAACATTCGACCTAGGGGATGACCACGCGGAACCGTAGGGTATTCTAACCGCGCCGACAGCTTGCGCCGGGTACGAACTGGACTCGCGCCAGGGTCCAATCTCGGGGGTCGCCACGTCCTCGTTGCGTCGGCACTTTCTCGCGCCCCGAGGAGGACATGGCGATCAAGACCACGAAGAAGAACGATGGTCGGCGCCAAGTGCTAGCGGGCAGCATCCTCGCATCCCACGAGGCTGTCGCCGCTGGCTCGGACTCGAGTGGATCCAGGTGCCCCGAGCAATCCTGGTGCCAGCTTAGGCTGGCACCTCAAGCCGTAGCTAGCGCCGCCGACATCGCTGAATGCTAGGCCTGGGCCGTAAGTGCCCGACGGTGACCCATATGTCCTATAAGCGCTCAGAGGATCTTCCGAGCTACAGCGCGCCTCCGGTCAACGAGGTTGCCATAGGGATCGGATTCAGCCCGCTCACCTGTTGGAACAGCGTTTGTCCGGGTGAGTTCCGCGCACTCGTTCGGGACAAGTTCCCGAAAATCGAGGACAAGGGCCCCCTCCCGCCGCTCGCCCTGTTGACCCGCGCGCCGGAATCGACGGCTACGGTGTTGGAGATCCCGCCCGTGCGACGTACCTGGTACCTGGCTGACAGCACCGACCTACTCATCCAGGTGCAGGAGGACCGCCTGCACGTGAATTGGCGAAGGGTACAGGAGGAAGACAGCTATCCTCGGTATGGGAGGGTGTTGGGCGAGTTCACCGATGCACTCGATCTTTTTCAGAGGTTCGTCGAGGGGAGGGGCGAGCGAATCTTCTGCACGGCCGGCGAGGTCTCCTATGTCAATCACATCCCAGAAGGGCCTTTGTGGTCCGATTGGAACGACCTAAGCTCGGTCCTCCAGGGCTGGTCTCCCGTCCCAGGCGCCGTGTCGGGGATCGAGGCGATCGCAGGCACGTTTACCGCGTCCGCTGACTCCGGATCGAATCTTGTAGCCGACGGCCGGCAAATGACGATCGACATCAAGACCGCCATCCGAAGAAACGACCAGTCGAGGATTGTGATCCTCCAATTGGTCAATAGGGGGCGCCTAGGTTCGTCGGAACATGAGGCCGTCACCGAATGGTGCGGGCGCGCCAGCGAGGAGATCGTTCGTGCCTTCACGCAACTCACCACCGCTAGGGCCCACGAGCATTGGAGGCGAATCCGTTGAGCGCGTACCCAACAACAACATGGGGGCACTTCGCAGGGTCTGCGAGGACATCCGGGGATCTGTCGGTTTATCCGCCCGCCGCCCTGACGCTCCCGGATGCGGCTTTCCCCGCTCCGCTTTCTGGGCAAGTTCGGCGAACCCGGGCGCCGGTTGCGGACGCTGGCTCGGCGGGCATCGCGTCGATCGAAGGCGTCTGGATCCTACGCGTCGAGGTCTGCACAGCATCGACGATCACACACAGCGATCCAGAGCCGCTGGACGATTTTCCCAGGTTCGCCGCTCGTATAACCCGGAACGAGGCAGGGCTAGCGTTCGCAGAGGAAGTGGCTGTCACGAGCCGGTGGCAATTCAAGCGCGAATTCGAAGACGAGGGCGACACTTAGGTGGCGGACTGGGTCGATAGGTTCAAGCCATACGCGGCGGTGAATGACCTGGAGGTCCGGACGGGCACCGTCTTCCGCCGGGTGCCGTTTGCCGCAACCCTTCTGGGATCCACGGCGTTTGGCCTCGCCGATGTACCGAAAGGAACGGGTTCCGTTCCGCCGACGCGCGTCGATCTGGCCCTCCTTCAGCCGGGCGGCGAGGCGATCAGGACAGACAACGTCACGATAGAGCCAGGGGTCGTCATGACCGCCGATTGCGACATCTTCCAACACAAATGCAACACGCTCTGCGTAGCAAGAATGGTTGCACCAGAGCGTTTCATCGAGTTAAACTGCCTTAGGCAGGAAAAGGCAGAGAATCTACGAAAAGCGATCAGACGAGCGCGCATCGAGAACCCGGCGACGTTCAATTTCCCCGGCCTGTTTCTGTTGCTGGGCGATCCCGCATTCGCCTTTGAAGACGCGATCATCCTCTTGGACAGCTTCATCTCGCTCCCAATCGAATTCGCGACCGGAGCGCCGCCCGGCTCAATCGTGACGGCGGACTCAATAGGCGGCCGGGACAACGCGTGGTTCCGGGTTTCCCATCCCGAGCTCCGGATCCGCATGGTGAACGAATTCGCGCGGCAGCTACTTCGCGTTGGTTTGGCCGACGCGTGAACGCGGCCGCGCACTGCGCAAACGCGCCAGCTACAGCGCCGGGCCCCGTCTGAGAGTCTATCGGTTGCGTCTTCGTGCCGCCCGCTTCGAGGCGTAATACCGCCGCTTCACGATCCTGCGCAGGGCGGCTCTTTCCTTTTCGCGCTCCGCCTTCGTTCGGCCCTCGTAAGCCCGCGAGCCCAGGGCTGGGATTCCGAAGAAGATGTCGGAGAGCGTCCGGTCGTCGTCACCAAACATCCGGAGGGTCCTCCTTCTGCCAGGTTGGCACGCTACAGTGTACGCCCGTCTCGTACCTGTTGTCAAGCGCGCACCTGCCGACGGGCATGGCCGCTGGCCCTGCCGGATTTTCCGCCGCCGATGTGGGCTATCTTGTGCCGGCCAACTTGACGACCCAGGCCGGGCCGGATCCCGGCTTCGGGCCGCCGGCGGGAAGCTGAATGTGAAGGCCGTCCGATTCCGCGTGACAGATCAGCCTGGCCCTGGAGCCGAGGAGGGATGCCGTGACGCTGCCCTCGGCCTTCGGCGTGGCGAGAGTCAACTCGCCGCCGGGCCAGTCGAGCAGGATGGCGTAGACGGCGCTGCCCTTCGCCGTATAGCGGATCCACTTCCCCTCCGCCGGCTCGCGCCACTCGTGCGTGCCGTAGATCGCCTCGCCGTTAACCTTCAGCCAGGCGCCGATCTCCAGTAGCCGATCCTGCATCACCTGCGGCACGCGGCCCTCGGCGGTCGGTCCGATGTCGAGAAGCAGGTTGCCGCCGCGGCTCACGATATTCACAAGGACCTCGATCAGCGCGGGGCCGGACTTGTAGTCGTTCTCGTCTTCGTTGCGGTTGTAGCCGAACGAGGCGCCGATGCCCCGGCACTCCTCCCACTTACGCTTTTCCGCCAGCTTCTTGCCTGCGCCCACGTCGCCATATTCCGTGGTGTAGTAGCCGCCGTGCACGCTGCGCGTCTCTTTGCCCCAGCGGTCGTCCACGACGACTTCCTCTTTGTTCGGCGCGTTGTTGTAGAGCCAGGATAGAAACTCGGTGCTCCGCCAGTCCGCGCTCGGATGGTCCCACTCGCCGTCCGTAAAGATGAGGGAGGGCTGGTATCGCGTGACGAGATCCTTGAGCTGCGGCAGCATGTGGTCGGCGACGTACTGCTGCAGATTCGAGTGGTAGAGCGGATTGAACCACTCGTACAAAGAGTAGTAGAGCCCCATCTTCAGCCCGGCGCCGCGCACGGCCTTTGTCAGGTCGCCCAGCAGATCCCGATGCGGACCGACGTCCACGCTGTTCCAATCCTTGCTCTGGGCGCTGGGCCAGAGGCAGAATCCCTCGTGGTGCTTCGACGTGAGAACGACGTACTTCGCGCCGGAGCGCTTGAACAGACCGGCCCAGTCGGCGGGATCGAAATCCTCGGCCTTGAACATTGGCGCAAAGCTCTGATAGGGAAAGTCGGCGCCGAAGGTCTGCGCGTGATGGCGCCACGTCGGCCCGTTGTGGTCCTGCATGTTGTGCCAGTACCACTCGGCATAGCTGCCTTTGGGGCCCCAGCCCGGAACCGAGTAGACGCCCCAGTGGATGAATATGCCGAACTTCGCGTCCTCGAACCACTTCGGGATCGGCCTGCTGTCGATAGATGCCCAATCCGCCGTATAGGTCACGTGAGATCCTCCGGATTGCCTCGCAGGCTCGCCGGCAGGCAAGCCGGCGCACATCGTTGCGCGCGGCGCAGCCAACAGCGCCCCGCACGCCAGCGCCATACTCAAAAGCCCTCTCGCAAATCCCATCGCAATCGCCCTCCCGTCCGATTCCAGCGTCGTTCCGGCCTCAATCGTACCCGAACCGGCCCAACTCCTCTGCCACCCGCCGGATCGCGGGCTTCCAATCGCCTGTAAGACTCTTGCGGAACAGGCGCATGGAGGGATACCAGGGAGAATCCTCCCGCTCCGTAAGCCACATCCAGCACGGGTGCTTCTCCAGGAGCGTCCAGACGGCTGCGCCCAGCGAGCCTGCCAGATGGGCGACGGCCGTGTCGACGCTTATGACCAGATCCAGATTGCAGATGGCCGCCGCGGTCTCCGCAAAGTCCGTCAGCTCTGGGCCGAGATCCACGAGCGGAACCTCATCGGCGAGAGCGGCGGCGTGATCGGCGCCGAACCCCTTCTGCAGGCTGAACAGCCGCACGCCGGGTATGCGCGCCACCGGCGCAAACTCAAGGAGGGGGATGGAGCGACGCGCATTCCGCTCGTTGCCGGGCGCGCCGGCCCAGCACATGCCCACCCGAAGCCCGTCGTATCCCGCCAGCCGCGCCTTCCACCGTTCGATCGCATCGGGAGCCGCCCGGGCGGAGGGCGCGCGCAGAGGCAGGTCCTCCAGCGTGACTCCGAGCAGGCCGGGCAGGCTCATGAGGCCGATCACGGCGTCGTAAGAAATATCCGGCGGCGTCCGGTCCGGATGCTGCTCGACGACCAGATCGACCGCCGGATCGTTCCGGACGAGCCCCACCATCTGCGGGCGCGCCTCGACGACGAGCCGTCCCCGAAAGCGCTCCCTGACGGCCGGCAGGAACCGGAGCATGAGCAGCGCGTCCCCGAATCCGCCGTCGGCGTAGACGAGCAGCCCTCCATCCGGCTGCGCCTCGCCCTCCCAACGGGGCTTCGGAAATTCCCGGTTGTTTCCGGCCATGTTGGCCCAGCGCTCGTAGGCCGGCCAGCCATTCCGAAAATCGCCCGCCTGTAACGCCGTGTTCCAGAGGGCCTGGTGAAACGATGTGTTGTCCGGAGCGAGCTCCACGGCTCGCTCAAACAGCGCCCGAGCCTCATCCGGCCGTCCAAGCTCGGTAAGCGTTTCGGCCAGATCGTGGGCGATCCGGGCATTCTGCGGCTGGAGGGTCAGTGCGCGCTCGAGCGCCGAAGCCGCCTCGGAGTGCCTTCCCAACGCCGAAAGGCTTACGGCGAGACGCTCCAGAAGGCCGACGTTGCCCGGCCGCGCCAATAGCGCCGCGTTCAAGACGCAGATCGCCTCGTTGTGCCGATCTAGCATCTGCAGCCCGACGGCCTCCTCGTGCTGCGGACCCGGCTCCGCCTTGTCCGAATCCGGAATCTGGCGCGCCCATCCCACGGCTTCCTGGTACTCGCCTCTCTTGAGGAGGGCCGCCGTAAGCGCGCGAACTGTGTCGGGCCGGCTCTGATCGAGCGCAAGCGAGCGACGATAGCATTCGACGGCGCGCTCGAGGTCGCACAACCCTTCGTACGCCGCCCCCAGCATGCACACGTAAAGCGCATCGTCCGGCTGCGCGGCGACCAACCGCCCGATGAGGCTCACGGCTTCGCCGAAGCGGCGGCCCTCCATGCAGATTGCGGCAACGCCGTGAAGGGCCTCCGGGCTGTCCGGAGCCAGCGCCAGCGCGCGGCGATATCGCTCCTCTGCGGCGGCACGCTCGCGGCTCTGCAGATAGGATCGCGCCCACTGCAGGCTCGATGCAAGCTCTTCGGACGGTGCGGCCGGCCGCTGATCTGTCGGCATAGCCTTCTCCTAATTCATATTCGCGTATTAGCTCGACGGCCGCGCAATTAGTCCAGAGCGCACCAGGGGGCCTCGGCCCCCTTGCCGTCCGCAGTCAGGTCCTTCAGGGCCTGATTGCTACGGTCGGTCGTCATCGGGGTGCGCGAAGGTCAATAATGCGACGATGGATCGCAATGCGACGATGGATTGTCCGGGCGCTCCCGCCCGGACGCGTGGGCGTTTGCCAGGCGGGCCAGATCGGCCGCGACTCGCGCCATAGGATCGGACCAGTCCCAGTCGACGCTCTGGCGATAGAGCCGCATCGAGGGATACCAGGGACTGTCCTCCCGCTCCGTCAGCCACATCCAGGCGGTGATCTTCGCCAGCAGCGTCCAGACCGGCGCGCCCAGAGCGCCCGCAAGGTGAGCGACGGCAGTGTCCATCGTGACTACAAGATCGAGTCCGCCGATGGCCGCCGCCGTCTCGGCGAAGTCCGTCAGCTCCGGACCGAGATCCACGAGCGGAACCTCGTCGGCAAGGGCGGCGGCGTGATTGGCGCCGAACCCCTTCTGCAGGCTGAACAGACGCACGCCCGGTATGCGCGCCAGCGGCGCAAACTCGAGGAGCGGCACAGAGCGCCGCACATTCCACTCGTTGGTCGAATCACCGGTCCAGCAGATGCCGACGCGAAGTCCATCGTAACCCGCCAGCCGGCGCTTCCAGCGGTCGACCCGGTCGGCGGGCGCCCAGGCGGAGGGCGCGCGCAGGGGCAGATCCTCCAGAGCGATGCCCTGCAGACCGGCCAGGCTCATGAAGCCGATCACGGCGTCATAGGGAACAGGCGGCGGCCTTCGGTCCAGATGCTGCTCGACGACCAGATCCACGGCCGGATCGCTCCGGACGAGCCCCGCCATCTCCGGTCGAACTTCGACGATGAGCCGTCCCTGAAAGCGCTCCTTAGCAGCCGCGAGCAGCCGGAGCATGAGCAGCGCGTCCCCGTATCCATGGTCGGCGTACACGAGCAGCGAGCCGCGCGGCTGAGCTTCGCCCCGCCATACCGGCTTTGGAAATTCACGGCTCTTGAAGCGGCTGACCTGCATCCAGCGCTCGTACGCCGGCCAGCCGGCCCGAAAGTCGCCGCTCCTCAGAAGCAGGTTCCAGAGCGTGTAGTGGAATGTCGGAAGATCCGGTCGCAGCTCGACGGCGCGCTCGTGCAGCGGTCGCGCCTCGTCGAGCCGGCCGAGGGTGCCGTATGCGGAGGCAATGTTGTGCACCGCGTACACCGTCGTAAGCTCGGGAACCACCCCGCCATCCTCTGGCTGCTCGGCCAGAATGCGCTCGTATGCCGCGATTGCCTCTTCGTAGCGCTCAAGCGCCAGGTAGCTTGCGGCAAGGCGCTCGAGCCAGTACGCGTTGTGCGGCTGACTCAAAAGCGCGGCCTTCAGGTAGAAGATCGCCTCTTCCTGCCGGTCGAGCGCCTGCAGGCAGAACGCGAGGTTTACGGCATCGTCCGCCCCATCCGGATTACGATCGAGGACCGCGCGCGCTTCGCTCTCCGCCCGGACGAAATCGCCCGTCTTGAAGAGCGCCACGGCATAGGCGCGACGCAGCCCGACATTATCCGGGTCGGCTTCAACGCCGCGCTCACAGCTTGCGAGCGCGCGGCCGAAGCTGCGCTCACCCTCGTACGCCGCGCCCAGAATTCCCCATGCGTCCGCGTTATCGGGCTGAACGACGGTCAGCCGGCGAGCGAAACGGGCGGCCTGGCCGAAGCGGCGCCGGTCCAGGCAGATCACGGCGGCGCTCTTGAGCGCGTCGGCGTTGCGCGGCTCCAGGGCCAGCGCGCGCCGGAAGCAGTCCTCGGCAATGTCGAGCTTGCCGCGCTGCAGATAGGTGCGTGCCATCCCGACCACCGCGCGAGCCTGGCCGGAGCGCTTTACGGACGCTTCATCGCCATCTTCCGCGCCTGCAAGGCGCGACATATCGGAGGTCACGCGATCCACAACGTCGGCCCAGCCTTGGCCCGCCGCCTGGCGATAGAGCCGCATGGAGGGATACCAGGGGCTATCCTCTCGCTCCGTGAACCAGATCCACGCGGTGTTGCCGGCCAGAAGCGTCCAGACGGGCGAGCCCAGGGCGCCGGCCAGATGGGCCACGGACGTTTCGATGCTGACGACCAGGTCGAGATTGACGATTGCCGCAGCGGTCTCCGTGAAGTCCGTCAGCTCCGGCCCAAGATCGGTCATGCCCAGGCTGTCGGCGATCTCGGCCGCCTGCTCCGCGCCAATCCCTTTCTGCAGGCTGAAGAGGCTGACGCCGGGCACGGCCGCGAGGCGCGCAAGCTCTCCGGGCGGGCACGTGCGCTTCTCATTCCAGTCGTTGGCGGAGGAGCCGGTCCAGCAGATGCCGACGCGCAGGCCGTCGGCGCCGGCGAGCCGATGTTTCCAGTGTTCGACCCGATCTTGAGGCGCCCGGACCGAGGGCGAGCGCAGAGGCAGGTCCGTGAGCTCGACGCCTAGCGCTCCGGGCAGATCGAAGAAACCGATCACGGCGTCGTAGCGGACGGCCGGAGGCCTTCGATCCGGATGCTGCTCGACCACCAGATCGACGGCAGGATCGTTTCGGACGAGCCCCGCCAGCTCCGGACGCACCTCGACGATAAGGCGCCCCTGAAAGCGCTCCTTCACGGCCGGAAGGTAGCGGAGCATAAGCAGCGCGTCGCCAATCCCATGGTCCGTGTAGACGAGCAGCGCTCCCTCCGGCCGGGGCTCGCCCTCCCAACGGGGTTTCGGAAATCCGCGGTTGTGCCCTGCCACGCGCATCCAGCGCTCGTATGCCGGCCAGCCGGCCCCGAAGTCGCCACTGCGAAGCAGAATATTCCAGAGAGTGAAGTGGACGGTCGGATTGTCTGGGAGCAGCGCGACGGCGCGCTCGTGGAGCGGAATCGCCTCCGCGAACCTGCCCAGGAGGCCGTAGGTGGCCGCAAGGTCGTGGATGACGTTGACGTTGTTCGGGTCCAGGGCAAGCACGCGCTCGCGCGCGGACGCCGCCTCGGCGAAGCGCTCCAGCACAGTGAAGCTGCGGGCAAGGCGATCCAGCAGCTCGGCGCTATCCGGCCGGCCGGATAGCGCGCCGGTAAGGATGGCGATCGCCTCTTCATGCCGGTTGAGGGCCTGCAGGCAGATGGCAAGATCCAGGGCCGCGCCCTGCATGTCCGGCGCGCGATCGAAGACGATGCGGGCCTGCGCCTCCGCGCGAACATGGTCGCCCTTACGATAGAGGACTGCCGCGAGAGCCCGGCGCAGGTCGACTGAATCCCGGCGGAGCGCGAGTCCGCGCTCGAAATCGGCGACGGCGCGCTCGATATCGCCCATGCCCTCGTGCGCCGAGCCGAGCATCGCCCACGCGTCCGCATTCCGGGGATCGGCGGCGACTACGCTCTCGATCAGGCCGGCGGCCTCCTGGAAGCGGCGCGCGTTGATGCAGATTGCGGCCACGCTTCTGAGCGCCTCCGCATTGCTCGGGTCGAGGGCGAGCGCTTGCCTGTAGCGGGACTCGGCCGGGCCGATCTCGCCTCGCTGAAGACTGGCGCGCCCCTGCAGGAGAGCCGCTTGAAGCTCATCGGATTGCAACTGAGGTCCCTGGCCTTTCGCGCAAGCTGCAGGAAGAGGCGCGCGGCAAACGAAAATACCCGTCGGCCGGGCGGAAACGCGCGGCGCCCGTCGCTCCGAGCCGTCGTGCAGTCAGATACGGGTTGGCGGAAACGGATTCCTCTGCCGTGCACGAGGACGGCGCGTCGGCGCAGGGGTTTTCAGGGCGATAGCGGCGCATGGCGGCCAGAGCCGCGCCGCATGACGGGAGGGAGACCGTGAATATGTCGTTATCGCTCTTCGCCATAGCGCTGCTCCTTATGGCCGGAGCAGGCGGCCGCTCGCGCGCTGCGCAGGACGCGCAGGACGATGCGCAGGGATGGATCGACACGACGCTCGGCGCCGTCGGCAAGAGGGACGCGGCCGCTCCTCGCCCGCCGTTCTCGTTCGTGTACGGCGGACAGCCCTCCGAAACGCTCCTTCGGAGCTGGAGATTCGGCCGCACAGGCCGCAAGCTCGACGCAAGCCGCCTGCAGGAGACGCTCTCGTGGACGGATCCCCGCACGGGACTCGTGGTGACGTGCGTCGCCGTCGCCTATCGCGATTTTCCAGCCGTGGAATGGACGGTCGCGTTCACGAATACGTCCGCGGCCGATACGCCGATACTCGAGAGCGTCCGCGCGATAGACGCCGGCTTCGGGCAGGCCGATTCCGCCGCCGTTCTCCACCACTTCACCGGCGCGCCCGCCACGCCCTCCGATTACGCTCCTCACGAGACGCCGATAAGCCGGCGCGACGAAGCCGGGCCACCGCACGATGACAGCCCGGTCCCTCCGCGCGATGGCCTATCCGTCCCGCCGCCGAACCCGCTTGCGTTTGCAGCCGGAGGCGGCCGTCCGTCCAACAGCGTGCTGCCATATTTCAACGTCGCCTGGCGTAGCGGGGGCGCGATCGTCGCCGTCGGATGGCCGGGACAGTGGAGCGCGCGCTTTTCGGAGGCCGGCGGCAAGCCTTACGTTCAGGCCGGCCAGGAGCGGACGAATCTCCTGCTGCATCCCGGAGAGAGCATCCGGACGCCGCTCATCGCGCTCCTTTTCTATCGAGGAGATTGGATCGACGGCCAGAACCTGTGGCGCAGATGGATGCTTGCCCATAACGTGCCGCGCGTCGGAGGGAAGCCGCAAAGGCCGGTGATGACGCCCTGCAGCAGCCACCAGTACAACGAGATGCAGCAGGCCACGGAGGAGAGCCAGATGCTGTTCATCCGCCGCTACCAGGAGGAGAAGCTGCCGATCGACTACTGGTGGATGGATACCGGATGGTTTCCGTTCCATGGCAACTGGGTGAATACGGGCACGTGGGAGGTGGATCGCAAGCGCTTCCCGAACGGCCTGCGCGCCATAACGGATTACGCCCACGCGCGCGGCGTGAAGTGCATCCTCTGGTTCGAGCCGGAGCGCGTTACGCCCAACTCCTGGCTCTACGACAACCATCCGGAATGGCTGCTCAAGCCGCCGCCCAATACCTCCGGCCTTCTCTACGACGAATCCTGGCGGCTGTTGAACCTCGGCGACCCGGACGCGCGCGCCTGGATCACGGACCGCATAAGCGAGATCGTCACCTCCGAGGGGATCGATCTCTATCGCCAGGACTTCAACGTCGATCCTCTGCCCTTCTGGCGCAGCCACGACGCGCCCGACCGCCAGGGAATCACGGAAAACCGTTACGTCGAGGGTTACCTGGCTTTTTGGGACGAGCTCCGGCGCCGTCATCCGTCCGTGCCGATCGATTCCTGCGCGAGCGGCGGCCGGCGCGACGACCTGGAGACGCTGAGGCGCGCCGTCCCGCACATCCGCAGCGACCATCTTTTCGAGCCGGTCAGCCAGCAGGGCCACTTCTATGGCTGCGCCTTCTGGTATCCGCTCCAGGGAACGGGAACGCTCGTCGGACCGAGCAAGATAGACGGCTTCCATTCCGAGCGCGTCGATCCGTATGTCTTTCTCAGCGACATGTCTCCGGACATGACTCCCTGCTGGGACATGCGCGACCCGAATCTGAACTATGCTGCTCTGCGCCGGCTGACGGGCTATTGGAAGCGGGTCAACCGGTTCTACAGCGGCGATTACTATCCGCTGACGCCCTATTCGCTGGATTCCGGCGTCTGGATGGCCTGGCAGTTCCACCGTCCGGATCTGGGCGCGGGGATGGTCCAGGCGTTCCGTCGCTCCGAAGCCGCCGCCGGCTCGATGCGCCTGAAGCTGCGCGGTCTCTATCCGGAGAGGCGTTACAGGGTGACGGAGCTGCAGTCCGGCGATGTAGTGGAGCGGACCGGCCGCCAGCTCGCGGAGGAGGGCCTGGAGATCGAAATCCCCGCCCGTCCCGGCGCAGCTCTATATGTCTATTCCGAGATCCCGGCCGGCGCGGCGAAATGAACTCCTCCGGCGGGATCCCCCTGCCGCAGGCGATAGTCATTCGCCGGAGATCAGACGCCGGCGGCGCCAGTCGAGGGCGTCCGCTGGAGACTTCGCTCTACAATGGGTGTCCGGCGGACTGATGAGCGGATTGTCGAGAAGATGCTGGCGGTCCCACGTGACCAGAACGTCGGCAAGACACTCCTCGGCTGCGGCGAGTATCTTTGCGTCGTTCCTGTACCCGGTGAGCGTCATGCAGTGGTCTATCGTGGAGATCGTGGGCGCAGCGCACTTTCCGAATTGTCTCCACGATCAGCATCTCCTTTCGGGTGCTCCTCTCTCCTGGAATGAAGGAGAGGATGGAGCGTTTGCTGAGGTGGGTCAATATTGGACGCCGATCGGCCCCCAAGACGGGTCATTATTGCACGCCGGTTCACATATGATCGCCTGGAACTTCTCGGCAATTATGGTTTCAAGTGCGTAGGCCCGTATACGGGGCCTGGGCATCGGCAGGATGGTTGGATAGTCGATCCGCCTCGCGGGCGGCTCAACCGCCTGTCCGAATCCGATGTCCAGATGGATGTCGCAGTTGGCATGACCGAGTCGCGCAGGAATGATCGCCGTGTAGCCTGGATACTCGCGATCTCCGCCTGCGACCTCAACTGCTATCGCGGAGGTGTTGAACGCCAGGCCGTCATCTTGCTCGTCGGCACACACCTCTGCAAGGATGCTCTTGAGAGACTGTGACGTGAGCTGCCCGAAGGCCAGGAAGTCCGCATCGCGCGTCGTGCGGGCCGTCCCGGGCAAATAGACCATCAAGAGCATGGCTCCCTTTAGTATCAACCTCTCGACGTAATGAGAGCGTCCGAGCCGAAACAGAAAACGCTCGACGGCATAGCGGTTCATCAGACGCTGCATGTCCTGATAGCCCGTCGCCTTGCGGCGCTCTGCATCCAGGACGGCGCGGACCCCAGCCCGATCCGCGTCCGACGACGTGACCTTTCGCCGGCCCGTTGGAGTCGGCGAAATAGACCGGCGCTATCGCCGCTCCTCGACGATCGTTTCCGATGACTAACCGGGCGCTATGCGGTTGGCCCAGGGACTTGCGGCCTCGATCTGGGCCGCAAGCGAAAGCAGAGTCGCTTCGCCTGCCGGCTGCCCGACGAGCTGGATGCCGAGCGGCAGGCCGTCCACGCCCTGATAGAGCGGCAGCGACATGGTCGTCTGTCACCTGACGGATGAGCGTGTCGAACGTTGCGAATAAGCCAGGGCCCTCCGGGGAGATGCGCCTCCGGAGGGCCCTATTTCGTCTGGACGGGGGCGCAACGGCCCCGCGCGTCCATGTGACACCTACTAACTACGCTGAGCCGCGAAAAAGCGGAAACCCGCGCCGAAAAAACCTACGCAGCGATAGCATGGCCGCCGCGACGGCGCCGATCTGCGTCCGGGGCTCCGGCACCGGCACGCCGTCTTCCAGCATGCCCTCGATGTGCAGCTCGATCGCCTCGCGGACGCAGTGATCCGCCTCCTCCAACGTTTCGCCGGCGCTTATGCAGCCGGGTAGGTCGGGAACGGTCACGCCCCAGGGCTGCTCTCCCTCGTCGCCGCGCCAGAAGATGACTGCATACTGTTTCACGTCCGCCATCCTACCAACCCGCGTTCCTCTAAATTCCGCCAGGACCGCCGGCTTGAGATCTTTGCCGACGCGAACCGGGACTGTGATCCTCTCAGGGCGTTCGGGATGCTTGAATTGCCTGTGGCCCGCGCTGTGTCTACTCCAGAAGATGCCCGAGGGGGATGGCGTACAGCCGCTCTTCGAGTTTCACGGCTTGCGTCCCGTTGTACGCCAACACGGCGGCGAGGCAGTCCGGCGTTCGTTCGACGAAGGCGCGCAGTCCGGACAGGTCTGACGCGCTCCAGCGCGTTGCCGCCTTAACTTCGACGGCAAACACCTTACGATCCGTCTCAATGACGAAATCCACCTCGTGCCGACCCTGCTCGTGCCAGTAGGAGAGCTGAGCGTCCGGCAGATGCGCATCGAGCAAGGCGCAGAGATTCTGGGCCACATAAGTTTCGTAAAGCGCACCGCGAAGGTTGCCGTCGCGGTTCGGATCGATCGAAGCGACGCCCGCCAGGTGGGCGGCCAGACCGCTATCCGTGAAGTGCAGCTTGGGCGATTTCACGAGGCGCAGGCTGCGGTTCTTGAGGAACGGCGGCAGACGCCGGATCAGATACGAAGCCTCCAACAAACTGAGGTAGCGTCCGGCCGTCACGGCGTTGAGCTTCGCATCGCTGGCCAACGCGCTGATCGCCAGCACCTGTCCGGTGCGCAGCGCGGCAAGCTGGGCCAGGGTGCGAAAGCTGACGAGATCGGTGACCTGGGATAACTGCCGCACGTCCCGCTCGACGTAGGTCTGCACGTACGCGCGGAACCACTCCGACACGCCGTCCGGTTCTCCAAGGCAAGCCGGAGGCAAGCCGCCCGTGAGGACCTCAGTATCCGTCAACGGATCGCATGCGCCTGGAGGCGCGAGCGGCGATTTGAGGAACTTCATGAGGAATGGTTCCGGGCCCGTTGCGGCTCTCTGCTCGCGCCGCGTCATGGGATGCAGCGTGAAATAGCCTGCGCGCCCGGCAAGCGTCTCGGAAACGTGGCCGAGCAGGGCAAGGTTAGCCGATCCGGAGAGGATGAACCTTCCCGGTTGACGCCGTTCGTCGACACTTGCCTTTACCGCGACGAGCAGCTCCGGGCAGCGCTGGACCTCGTCAAGAATCACAGGGCCCGTTAATAGCGATTCCGGGTTCGAGCGCGCTGCCGCGAGGGTTGCAAAATCGTCGAGGGTGCTGTAGGTGCGGCCGCTTGCGAGCTCCGTCTCGTTTCGGAGCAGCGTGCTCTTACCGGCCTGTCTGAGCCCGGTGAGCACCAACGCAGGAAAGTGGCGCAACGCCCGCACCAGGCGGGGCGTTGTCTCTCGCGGAAGGTAATCTGTCATATTACAACAGAGTATAGTGTCAAAATGACACTATGTCAAGATGGGACTGGACCATCCGGGACTGCCCGGACGGGGTCCTCGTGCTCGCTAGCGGCGATCCGGGACCGTGACATGCCGGCGTGGCCGTCGAAGACGAAATAGACCGCCATCAGCGGCGCTCCTCAATGATCGTCTCCGAGAGCGGACGCCCCGCAATCGGCACGGGCGCGCGGTCGCGGCGGCCGCCAGTTGGCGGCCTCTTCACCTGTTTGACGAGTCCCGAACGCTCGAGGACTCTGAGAGCCCGCTCACGCTCAGCCTCCTTCGATTCGGGCTCGGTCAGGCCCTCGATCGCTCGCCTCACCTCCGCGAGCTCCTCAGGCCTCAACGTCTTAATGTCGTCCAAGACGCGGTCTAGCGCTGTTTGCGCCATTCTACCGCTCCTTTCGTGAATCCAACGAACCGCAAACCTGGTTCGTTGGATCAATGTTTGGATTCTACCGACCCGGCGTGAGCGCGTGCGGCGCCTGACTAACCCGGCGCTATGCGGTTGGCCCAGGGACTTGCCGCTTCGATCTGGGCCGCGAGCGAAAGCAGAGTCGCTTCGCCCGCCGGCTGCCCGACAAGCTGGATGCCGAGCGGCAGCCCGTCCGCGCCCTGATAGAGCGGCAGCGACATCGCCGGCTGACCCGTCGTATTCCAGACCGGCGTGAAGGGCGTAAACTCGCCCGCGCGAGTGAACTCCGTAAACCAGTCCTCGGCCGTCACGTCGATCTCGCGCAGACCGAGCGGCCGCCGGCCAAGCGACGGCGTCATCAGGACGTCGAACCTGGAGAACGATCGGATGATGGCGCGCGCAAAGCCCTGAGCCTGCGTTATGGCCGACATCAGGTCGATGGAGTTGAAAGTCTGCCCCATCTGATAGAGGCCCCACGTCATCGGCTCGACGTCTTCGGCCGTCGCCTCCCTTCCCCGCAAGAACCCGCCGTATCGGACGCCGGCGCCTATGCCCGCGGCATAGAGGGTGGTGAAGGCCGACATCACGCCCGTCAGATCCCACGGTTCCGGGGTGGATTCGAATACTACGTGTCCCAGCGACGCAAGCAGCGACGCGGCATCCTGCACGGCGCGCGCGGCGACCGGATCGACGACGGAGCCGATCGGCGACGCCGCGGTCCAGGCGATGCGAAGCCGGCCGGGCGACCGCGAGGCCGCGATCGCAAACGGCTCGGCGGGCGGCGGAGCCCACGTC
>Ga0181529_10003678_pt1 | contig 17233 bp, 10 predicted proteins | sample PEATcosm2014_Bin_36_FD_119763 | JGI IMG/M metagenome (GOLD analysis project Ga0181529, IMG submission 119763) | Peatland microbial communities from MTU Mesocosm Facility, Houghton, MI, USA - PEATcosm2014_Bin10_30_metaG | ecosystem: Environmental > Terrestrial > Soil > Wetlands > Peat | place... | reverse complement strand
GCGTGTGGAAGTGGGCGGAATCACCGGCTCGATCTCGCAGACGGTGATCTTTTCGATGCTCGGATAGCGGGTGAAAGTTCCGGCCGAAACTCCGGCGCCGAAGCCGATTCCCAGGACCGTGCGCGGGTTCGGATGCAACAGCGCGGGCAGATGGCCGACCATGCGCTGCAACTTCATGTCATAGGGTTCTGTCGTCGCCTCCACGTGGCCGTTGACGTCGACCTCGATGTTGCCGTCATTCCAGCGCGTGATGGCGACCGACGAATTGATGCCTTCGGCCATGTAGAGCAGCGTGGAGGATTTCAGATTCACCGCCGTGCGGCGGCCATAAGCGACCACTTTTCCGGGCAGCGGATCGATGGTCGCGGCCAGCCAGAGCGCGGCCACTAGCGACACCGCCAGCGCAGCGGCCAGCGGGAACGAACGGCTCCGGCGCACGCAGGGCGCCAGCGCGAAGACCGCCGCGGCCGCGGAAATCCCGAGCAACACGCGCTCGCTCTGCTGCGTGCCGATGGCGGGCACCAGCACAAGGCTCACCAGCAGTGCGCCGACGATCGCGCCGAGTGTGTTGGCCGCGTAAACACCGCCCGCCACGCGGCCGGAATCTTCACCCGCTTCCGCCACGGCGGCGCAGGCCAGCGGAAAGCTCGCGCCCCACAACAGAGTCGGCGGCAGAATCGCCCACAGGCAGCGCGCCATATCCAACTGAAACGTGAGCCAGGGACTCGACGCCAGCAACGGATCGATGGGCCAATATGGCAGGGAATCGGCGATCATGTAGGCGGTCCAGGCGATGCCGCCCGCCAGCAGCACCTGGCACCAGCCCAGCGCCAGTTGCGGCCGCACGCTGCGCACCAGCGCCGCGCCCGCGCCGCTGCCGATGGCGAGGCCGATCAGAAACACCGCCAGGATGATGGAGAAGACGTAGACCGTGGAGCCGAGCAGCATCGCCACCAGGCGCGTCCACACCACTTCGGCGCCCAGTGCGGCAGCGCCCGAAAGCGCGATCGTGACATACACGGGCCAGTGCTTCGACCACAAGGCGGATGGCCGCGGCGCGGTTGGTGCGGCGTCGCTGCGAAACGGTGCGGGCTCGCGTTTCGATAACACGTAGCTCGCCGCCGCAACGGCCAAGTTCACCGCGACCGCGAACCACGTTGCGATTGCGGTGTTGTATATCCGCAGCAGATAGAAGCCCGCCAAGAGGCAGCCCAGCACCGCGCCGGCCGTGTTGGCCGCATAGAGCGCGCCCCACCAGGACGCCGCGCGCGGCGTGGATTCCACCCAGCGCGCCAGCGCCGGCAGTGACGCGCCCATCAGCACCGTGGGCGGCAACAGACAGATGGTTGCTGCGACCGCGCGCAGCAGAAAGCCCGGCATGCCGTGCTCAGCGCCGGCGATGTAGATGCGGTCGATCAACGGGATGCCTGCCAGCGCCAGCGCGGCGAATGCCGCGATGCCCAACTCCAGCGCTGCGTAAATCCGCAGGGGGTGCCGTGTTTGCGCCACCCGCGGCAACGCCAGGCTGCCGGCGCACAGGCCGCCCATGTAAGCCGCCAGCAAGAACCCGAGCGAGATAGCCGTCGATCCGATGGCGAGCTGCAGCAGTTGATACCAGACGATTTCGTAGATCAACGCCGAACATCCGCTGGCGGCGAACAACACCAGCAGCAGCGGCAACCAGCGCTCGGCGCGGGACAGTTGAGGCCCATCTGGCATGGAACGTCAATCATACTCCAGCGCAAAGCCGCGCCGCGCGAACAACGAACTCGCGTAGCCGAAGCAGGGAGACTCCTATATACTGATACTGGTCGCGGATGAATCTTCGGCATGGTCTCAATCGGATCCTCGCAGTCGCGCTGGTTGCCTCATGCACCGTTGCCGCTCAGCAAACCGTGGGCGGCCTGCACGGCATCTTTGCGGGCTCTACCGATGTCGGCAAGCTGCTGAAGGGCGCTACCGTTTACGAACCGGCAAGCGGTAGTTATCGCGTGACCGGCGGCGGGGCGGATATGTGGGGCGGCGAGGACGCATTCCATTTCAGCTGGGTTCGACTGTCCGGAGACGCAACTTTGACCGCGGACGTGCACTTCCCCTCCGGCGGTGTCCCGCCGCTGGAAAAGGCCGTCCTAATCTTTCGTCAAAGCCTGGATCCTACATCCCCCTACGCCGATGTCGCGATCCACAGGGACGGACACGTCACCTTGCAGTACAGAGCGGTTACCGGCGGCAAGACGGAAGACGTCACATCCCCCGAACATGGCTCGACGCGCCTCCGGATCGAACGCAGCGGCAATCGGTTCACAGCCTTCACCGGTTCCGGCGATGGAAAGCTGACCGCTTTTTCCACCTCGACGGTCCTTTTGGATGATCCTGTCTACGTCGGCATCGGAGTTTGTTCGCATAACGCCGATGGCCTGACTACGGTAACCTTCTCCAATGTCACCCTCGCTCAGCACGGGCGGGAACCTGCGCCCGATTCCGCGTCGAACTCGTCGAGCGGCGCGCTGCGGCGCTCGCGCAGCTAGCGCGGCGGCGGAGGGCAGCGACCGCTCGCGCCGGAACTGCTGACCCGGGCTCGTCGCACCGGACAACCGATGGACGGCCCTTTTTGGGGTATGGCTGCTGTTCGCGGAGCCTGTCCGGAGCAACGTTCCTGGTCGAGTTGATTCTGCGGCGGTTCCACCTCTGCGGCGACAGCGCTCGCTCCCGGTGGATGGTCCGGCGAGAGTGGAAGACGCCAACATACTGTAGAAGGGTGACGTCTCTCCGAGGCCGACTTTGGGACAGGCGCTGGATGCCAGATCCCCAAGACGGCGCCGCAAGTGAACGAACGGATGCGAATTCTGCCGCGCTGTCGCACTGCGTTGCACGCACATTTGGTTAGTGTTTTGATACCTGATGTGTCGCTGCTGCGGCATTGGGAGTAGATACGCCCGAGCCACGGATGGGCTTGGGCTGACAGCGACGGGCTACATCAAGCCAGCTCGGCCAATGTCTCCGTAGTACCCGTAGTGCGTTCTTGTTCAGACATGCGCACGTAGCATGCTAGTCTACGGGTTGCTTCCACTCGCGGGAGGAACCCGGTGCACGTGCGATCTTCGCTTGTCGTATTGTTCTTGGCCAGTGCGGTCGCCTTAAGCGTTGCCCCGGGGCAGACCACGACGAACTTCGCCGGCCACACCGGCGATTTCAACCACGTGGCGTCGAGACTCATCTCAGTGACATATCGCCGTCCAAGTCACCGTCAATCGGCCCACTGCCTGGGTGATCGACCATGGCCAGCGGCGCGAACAGAAGCCCCAAGCCCACCACAGCCACAACTGAGCAAGCTGTGCGCGCCGGGCCACCCGAGAATGACAATCTCTGCGCCCGGTTAGTGTAAGTTCTCGTTCAGAAGCTTGGCTAAGCGCGCACCAGCCAGGGCGATGCGAGCTTTGGCATCTTGCATCGCAATGTCGTAGTAAGCCTGTGTGATGGCGTAAGAGGAACCGCCCGCCGGCGCCAGGCCCTTGCCGATGGGGGCGCTGTACGCGTCCTTCTCAGCCATGGTCAGCGACTCCTTGGCCCAGTCGTCTGGGTCGGTGTCACTGACGCCGTCCTGCGCCGCGGGAAGCGCCTTGGCAAATGTCGCCGCGAAGGGCAGGGCCGGAGCCGGCTCACCCTCGCCGGGCAGATCGTCCCAAAACGCATGCAGCTCTGCGGGCGCACTCTTCGATAAGGTGCCTTCGAACTGCTTCTTCATCGCCGTGGGCAGCTTGATCTTGATATCGTTGCCGCCTGCATCTCCTTTGTTCGCGAAGAAACGGACGGTGCCATGCAGGGGCTGATGGATGTCGCCAACCAGATGTTCCAGCCATACCAGTTCGTAGGACTTCAACAGATCGAGACTGGCATCGGTCGAGGCGATCGCGGTGCGCAGCACGGCGATCTGTGTGGCTGCGTTCGGCGCCGGCGTATCGGGCACCTTCGACCTGTCCGATGCGAACCCTGCGTCCACGAAATGCCAGTACCCATGACTGGCCGTGTCGGTGTAGCCAACGGCAGGTTCGGACGGTCCGCTATTCGCCGGAGGAGTATCGGAGTCTCTCAACCATTCGTGCTTAATCGTGTCGGGCCAGGTAGCGGCGCGCATGAACAGATAGAGATTCCGATCATCTTGCGAAAGTCCGGCCGGCAGATCGTTCACCCAATCCGCATAGCCGGGAATCGATTTCGTGTTATCGGAGTTATGCAACGTCGGCACCATCGCCAGAAGCTGCATGACCCGCTTTTGCATATCGGGATTCAACTGTTGCCAGGCAACGTATGCAACAGCCTCATGTCCGGTGTTCCCCCAGCCCCGAACTTGCTGAGGAGCCGCCAGCGCCAGTACCAGCAGGCAAGGCAGAACCCATCCCCGGACAGTTCTTTTGAGACCAGTGTGCGTCTGTTGAAGGAACATACTTACCTCCATTCGATCTATTTCTCGAGCCGGCAACCGCTCGCGCGGCCGAGAGTGTCACGTGCCAGCTTTCACCGCCGCGTTCGGCAGTGACCGCGGATCTTTCTGATAACTGTAGCGCAGAAACGCTGCCATAGCGAACACAAGTTCTTGCGCCCTCCGAGGCTTCCGCTGAAAGCCACGCGTTCGTAACCGAAGAGTCATGAGCCGGGCCGCCTCGGCGCGCGATCCGGCGTGGATTTCATATCCACTGGGTTAGGTGCATTGGACTCCGCGTGTGATCCGGACATTTGCCAGATACGGGCTTACTGGAAAGCGATTTTGGGCTGCGCTCCGCATGTCCGGTTGGGCGAGATGACCCCGGCCTCCCCTGCATGTCCGCAGAGGTCATCCCTCGCGCCAAAATAGCGCGCAGAGTGTCGACTGCTTTTAGGATCTCGGCATGTTGAACTGCCGAGACCATCCCAGTTGGCGGTGCCCAGACCTCGGCTTGTCTCCCGTTTTAGAACCTATAGCTACCCATCAACTGGACCACGCGGTTGCCGGTCGTGTAGAGCGGGCGGCCGCTTGTCGTGAGGTTGGCATTGGTGGTGCCAGGTACTGCGGCCGTGAAGGCCAGCGACAGGTCGGAACAGCCTGCCGTGCAGAACTGCGGAATTGGATGATTCAAGAAGTTGGTTGCCGAGGCCCGCAGCTCGATCGGATGCTCCTTGTACTTGAAGGTCTTGAAGATGGCGAGGTCGTTGCCGAAATAGCGCGGGCCGTGTATGTACGGCCAGACCGCCGGGCCGTTGGTGCCTTGCGGCCCCAGAGCGAAGCAGTTGGGGTTGAAGTAGTGGCCTGGTTGCAAACTGCTGCGCGGATCGCACGTGAGTATCGGAAGGATCTCCGCGGAGTTGGTGCCGAGCCATGTCCAGCTGTTCAGCGCACCTACCGTAACCAGATTCAGATTTCCGCCGGAGTTCGGTTGGATCGGAGCGCCGCTTTGCGCCTGGACTACACCGGAAACCGACCAGCCATTGAGCAGGGCGCCCAGAAACCGGTCGGCCTGATGAGTGGGCTTGGGGAATCTGACCGTGTACCCAACATTGAATATCTGCGTGTGGTCATACGCCAGCGGACCGTAATTGTCCTTCAGATTCCACGGATCTGTCGTGGGGCCGTTGCCGACGCCGTTGTCGGTGTTGCCGTCGCGGATTCCGAGCGCTTTGCCGAACGTGTAATTCACCATGAATGTGGCGGGCCCGGTCCGCTTGTTCCAAGTACCTTGCAGCGCATTGTAGTTCTGATATCCAGTGTGGCTGCTGACCAATACGTTCTGGTAGTTCCGATAAGGAAGGTAGTCCCGCCAGGGCACCTCCACCGAAAGCGGATCGTTCACTACCCCGGTGACCGGGTCGGGCAGGAAATAGGCGCCCAGCGGAGTTTTGTTGAGATTGCCGAGGTTGCCCGAAACGAGTAAATCACGACTCCGGTTGCCCGAGTATTGGATTTCGACAAGCGATCGCCATGGTGCGCGTTGGGATACGGTGAAGCTATAACTCTCCGTGTAAGGTGTGCTCGAGTCGCCCTGTTGTAAGGCGGCTACATTGCTGCCCAAGCCAGTCACGCCTCCATCCGGCAACCCGTACTGCGCGAAATTCCATCCCAGGTTCGCCGGGTTCAGGATAACGTAGTTGGGCCGGTTGACAGCCTCGTCGTAGATGCCATTGGTGACGGCGCTGTTGAACGAAAGCTGATAGCGGTACACTCCGAAGCCGCCGCGGAGAACCGTCCTGCCGGTTCCCAGCAGATCGAAGGCGAACCCGACACGCGGCTCGGGGAAAAACAGCTTCGACGGGAAGCCAGAGAGCGGAATACTGTTGTCTCTGGCGTGCCAAAGCAGGCCCGTCCAAGGTCCCGCCTGCGTGGTGTTGTTGTAGGAAGCCTGGTTCCATACAGCCAGCCCGGGGCCGCCGGCGGGATACCACTGTCCCATGTGATCCAGGCGGACCCCGTAAGTCAGGGTCAACCTTCGACGCGCTCTCCACTGGTCCTGCGCATAGAGCGAATACTGGCTGTACTTCATGTCGTAAACGCTCACACCGGGCACCTGCTCGAAAGACTGCACCCGGCCCGTCAGGAAGTCGGCCATCAGGTTCCCGGTGCTGGTGGCGCCGGAATTGTCGAAGTTGAGAAGGCCCTGGGGCACATTATTCAAGCCGCCAGGCTGGTAGTTCTCCGCGAAGTCCCAGTAAGCCCCAAACTTCATCGAGTGCGTGCCAGCTACCTTGGATAGGTTGTCCCCTAGCGACGGGGCTAGCGACATCTTCCCGAAATCCCCTCCGTAAAAAGTCGTGCCGAACGCCGGCGCATAGTAACCGGGGACGGCGTTGCCGGTGCTGGTAAGGTTCGGGATTTGCGGCGTATCCGGGTCCGGAACGAGCGGCTCATATCCCGTCAGCCCAACCTTGGCCGGATTCACCACCGATGGATTCGAGAGCCGCACCGGGTTGAGGAACCTCACCAGCGTGGCTACTGTTTCGTTAGTCAGCGTGGGACTCAAGATACGCGTGAGGTTCGCGCTGTAAACCTGCGTAACCTCATGCGCCGGCATGGCAGACGGGTAGGGAAGAGCGTTGTAAGGGAAGTACCATACGCCGATGGGGTTTTGATCGAATTCATCCTGGCGGTTCCACGAGACAAACAGCCTGGTATTGTCGCTGATGTTGTAATCCAGGCGGACCCTGAACTCAAGTCGATTTACCTCGTAGTTTTGGTTGAAGTAAGTGTTGTAGCCATTCTTCGGATCGGGCTGGGGGAGTTTCACCGCCGGGAACGTCGCCGCGTAGGCAAGCGAGGTCGGATCCAACAGCGACTGTGGGATCAGGCCGCCGGGGTAGGCACTCGCGGCGCCGTGCAGGGTGGGCTGCAACGCATCTTCGGCGTAAGCGGACGCGAAGCCTTGGCCGAGACTGCTGAGGTACGCAGGCGAGAAGTTTCCCGCCAGCATTTCGGCGGTCGGAACGAAATAGGCGTGTCCCTGGGGCGGCGGAACCTGGTTCATCCCCTCCGGCGCGATGTAAAAGAAGAGCTTGTTGCGCTTTTGGTTGAACTTGGTGCCGGGAATCAAAACCGGGCCGCCGATATCGCCACCCGGATACACGGCGCTGTAGTTGACGCTGTAGCCCTGGCTCTTCAGGTACGCGTCCTTCGAGTCCAGAGACGAGACATGACCGTAGACATAGAGCGCCCCATGGAACTGGGCTGCTCCGCTCTTCCCAATCACCTGGAAGGTCACCGGGCCTTTGGCGTATTCGGCGCCGTAAGCCGAATTGAGAAGTGTCATCTCGGCAATCTGGTCCTTGTTGATATTGCCGACGTGCGTTCCCTGGATGCCGGGATCGAGCATATTAGCGCCGTCCATAGTTATGGTCAGCGCCCCGTACGGCTGCGTTCCGTTAGCCGAGTATTGTCCTCCCGGACCCGAATTGCTTTGCGTAGTCAGACTGTTCCATCCGCTCTGCGTCAAACCACGGTTCATTCCCATGCCCGGCATGATCTTGATCAGCTCGGATGCATCCCGGCCCTCGATTGGCAGATCTTGCACCATGGCCGCGTTCAAGGTCTGGCGGGATTCGCCGGTGTCCGGAGGCGCAAGCGCTTCGGCGCCTGCAGCCACTTCAACTTTTTCCATGGCTACCTTGACTTGAAGAACGACTCCGGGCAACGCTCGGCTCTCACCCTGATTGAACACGATGGTTCTTCGCTCCCAGGTGGCGAAGCCGGGAGCCGAAATCGTCAACGAATACGAGCCGGGCTGAATCGCAACGATGTCGAAAAAGCCGCTGCCGTTTGAAACCGTCTCGCGCGCGCTCCCACTGTCCTCGCTGGTCAGCACGACCTTGGCGTTGGGCACCACCGCTCCACTCGGGTCCAAAACGGTGGCGCTTAGCGAGCAACTCGCGTTCTGGCCACGCGCGGCCACCGCCGGGAAAAGATAAGCCGCAACAATAACGATGATCATGCCGTGTTTCGACCTGTGCATGGCGACTCCTTTCGTCGATCGTGATGCCGCGCATCCCGCACCACTGCACATAGCGCACAATGCGACGGATCGGCAGACAGGCCGTGGGCAGGGCCACTGAAGCGGAAGCGGGCCGACGCCCGTTGCGCTGCCGGGCCGGCCAGGGCGGCCACCAGCCACCAGATACGGAAGATCGGGCGGCCCAGCTTTCTCCGATTTGATTGTAGGCGGACGACCTCGAACGTGCATAGCACTTTCGGAAGACTGGCGCGGCTAGCGGGATGGCCGGCAACCGGCGCACATGGCTGGCGGCGCGGGTATGGTCGCTGGAGCGCTGCTACACCCAGGGCGCGGGTCAGTTACCGAACTTTTCCGCCGAGTTTAATGCGATCGCCGGATTCGTGCGGCGGAGCAGCGGAACCGCACGAGCACCGCAGTGATCCGAGTTTCCGTGACCCGCTGCGCACACACCTGTTGCTTTCCCAATGGACATGTGAAATCCTCGTGTTGGCAAGCCAAATGACGGCACGGTAGAGCGAGACGGCATGAAGCAAAAAATGGATGTCCAACAGGGCACGCTGGCCCTGATGGTGCTGAAGACCCTCGATGTGTTGGGGCCATTGCATGGCTATGGCATCGCGCGGCGAATTGAGCAAATCAGCGGTGATTTGCTCGCGGTGAATCAGGGCACGCTTTATCCCGTCCTGCTGAGGTTGGAGCAGGAGGGTGCCATCGCATCGGAGTGGGGTCCCTCGGAAAACAACCGCCGGGCGCGCTTTTATAGGCTGACGCGTGCGGGACACAAATTACTGGAAGCCGAAAAGCGCGATTGGGAGCAGACAGCGGCGATCATCGCGCGCTTCTTTGCAGTGAAAGCGCAGGACCTGGCATGAGGGCCCTGAATCGGTCATTCACACGCCTTCTCAACTTAACGACCAGGCGTCGCGGCGACGAACGGCTCCGCGAAGAGATGGAATCGCATATAGCGACCCAGACTGAAGAGAACATCCGCGCCGGCATGACTCCCGAGGAAGCCCGCCGCCACGCCCGCCTGAGGTTCGGGGCTGTGGAGGCGATTCGCGAAGACTACCACGCCGAAGAGGGCCTGCCATTTGTCGAAAACCTGCTGCTGGATGTTCGTTATGCGCTTCGCGTGCTTCGCAAGTCTCCCGCGTTCACGGTCGTAGCCTTACTCACACTGATGCTGGGGATTGGGGCAAACGTCGTTGTCTTCGGAGTGCTGAATGCGGTCCTGCTGCAGCCGCTCGATGTGAGCGACCCACAGAGCCTGTATCAGATTCGGCACAAGCAGTGGATGATCGGACGGCTACTGACTACGTCGTATCCCGCCTTTGAGGATTTTCGGCAACGAAACACCACCTTCAGCGGCATGGCCGGGATTTATGGATATTCTCATGCGGCACTGAGCTGGCGCAACGCGGTGAGGAATGTCCACGGCGATGCGGTCACTGGCAATTATTTCGATTTGCTCGGCGTGCAGCCGGAGGTAGGACGGTTCTTCCACGCCGCGGACGAGCATGGCCCGGATTCAGCGCCGTATGTGGTGTTGAGCGACGCTCTGTGGCGAAACATGTTTGATGCCGATTGGGGCGTAGTCGGGACGACCGTGGAGCTCGACAAGCGTCCGTTTACGGTGGTTGGCGTGGCGCCGGCGCGTTTCCACGGCGCGGAGCGGTTTGTGTGGCCGGACTACTGGATGCCCATGGTGATGGAGGGGTCGGATATCCTGCATAACCGGAAGTCCGTAGCTGTCACCGGGATTGGCCGGCTTAAGCCGGGCGTGACGGCGCGGCAGGCGACGGAGAATCTGAATGCGATTTCGGCCGAACTGGCGAAGGAGTATCCGGAGACCGACGACGGGCAGGCGCTGCGGCTCATCCATCCGGGACTCTTCGGGGACGACGGCGATGTCATTCGCGGATTTCTTTGGAGCGTGACCGCGCTGGCGCTGCTGGTGCTGGCGGCGGCATGCGCGAACCTGGCAACTCTGTTTGCGGCGCGCGCGGCCGACCGCAACCGGGAACTGGCGCTCCGGGTGGCCCTTGGATCGAGCCGGTGGCGGCTGGTGAGGCAATTGTTGACCGAGGCGGTGCTGGTATCGCTGATGGGCGGGGCGGCGGGGCTGGTGGGCGCGCGGCTGCTGTTGGGAGTGTTGAACCGGTCGCAGCCGTTCGTCGGCGCTCTGACAGTAAGCGTGGATGCGCGTGTGTACCTGGCAGGTCTCGCGTTGACGCTGGGAAGCACGCTGTTGTTTGGGGTGCTTCCGGCGTGGCAGACGTGGCAGAGCAGTCCGTTGCAGATGATGAAGAACGGACCGGCGGATCGAATGCACCTGCGCCGGTTTGCCCTAAGGGACCTGTTGCTGGGCGCGCAAATTGCCATCTGCACGCTGCTGGTAACGGCCTCTCTGGTCGCGGTGCGCGGCATGGTGCGCGCTCTACACACTCCACTGGGCTTCCAGCCGCAGGGCGCGATGCTGGCCGATATCGACCTTAGCCAGGCGGAACAGACAGGCGACACGGCACTCGAGAAAAGGAAACAGATCATCGAGGCGGCGCGGGGCGTCCCTGGTGTGACGGCCGCGGGTACGGTGAGCCGCACGCCCTTCACCGGCGGGATGCATGGGATTCCGATTTTCCGGCCGGGGACGACAGAGTTCAAGCTGAAAAACTCCGTGCTGGCGCCGTACGTGTTTACGATATCGCCGGGATACCTGGAAGCGGCCGGTACGCGGCTATTAGGCGGGCGGGATGTCTCATGGCATGACACCACAAAGACACCGTATGTGGCGATCGTGAACGAAACCTTCGCACGCAAAATGTGGGGTGAAACGCCGGCCATCGGACAGCACTTTATTGTGTCGGGCAACCTGACGGAAGTGGTAGGCGTGACGGAGGACGGCAAGTATCACGACATGCAAGAGTCGCCACAGCCGGTGGTGTATGTGCCGTTGTCGCAAAGCGAGCAGAGCGAAACAGTCTTCGTGGTGCGGTCGCGGCGGGCGCCGAATGAGATGGCGGCGGCGCTGGCACGCACACTGCGCGGCATCGCGCCGAATGTGCCAATCACGGTCGAGAGCTGGCCCGATTCGTTGCGGGATGAGCTGTTCCCGGCACGGGCGGCGACAGTGGCACTGGGCGTCATGGGCCTGCTGGCGGCGATGCTGGCGGTGACGGGAATCTTCGGTATGGCGGCCTACAGCGTGAGCCGGCGGATGAAGGAGCTGGGCATCCGCGTGGCGTTGGGCGCGCGCAGGACGCAAGTGATGAGCGCGGCGGTGGGGCGGCCAATCGTGCTGCTCGGCGTAGGATCGGTGGTGGGTCTGCTCTCGGGAATCTTCGCGAGTCGCCTGCTGGGGCAGATCGTGTATCAGGCGAATCCGAGCGATCCGGCGGTGGTGGGCGGCGCGGTGCTGACGATGGCGCTGCTGGGCATTGCAGGGTCCGCCATTCCAGCCCGGCGAGCCCTCACCGTCGATCCATCCAAACTCATGCGGGAAGAGTGAGGCAGGTGAATAGCAAGGCCGGCGGACTGAGGAACCCCTTAGAAGATCCTCCACGCGCACCGGCCCAGCAACCCGGCGTTTCTTTCCTTGAGCGATTGCGAACAGTCAATGCGCTCATCCAACTCCGGTTCAGGGCTTCCAAAAGGATTCGTCCCGAAAAACGCCTTTGGTTCCGCGAATGGTAGCCATACCCAAAAGGGCCGTCCATCGGTTGTCCCGGTGCGAAGAGCCCGCGCCCCGCCAAACAAATCCAACGCCCACCGACAGTGATCACCTTCCCGGTTGATCGTGTTTGGCCTGTATCAACTTGCGTGCCGCAGCGCGGAAGAAGGGTCCGCCCAAGGCGGCAATTGCAAGGGCGGCGGCGAAGAGCGAGAGCGCCTCGAAGCTAGAGCGGCCTTCGCGCTCCCAGTAGACGTCGCGCAGATTGAGCCAGAGTGCAAATTCATCCAGAGTGAGCGCCGCCCCAACTCCGTACGCCATGGACATTACGCGGCCCACCCACGTTCGAGAGCCCGTGTCGCCGGTGCCGGCCTGCAGCAGCCACCCGTAGCCCGTGACCAGCAGCAGGAAAATGCCCCATACCAAGTGGTGAATGTGGCGCCCACGCATCTGGATGTCGTGAAATGGGCCGATTTCATTATGTATGAGGAACGTCAGGATCCGGACCACGGCTACAGCCACGAAAAACCCCAGCGCAGCCCAGAAGAGCCGTTCTCGGGGCGTCTCAGGAAACTTCTCGCGGTAGATGGCTTGGAAAGCCCGGCCCCGGATGAGCAAACTGGCGGCGAGAAGGATCAGCGCGATCAGCAGGGGGGCCAACCAATAGCTGTAATGGAACTGGGGCACAGTTGTTTTCTCGATTGTCGCAGAATGGAAAGATCCCGCGCACTTCCGGAGAGTGGCCAGCGCGATGTCGACTCGTAGGGATAGGTCGCTGACGCGTGTCAGGACCTTTCTCGAGTGGCCGCCAGCCGGCTTTGCCTGAGAGTTCGCTCGCGGAATCGGCCCCGCTAGACTCGGCCGCTTAACCGCTTCATTGCGGCCGCTTCATTTTGAAGGCCGTCGTGGCTTCGGTGTAATCCGCGGTGTAACCCGCGCGCTGACGGCCCAGCGTCAGAAGAGATGCTGCGTCTGTTGCAGAGCGTGCAGGGCCCGGCGAGCGCCAATGAACGATTGCCCTGATCGAAGTCGGTCAACGGATGCTGGCCTAAATCAGAAAGACCTCAATTCAGCCACCATCCAGACGGCCCCTGTAATGAGGAAAGTCAAGCCGAACTCGGACCAGTTCAGATGGGCTTCTGGGTGAGCGATCAGGCGCGGAACCCAAACCAACGCACCAAAGAGTGCCAGCATGAGGGTCATCAGGCGAATCGCAAGCCGTGCCTGGCGATTGATGAGAATGGAAATCGCGGCGAGTGCAAATGCGATCGTCGTGAGTATCGCCCAAAAAGTCTGATTTGGCGGAATCCACTTTGGAACCAAGTCAGCTGTCACAGGAAGATAGAGTATCTGACTCAGCGTAAATGAAATCGCGCAGACTCCGAGTCCAAGGCGCGCCACTCGCCCGAACGTTACCGCCCGTGCTGCATTTGCCTCGGTTGCAGCGTACAGGGCAATCGCACCACAGAGTGAGCAAAACTGTTCGAAGAAGCTCCCGTAATGCACATAGATGGTCGGTGCGGCAACGACGCCAGGAATGCAGGCCAGGGAGAAAAGCAAATAGATGATGCCGAGAACGATCGACGCCAAACGCGCGGTCCTTGGGTACTGCATCCCAATCCCACCGGCAATTTGACCGATCATGAGACACCCGCCGATGATGGCTCCAAAAGGCAGGCTCCAGAGCTGACGCAGGGTTTGCCAGGTGTCAGAGTCGTGCCACATCAGTGCGATGACGCCGAACAGCACCGCCGACGCGCCAAAGACGATCCGCCCGTACAAGGCTGTTTTCATACAAGAAACAGTAACACTCTCGCACCGCAACCGTTGAAAGACGCGGCCTGCTGATTCTTGAATCTGGGATCCGGCCGAAACCTGCAATGGCGCCGCGGCAATGCTGAAGAGACCGGCTCGAAGCTATCCCAAGAGTTCGTGATACATTCGTTAAGGCACACCATGTTGACTCGGTTCGGAGAAGCTGGCGCGGACGCCTTCACCATCATGCGGATTGCAGGGCACAGTGGCGTCACTGTGTCGCAACGTTATGTACATCCGACTCCCGAGGGCATGGAGCGTGCGTTCGAACGGCTGGAGGATCTGAACGCAGTGCAGTTCGGGCAGGCGGAGTCCGAAGCCAAAGCGGAAGCGGCCGGGGGCTCCAGATTCCCTGCAAAAGTCCCTACATTCCAAAGAACGTTCGTTAGGTTTATTGTAAGTTGTTGATATAGAAAGAAAGGGCCCTTAGCTCAGCTGGTTAGAGCAGCGGACTCATAATCCGTTGGTCGAAGGTTCAAATCCTTCAGGGCCCACCAGAGTTCCGCCCCGCTTACCAACGGCCGCTCCCGCGTGATACGCTCTCCGTTGTGAATACACGTGCTTTGCCCGTCGCCTGCCTGGTCTTAGCGCCGCTCCTTTGCGCGCAAGACCGGCCCCTCACTTCCCTGCCTTACACGCCGAGCCTGGAGCTGAAGTTTCTCGATCGCTCGGTCGACCCATGCGTGGATTTCTACCGCTTCTCCTGCGGTAGTTGGAACAAGCTGAATCCGATTCCGCCCGACCAGGCGCGTTGGAACGTCTACAGCAAACTGACCACCGAGAACATGCAGTACTTGTGGGGACTGCTCGAAGAGTTTGCCAAGCCGGCGCCGGGCCGCTCGCCCAACCAGCAGAAGATCGGCGACTATTTCGCCGCCTGCATGGATGAGGCGGGCATTGAGAAGGCCGGCACGCGGCCGCTGGAAACGGGCCTGAAGGAAATCGCGGACGTCAAGAGCGCCGCCGATCTGGCGCCGCTCTTGGCGCGGCTGCACCTGGTTTCCGGCTCGGCACTTTTCGGCTTCGGCTCCAACCAGGATTTTGCCGACTCCGAGCAGGTGATCGCTTTCGCGGACGCCGGCGGGCTGGGCCTGCCGGATCGCGATTACTACGTCAAGACCGACGCCAAATCGGTCGAGACACGCGAGCGCTATCTCGACCACGTGACCCGCATGTTCGGCCTGCTGGGCGATGCGCCGGAGACCGCCCGCACCGAAGCCGCTACCGTGATGGCGATCGAAACCGAACTGGCCAAAGCATCGCTCACCCGCGTCGAGCTTCGCGATCCGTATAACCTCTTTCACAAGTTGTCCCAGGCCGATCTCGAAAGGCTGACGCCGCGCTTCGCCTGGCCGCAATACTGGCAAGCCATCGGCCTGCCCGCGCCCGCGGTGATCAACGTCACCGAACCCAAGTTCTTCGGTGAAGTCGAAACGCTGATCGAAGCCCGTCCCGTCGGCGATTGGAAGACCTACCTGCGCTGGCACCTGGTGAACGATCGCGCGGCGTATCTGGGCAAGGCTTTTGTGACCGCGAATTTCGATTTCTACAGCAAGTACCTGCGCGACGTGAAGGAGATCGAACCGCGCTGGAAGCGCTGCGTGCGACGCGTGGACCGGGACCTCGGCGAAGCCCTGGGCCAGGTGTTCGTGGAAAAGACCTTTACCCCGGAGACCAAGGCCAGCGCGGTCGCCATGACGCGCGAGATCGAAAGGGCCATGGAGGCCGACATTCAGCAACTCGCCTGGATGGGCGACGCAACCAAACAGAAGGCGCTCGAAAAACTGCACGGGGTGGTCAATAAGATCGGTTACCCGAACCAATGGCGCGATTACAGTTCGGTCGTCATCGCACCCGACGACTACGCGGGTGACGCCGCGCGTTGCGACATCTTCGAGAACCGCCGCCAGCTCGCCAAGATCGGTAAGCCGGTGGATCGCGGCGAGTGGGGGATGACGCCACCCACCGTCAACGCCTACTACGACCCGCAGATGAACGACATCAATTTTCCGGCCGGCGTGCTGGAGCCGCCGCTCTACGATCCGAAGCTGGACGACGCGCCCAACTACGGCAACACCGGCGCCACCATCGGCCACGAGTTGACCCACGGCTTCGACGACGAGGGCCGCCAGTTCGACGCCAAGGGCAACCTCAAGGATTGGTGGACCAAGCAGGACGCCGACGCTTTCGTCGCGCGCGCCGCGTGCGTTTCGACGCAGTATTCCGAATACACCGTGATCGATGACATCAAGATCAACGGCAAGCTGACGCTGGGCGAAGACGTGGCCGACCTGGGCGGCACGCTGCTGGCCTACGTCGCGTGGAAGGAAGCGACCAAAGACAAGAAGCTCGCGCCCATCGATGGATTCACTCCCGACCAGCGCTACTTCATCGGCATGGCCCAATGGGCCTGCGGCGACGAGCGCCCGGCGAGCAAACGCCTGCACGCGCTCACCGATCCGCATTCGCCCGAGGAGTACCGCATCAACGGCGTAGTCTCGAATATGCCGGAGTTCGCCAGAGCTTTCGCGTGCAAGCCCGGCCAGCCGATGGTGCGCGCCAACGCCTGCCGCGTCTGGTGAGATGGTGGGCGACTGGCCTCGGCGAGACCACGCCGGCCCAGGCCGACGGTACGCTGTTGGGGTTTCCACTGCCCAACAACGATCTGATCATCGGAGTCTACGCCAGCGATACCGTGGGAACTAACTGCCTGCTTTCCTGTGTCTGGCAGCCGTTCACAGTCCAGTATGCGGGACCCGCACCATACCTGGTGGCCGGGGCCAGCCAGATCAACCTTTCCGGTCGCCGACTATCCCGGCCAGATTTATGTGACCGTGCAGTCGAGCGGCAACGTCCGCGTCGGGGACCCACCCGGTCTCGCCGCCTGAGTCAAACCGATCGACACGCGGCGGGCATCGAAATGATATCTTGGGGAGAGCGCACATGGACCTGGCAAGAGTGCTTTCCGAATTGCGGCGGGAATTGGCGGACCTGGATGCCGCCATCGCCAGCCTGGAGCAGCTTCCGCAGGCGCGACCCGGGCGCGGCCACGGGCCGAAAGGGCAGACCGAGACCAGCCGCGAGGCGTGCGAGTCAACGCCGGCGGCCGCCGAAGCGAACGGCCGGAATCGCGACTCCGCATAAGCGCGGCGCAGGCACGGCGATCTATTCCTCGATTTCCCAAGGCCGGAAGCGGTGCTGGTGGACGTCCATGTCCACGCACTTGCCACGAAAGCGGACACCTTCCATTTCCAGGCGCATGCGCTGTTCCAGGGCGGCT
>Ga0181529_10003677_pt1 | contig 17233 bp, 13 predicted proteins | sample PEATcosm2014_Bin_36_FD_119763 | JGI IMG/M metagenome (GOLD analysis project Ga0181529, IMG submission 119763) | Peatland microbial communities from MTU Mesocosm Facility, Houghton, MI, USA - PEATcosm2014_Bin10_30_metaG | ecosystem: Environmental > Terrestrial > Soil > Wetlands > Peat | place... | reverse complement strand
GGAAATTGTTGAGTTTGCTGACTTTGAGTGCCCACATTGCAAAGAGGCGCAGGCGAATATGGAGAAACTGGCAGCAGATTTTCCCAAGGCGCGTTTTGTCTTTCTAAACCGTCCCCTGGGAAATGCTCAATGGAAGGGATCCATGCCCGCGGCCGCTTATGGCGTGTGTGTGGCCAAAGAAGCTGGCAGCGATGCATTCTTCAACTATGCTGCAGCCGTCTTTGATGGCCAGGCAGGCTTGGTCTCCGAGGATGGCGTCACGCTGACCCTGAACGCTGCCGTGGCCAAGGTTGGCCTAGATCCGGCCAAGATAAGTGCCTGCGCCTCGACGCCAGCAACGGCTGCTGTGATAGAGGCTTCAACTAAATTGGCCACGGATTTGAATATCAATGAGACTCCGACCTTGGTGATCAATGGTCGCGAGTTGTCCGCGACTTTACCCTACGAGACGATCAAGCAAGTCATTCTATACCAGGCCAAACTGGACGGTGTTGCCGCCCAATAAGCCAGAGTCAACAGAACCAGCAACATTGAAACTCAAGCCCAGCTCTAATCGGTGAATCGATGGAGTTGGGCTTTTGAATAGGTGTTTCAAAGAGAATGCACTCATAACGGAAGGATGCATAATGTCTGATAACGTATATTCTGTATATATACGCCAAGGATTAAATCTGACCGGAATCACTAAACCCTTGATCTCTTGAACCTAACCACTCTATGGATTATTTATGGCTCACAGTATCTCTTCCCTGTAATGTTGCGTGCTCCTGTAGTTCAGCTTCAATGAATCCGCGAATCATCACTCGGTAAACCTGTTCTGTGACGGATGGATCTGCTCCCAACTCCATCGCCAAAGATTTCACTTTGGCAATCACCTGTTCCACTCGCTGCGGCGCCTTCACATCGTCTGTGGATGTTTTAAATCGTGCAGCTTGTTTGACATAACCGCCGCGCGCGGCCAGCAACCCGACGATCTTTCGAGCAATGCGGTCGATCTCCGCTCGAACCTCCTCCAAGTTGTTGCACCCTGGTTCATCGCTCATTTTGATCCTCGTTACATCTTGTAGCGCCCTAAATCATCGTCACTCAGACCTTCCAACCAACCGCGCAAGGGTTCGGCCGGTTGTCCCTCCGCAGGGCCAGAGGTGTTCATCTTAGCTGTTTGCAAAACATGATCCGCCACGTAAATCGGGCAATCCGCGCGCAGTGCCAAAGCAATCGCATCCGATGGCCGCGCATCAATGACCATCGGTTGACTCCCTTGCCGAAGGCAAATTGTTGCATAAAATGTATCGTCTTTAAGCTCTGATATAACAACACGTTCCAACTGGCCATTCAAGTAATGGATTAGATTCTTGGCAAGGTCATGAGTCATTGGACGCGGCACCGCAACCTTCTCAATCTCGATGGCAATCGCATTAGCCTCGAAGATTCCAACCCAGATCGGCATCACTGTGTCAGAGGCAACATCTTTGAGAACAACGATCGGCATACTGGTGGACGGATCCAACGTCAATCCTCGTATCTTCACTTCAACATCCATGGCTTCCCTTTCCTTGCAGCTTCCATCTTAGACGGCTTCTCCCACCAAACTGTTCGGATGCGACGCAGTTATTTTCACCTTTAAATAGTTCCCCGGCGCTGGCGCAATCGGCTGGCCGCAACTGAAGTTGACCGGCGTGTTCTGGCTGCTACGTCCGATAATCTGTCCTCTCGCCGGGTTGGCACCCTCAACCATCACTTCGATAATTTCTCCTAAGTGCTTGGCATAGTTGACCCTTTGGATCTCTCTCTGCCGGTCAAGAACTACTTGAAGCCGGGCGGCCTTCTCAGCATCCGGGATTGAATCGATCATTGTCAAAGCCGGAGTATTTGGCCGCCCAGAGTACTTGAACCCGAAGACACAGTCATACTCAACTTGGTTAAGAAGATCTATCGTTAGCTGCAAATCTTCCGCCGTCTCGCCCGGAAAGCCGACGATAATGTCCGTTGAGATGGAAATCGGACGGCGAGCGTTTTTAATCCAGCCAATACGCTCCAAATAGTCCTCTCGTGAATATTCGCGGTTCATGGCCTTCAAAATTCGCGTAGAACCGGACTGAACAGGCAGATGAACATGGTCACAGAGCGTGGGCACAGCGTCAATGGCTTCAACAATATCCCGTGTAAAGTCGCGCGGATGGCTGGTCGTAAAGCGCACCCGGCGGATCCCCACCACCTCGCCCACGGCAGCCAGTAATTCGGCGAAGCTCCGCTTCCCTTCCGGGTCGCGGTAGCTGTTCACATTTTGCCCCAGCAGTTGAATTTCCGTAAAGCCTTGACCGGCGATCCGCCGCGCCTCCGCCAACACGGAACTCGACCCGCGGCTGCGCTCTTTGCCGCGGGTAAACGGCACCACGCAGTAAGCGCAGAACTTGTCGCAGCCCTCGATGATGGTGATATATCCGCGATAAGGGTTCTTGCGGGCGGTAAACTCCGTCTCGAAGGTCTCATCGGTTTGGCGATCATCCAAGCCGGTGATGCGGGTTTCGCCGGCCTCCAGGCGCGCCAGCATCTCCGGCAGCTTGCGATAGGAGGCTGAGCCTGAGACAAGAGAGACGTAAGGAGCGCGCTCAAAGATTCTTTCGCCTTCCTGCTGCGCGACGCAACCTAAAACGGCAAAGCGCTTTCCTTCCCGGTGCTGGCGTTTGTACTCATCCAGCCGGTGGAAGACCTTTTGCTCTGCCTTGTCGCGGATCGAACAGGTGTTGTAGAGAATCAGGCCTGCGTTCTCCTCGGACTCAACTTGGCGATAGCCTTCATGCTCCAGTGTGCCAATGACTTTTTCCGAGTCATGGGCATTCATCTGGCACCCGAAGGTCTCAATAAAGAAGGTTTTTTCGGTTGCCATGGTAGACCTCAGTATACCTTGAGCAAGGCTGCAACCCTTCATTTGGAAAGAAGTGTTTTGAAATCAGCGATATTCACAGTTAAAAACCGTGCGGCCAATCTTCTCCAGCCCTCACTCCATCCGATGCCGCCCAGCACAAAAAGCATCGGAAAAAACTCCAGCGTGTAGCGCGCCTCGGGCGACTCAATCGTCATGAGCAGTCCGCTGCGCATCAGCACGTACGCCACCATCCAAGGCCAGAATCGAGGGCGCAACCGAATTCCAGCCGCTGCCAGCAGCAGATAAAAGCCGTTCAACCCAGCAAAGGCCCAACAGACGAGGGTCTGCCGGGGATGGCGCGAGTACCTCCACCAATCCAGGCCTCCGTCATAGATGATTTCAACACGCGGGCGCAGCCACATATCCGCTAGCCGTCCCAGCGGCAACCAGAGGTAGTAACGCGCCGGGTGAGCGTGGATGCGTTCCTCGGCCAAAAGCCCAAAGCGCTCATCCACCTCCGGCACAATGTCACTGGCTTGGTCTTCGATATTGTATTCAGAGATCAGCGCAGCAGTTTTTGCATACTCTTCGGGAGAATCGAAGGCTCGGTTGGGCAGCTTGGTCAAATCCAGCGGAGCTCCCGGCACAGGCCAATAAATATCAAAGGTTGAAATAAAATCCAGACTCCATGTCTTTACCCAGCGCTGCCAGCCTGGATAGGAGGTCTGGTCGGGGTCGTTTGCATAACGCGGCGCCAGCGGCTGGAAGACGTGAAAGACCTGCCAGTTGCGTGCTGTCCAAATGACAAAGGGCGTAAGCGCCAGCAACGTGCAGACGAAAGCCATGCGAATCAGTCGGGCATCCCACCCCTTTCGCAAACAACGCAAAATGGATGGGGCACGGAGTATTCTTTTTACCTTCAGTGCATTCTTTGTCTCCAGCTTCCCTTCCCCACGCCAAACCCTGAGCAGCATCGCCGGAGCCAGCGCCACAGCCACCAACGCTCCATCTGGCCTGAGCAGCGCTGCCAAGCTGACCGAGCAGGTGAAACAGAGCGCCATTGCCCATCCAGGCCGGTCGTGAAAGGCAGCTAACGACTGTAGGCCCAGCGCGATTGCGAACAGCGTCAACGATTCGGTGAGCGGTTGAGCCGAGTAAATGGCGGTGAAGGGACAGAGCGCAGCCAGCCAAAGCGTGGCGTGCGCAGCACGGGAACTGAGTGCGGCGGGAGCAATGCGCCGTGCGCAGTCGGCCAGCAGCAGACAGCCTGCCATTTCCAACCCAATCTGCACCCAAACTGCTGATGCATAGTTCTCCATCCCAAAAAACCGGAAGCAGATCGCCAGAAAGAAGGGATAACCCGGCAGGCGGATCAGCGTGGGCTGAATCACTCCATCAGGCCTGGTAAGGAGGTATCCGCCTTGTTGCAGGAGGTGCTTGGCAATCCCACCGTAGACCAGTGAATCGTAGCCCGCCTGGTAATACTTTTTCATCATCCAAAGCCGTACCAGGAGGCCGGATGCCAAGGCAAGCGCGACCGGCAGCGCCGGAAGAAGGCGAACTGTGGGCCGGGAGGCGTTCCTGGTTTGACGAGTGGGGCCAGCTTCCATACGATTCGTACTGTATAGGGTAGACGGTTTCAGCGGTTTTTTGCTCTTTGTTTTTCGCGCGACTGTTTTCACAGCCCTGCTTTTGTAAGATAAGTTAGGAAGCTTCAGACCACTCATGCCGGATAAACAGATCTTTTTTGACCCGCAACGCAAGCGATGGAAGCGGCTACGGCGCATCCTCGATGCGTCGGCCGTGATTTTCACGCTGGTACTGATTGCTTTCATCTTCAATGTGCTGCACGTTCAGCACTTGCCGGAATTGCTGCTGGCCACTCCCCGCCACAATTTCAAAGCTCTGCCGGAGCGGTCGACCGTGAAGAGCCAACGAGCCGCGCACCGCAAGACCGACCGCAAACCCTCAGATATTCCCTTCAACACCGGCGAGGGATTACGCGCGGCCTATTATGTTCCCTACGATCCGGCCAGCTATTCTTCCTTCAAGGAACACGTCCACCAGATCGACTTGCTCTTTCCCGAATGGCTGCACGTAGACGCGCCCCAGGGCACTCTGCTCGGTATTACCAGCGATAACCATCACGAGTATGAGGTAATTGAGGGCAATACCGTTCATGACCCCGACGAATTGAACAGAATCAAGCGGGTGATTCAGGCTACCAAGGAAGACACGGAGATCTTTCCTCACCTGAACAATTTCAACCCCAATACGCAAAGCTGGGATCCGGCCATCGCCGGCGTTCTGGGCGACCCTAGCAAAAGTACCGCATTGCGTCAGCAGATCCTTCGCTTTTTTGCCGCATTTCCGGCTTATCGCGGCCTGTCGCTGGACATTGAGAATCTTCCCGACGAGGCCAGCCCCGCGTATGTCGGCTTCCTTAAGGCGCTCTATGCCGACCTGCACACGCGTAATCTGCGCCTGTACGTCAATACCCAAATCCTGACCACGGACGACGATTTCCGGGCAGTTGCCGCCAACTCCGACGGCGTCATATTGATGAACTATGACCAGCACCAGATCGAGAGCCAGCCAGGCCCTATCGCCAGCCAGGAGTGGTTCGTCGGTAATCTGCGCCGAGTCCTGAAACTGGTTCCCAAGGAGAAGCTGATTTGCGCAGTGGGCAATTATGGCTACGACTGGGTCATGTCCATCCCCAGCCCTTCCAAGAACAAGAAAGTTGCTGCTAAGCACTCGAATCTTGTTCTCTATACGGATGACCTGCACGTCTCTGATGTCTGGCAGCGCGCCTCTGACGCCGATGCCGACCTTGACCTGGATTACGACACACTCAATCCGCACTTCGAGTACATTGACGAGGATTTGAACCAGCGCCATGTCGTCTGGTTCCTCGACGGCGTTTCCATGCTCAATGAGATGCGAGCTGCGCGCGGCCTGGGCCTGCAAACTTTTGCGCTCTGGCGACTGGGCGAAGAGGATAGCTCCCTATGGAACATTTGGGACAAGCCAAGCAGCCCGGATGCCCTTCAAGCCCTTGGCGCTGTTCAACCCGGCCACGATGTGGACAACGAGGGGGATGGCGATATCATTCGCATTACCGGCCTTCCCCAGTCCGGCAAGCGCACCATCCAGGTGGATACCGACGAACCTGATCCGCGCAAGAAACTCATCATCGATGAGCATATGGATGTTTATCCGCGCACCTACACCATCGAACAGTATGGCTACCATCCCAATGAGGTCGCGCTCTCCTTCGATGACGGTCCCGATCCCAAATGGACGCCCAAGATTCTCGATATTCTTCGCGATAAAAACGTCAAAGGCACCTTCCTGCTCATCGGTTCTGAAGCCGTGCAGTATGTGGGTGTGATGAAGCGCATTGTCCGCGAGGGCCACGAGATAGGAAACCACACCTGGACGCACCCGGACATCAGCGAAATCTCCAACCGTCAACTTGACCTGGAACTCAAGCTGACCGAGCGCCTTTTCGCCAGCAAGCTGGGCATTCAGCCGCTTACTTCCGTCCGCCTTATGACATCGACGAAGAGCCGGACACCGATGACCAGGCCGCCCCAGTCGAGCGTATCCAGCAGGCTGGGTACACCATCATCGGCAACAAGCTGGATACCGACGATTGGAATGAGCATCCACCCAAGTCGCCTGCCGAAATAACGGCGTCCATCCTCAGTCAGTTGGAACTGATGAAGGTCAAGCCACAGTTCCGCGGTTCCATCATTTTGCTCCATGACGGCGGCGGTAACCGTGCAGCCACCGTTGCCGCTCTTCCAGTTCTCATTGATGCCCTTCGCGCCCACGGCTACGCCATTGTTCCCATCTCCGCGCTGATGGGCAAGACCACCGCCGAGGTAATGCCCAAGCTCACCTTCCGCCAGTACCTGCGCGCCTTGCCGGATTCGGTTGCCTTCTCCAGCCTCGCCATTGTCGGCGAATTTATTGTTCTGGTCTTCTTCCTGGGCGATATTCTGATGAGTGGGCGATTGATCTTGGTTGGCATTTTCGCTGTCATCGACCGCCTGCGGCGCCCTCATGCACAGGCCTCGCCCGGCTTCAATCCCCGCGTCGCCGTCCTCATTCCCGCCTACAACGAGGAAAAGGTCATCGTCCGCACCGTCCGGTCGGTACTCAACTCCGACTACGCCAATCTGCGCATCATCGTCATCGACGACGGCTCCAGCGACCGCACTGCTGAAGTCACCCGTCAAGCCTACGCAGCCCAGATTATCGCCGGACGGGTTCAGGTGCTCACCAAGCCTAACGGAGGCAAGGCCGCCGCGCTGAACTTTGCCCTCGATCATCTGACAGAGGAGTTTTATGTCGGCATCGACGCCGACACCGTCATTGCTCCAGACGCCATCAGTAAACTTATCCCCCACTTTGAAGATCCGCTTATCGGCGCCGTTGCCGGCAACGCCAAGGTGGGCAATCGAGTCAACCTCTGGACCCGCTGGCAGGCTCTGGAATACATCACCAGTCAGAACTTCGAGCGCCGCGCCCTTGATCTCTTCAATGTCGTGGTCGTGGTTCCAGGAGCCATCGGCGCATGGCGCACCGGCCCTGTCAAGGCCGTCGGCGGCTATCCCATCAACACCGTCGCCGAGGATGCCGATCTCACCATGGCCTTGCTGGAACAGAAGTTGAAGGTCGTTTACGAAGATCGAGCTCTGGCCTTTACCGAGGCCCCCATCGACGCCAAGGGACTGATGCGCCAGCGCTTCCGCTGGTCTTTCGGGATTCTGCAGGCCGTCTGGAAGCATCGCCTGGCATTTGTCCGCAACAAGGCCATGGGACTCTTCGCCCTGCCAAACATCCTTATCTTTCAGATGTTTCTGCCCCTGGTCTCGCCCTTTATTGACCTGATGTTTGTTTGGGGCGTCATCAATCACTTCATGGATCGCTACTTTCATCCCGAATCGGCATCCTCGGCAGATCTATACAAGCTGATGTTTTACTTCTTCGGTTTTCTGATCATCGACTTCGTAACCTCCTCGGTTGCTTTCTCGCTCGAACGCCGCCATCCCGCCAATAAAGGCGACGGCTGGCTGCTCTTCCACATCTGGTTGCAGCGCTTCGCTTACCGGCAGGTCTTCTCCATCGTTTTGCTTAAGACCGTCAAGCGAGCGATCGACGGCAAACCCTTCAACTGGGACAAGCTGGAGCGCACTGCCAAGATGAGTAAGGCCACCGATGCGCTGACCGAGACGTCGTGAACTGTTTGCAGTGATGTGCGTAAAGGGTAGGCACCGAGTCGCAATTGAATCTGGGCCGGATCAAGAATTTTCTAGGCGTGGCGAGTTAGAATGAAGAGCATGAGCGAAGCCGTCTCTCTCGAATCTCAAGTCAACCAGCAGATCACCTTGGCCATGAAGGCCCACGATGCCGTCCGCACCACCACGCTGCGCCTTATCAAGAATGCCCTCAAGAACAAATTCATCGAGGCTCGCGTTCCGCTGACTCCCGCCGAGGAGCAGCAGGCTCTGGCCACGATGATCAAGCAGCGCCGCGACTCCATCGACCAGTTCACCAAAGGAAATCGGCCGGAGCTGGCCGCCGCCGAGGCCGCTGAGATTGTTGTCATTGAAGAGTTCTTGCCCAAGGCTCTTGATGAAGCCGCACTCGCCACGCTGATAGCCGACTCGATTACCGAAGTTGCTGCCGCTAGCGGCAAGCAGCCCACACCCAAAGAGATGGGCTTGGTGATGAAGGCTGTCCAAGCCAAGCTTCAAGCCGCCAATCTGCGTGCTGAAGGCAGAACGGTGAGTGACCTGGTGAAGAGGTCTTTGGCAAGCTAGGGGACAAGTGGCTCTCCCTTGTCCATGATTCATTCATAAGAATTTATTTTTCAATAGATTGCAGACTTCATTGTGAGCCGATCCGAGATGGGAACTGCCGATTTGGCAGCTTTCGTTGCACATTGTCGCATTCCAACTTTCAATGGTGATCGCTTGCGCGACTCTTTTTTCCGAATTGCGTCTATAAGAATGGAACGGTTCGCTTCTGGAGCGTTCTCTGGAAGGATGTAGTTCCGGAGTTGGCTATACTGAATCTTGAAGTCAACTGAAGCAGCAATACGCAGGATAACTCGAACAACCCAGCCGCAGGGCTGGTTACCCTACGAGGTCAATGAATCTATGAGCACTTTTTTTGAACGGCTGCGCGCGCGCCGTCTCGCATTCACGTTTGTCTTGCTTGGCACACTTTCGGTCGCCATTGTAGCCGGATCCTTTGCGGCGCACGGAGTTCGCGGCCAGGAGCGACAGAACTCAAGCGCAGACGCCACGCCGCTGAAGGTGGTCGATTCCGCCGTGGTTCCCAACGAATTTGTGAAGATTGCCAAGCTCGTTGGTCCGGCGGTGGTCAATATCAACACCCAAACATTGCCCAAGCAGGCGAAGAATCCGATGCGGCGCAACTTCCGCGGTCGCGTACAGCCCGAACCGCAGCAGCCCGGCAACGATGATCAGGATGAGGATCAGGATCAGCAGGGGCAGCAGCAGGGCCAGGGCAACTTCCAGGACTTCTTTAATCGCTTCTTTGGCGGGCAAGCGCCCGAGATGGGCGGAGGGGAGGATAATCAAGTCCGCGAATCTCTTGGTTCCGGCTTCATCGTGGATCCCAAGGGCTACATCATCACCAATTATCACGTCGTCGAGAAGGCCGACAAGATTTATGTCAAGTTGGCCAGTGATCCTGACAGTGAGGACTTGGGCCGGCCGGCGCGGGTGATCGGCGTGGACAAGTCCACCGATATTGCAGTGATCAAGATCGATACTGACAAGCCGCTGCCGACCGTCAAGATGGGCAACTCCGACAATGTGCAGGTTGGGGATTCGGTGGAAGCCATCGGCAGCCCCTTTGCGCTGGCGCAGACGGTAACGGCCGGCATCATATCGGCCAAGAACCGCACCATAGAACCGGGAGCAAGTGGTCAGTTCCAGCACTTCATCCAGACCGACGCCGCCATCAATCCGGGGAACTCCGGCGGACCGCTGCTGAATATGAATGGCGAGGTCATCGGCGTCAATACGGCGATTTTTACGCAATCTGGCGGCTACCAGGGGCTGGGCTTCGCCATGCCGTCAAAGACTGTGGTGGAGGTCTATAACGACCTGATCGGTCCGAGTCACAAGAAGACTCGCGGGTCCATCGGCATCTACTTCAGCCAGGAACTGCCGGGTGCGGTCAATCGTGTCTACGGCATCAAGAATGGCGTATTGGTAAATAAAGTGGAACCGGGCGGTCCGGCGGAGAGGGCTGGATTAAAGCCGGGCGACGTCATCACCAGCGTGGATGGCCGTTCAATCAAGGACGGCGACGATCTGGTGAATGAAATTGCCAGTCGCAGGCCTGGTTCGACGGTCAGGCTCGGTTTTGTCAGCGATGGCAAGCAGAGCGACGCATCCGTGACTATCGCCGACCGAGACCAGCTCTTCAGTGGCAAAGAAAACGCGCAAGCGGAGCCCAACTCCGAGGAGAATGGCGACGTAGGCGAGACCAAACTGGGCATTGTGGTGCGCGAGGTTTCCCCGGCAACAGCTGAAAAGCTGCATGCCAAGGGCATGTTGATCCAGTCGGTGCGTTCCGGCTCTTTTGCCGATCTGCTTCAGCCCTCATTGGAGCCCGGCCTGGTGATCCTGCGTGTCAACAAACAGACTACTGGCACAATAGAGCAGTTTGATGCGGTGGTGAGCAAGCTCAAGAGCGGCGACGATGTGGTCTTCGAGATCGTAGACCCGCGTCGTCCCTCGGATGGCATCAACTACGTGGGCGGCACTTTACAGTAGCGATAGGGGAGCGCCGGAGGCGGATTTTTGCTTCCGGCGTCTTCTTTCCAGACCGATTGAATTCTGTCTTTCAAACCGGATACGCCTTGTTGCAATGACGGACAATTTGATAAAATTGAGATCAAATTCCGAATCCAACGGAAGTTTCAAAGGGGATGCAGCGTGCTTTCTTTCAAGGCAAGCCTGACCGCGGTATTGTTCACGGCTTTGGCTGCGTCTCCGGCCTTTGCAACCAACCCTCAACCGGCTCCTTCCGGCAGTCATGCCAAGCATCATGCCCGCAAAAAAGCAGGTCCCAAGTTGCGCGGCCAGCAAGGAATTGACACGGCTCGCGTGACGGAGATTCAGCAAGCGCTTATTCGTGAGCATTATCTGACCGGTGAGGCTACGGGCAAGTGGGATGAAGCCACCAAGGCGGCGATGCGGAAGTACCAGGCCGATCAAGGGTGGCAGACCAAGTTGATGCCTGACGCACGCGCTCTGAAGAAGCTCGGCCTTGGGCCTGATTATTCAAACGCCATCAACGCCAAAAACTCCTCGTTTGCGCCACCGCCCGCCGCTAGCACAATTCCGCCGGATCAGGCCGCCGGCTTTGCCGATGCCGCGGGTGTGAACCGGTAGGCCAATTGACTTCATCCGCGCGATCAATTCTCTTCAGAAGCTAATGCGCTATTTCCTTTGGAAGACACTTCCCTTTGCAGCAAACTTCTTTTAAGAGTTGAGTGCAGCAGCTTTGGGGGAGCCAATGGAGGCTCCAGGCTGAGCCGAGGCCGTAATCGGTACAGATTGTGCCCGCATCGGGCGAAGCCAGCCAGCGGAGAGCCACGAGCGCGGGATCGAAAACTCGGACCACCCGCAATCCAAGCAGACCCGCACATCCGGTGAAGGCGTCATTGGAGGGTGACTCAACGTGCGATGACAGTTACGATAGAGACGAATCTCGGCAGGGACGACAAATAATGAGGATGACTGACATTTTGGGCAGATCACAGGGACTCCTTGGGAAAAACAATACAGGGTAAAACAAATCCAACAAGGTATCAGAAAGAATAACTTTAAACTTCTCAGCCTATGGTTTTCAATTGATTTTTGTTAAAAATCAAAAATAAAGTGGATCTTGAGCAAGATTGCTCATTATTTTTGATTCATTTCACCACTCGTTTGCGCAATCTAACAATTTAGATTCTGGTCACAAAGGCGCGAAATGCCGCCAATACCCTCATCGAAAGGGCAAGGCCGTCCGTCCAGCGCAGCCTTGCCCGTGGCAGGGCGGGTCTATGGATGATTGGATTTTGTCCATTCGATGCGAAGGCCTGCGCGGAGGTTGAAGGGCAAGCTTGGGTAGCCAATGGGGGCAATGTGACGGCTGTTGGTCAAGTTCTCCGCCCGAGCGTAGACCTTGAGCCAGTTGAAGAGATTGTAGCTGCCGCCCAGATCCAGCTTGGCGTAGCCCCAGTCCAGGTTGCGGTTGGGCAGCAGCAGGCTGTTGCCACCGTTGACGTCGTCATAAGCCAGATAGGTGGAGTCGTCGCTACGACTGGAGAAAGCGGAGTTGAAAATTCCGGTAAGCTTGCCAGATGTGTAGCTGGCGGTAACGAAGCCGGTGTGCGGCGCGTGGCGGAAGGGCCTAGCGCCAACAAGCGGTGTATAAGCTCCAATGGGAATGCACCCCGCCGTACCTAATGTGCAGTTGTTTGGGTAAGTGGGCGCCCAGCCGCCCAACAGAGCCTCATTATCGCTGTCAAAGGAGCGCTGCACTACGGCATCAAGATACGTATAGCCGCCGCGAAAGAAGAGGCTTCTGCCGATGCCACTCTCGACGGTGGTCTCAATGCCCTGCGCGCGAAAGGCTCCCGTATTGACGTAGAGGCCAGCATCCTCCGCATACAGGGAACCAAGCGCCGCGGGCGTCAAATTGGGAAACAGATTGACGAGTAGTTGCGCCCCAACCGATTCAATCTCTCGGCCAAACTCATTGTGAAAGTAGCTGGAACGAAAGACAATCCGCTCTCCCCAGAAGGCCTGTTCGATGCCGCCCTCGTAGCTTCTGGTCGATGGCGCGGCCAATGGGCCAATCTTTATTTGCTGCGGTGTAACCCCGTTGCAGGAAGTGCAATACTCCAGGAATTGGTAAAGCGAACCGAACTGCTCAGTTAGCTTTGGCTCGCGCACGCCATTACCGTAGTTGAAGAGGACACGCGTGTAGTTGAAGATGCCTTTGCGGGGACGCACGGCATAATATGAAAGCCCTGCGCGCGGCGAGATCTGGGTGCCAAACATTGAGAAATGTTCCAAGCCGCCGCTTAGCGTATAGTAGAAGCGGTTTTTGAAGTCTCCATGCACGCTGCCCAGGTAATCCGTGTTCTTGCGCTCGGTGGCATCGTTCTCACCATAATCAGGATCGACCAACGTCCCCCGTTCGTCCTCATAGCGGAAGCCAATCAGCGCAATCAGGTGAGGCGTAACCGTGTAGTCGCCCTGGTAGGAACCTTGATCGCGATTGGAAACCTGTTGGTAGCCGCTCGGATAAATCGCATAATTGGCCGTACTGTAATCGAGCAAGGCCGGCCCCACAGCGCTCGACCCATTTGCTCCATAAATGGTAATGGGCAATCCGAAGTAATTGCCCGCGCCCGGTGTACCGGGTGCCTCATCACAGGTTCCGACGGGAATGCAAACGCCTACTGAGGCCCATTGATTCCATTGCTCGCGCTTGCGGGTTGCCCCGTAGCGCAGCGTGTTATGAAAGGACTCCGTGGTCTGGTTGTCGACGGATCCGCTGATGATCAAATCCTGATCTTTCTGTGTGGCGTCATCGGCCACGTGATAGAAGTCCCAGGCGTTGGGATTGCCGATAGTATCCACGCCGTTGTGCAGCGTGGCGCGCAGTTGCGTGCTCCCGCTCACCTGCCAGCCAAGATTGGCTGCGATCGTCACCACATGATACTCGTCATTGGGCAGATCGTTGGCGGTTTGCAGTTGACTGTAAGCCCCCAGGTAATCCAGCTTGCCGCGCGCACCGGCCACCTCCGCCTCCTCGCGCTGGGTGCTCAGATTGCCGCCATCGGCCTGCAACAGAATCGAAGGATAGGTGGTCGTTCCGCGTTGTGTGGTCAGGCTGATTACGCCGCTGCCCGCGCCCGCGCCGTAAAGGCTCGAATCCGGCCCGCGGAAGATTTCGGCTCGTTCAATGGCTGTGGTCGAGAGTGGACCAAAGTCGAAACCGTTGCCCAAATCTCCGGCGTCTACGCCATCAAGCAGAATCTTGTTGGCATCTGAGTTTCCTCCGCGAATAAAGAGCGAGGTCTGTGCGCCCATCTGGCCGGATTGAACGGCAGTTGTGCCCGGCATCAGCCGCAGCGCACTGGGCAGGTCATCGCGCAGCGCCAGGTCCAAAGGCCCCAGAACGCTGGTGGCTTCGCTGGTCTGCGCCTGCGGTGTGGGGGTTCCGGTCGCCGTTACGACAATGGATTCACGCACCCACTCAGGTTCCAGCACCAGGTTGCGTTCCACCGAATCCAACCGCCCGGCGTAGAAGCTGGGCGTATCCAACTGACGAAAGCCCGGCGAAGAGACCAGCAGGAAAAAACGCCCTTCGACGCCGGTGAGAATCTGAAAGCTGCCGTCCGCGGAGGTGACAGTGGAGCCGACACTCTGGCCACCGCTGATCAAAACGATCTTTGCGCCCACCACTTTGGCGCCGGTGGTGTCCGCGACAACGCCGCGAATCGAAGCTGCATGGCAGATTGGGGCGAAAGTCATAAGCAGAAACAAGGCAAGAACGCCCAGCGGCCTGTCCTTTATGTTTCTAATGCATTGAGGGATGGATTCCGCAATACGATCGCAATGAAAAAATGACGAGCGCGATGAAACTTTACGCAGATAGATTGGACACGAGAAAGGCATGGGAAAGCTCCTTCGTTCCCCTCGGAACGCAAGCGGGTTTGGGGCGCAAGGACCGGTCTCCTGACTCGCGCCTTCTCCAGCCGCCTTCCCACAGACACTCTTCAAGAATAGTCCGCAGTGGCTACCATGGGGATTTGAATCCCCAGCTGAATCCCTGTTGGCAGCCGAATTACTGACTGCGGAACAGAGGCGCTTACAGTTGCGGGGCAGTGGCGGAGTTTCACCGCCTTCCCGAGCATCCTGGCGATTGCCGTAATTCGTTACGCTGCTCGAGGCAAAAGCAGCAACCATGACATGGAAACGACTTCCATGTCATCAACATTTATAAACGGGGCGGGGCGCAATGTCAAAGACCAAGCGCACGCATCCAGACGCACCTCCGCTCTCTAGCAACAATTCGTTATCCATGAAAAGAGGATGGTGACCCCGGGAAGACTCGAACTTCCGACACGCAGTTTAGGAAACTGCTGCTCTATCCACCTGAGCTACGGGGCCACGTTTAGAATCAACAGATTGGAGCAAAGACGATGAGTGATTTCTTGCGTTCCCTCACCGAAATTAAATTTCATTATTTCAACACTAGAAAGACGAAGCGAGTTGAAGATGAAAAAACACGGTATCAATAGGTTAGCATCTGCAAGGTTTTTTAGCCCAGTTCTCTTTTCTCGCGCTTAACACAGATCGGCACGGTGGGCAACTTCAAGTTGACGACGTTAGTGGCCGGCATGCCCAACGCGCCGCCGGCAGGCTTTGTACTGCCCATTCTCCTGCTTCCTCTTGTCTTCCTGAGAAAATCTGAACACAAATCCTGCGCATCAAAAAAGATTACCCGCAACCAGTTCGGCAGCAGTATCGATCCTGGTTTTCACGGTCTCGCGGGTGAAGCTTGGATCGTTCTTGAGTGTTGTATAAATCACAATTGTGAAGAGTTGATCGCGGACCCGGCCAATTACACGCTCGCCCTGCCCGCTCTTTAGGTCAGTGATTGTGCATGCCAGCGCTTCGTTGCCAATAGCCCTCAATGGGAGAGCATCGGTCCTGCAGCTTGATGCAAGCGACACCAGCTTGGCATGAGCTTCCGAGGTCACTTCCATGGTCAATCGGAATACTCGTTTGAAGCTGCCACTTTGTTGCGTGAATTCGCAGATGATCGTTCCATTGGCGCCTGTTTCTGTAATCGTTGTGGTCGCCATGCCACCCAATAGTCCCGAAACCGTGGCTTCATTGATCCACGGGCAGTTATTGGCTGCCCGGCATAGCCCAGGCGAACCCAGTAGGCCAATCGCGAGGATAGTCGATGCCATGCTCCACATACTTAAATGCATACCACTCCACTTGTTTAGCATTGTGCTACCGCAACCCAACCGACTATTGATCGCTGTGCAAATGCCAAGGGATGCTCTCGATGGTAATCTCCGGATGCGCATGAAGATAGTCAAGGGAGTAAGTTGGCGCGCCGGGATCGGCTTTCTTATCGGAAAACATGGATTGCTGCTCGGCAGCTTTCTTCGGTTTTCCCATGCGGCGGTAGAGTATGGAGAGGTTGTAGTGCGCAGCCAGATCGTCAGGATCGATCATTTGCAATGCTTCGAATTGTTCGACAGCTAAGTCATATTCATGCTGTCTGTAGTAAAAAATGCCCAATTCGCGACGTGCGTCGCGCGATTGAGGGAACATCTCGACCACTGTTCTGAAATCGGATAACTCTCGCTCTGTATTCCCTGCCCGCCGCTGCAACAAGCCATCATAATATATAGCACGCGCGCTTTTTGGGTCGAGTGCAAGCGCCTTGCGAATGGCTTTTCGCGCTGACTCAAATTTCTCCCATACCAAATCTGTGAGGCCAATATTGATGTAACCGTCTGCGTAGGAAGGCCGAAGCTTGACCACATTGGCAAAGGCCTGAATCGATTCCTGATACTGAAACTGATCGAGAAGTGCAATGCCAAGATTGTTCCAGCGCATCCATTCCGGATTGTCAGCAGGATCTTCCGTCTCAGGATGATTCTCTCCAATTTTCAGGACGCGTGTCTTAGCGGCAACCTCAACAACTGGATAGGCAGGATGATCTTTACCCAACACGTTGTCAAGATAACTCTGACGAAAATGCCTGTAATTTACTCTGGCGGTGACAGTATAAGTGCCCTGTGCATCGGCTGGCAGGCGGAACCTATAGCGCACTAAAACCGATCTGCCCGCCTGCACGGTGTTGTCGTATGCAACTGAATGGATCGTCCACACCTTATGATTGTCAACAAACTCGCCTTGATCGTTAACAGGACGGTTGGTAAAGCTATGAGTGCGTGTATCCAACATGCCATCCGGTTTAAGAAATCCGCTGTGATAAACCTCTTTACCACTAGCATCTTTGACGATGAATTCCAGCCAAGCTTCATAAAGATCGCGCACTTCTGGAATTAGTGAGTGACCAATATTCTTGTTCTGTACGACCACGAAGGCTTCGATGTCCTCGCTGGGAAAGAGGATGAAAGAAACTTTTCCTAGCGGCGCAATCAACGGCACGCTATCCGCCTTGCGAAGCGCAAAGATATCTACATTTAAATAATTCCCCGCGCGCAGGAATTCAATTGTTTTATTGAGCTGTTCGTCAAATCCATAATAATAGGGAACG
>Ga0181529_10003676_pt1 | contig 17234 bp, 14 predicted proteins | sample PEATcosm2014_Bin_36_FD_119763 | JGI IMG/M metagenome (GOLD analysis project Ga0181529, IMG submission 119763) | Peatland microbial communities from MTU Mesocosm Facility, Houghton, MI, USA - PEATcosm2014_Bin10_30_metaG | ecosystem: Environmental > Terrestrial > Soil > Wetlands > Peat | place... | reverse complement strand
TCGCCAAGTTCGTCGACACCGAAGCGGCGGCTGAGATGTGGGATCGCTGGCGCGCCGGCGACGCTGGCGCGGCGACGCGGCGGCTCTACACCGCCGCCGGCCAACAGTCGTTCGACGAAATCCGTCGCCGCTACCGCTCGGATCCGCAGTTCCAGGACGCTGTGAATCGCTACACGCAGGAGTTCGAGCGGCTGCTCGCCAAGGTCGGCCAGAACGACCGCGACGGAACGCAGTCGCGCGCGACCCTGCTGTCCGACGCAGGCAAGGTTTACACCATGCTCGCCCACGCTTCGGGTCGGCTGGGATAAGGCGCACGCGCCGACCCGCCCTCACCCCTGCCATCTTTCGCTTGCGAGAGAAGGTGGCGCAAAGCGCCGGATGAGAGTGGCTCGCGCTGAGCTCAGAGCCGCGTCGCGACGAAGGCGACGATGCGCTTCATCACCGACGACAGCGCGCCGTCCATCGCCGCGGCGACGGTCGCCGGGTCGGTCGAAGCGACGGCGGCGTCGGCGGTGAAGATCTCCGCCGCCGCGACGCCGCCCGAAGCGGAGTCGAGCTTGGCGGCGACGTCGATCTCGACCCGCGAGCGCGGGACGTCGAGTTCGAACTTGCGGATATCGAGGTCGAGTACGTAATCGGCCGCAGCCGCCGGATTGCGACCGACCTGACGCGCCAGCCCGGCGTTCTGAAAGCTCTGGGTCAGCCGCGCTTGGACGATCAGCGGCAGGCGGTCGGGCCACTTCGCGCCGGCCAGCGCCGCCACCTCCTGCGGGCCAGTGCGCACCAGAATGCGGTCACTGTCGAGGTCGAGCGCGGCGAGCGGCTCGGCGATGCGCACCCGTGCGCCGAGCGCACGCGCCGGCGTCGGCTTGGCGGCGTTGAGGTCATAGGTGTCGAACGGCGCGGCGCCGCAGGCGGCGAGCGGCAGAGCCAGCGCCAGCGCGGCGAGACAGCAGCGGCGGCGGCGAGCGACAGGCGGACGGCTTGCGGTCGCAGCGTCGCGCATCACTTCCCGCCCTGATACTCGGGAAGGCTCGACTTGGCCCCGAACAAAAGCTCGTTGGGATTGCGCTCGAAGCTGCGGATTGCGCGGTCGAGATCGTTGATCGTGCGGCGGCCGTCGATCGCCAGCGCCTCGTATTCGCGCAGGCCCGTCGTGGAGAAGTGGCTGATGCCGGCGGCGATGTCCTTGGTGCGTGCGTCGAGATTGTCGGCGAGCGTGCGCACCGACCGCGCCGCGTCGCCGAGTTCGCCGAGCGGCCCCTTGAGGTCGGGCGAGCCGACGAAGCCCTGCAAGCTGGTCATGAGGCCGTCGATCTTGTCGGCGGAGTGATTGAGCTTGCCGGAGAGTTCGGTAGCGTTCTTCACGATGGCGTCGATGTCGCCCTGATGCTGCTGCAGCGTCAGTCCGAGCGAATTGGCGCCGTCGACGAAGTTGGCCACCTTCTTCGAATCGACCGCCTTGACCAGCGTGTCGAAGTCGGCGAGCGCGGAATCGAGCTTGCCGGCGGTGTCGTTGAGTCTCTTGGCGAGCGCAGCCGCATCGGTGACGGTCGAATTGATCGCCGCTTTGTTGTCGGCGAGCGAGCCGGTCAGCGACCTCACGTCGTCGACAATGCCGCTGACTTTGGCGGGGTCGACCGCCTTGACCAGTTTGTCGACGTCGTCGGACAGCCCCTGCATCCGGTCGGACAGCGGACCGATCTTTTTGCCGAGATCGGCGATGCCGGTGAGCGCCGCATTGACGCCGGAGGCGTTGTCGCTCAGCGCCTTCGAGAATGCGTCGATGTTGTGCACCGCGTCGCCGACCGCGGCGCTGTTGTCGGCGACCAACTTGTCGATGCGGCCGAGCGTCGTGTCGGCCTTGGCCGAGAGCGACTGCACCGCCGTCAAGATGTTCTGCATGTCGGACGATTGGCCGACGATGACCGGCGGCTTGCCGTCTTTCGACGTCAGCGGCGGAGAATTGGGCGCGCCGCCGGCAAGCGCAATCGCCGCGCCGCCGGTCAGCCCTTGAATCGAGAGACTCGCCTTGGTGTCCTGGTTGACCGGCACGCGCCCCGTCACCTGGACCAGCACCTCGACGCGGCGCGGGTCGTCGGCGACGAGGCTGATATCGGTGACTTCGCCGACGCGGATGCCGTTGAACTGCACCGCGCTGCCGCGCGACAGGCCGGCGACCGAACCGTCGAACAGGATGGCGTAGGTCTGATGGTCGGCGGTGCGGGTCAGGCCGGAGAACCATAGGACAAACATGAACGCCCCGGCGATGACCGCCAGGGTGAAGGCGCCGATGAGGACGAAATTCGCGCGCGTCTCCATCTTGATTTCCGTCTGCGCCCGCCGTTTCGCCGGCTGGCGCTACTCCTTTCAGGCGGTCCGGCCGCCTAGCCCGCGACTCGCATAGCAGATTTTCCCGCGAAACGCCCCCCCGCCAGCCCGGCTCATGGACGGCTCCGCCCGTGGCCGAGTTTGAACGCCGCCTCGCGGCCGGCCCCGCGCTTGCCGTGGAAGTAGGTCTTGATCCACGGATCTTCCGAACGCAACAGTTCCGAAATCGCTCCGATCGCGATCACTCGCCCCTGGCCCAGGACGGCGACGCGGTCGCAGATCGCATAGAGGCTGTCGAGATCGTGGGTGACCATGAAGACAGTGAGGCCGAGCGTGTGCTGCAGGGTGGCGATGAGGTCGTCGAACTCGCCCGCTCCGATCGGGTCGAGGCCGGAGGTCGGCTCGTCGAGGAACAGCAGATCGGGGTCGAGCGCGAGCGCGCGCGCCAGCGCCGCGCGCTTGACCATGCCGCCCGACAGCTCGGACGGAAATTTGTTGGCGGCGTCCTCCGGCAGGCCGACCAGCGCGATTTTCAGCATCGCCAGTTCGTCGCGCAGCCGCGGCGATAGGTCGAGATGCTCGCGCATCGGCGCTTCGATATTCTGCCTCACCGTAAGGCCAGAGAACAGCGCGCCCTGCTGGAACAGCACGCCCCAGCGCTGGCCAACGCGGCGGCGCTCGGCGGCGGTGAGGCTGTCAATGTCATGGCCGTAGACTTCGATCGTTCCCGCCTGCTTGGGCAAGAGACCGAGCACGGTGCGGGTGAAAACCGACTTGCCGGCGCCCGAGGCGCCGACCAGGCCGAGCACCTCGCCGCGGCGCACGTCGATGTCGAGACCATCCATCACCAGATGGTCGCCGAAACCAACCTTCAGCCCGCGCACGCGGATGACGACCTCGCCGGCGCGTGCGCCTTCGTCGAGGTCAGCCGGCGCCAGCGCGACGGATTTGATCTCGGGCTCGGTCAATAGCGCACCGCAGCAAAGAACATGGCGAACAGTCCGTCGAGCACGATCACCATGAAGATGGATTTGACCACCGAGGCGGTCACCTGCCGGCCGAGCGACTCGGCCGAACCGGCGACGGCGAAGCCCTCGATCGAGGCGATCAGACCGATCACGAGCGCCATGAACGGCGCTTTGATCAGACCGACCAAAAAGGTGTTGAGGCCGATCGCGTCGTGCAGGCGCTGGACGAAAACGACCGGCAGAATGTCGCCATAGACCCAGGCGACGCAGGCGCCGCCGGCCAACGCCGCCATATCGGCAAGAAAGGTCAGCAGCGGCAGGGCGAAGATCAACGCCAGGATGCGCGGCAGGATCAGCACTTCCATCGGGTCGAGCGCCATCACCGTCAAGGCGTCGACCTCTTCGCGCATCTTCATCGAACCGAGTTCGGCGGTGATCGCCGAGCCGGAGCGACCGGCGATCATGATCGAGGTCAACAGCACGCCGAGTTCGCGCAGCACCAGGATGCCGATCAGGTCGACGGTGAACGGCGACGCGTTGAAGCGCGCAAGCTGGAAGATGCCCTGCTGGGCGACGATCGCGCCAACGAGGAAATTGATCAGCAGGATGATCGGCGCGCTGCGCAGCGCGAAAATCTCGAGATGGTAGAAGGTCGAGGTCCAGCGCCAGCGCGGCGGGCGGACGAGGACCGTCAGGCCGACCGAGACCATGCGGCCGAGGAAGGCGACGCCGCTGACGAAATCGCTCCCCGCGCCGTAGACGCTTTCGCCAATGTCGGCGAGCAGCGAGCTCAGCGTCGGCGGCCCGCGCGGCTCGGCCATCTCGATCGGACGATAATGAGCTTCCTTCAATAGGATGGCGTGTTCGGGTCGCGCGCCGACCAATTGCGCCGCTGCGCCGTGCGCCGCGAGCGCCTGCACCGAGCGGTCAATGACCCAGGCGCCGGCGGTGTCCATGTGCTCGACGCCGGAGAGATCGATCAGCGCCTCGTGCGCGCCTTCGGCATAGGCGACGAGCGCGTCGGCCTCTTTCTCCAGCCGCGCGCCGACGTCGATCGTCCAGCCGCCGGACAGGTCCAGCCGAACCCCGGCGGCGGTCCGCTCGCAGGCGATGGCGGGGGCGATCGGCATTGAGCCTCCGTCTGAGGCGCCCCGCCTCGCCGCGGCGCGGGCAACCCGCTTCCCGCGCCTCTGAAGAGCGCCAACGCGACCCGGCGCGCAACCGGACTCTTGCCGATTTTGCGTCCGCCTTCGGCTCTTAGCCGCCGCGGGCGGCGCTGTCGAGGCGCGTGCGCCCGCCTCGCCGCGAATCAACCGTAAATTGGCGGTCGACCGACAGTTCCCAATTGGAGCGGCGCGAACGAGAGCGAAAACAAAACCGGCACGAATCGGCGACGCGCGACTCGAATCCCCGTTTTGCAGAAATTGCGAGTCGAATCCGCGTTCGGCCGTCGGCGATGGTGAACGCCGTATCGCGGCGCCGGGTCCGCGACGGACCTGAAACGGGACAGTCCGGTCGAAAGGGCGAACAAGCCCGGCACGAATCGCACCTGGCGCGATTCGCTTCCTTGACGCGCCGCGTGGCAAGTCCGTCGAACGCCGCGAGCCGTCGATTGCGTCAACATGGTTGAGGAGCGGTCAATCGCGGCGAGCCGAGTCGGTCCCGGCGCGGGAAACGGCGGCCAAAGCGCGGACAAAGGCGGCGCGAATCGGCGACGGCGCGATTCGCGCGGCTCGATGATGAAGATCTGGCAAACGGAGCTTGGCGCCGAAAGGCGACTCTCCATCTGGTTCCTCGAACTCGGCGCCGCTTCGGAACGCCGCCGCAATCCTCGAATATCGGCGTGGCGACTCGAATGCTCGCGCGGCCGAGCGCGTTTGCGCCGGAGAGTGATCGCATTGGCTCATGGTCCAGCTTGTGGGAGGCTTGCGCGCGCCGAGGCGAGGCGCTCTCCAACGGTTGTCGACGCGCGCCGGCACCGTTGGCTCGTTTGCGGCGCCGTCCTCGCGCTCGCCGGCTGCGCGTCGTTGCCGGGGGAGACTCTGATCGCCCCCGCCGGTCGCGCAGTCGAGGCGGCTCAGATCGATGGCCCTGCTCCGACGGTGGTCTTCGAATCCGGCTTGGCGGCTTACAAAGAGACATGGAACAAGGTGTTTCCGGTCATCGCGAAGACGAATTCCGTATTCGCTTACAATCGCGCGGGTGTCGGGCGCAGCGCGCCGGCGTCCGGCGCGCGCGACGGCGCGGCGATCGTCGACGAATTGCGCGCACTGCTCGCGGCGAGGAACTTGCCGCCGCCCTATGTTCTCGTTGGTCATTCCGCTGGCGGCCTGCACATGCAGCTCTACGCCCGGCGCTTTCCTGGCGAAGTCGCCGGGCTCGTCCTGGTGGATTCGACTCATCCGATACAGTTCGAAGGCGCGGGCTCGATGCAAAATCGCTCGCCGTTTGCCAATTTTGCGGTCGCGGTCGCTTTGACCGGCGAATCGAAGGCGGAATTCGAGGCGCTATCCGAAACCGGTCGAGAAGTTCTCTCAGCGCCGCCGGTCCGCGCGGATTTGCCAATCGCGATCCTGATCGCGCCGGATCCGTCGGGCAGTGACGTCGCCGCTTTCGACAATTCTAAACGAGCTGATTTCGCAAGGCTTTACCCGAGCGCTGCGCTTCACGCCGTCGATGGCGGGCATGACCTCCCACAAACGAATCCACAGGCCGTGATCGACGCCATCCGCGACGTTCTCGGCGCCTACGCGCGGCAAGCTCGACCTTGAACGCCTCGACGAAGCGATCTCGGCGTCGGCTCATCGCTTCATCGAGGAAGCGCGTTCGCGCGCGCTCGTTTGCAGCGCTGACCCGTTCGCCGCCAGAAGCGCCCTTGCGTAGGCACTTGACCAAAGATCAGCGCCGACCGCGTCTCGATGGCGCGCCGCTTCAGCGGCGTTGGCCCGATTAATCCATCGCCGAGGCTTTGAGGATGCACACCATCGTCGCCTGCGCCGTCGTCGCGCCGCGGTTGCGAATCGCGTGCGGGCGATCGCCGCGGTAGCGCAGGGTCTCGCCGACGCGGGCGACCTCGATCACCTCGCCGACCTCGACCTCGAGCTCGCCCTCGAGCACCGACAGGCACTCGATCGAACCGCGCGGGTGCGGCTGCGAGCCGAGCACGCCGCCAGGCTCGGCCTGAAAATCGTACCATTGCAGCCAATCGACGGTTTTCAGCCAGCCGATCACCGCCAGCCGGCACAGACCGTCGTCGGAAACCAGGATTGGCGTCTCGCCGCGGCTGACGCGCTCGACGAACGGCCCCTCCTCGGTTCCGTGCAGGATGGAGCCGATCGACACGTCGAGCGCGTGAGCCAATCGCCAGATGGTGGTGAGGGTCGGATTGGTCTCATTGCGTTCGATTTGCGAAATGATCGACTTGGCGACGCCGGACTGGGCCGACAGGTCGGCGAGCGACTGGCCGGCGCTCCGGCGCAACTTTGCGACGGTGCGGCCAAGTTGGCCCGACAAGGCCGCCGCGCCGGCTTCCAGCACCTTGGCCTTGTCTTTGCCCTCGACGCCCATGCCGGCTCTCCGTTCGTCCGCGTCTCATTATAGCCGACGGCGTACGGAATATAGAACGATTTCGTCCGGCGTTTGCGTGTCTAGAGCACTTCGGCTGTCTCCGCCGGCTCGGCGGCGGAGCGGACGACGCGCCGCGATCGCTCGCGCCACAGAACGAGAGCGCCCGCCCCCGCGACGACCCCCGCGCCGGCCAGAACGGCGGCTGACGGCGTTTCGGCGAAGAAGGCGTAGCCGAGCGTCGCCGCCCAGATCATCGAGACGTAGTCGAAGGCGGCGATGATGGAAGCGTCGGCAAAGCGGTAGCTGTGGGTCATCAGGATCTGCCCGGCGCCGCCGAGCAGGCCGATCGAGGCCAGCAGGCCGAATTCGGGCGCATCGGGCGCGACGAATCTCTGGCCGGCGAAGAATTCGGCGCCGGGCGCGCCGGCCGGCCAGAGAGTGGCGAGAACGAGCAAGACGGCGCTGATGACGGCCGTCACAGTCGAGAAATAGAAGACGATCGCCCCGGTCGCCTCGGAGCGGGTCAAGCGCCGCGTCTGGATCATCGCCACCGCCGAGCAGAATGCGCCGGCGAGCGCCACCGTCGCGCCGAGCGAATAGCCCGCCGTCGCGCCGGCTCCCCGGCCGAGGTCGTCGGACAGCATCACGAGCACGCCGATGAAGCCGATCCCGACCGCAGCCCAGCGGTAAGGCCGAACGATCTCGCCGAGCGTCAACGCCGCCATCGGCACGACCAGCAGCGGCGTGGCGAAGGTGAAGGCGGTCGCGTCGGCGAGCGGCAGCAGCGACAGGGCGATGAAATTGGCGAACATGCCGCCCGTGCCAGCGATCGAGCGGCCGATGTGGCCGAGCTTGCGGCGGGTGTGAAGCGCATGCGGGAATTCGCCGCGCCGCGCCAGCCAAACGACCAGCGTCGCCATGGCGAAGATCGAACGAAACAGCACCACCTCGCCGACCGGAAAACGCACCGAGACGGTTTTGATGATGGCCGACATCGCCGCGAAGGCGAACGTCGCGGCGACCTTGAGCAGGATCCCGAGCAGCATGAGGTTGGTTCAGAACGCTCCCGGGAAAGCGCCGCCGTCGATCAGGATGTTCTGGCCGGTGACGTAGCCGGCCGAGGCGCTGGCGAGGAAGGCGCACAGCGCGCCGAATTCCTCCGGCCGGCCGAAGCGGCCGGCGGGGATCGCAGCCTCGTGTCGCGCGCGTAGGGTCGCTGCGTCCACGCCGCTCGCCGCCGCCCTGGCGAGGGTGACGCGGATGCGATCGGTGTCGAAGGCGCCGGGCTGGATCGAATTGATGGTGACATTGTGCTTGGCGTAGGCGCGCGCGCTGGCGGCGACGAAGGCGGTCAGGCCGGCACGCGCGCCCGACGAGACGTCGAGCCCGGCGATCGGCGCGCGCACCGAGGATGAGGTGATGTTGACGATGCGGCCGAAGCGCCGCGCCGCCATGCCTGGCAGCGCGCGCTGGAGCAAGGCGATCGGCGTCAGCATATTGGCTTCGAGCCCAGCGAGGATCATCTCGCGCGTCAGGTCGGCAAACGCGGTCGGCGGCGGCCCGCCGTTGTTGTTAACGAGAATGTCGGGCTCGGGGCAGGCGGCGAACAGCGCGTCGCGCGCCGCCGGATCGTCGAGGTCGCCGGGAACGGCGACCACTTCGGCGCCGGTCGCGGCGCGGATTTCCTTCGCCGTTTCCGCCAGCCGCGCCGCGTCGCGGCCGTTGATCGTCACGACGCAACCCGCCTCAGCCAGCGCGGTCGCGCAAGCCTTGCCGAGCCCGCGGCTCGACGCGCAGATGATCGCCTTGCGGCCCGTGAGCCCCAGATCCATCGCCCGCCCCCCAAGCGGCGCCCCCGCTTTCGCCGCTTCCAGCCGTCTCTTGAGCGAAATCGGCGCGCGAAGCCAGCGGAACCGATCCGCGGGCGGAGGGGCCTCGCTCGGGCGCGCTCACGATCGCGTGATCTTACGGCGCGGCGCGGCGACGCTGGGGCTGACGGACGGACCGCGGCCGACGCTGCGGCCGGCGCTTTTTGGTCGGAGTCTTCGCCGCCGCGATCGCCCGCCGACCAAGCAGGGCCGGAATGGCGTCGGCGACGACCGGGCGGCTAAAATGATAGCCCTGCAATTCGTCGCAATGATTCTCGCGCAAGAAGGCGACTTGCGCATCGGTTTCGACGCCTTCGGCGATGACCCTGAGGTTGAGCTTCTGGCCAAGCGAGATGACGGCCGAGGCGACGGCGCGGTCGTCCTCGTCGTCGGGAAGGTCCTGAATGAACGAGCGGTCGATTTTCAGCCGCTCGACCGGGAAGCGCTTCAGCGCGCTGAGGCTCGAATAGCCGGTGCCGAAATCGTCGATCGACAGGCGGACGCCAAGCGCGCGCAGCTCCTTCATCGTTTCGATCGCGCGATCGACGTCCTGCATGATCAGGCTTTCGGTCAGTTCGAGCTCGAGATATTTCGGTTCGAGCCCGCTCTCCGACAGCGCCTGGGCGACGGCGCAAACGATATGGTTTTCGCGGAACTGACGCGCCGAGACGTTGACGCTGACGCCGATCGGCGGCAGGCCGGCGTCTTGCCACGCCTTGTTCTGCCGGCACGCTTCGCGCAACGCCCAGTCGCCGATCGGCACGATGAGTCCGGATTCTTCGGCGATCGGGATGAACTTGGCTGGCGGCGTCAGACCGAGCCGCGGGTGACGCCAACGGATCAGCGCTTCGACCGCGAACACTTCGCCGCCGCGCAGATTGACCTGCGGCTGATAGTGCAAATCGAAGTCGCGGCTCGGATCGGCGTTGCGCAGATCTTCGAGCAGCGTCAGGCGCTCACGCAGATTGGCGTTGATCTCCGGCACGTAGAACACCAGGTCGTCGCCGCCCGATTCCTTGGCGCTGTACATCGCGGCGTCGGCGTTGGCGAGCAGGGTCTCGGCGGTCCCGCCGTCCCTGGGATAGATCGCCGCGCCAAAACTCGAAGTGATGCGGAAGCTGCGACCGTCCAGTTCCACCGGCGCGACGACGGCCGAACGGATGCGATGCAGCATGGCGGCGATTGTCGGCGTATCCTTGGGCGGATCGATCAGCAGCACGACGAATTCGTCGCCGCCGAGCCGCGATACGATGTCGTGGGGGCCGACCGCGGCGACGATGCGCCCGGCCATGGTCTTGAGCAGCGTGTCGCCGGCGCTGTGGCCGAGGCTGTCGTTGACGAACTTGAAATTGTCGAAGTCGGCGTAGACGACGCCTAGCCACGCGCCGCGCTGCGCCGCCGACTGCAGCGCCTCCGCCAGCTGCTCGCCGAACCGGCTGCGGTTGGGCAAGCCGGTCAGTTCGTCGTGGGTGGCCATGAACTGGATGCGCTCTTCGGCGCGCCGACGGGCGATGGCGATGCCGGCGATGTGGATGGCCATCTCCAACAGCCGCGACTCGACCGAGGTCGGCGCCCGCACCGTGCGCGAATACATCGCGAACACGGCCAGCGCCTCGCCCCGATTGGAAAGGATCGGCGTCGACCAGCAGGAGCGATAGCCGTAAGGCCTGGCGAGTTCGCGATAGTCGGCCCACAGCGGGTCGGCGAGAATATCGGTGACGATCACCTGCTGACGACGGTAGGCGGCTGTGCCGCACGATCCGGCGCACGGCCCAATCTCGACGCCGTCGATCGCCTTGACGTAGTCGGGCGCCAGGCTCGGCGCGGCGCCGTGACGCAGCCGACGCCCGTCCTCGTCGAGAAGCAGGACGGAGCACAGAATGCCGCTGAGCTGCGATTCAACCAGCCGCGCCAGCGCGTCGAGAACCGAGACGAGCGGCGCGCTCATCGCAATCATTTCGAGGATCTGCGCCTGGCCGTCACGCAGCAAATTGGAGAGACGGCGGTCGGTGATGTCGCGCGACACGCCGGCGACGCCGAAGATGTCGCCGCGCGCGTTGCGCACCGGCACCTTGGTGGTCAAAAGCCAGGACTTGCCGCCGGCGCCGTCGTAGAGGTACTCCTCGAGGTCGATCATCGGCCGGCCGCTGCGGATGACTTTCCGCTCGTCGTCGAAGAACTTCTGCGCGAGTTCCATCGGCAGCAGCTCGAGATCGCTCTTGCCAATTAGGTCGACGGTTTCGGCGAAGCCCATGCGCGTCGCCGTGACCTTGTTGCAGATGACAAAACGGCTCTCGACGTCTTTGACCCAGAGGTTGTCGTGGAGGCAATCAATCAGGGTCTGCAGCGAAACGCGCTCGTCGAACCCGGCGCGCTGGTCGCGCAATTCGGTGACGTCTTCGTGAGTCGAGATCCAGCCGCCGTCGGGAAGAACCTGCCGCCGAACCGCAATCGTCCGGCCATCGGACAGTTTGTCGCGCCATTCGCGCGACGGCTCGTCGAGGCGCATCGGCGCGCGCTGCACCAGATAATCGCCGACCTCCAACGGCAACGTCCCCGCCGCGAGCCGCAAGTCCACGATCTCGCGCCAAGTAACGCCGGGTTGCAGACGTTCTGGATCGAGCCGATAGAGTTCGGCGTAGCGGCGGTTGCAAACCGCCAGGCGCGCCTGGCCGTCGAAAACGCAAACGCCTTGCGGCAGCGCTTCGATCGCCGCGTTGCAGCGGTCGGCTTGCTCGGCGAGGCGTCCGATCTCGTCCTCCCGCCCACGCTCGGCGTTCAGGTGGGCGTCGCTGGCGGCGCGCAACAGGTTCGAGAGGGCGGAATCGCCGACAGAGGGCTCGTCGCCGCGGGGCTGTCGTTTGGCGCGCACTCCAAGACCCTCCTCGGGCAGGGCAACCTTCGCGGCGGCGCGTCGTATTCCCGCCAAAGCATTGGAACGTTAGAGGCGGGCGATTAATGGAGGATGAAAACCGAGGCCGCCGCAGCGGTCGTCCGCCATTCTGTAACGCTGGCGTAAAGGACTGGGAACTATAGTGAAAACGGACCTCGTCGATGCCATTGTGGTCGGCGCCGGACCGGCCGGCCTGGCGGCGGCGGAGGCGCTCGCCGAGCGCGGCTGTCGCGTCGCCGTTTACGACGCCGCGCCGTCGCCGGCGCGCAAGTTTCAGCTCGCGGGCCGCGGCGGCCTCAACCTCACCCATTCCGAACCGCTCGAGGCGTTTCTCGGTCGTTATGGGCCCGCCGCCGAACGGCTCCACACAGCGATCGCGGCGTTCACGCCCGGCGCTTTGCGCGCCTGGGCCGGAGATCTGGGAGAAGCAACCTTCGTCGGCAGCTCCGGTCGCGTCTTCCCCAAAAGCTTCAAAGCGACGCCGCTGCTGCGCGCTTGGCTGAGGCGCCTCGACGGACTCGGCGTGACGCTGAGACCGCGCCGGCGGCTTGTCGGCCTCGAACGCGGCGGCCGCCTGCGCTTCGCCGGACCGGACGGCAAGGAGGAGGCGAACGCCGAAACGGTCGTGCTCGCGCTCGGCGGCGCCTCGTGGCCGCGCTTGGGGGCGGACGGCGGCTGGGTCGACGGACTCCGCGCGGCGGGCGTCGAAGTCGCGCCGCTCAAGCCCGCCAATTGCGGCTTTCGCGTCGCCTGGTCGGCGCATCTGACCGACCGCTTCGCCGGCGCGCCGTTGAAGGCGATCGCGCTCACGCACGCGGGACGAACGGTGCGCGGCGAAGCGATGATCGATCGCGACGGCGTCGAGGGCGGCGCCGTCTACGCCTTGTCCGCCGCTTTGCGCGACGCGATCGAGCGCGACGGCGGCGCGACGCTGGTCATCGACCTCAAGCCCGATCTCGGCGTCGCGGCGCTCGCGGCGCGCTTGCGGCGCCGTCAGGGCGAATCGACCTCGACCCTGCTGCGCCGCGCCGGCCTGACGCCGGCGGCGATCGCGTTGGCGCGGGAAGCCGGTCCGCTGCCCGACGCGGCCGACGCGCTGGCGGCGCGGATCAAACAGGTCGAAATCCGCCTGACCGCGCCGGCGCCGATCGAGCGCGCGATTTCCAGCGCCGGCGGCGTCAAATGGGCGGAGATCGACGAAACTTTCATGCTGCGCCGTCTTCCGGGCGTCTTCGTCGCCGGCGAGATGATCGACTGGGAGGCCCCGACCGGCGGCTATCTGCTACAGGCATGCTTCGCGACAGGGCGCGCGGCGGGCGCGGCAGCGGCTGCATGGGCGGCGCGGCTTCGCAGCGGCTGAAAGGGGATTTCGATGGGTTGGCCGGCGATTATCCTGTGCCTCATCGTCCTGGCGGCGTCGATCAAACAGATCCGCGACAACCGCCGACGCGGCATCGGCATCGATTGGGGCAAGACGCTCGTCAGCGCGGTCGGCGCCATTCTGATCGCCGCGCTGGCGACCGGCGCCTTCTACGGCGCGATGGCGCTCGGCGCGCCGACGACAGGAGTCGTCCTCTTCTTCGTCGTGTTCCTCATCGGCGTGACCGCGCTCGCCGTCGTCGTCAATCGCCGCTGGCCGGGCGCGAAGGCGCCATAGCGGCGCGCCTAACCCTCAGCTGTCCATCTTCAGCGCGGCGATGAAGGCTTCCTGCGGGATGTCGACTTTGCCGAACTGGCGCATGCGCTTCTTGCCCGCTTTCTGCTTCTCGAGCAGCTTGCGCTTGCGGGTGGCGTCGCCGCCGTAGCACTTCGCGGTGACGTCCTTGCGCAGGGCGCGGATCGTTTCGCGGGCGATGATCTTGGCGCCCAGCGCCGCCTGGATCGGGATCTGGAACATGTGCGGCGGGATAAGTTCCCTGAGCTTCTCGACCATGCCGCGGCCGCGCATCTCGGCGCGGTCGCGGTGGACCAGCATCGACAGCGCGTCGACCGCTTCGCCGTTGACCAGGATCGACATCTTGACCAGGTCGCCGGGGCGGTAGTCGATGATCTGGTAGTCAAACGAGGCGTAGCCCTTCGACACCGATTTCAGCCGGTCGTAGAAATCGAACACGACTTCGTTGAGCGGCAGCTCGTAGACGACCATCGCCCGCTTGCCGACGTAGGAGAGATCGGTCTGTAGGCCGCGCCGATCCTGGCACAGCTTGAGGATCGCGCCGAGGTAGTCGTCCGGCGTCAGGATCGTCGCCTTGATCCAAGGCTCGCTGATTTCGACGACGCGCACGAGGTCGGGCAGATCGACCGGGTTGTGCAGCTCGATCTCGCTGCCGTCGGTGAGCTTCACCTTGTAGATGACGCTTGGCGCGGTGGCGATGAGGTCGAGATTGAACTCGCGCTCGAGCCGCTCCTGAATGATCTCGAGATGCAACAGACCGAGGAAGCCGCAGCGGAAACCAAAACCAAGCGCCGCCGACGTCTCCATCTCGTAGGAGAAGCTGGCGTCGTTGAGACGCAGCTTGCCCATCGCCGCCCGCAGCGCCTCGAAATCGGCGGCGTCGGTCGGAAAGAGGCCACAGAACACCACCGGCTGCGCCGGCTTGAAGCCCGGCAGCGCGTGGGCGGTCGGGCGCTTGTCGTCGGTGATCGTGTCGCCGACGCGGGTGTCGGCGACCTGCTTGATCTGAGCGGTGATGTAGCCGATCTCGCCGGGGCCGAGCCCGTCGACTTCGACCATCTTCGGGCGGAAGACGCCGACGCGGTCGATCTCATAGTGCGCGTCGGCGCCCATCATACGGATGCGCATGCCCGTCTTCAGCGAGCCGTCGAGAATGCGCACCATGACGACGACGCCGAGATAGGCGTCGTACCACGAGTCGACCAGCAGCGCCTTCAGCGGCGCGGTCTCGTCGCCCTTGGGCGGCGGCAGGCGATGGATGATCGCCTCCAGCACCAGATCGACGCCGAGGCCCGTCTTGGCCGAGATCGGCACCGCATGCGACGCGTCGAGGCCGATGACGTCCTCGATCTGCTGCTTGATGCGGTCGGGCTCGGCGGCGGGCAAGTCGATCTTGTTGAGCACCGGCACGATCTCGTGGCCGGCGTCGAGCGCGTGATAGACGTTGGCGAGCGTCTGCGCTTCGACGCCCTGGCTGGCGTCGACGACCAACAGCGAGCCTTCGCACGCCGCCAGCGACCGCGACACTTCGTAGGCGAAGTCGACGTGGCCGGGCGTGTCCATAAGGTTGAGGATGTAAGTCTTGCCGTCCTGCGCCTTGTATTCGAGGCGCACGGTCTGCGCCTTGATTGTGATGCCGCGCTCGCGCTCGATGTCCATCGAATCGAGCACCTGCTCGACCATGTCGCGCTCGGCGACCGCGCCCGTCTGCTGGATCAACCGATCGGCGAGAGTCGACTTGCCGTGGTCGATGTGGGCGACGATGGAGAAGTTGCGGATGTTCTCAATCGGGTGGGTGGTCATGGGCGGCGGGATAGCAGGGCGCAAGCGGGAAAGAAACCGATTCGCCCAGCCGCCGGCTGACCGACGCCTTCAACAGTCTTTGCGTGGGGTTTGCCGGACCTATTCCGGCGCGGTCGCCGGATTTCCTCTATAGTCTGGATTGCCGCGTTGACTCGGCCTCGCAGCGGCGATTGGCGCGATCGACGCTTTGTATCTTTGGACGGGAAGGAACGGCGTTGGCGAGCGACGCGGCCGGGGATCTTGAGGAACCGAAGACCGAGACGGCGTCGGAGGGCGGCAGCGCGTCGCCGCTCGGCGTGGTGGTGGCCGCCCCCTTGCGCCCTGAGCCGGCCGCCGCCGCGTCTGGAGGCTTGAAGTTTCGGCTTGCAGCGGCGACGAGGCGTTACGGAGACGGCGCGGCGTTGGCCGCGGTCGCCATCCTCTATGGCGTTTGGCCCAACGACTTGGCTCCCGACCGCAAATGGTACGGCGGCGCCGACGACGTCGTCTTCATTGTCCTATTGGCTTACCTCGCCCGCCGGGTCCTCAAGCGCTCGCCGGCCCTGCTCGACCTGCCCGGCGCCGTCAGACGGAAGTATTTCGGGTTCAAGGGTTGACCCTGGCCGCCAAGCCGGCGCCCGCAAAGGCGTCGCCCTGCCCGCTCGCGATTGCGTCACTTCCTCTCGTGCGGCCCTGCAATATAGACTGGCCTCTACGCAAGGCGTGGCTTCTGCGGCGGATTCGTCTTCGACAGGGATTGCAAGGAATTGGCGGGCGACGAGGCTAGGATCGACGAGCGGGGGATGATGGCGGCGGCCCGCGCAAGCGGGGGCGAACCAACACGCATTCTGCTTGCCTGCATGCCTAAATCGGGCTCGACGTTCCTGACCGACGTCATGGAGGCCTTGCCAGGCTTCAAGCGCGCCAAATTGTCGCCGTCGCCGCCGGGCGGGCGATACCCCGAACTCGACGAGGCCCGTCTCAAGGCGGCCGGACACGGAAACTTCGTCGCTCAGGAGCACGTGCTTTACAGCGAATGGACGGCGAAGATGTGCGACGACTTCCGGCTGAAGGCGGTGGTGCTGGTGCGCAGTCTGCCTGACGCGATCGTCAGCAATCGCGACCATATCAGGCGCGAGGGAGGGGCCCAGCACCTCTGTCTAGCCGACCCGCGCGCCGCCGGAGTCGACGACACAACGCTGGAGGCGATGCTCGCCCACTTCCGCGCGCCCTGGTACGTGAATTTCTACATGAGTTGGCGCGCGGTCCGCGGCGCGCTGATGATCAGCTACGAAGAACTGATCGCCGATCCTGAACGGATTGTGCGTGAAATCGTCGATTTCGCCGGCGTGTCTGTCACCAACCGGGCCGTCGCTCGGGCGGTCGGCGAGGTGAGCGACCGCCGCCAAAGCCGCCTCAATGTCGGCGTCGCCGGACGCGGCGCGAAGCTCAGGCCCGAAGTCCTGCGCCAACTGACCGTCCTGTTTGATTTCTATCCGGAAGCCGCGGACGACCCCTACGTCAAAGGCGTGCGGGCGCAAATGGAGGCGGCGCTGGCCGGCCGGGCTGTTCCGCCACTCGGGCCCGTCGCCTTGCGGTTGCCCACGACCGCGCCAACGCCTCCGGTCGCGCGCCCGACGCGAGCCGAACGGCTGGCCGCGATGGTGAGGCGCTACGGCTACCAGATCACGTTGATCGCCGTCGGTGGGCTTTATTGGATTTGGCCTGACGACTTGATTCCTGACGACAAATGGTACGGGCGCGTCGACGACGCCGCATTCTTGACCCTTCTGGCTTTCCTTGCTGGCCGCGTCTCCAAACGCACGCCCGGCCTACGCGACCTGCCGAAATACCTCGCTCGCGTCATTCGCCGGAAGCTCGACTTCCGCCGCTGACCCTGGCCGCCGGGCCGCAGCCCGCCAAAGGCGCCGGTCCCGCCGCATTGGCCGAAAGATCAGCCGTCCGGCCCGTTGCGCCGCCATATCGCCTATGTTAGGCAACCCGCGCCTCAGGGGCGGAGGCGGCTTCGTCTGTCGCGCCGCGGGGAACGATCGATCAGTGAGGAAACTGACGCGGAATCGATTCGCGCCGCAGGGCGCAGGTTCCGGCGGCTTGCTTGTGAAAAGAGCGACGAATTGGCTGAGCAGCAG
>Ga0181529_10003673_pt1 | contig 17248 bp, 18 predicted proteins | sample PEATcosm2014_Bin_36_FD_119763 | JGI IMG/M metagenome (GOLD analysis project Ga0181529, IMG submission 119763) | Peatland microbial communities from MTU Mesocosm Facility, Houghton, MI, USA - PEATcosm2014_Bin10_30_metaG | ecosystem: Environmental > Terrestrial > Soil > Wetlands > Peat | place... | reverse complement strand
GCGGCCGTCGTGCAGATGCCCACGCGCTACGGCGACTTTCGGGCGATCGGCTATGAGTCGCTGGTCGACAGCTCGCAACACGTCGCCTTGGTCAAAGGCAACGTCGCGGGCAAGAGCGACGTGCTCGTGCGCGTGCACTCCGAGTGCCTCACGGGCGACGTCTTCGGCTCGCTGCGCTGCGACTGCGGCGACCAGCTCGCGCTCGCCATGCGGCGCGTCGAAGAGGAGGGCCTGGGCGTGGTGCTCTACATGCGCCAGGAAGGCCGCGGCATCGGCCTTCTCAACAAGCTGCGCGCCTACGCTCTGCAAGAGAAGGGCCGCGACACCGTCGAGGCCAACCTCGAGCTCGGCTTTCCGGCCGACCTGCGCGACTACGGCATCGGCGCCCAGATCCTGGTCGACTTGGGCCTGTCGAGCATCCGCACGATGACCAACAACCCCAAGAAGCTGGTCGCCCTCGAGGGCTACGGCTTGACCATCACGGAGCGCGTGCCCATAGAGGTGGCGCCCCACGAGCACAGTGTCACGTATCTGCGCACCAAGCGCGACAAGATGGGCCACCTGCTGGAGCACGAGGAGCTCCTGCCGGTCGAAGGCGACGAGGGGTAGTGAACAGATCCGGCCATCCGACCCCGGGCCGGCGTCGGCCCGCACCGAAAGGAGCTTCTTGACCATGAACACGACCTACGAGGGAAAGCTGACGGGCAAAGGACTCAAGTTCGCGCTCGTCGTGGGGCGCTTCAACGAGTTCATCTCGGGCCATCTGCTGAGCGGGGCGCTCGACAACCTGCGCCGTCACGAGGCGGCCGACGACGACATCGACATCGTCTGGGTGCCGGGCGCCTTCGAGATGCCGCTCATCGCCCAGAGGCTGGCAGGCAGCGGTCGCTACGACGCCGTCATCTGCCTGGGAGCGGTGATCCGCGGCGGCACGCCGCACTTCGACTACGTGGCTTCAGAGGTCGCCAAGGGGATTGCCAAGGTGGGCCTCGACAGCGGCGTGCCGGTGGTGTTCGGGGTGCTCACGACCGACAGCGTCGAACAGGCCGTCGAACGTGCCGGCACCAAAGCCGGCAACAAAGGCTGGGCGGCGGCGACGACCGCCCTTGAGATGGCCAACCTGCTGCGGGTGCTGCCGTAAGGCGCACCCGCGAGGGGCGCGGGCCGGGGTCGCTACAGGGCCTTGGCCACGCGTCCGGACTTGAGACAGCGGGCGCAGACGTAGGCGGCCTGCGAGCGTCCGTCGAGCATGATGTGGACGTGCTGCAGGTTTGGCTCGAAACACCGTTTGGTAGCTCTATTGGAGTGGCTGCGGTTGTTGCCCACTGCGGGCTTCTTGCCACAACTCACGCAGATTCGTGACATGCGCGATCCTCGCTTGCGAAAGGTGACGGGCCGGAATTATGCTACACGCGGCCGCGAGACGCAACCGCGGCCCTTGTCGTATCTGTGACCCATGAGTCAGTTCACGAAACAAATGTCCATTCTCGAGGCGCTCGAATCGCACCCCGGCGCGCGCGACGTGTTCGCGCGATGGGGTATGGGGTGCAGTCTCTGCATCGGCGCGCAACTCGAGAGTATCGAGAGCGGGGCCATCATGCACGCCGTCGATCCCGAGGCCGTCGTCGCCGAGCTCAACCGGCTCGAGCGTACGACCGCCGGCGACTGAAACGGCCGGGCAGGCGCTCGTGGCTCAGCCCGACCTCAAAGCCAATCTCCCCGGCGCCCTCGGCGGCGAGGTCACCGTGGCCGACGGCGTCATCGCCAAGCTCGCCGGTCGCGCCGCTCTGCTCACCTACGGCGTGGTCGACCTGCGGCGCTCGCGGCTCACGCCGCTCGCCCGCCTGTTTCGCGACGAGCTCACGAGCGGGGTCGACGTCGACGCCCACGAATCGCACGCCGACATCAGCCTGCACGTCGTGATCGAGCGCGGCCTCAACCTGGCCGAGGTCACCCGCACGCTCGAAGAGCAGGTGCGCTTCGAGGTGGAGCGGATCGCCGGCGTGACGGTCGGCGAGGTGCACGTACGCGTCGACAACGTGCGCCGATGAGCGCGCGCGGGCACGTTCTCGAGGTGCTCGCCGGGGCGTCTACCGCCCTGGGGCTCGAACGCGACTACATCAACGACCTGAACGTCTACCCAGTGCCCGACGGCGACACCGGCACCAACCTGTTTCTCACCATGCAGGCGGTGATCGACGAAGTCGAGGGCGTCGCCGCCGACGACCTTGGCGGGCTCATGGCGGTCGTCATCCGCGGCTCGCTCATGGGCGCCCGCGGCAACTCCGGCGTGATCCTCTCGCAGATCGTGCGCGGCGCTTGCGAGTCGATCGCCGCGGCGCGCGCCTTCGACTCGGTCGCCGTGCGCGATGCCCTGCACGCCGCCTCCGACGCCGCCTACCGCGCCGTGCGCCAGCCCGTCGAAGGCACTATGCTCTCGGTCATACGGGCCATGGCCGACGCCGCCGCAGCCACCCCCGAGACCATCTCTCTGCCCGCCCTGCTGACCACGGTGAGCACTGCCGGAGCCGAGGCCGTCGAGCACACCATCGACCAGCTCGAAGCGCTGCGCCGCGCGGGCGTGGTCGATGCCGGCGGCTACGGCCTGCTCGTGCTGCTGCGCGGCGCGGTGGCCGGCTTTTTGCGGGCCGAGACCGGCAGCGTCGCCGCGGCGGCGGTCACCGCCGACGGCAGCGACCGCCGCCGCGGACGCGCTTCGCGCCACGTCGCCGGCATACCGGCCGACGACATCGAGGAGTCGCGCTACCGCTACTGCACGAGCTTCCTGCTGCTCGGCGACGACCTCGACCACGACGACCTCGAGCGCTTCATCGGAACCCAGGGCGACTGCGCTCTCGTCGTCGGCGGCGAGGGCATGCTCAAGGTCCACGTGCACACCGATCACCCCGGCGCCGTGCTCAGCTACGCCTCGACGCACGGCACGATCGACGACATCGAGGTCGCCGACATGCGCGAGCAGACCCGCGCGCGCCAGCGCCGCCTGCGCCTCGACCAGCGTGTGGCCTGTGTGGCCGTCGCCGCCGGCGAGGGCAACAAGTCGCTCTTTCGCGAGCTCGGCTGCGAGGCCGTCATCGACGGAGGCCAGTCCATGAACCCGAGCGCCGCCGAGCTCGTGGCCGCCGTCGAGAGCCTCGACGCCGCCGAGGTCGTCGTGCTGCCCAACAACGGCAACGTCGTGCTCACCGCCGAGCAGGCCGCGACCATGTGCGACCGCAAGGTGGCAGTCGTGGCGTCGACCTCGCTGCCGGCCGGACTGTCGGCCATGGTCGCTTTCGACACCGACTCAGGGGCGGCCGCCAACGCCGCCGCCATGGACGAGGTGCTCGCCCGCGTGCACAGCGCCGAGATCACCCACGCCGTGCGCGACTCCGAGATCGATGGCACGCCGGTGCGCCAGGGCGAGGTCATCGGCCTGGTCGACGGCCACCTCGCGGCCAGCGGCGACGATCTCGTGCTGGTCTTCGGCGACGTCGTGCGCAAGCTCGGCTCAGGCGGCGCTGAGCTCATCACCATCCTTACCGCACTGAACGGCTGCGGCGTCACCGTCGCCGACCTCGAGCGCACCGCCGCCGAGGCCTGTGCCACTGAGTGTCCCCTGGTCGAGTTCCTGTTCCAGGAGGGCGGCCAGCCGCTCTATCCCATCCTGATCGGCGCCGAGTGATGACCCGCCTCACGCTCGACAACACGGCGATCGTGGTCGATTCCACGTGCGACCCGCCGCCCGGCTACTTTGAGCGTCCGGGTCTCGCCATGGTGCCGCTCAAGGTCCATTTCGGCGACGAGACCTTTCGCGACGGGGTCGACCTCACACCTGGCGAGTTCTTCGCTCGCCTCGCTTCGTCGCCGGTGCTGCCGACGACGTCGCAGCCGACGGTCGGCGAGTTCACCTCCGTCTATCGCGCACTCACCGCCGACTACGAGCACGTGCTGGCGTTTCATCTGGCGAGCACCATGAGCGGCACCTATCAGGCCTCGCTTACGGCGGCGCAGCCTTTCGCGGGCGTCGAGGTCTTCGACACGCACACCGTGTCGGCGACCATCTGCCTGCTGGTCGACCGGCTGCGCGCGCGCCTGGCCGACGGCATCACGGCCGACGAGGCGCACGACTACATCGCCCACTTCGTGCGCAATAACCACATGCTCTTCCAGGTGCCCACGCTCGAATACCTGCGGCGCGGCGGGCGCATAGGCAAGGCACAGTCGATGGTCGGCGACGTGTTCGGCATCAGGCCGCTGATCACCGTCGACGACGGCGAGCTCGTCGCCTACGCCAAGGTACGCGGCGAGCGCCGCGCTCTCGAGGCCATGAGCGCCATGCTCGGAGCGCGCAGCGCGCCCGACGACGCCGTCAAGCTGATCACCTGGAGTGCCGACGCCGACGATAAGCTGCCGGCCCTCGAGGCGGCGCTGCTCGCGCTGCGGCCCAAGTCCGAGGTCCTGTTCCACGGCCGCGTCGGCGCCATCGTCGGCACCCACGGCGGGCCCGGCGTCTTTGCCTTCGCGATGATCGTGGAGTGAGCGCGGGCCGCTCCCTCCTGCGCTTTGCGGGCGGCCTGTACGACCAGCGGCCGCAGCCCCCCCGACTCGCCCCCGACTCCTCCGGACTGGCCCGGCTGCTCGCCGAGCTGCCCGGCGTGCGACCCGCTCTGGCCAAACGCCTGGCCGGCTTCGGCCTTGAGACCGTGGGCGACCTGCTGACGCACTACCCGCGCCGCTACGAAGATTTCACCGACCGCAAGGCGATCGCCGACCTCAAGGTGGGCGAAGAGGCCACCGTGCGGGCGACGGTCGAGCGCGTCACGCTCGACCACGGCCACCGGCGCCGCGTGACCCTGCTCAAGGCGGTGCTGCGCGACCAGTCCGGCATCATGATCGGCGTCTGGTTCAATCAGCCCTGGCTGGCGAAGGTGCTCGAGCCGGGCATGGTGCTCAGTCTGCGCGGTGGCGTGCGCCTCTCGGGTGGCGGGGCCTCGTTCGTGGTCAAGGCGCACGAGATCCTGGCCGGCGAGGGAGAGACCGTGCACACCGAGGGCATCGTGCCCGTCTACCCGGCGAGCGAGAGCATCTCGACGCGCGTGCTGCGCGACCTCGTCCACGAGGTCCGGCGCACGGCGCGCAGCGTGCCCGATCCCCTGTCGGGCGCGCTGCGCGCCGCCGAGGGCCTGCCCACCAAGGCCGACGCCGTGCTGGCCATCCACGCGCCGCGCTCACACCCCGAAGCGGCGGCGGCGCGCGAACGTCTCGTGCTCGAAGAGCTGCTCCTCATGCAGCTCGGCCTGCTGCTCCACAAAGACGCCGAGCAGCGCGCCAGCAGCGCGCCAGCGCTCGGGGCGGCCGGCGAGACGTCGTCTGCGTTCCTGTCAGGCCTGCCTTTCGTGCTGACCGCCCACCAGGTCAACGCCATCGCCGAGATCGACGCCGACCTCGAGCGCGCCACCCCCATGCGGCGGCTGCTGCAGGGCGATGTCGGCTCGGGTAAGACGGTGGTCGCCGTGCACACCCTGCTGCGCGCGGTCGAGAAGGGCCACCAGGGGGCCTTCATGGCGCCCACCGAGACGCTCGCCGAGCAGCACCTCGAGACCATGCGGGCACTGCTCGGCCCGCTCGTGGCCTGCGAGCTCCTCACCAGCCGCCTGACCGCCGCGGAGCGCCGCGGCGCGCTGGCGCGCATCGCCTCGGGCGAGGTGGCCATCGCGGCCGGCACACACGCCCTGATCCAGGGCGACGTGGCTTTCGCCGACCTGGCCGTGGTGGTCGTCGACGAGCAGCATCGTTTCGGCGTCGTGCAGCGCGACGAGATGGGGCGGCGCGCGGCCGTCGGCGGCCGCACTCCGCATGCGCTCTACATGACGGCCACGCCGATCCCGCGCACGCTGGCGCTGACCTTCTACGGCGACCTCGACGTCACGGTGATCGCCGGCTCGCCGGCCGGCCGGCGGCCGGTCGTCACGCGCCTCGTCTCCGAGGGCCGCCGCGCGGCCGGCTACGACCTCGTGCGCAAAGAGCTCGCCAAAGGCCGCCAGGCCTACGTCGTCTGCCCGCTTATCGAAGAGTCCGAGGCGCTGCAGTCGGCCGCCGCGGTGGCCGAGGCCGAGCGCCTGGCCGCCGCCGAGTTTCGCGACTACACAGTGGCCGTGCTGCACGGCCAGATGAAGAGCGCCGAGCGCGACGCCGCCATGGGTGCCTTCAAGTCGGGCGCCGTCGACGTGCTGGTCGCCACCAGCATCATCGAGGTGGGCATCGATGTGCCCAACGCGACGGTCATGCTGATCGAGGGCGCCGAACGGTTCGGACTGGCCCAGCTCCACCAGCTGCGCGGCCGCGTGGGGCGCGGCACCGCCCGCTCCTACTGCCTGCTGTTCACGAGCCCGCGAGGCGAGCGGGTGCCGGGCGAACGCTCCGACGCCCGCCTGAAGGCGCTGTGTGCTACCTCCGACGGCTTCGTGCTGGCCGACCGCGACCTCGAGATCCGCGGCGAAGGTCAGCTGTTCGGCACGCGCCAGTCGGGGCTGCCCGACCTCAAGCTCGCCAAGCTCACACGCGACCGTGACGCCGTGGTGCGCGCCCGCCGTTTGGCGCGCGCGATCCTACTCGCCGACCCGGCGCTCGACGCGCCGGCCGACGCGCCGCTGGCGGCCGCCGTGCGCGCCGCCTTCGGCGACGAGCTCTCGTGGCTGCTCAAGGCGTGAGAAGGGCCGTGGCGGCTGACGCAGGAGGGGCGGCGGCGCCGGGCGGCAGCTCAAGACGTGAGGGGCGGGGTATGGTGAGCCTGATATGAGCGACAGCGAACTCATCGCCACCCATTCCAACACCGATTTCGACGGCTTCGCCGCCATGGTCGCCGCCCACAAGCTCTACCCCGAGGCGCGCATGGTGTTGAGCGGCGCGCTCAACCGCAACGTGCGCGAGTTCCGCACGCTGTTCGCCGACGAGATCCCTGTAGTCGAGGCCGCCGCCGTCGACCTGGCGGCGGTCAGGCGCCTCATCCTGGTCGAGGCGCTGCACGCCAACCGGCTCGGCGAGCTCGGTCCGCTCACCGCACGCGGCGACGTCGAGATCCTGGTGTTCGACCACCACCGTCCCACGGGCGCGCTGCCGCCGTTCATCGACCCCGGAAGCGTGGTGGTCTCCGACGACGGCTCGCTGGTCACCCTGATGCTGCGCATCATCGCCGAGCGCGAGATCGCCGTGACGCCGCTCGAAGCGACCGTGTTCGCCCTGGGCATCCACGAAGACACGGGCTCGCTCACCTTTCCCACGACCACGGTGCGCGACGTCGAGGCGCTGGCCTTCTGCATGCGCCAGGGCGCCAACCAGCAGGTCATCGAACGCTTTCTGCACAACCCGCTGAGCGCGCCCCAGCGCGAGCTGCTGCTGCGCGTGCTCGAGCGCGCCCGCCCGGTCGCGGCCGGGGGACTCGACGTGCTCGTCGCGGCGGTCGCCGGCGAGGCCTACATCGAGGGCGTCAGCCTGGTCGTGCACAAGGCCATGGACGTGGCCAACTGCGACGCCCTGGTGCTGCTCGTCGAGATGGAGCGGCGCGTCTTCGTGACGGCGCGCAGCAGGGTGGCGGCGCTCGACGTCGCCGAGGTCCTCAAGGCGGTAGGCGGCGGCGGCCACGCCGCCGCCGCCTCGGCCATCGTCAAGGACGTGCCCCTGGCCACCGCCGAGAAGCGCGTGGTCGCCGCCCTCGAGCGCTCGAGGGTGGCGGGTCCCACCGCGGCGACGCTCATGTCCGAGCCGGTGCGCTGGGTGACCGTGCAGACCACGGTCGATGCCGCCCGCATCACTTGTGAGCGCTACGGCCACGGTGGCCTGTCGGTGGCCGACGGCGAGACGCTGGTGGGCTCGGTCTCGCGACGCGACCTCGACCGGGCCGTGCGGCACAAGCTGGGGCATGCCCCGGTCAAGGCGGTCATGACCACCGCGACGACCGTGGTCGCCGCCGACACCGCGGCCGACGAGCTCACCAATGTGCTGGCGCGCGACCCCGTGGGCCGCGTCCTCGTCGTGCGCGCGGCCGGCATCGAGCCGGTGCGCAAAAGCGACGTGGTCGGCGTGGTGACGCGCAGCGACGTGCTGCGCGCTCTGCACACCGGCGGCGAGGGCGCCGGCGGACCGGCCGGCGTCTCGCTGGCCGAGCAGCTGGGCAGCCTTGGCCTCGACGCACTGTTCGACGAGATCGAGGCGGTGGCGACCGACTACCGCGGCGCCTACCTGGTCGGAGGGGCGGTGCGTGACCTGCTGCTCGACCAGCCTGTGGCCGACATCGACATCGCCGTCGAGGGCGATGGCATCGAGTTCGCGCGGGCGCTCGCCGCGCGGCTCGGAGGCCGCGTGCGCGCCCACGATAAGTTCCAGACGGCGGTCGTCGTCGTCGAGCACGGCGCGGGCGCACCGGCGCGGGCGCTGCGCGTCGACGTCGCCTCGACCCGCACCGAGTTCTACGACTATCCGGCCGCCCTGCCCAAGGTCGAGCACGCCACCATCCGCGGCGACCTGGCGCGCCGCGACTTCACGATCAACGCCATGGCCGTGTCGCTGAATCCGCGCGACTTCGGCGCGCTGCTCGATTTCTTCGGCGGCCTCGACGACCTGCGCCGCAAGCGCATCAGGGTGCTGCACAATCTGAGCTTCATCGAAGACCCGACCCGCATCTTCCGCGCCGTGCGCTACGAAGACCGCTACGGCTTTCGCATGGACCGCCACACGCTCGCCCTGGCCCGTGCCTGCAACGAGATGGACCTGATCGGCGACCTCTCCTCGGCCCGTCTGCGCGACGAGCTCGTGGCGCTGCTCGACGAGCCGCGCATCTCCTTCACGCTGCAGCGCCTCAAGGAGCTCGGCCTGCAGCACGTCCTGCACCCGCGCTTTGCCCTAGACGACGAAAGCGCGGCGCTGATCGCCACGGTCGATGCCTTGCGGCGCCGCTGCGGCCTCGAGTGCGAAGTGCCGGCCTGGCGGGCACGTCTGGTGATGGCGTTGCGCGATCTCAGCCCTGACGAGCTCGAAGAGTGGGTGGCACGCATGCGGTTCCGCCGTGCCGACGCGCGCGTGCTGGTGCGGGCCTGGCTACTCGGCGCGCGCCTCGAGCGCCGGCTCGAGCGCTCTTTGTCCGAAAGCGACCTCTACGAGATCGCCCACGGTGAGCCGCTCGAAACCCTGCTCGTCGCCATGGCGATCGCCGCCGGCGGGCCCGCCGAGGGGCGCCTCGAACATTTCATCGCCCAGTCGCGCCGCGTGCGTCTTGCCGTGAGCGGACGCGACCTGCTCGCGCTCGGCTACCGCGAGTCAGCCGACTTGGGCGCCGTGTTGCGCGCTCTGCTGCGCCTGAAGCTCGACGGCCTCGTCTCCGGCCGCCGCGACGAGCTCGCCGCGGCGCGCGGCCTGCTCGACCACTCGACCGCCGCGCGGGCCTCGTGACGACCCCGGCCACGCCCACTGCGAGCGCGGGCTCCGCGGGGCCGTTGCGGCGTCACGATGACGGCGGGCCGGTGTGGTACGAGGCGCGCGGCGACGGCTGGAAGGCCGCTTTCTCGACGAGGCTGGGCGGGGTCTCGGCGCCGCCCTACGACTCGCTGAACCTCGGTCTTGCCACCGGTGACGACGCCGAGGCGGTACTGCGCAACCGGTTCGCCTTCGCCGCCGCCGCCGGCGTGTCCGGCCACGACCTCGTCGTGCCCGGACAGATCCACGGCACCACCGTGGCCGAGGTGGGGAGCGGGGAGCGCGGCCACGGCGCTCTCGGCGGCGCCGGCGTGATCGCCCGCACCGACGGCCTGCTCACTCGTGAGCCGGGGCTGCCGCTGTTCCTCAGCTTCGCCGACTGCGTGCCCGTCCTGCTGGTCGCCGGCCGGCCAGCACGCGCCGTGGCCCTCGTGCACGCCGGCTGGCGCGGCATGCTGGCCGGCATCGTCGCCCAGGCGGCGCGCGCCGTCGCTGCCGCCGGCGAACCGGTCGCCGCCGTCATCGGTCCGAGCATCGGGCCCTGCTGCTTTGCCGTGTCGCCCGACGTGGGTGAAGCCTTTGGCACCGCCTTCGCCGGTACGTGGCGGGCGGGGCATGTCGACCTGTGGGAGGCGGCCCGCCGCCAGCTCGTGGCGGGCGGCTTTGCCGCCGCCGACGTGGTGGCGAGCGGGCTGTGCACCTGCCACGACCACGAGTTCTTCTCGCACCGCCGCGAGCACGGCGGCACGGGCCGCCAGGCGGCCATCGCCTGGATCACAGGAGGAAGCACGTGAAGCAGTTCACAGGCACGGCCGATCATGTACGCCGGCGTTTCGACGAGGTGAGCGAGCGCGTCGACGAGGCGGCTCGCCAGGCGGGCCGCGCGGCCGGCGAGGTCGAGATCGTCGTCGCCACCAAATACGTCGCCCCTCACGACATGGGCGTGCTGCGCGACGCCGGCGTCGCGCTGGTGGGCGAGAACCGCGCTCAGGACCTGGCCGCCAAGCACGAGCTCTACGCCGGAGACTTCGTCTTCGACTTCATCGGCCACCTGCAGAGTCGCAAGGTGAAGCTCGTGCTGCCCCTGGTGCGGCTCATCCATTCGGTCTCGACGAAGAGTGTCGTAGAGGAACTTCAGGTCCGCGCGGAGAATCCAATAGACGTGCTGCTCGAAGTGAACATCGCCGCCGAAGAATCGAAGGCGGGTGTCGGGGTCGATCAGGTCGATCGTTTCCTCGACGAAGCAGCGGCTTGCGACAAGGTGTCCTTCGCCGGACTCATGTGCATGCCGCCGCTGCTTGCCGACCCGCAACAGACGGCGCCGTACTTCGCGCAGGCCAGACAGCTCGCCGCCGACCTTTCGAGTCGCTGGGCCGGAAGATATACTTTCGCGCAGTTGTCGATGGGCACGAGTGTCGATTACGAGGTAGCGGTGCGAGAGGGTGCGACGATCGTCCGCGTCGGAAGCGTGCTCTTCTGATGCGGACCGGGAGGGACGATGGGCCTAGGCGATAGCTGGCACAAGGTGATGATCTACTTCGGCATCTCCGAAGACGAGGAGTACGACGACGAAGAGACGCTCGCCCCGCCCGAAGAGCTCGAGCGCTCCTACCAGGACCGCCCCAACGTGCGCAAGCTCAGTCGCGGCAGTCGCGCCCGGCAGGGCGACTACGACGACATCTTCGCCGACGAACCGCCGGCGCGCGCTCCGCGGGCCGCGGTGGTGCGTCCCATCGAGCCGGCGCGCCCGCAGCGCGTCGAAGTGCACCTCGTCATTCCCAAGAACTTCAACGACGCCCAGCAGATCGCCGACAAGTTCAAGGTCGACATCCCCGTGATCGTCAACCTTCAGAGCTCCGACACCGATCTCTCCAAGCGCCTCATCGACTTTGCCAGCGGCCTCACCTACGCCCTCGATGGGGGCATGCAGCGGGTAGCCGACAAGGTATTCCTGCTCACGCCGCGCAACGTCGAAGTGTCGGCCGAAGAACGCGCCCGCCTCATTGAGAAAGGGTTCTTCAACCAGTTTTGACCGTACGTACGGGATTCCTCGGCGCCGGGCACATCGCTCGGGCCCTCGCTGAGGGTTGGCGTCAGCCCCTGCTCGAGCCCGCCTCGCGGCCGGCGCTCGGCGCCTACGACCCCCTGCCGGGCCAGGCGGCGACGTTCGCCGCCGACTTCGATGCCACGAGCTTCTCCACGCCCGCGCAGCTCGTCGCCGCGAGCGATGTCGTGGTCTTCGCCATGCGGCCGGCCGATGTCGCGGCCGCCCTGGCCGCCGTGGCGCCGCTGCTCGACGGGCGACCCCTGGTCTCGCTGGCCGCCGCGGTGCCCCTCGCCGACCTGCTCGCCGGCCTGCCTCCTGCGGCGCACGTGGCGCGCGTCATGCCCAACGTGGCGGCCGCCATCGGACGCGGCGCCTTTCTGTTTGTGCCCGGCACGCTCAGCGCCCCGCAGGCCACCCAGGTGCGCGCGTTGTTCGGCTTGAGCGGAACGGTGGTAGAGGTGACCCAGGACCAGTTCGATCCGGCGACCGCGGTCGCCGGTTGCGGCCCCGGCTTCACGGCTCTGTTCATCGAAGCCCTGGCCGAGGCGGGGGTGAAGGCGGGATTGAGTGAGATCATGGCCCGCGAACTTGCCGGCGCGGCGGTCGCCGGGTCTGCCGAGCTCGTGGTACGCGAAGGCGATCCCGTCGGCGTGCGCCGGGCGATCGCCACGCCGGGCGGCATGACCGCCGCCGGGGTGGACGTGCTCGAAGCGGCCGGACTGCGTGCCGCGCTGGCCGGCGCGGTGGCCGCCGCGGTCGATCGCGCCCGGGGCGTGTCGTGAACCTGCTCGTGCGCATCGTCTACGACGCGCTCACGCTGTACACGTTCGCCATCTTCGCGCGTATCATCTTGAGCTGGGTGCCCTTGCGCTCAGGTACGCTGCCCTACCGGCTGTACACGGTCCTGCACGACATCACCGAGCCGTACCTGCGCTTCTTCCGGCGCTTCATCCCCACGGTGCGGTTTGGCAACGCCGCCCTCGACCTCAGTCCGCTGGTCGGGTTGGTCGTCCTGTTCATCGTTCAAGGATTTGTCGCTCGGCTGTAGAGCCGCGCGAAGACTGGAGGCCCGATGAAGCTGACTCCGCTCGACATTCGCCATAAAGAGTTCAAGCGCGGCATGCGCGGGTATGTCGACGGCGAGGTCGACGAGTTCCTCGACGAGGTCGCCGACGAGTTCGAGCGGCTCTTCAAAGAGAACATCGAGCTCACCGAGCGCGGCGAGGTCCTGCAGGAGAAGCTCGACCAGTACCGCAATCTCGAGGAGACCCTGCAGAACACCCTGGTCGCCGCCCAGCGCAGCGCCGAAGAGCTCAGGGCCAACGCCCAAAAAGAAGCCCAGCTCATGCTGAGCGAGGCCGAGCTCAAGGCGCGCCAGATGGTCAACCAGTCCTACGGCGACAAGCAGGCGGTCGAAAAGCAGATCGTCGTGCTCAAGGCCTCAGAGCAGGACTTCCGCTTCAAGTTCCGCTCGCTGCTTGAGGGCTACACCAAACAGCTCACCGAGTCAGAAGACGACACGCGCAAGGCCGCTCAGTTCGCCGGCCAGGCCGAACAGATCAGAAACGCCATGGCAAACGACGCAGCCGGTCACGAGAGCGCCCCCGCGGCGCGGCCCGACACGCCACGCGAGACACCGCTCGCGCCGACCGCCGCGGCCACGCCCGCAGCCCCGGCCGCGGCCCTCGCTCAGGCGCCGACGCCCGACGCCCAGCCCGCGGCTGCCGCACGCCACGACGAGGCGACGCGCTCGAGCGACCACACGCCCGACGGCGAGCCTCCGGCCGCCGCGCCGGTCGCCGCCGCGCCCGATGCCGAGGCACGGTCCGCCGCGCTTGAGACGCCGCTCGCGCCGCTCGCCGCGCCCGACGCGTCGCTCGAGGCGCCCGATGCGCCGCGTCCCGAGTCGCCCCCCGCGCCCGCGCAGGCGCCGACCGAGCGCTCCGGCAGCGATCCCCGGGCGCCGTTCCTGGGCGACCCCGACGACCTTATGGCCGACGTCGACAGCGAGGTCGACGACAACGCCTTCAAGTGGTGAGCCCCGGCTGCCGCGCGGCCGTGCCCGCGGAGTGCGGCTCGCCGGACCCGTGATCGTGCCGGCCGGCCGCCGCGTGCGGCCGTGAGCGACGTGCGCCTGAAGGCGGCGGCGCTGGCCGTCGGCGTGGCCGCCCTCGACCAGCTCGTCGGTTGGGCGGTGCGTCACGAAGCCGCCAACCTTCCCTGGACGCTCGGCCGCGAGCTCGCCATCCGCGTGGCGCAGAACACCGGCATCTCCTTCAGCCGCTTCTCGGGGAGCGGCGCCTGGCTGCGCGTGGTCATCGCCCTGGTCTGCGTGGCCGTGGCGGTCGCCATCTGGAAGGCGCCGGCGCGCTTCGCTCTACCGCTGGCACTCGTGCTCGGCGGCGCCGCCGGCAACCTCATCGACCGCGTGCGCTTCGGCTACGTGCTCGACTACGTGGGTGTGGGCCCGTGGCCCACCTTCAACGTGGGCGACGTCGCCATCGCCGTGGGCGCCGTGCTGATCGCCGTGGTCGTCTTGCGGCCCGCCCCCGAGGGGCGCTCCGGCAACGGGGGCTGAGCGCTAGTGGCCGAGTTCGTCGCAGGCCCAGCCGAAGCCGGCGTGCGGCTCGACACTGCTCTGGGGCGGCGGCTCGGCGTGAGCCGGGCCGCCGCGCAGCACCTGATCGAGTCGGGCGCCGTCACGGTCGACGGCGCGCCGGCCGGCAAGGGGCGCCTGCTGCACGGCGGCGAGACGCTTGCCTACGAGCTGCCGCCCGAGCCGGCGGCGACGCTGGTCGCCGAGGACGTGCCGTACACACTGGTCTACGAAGACGACGCTCTGTTGGTCGTCGACAAGCCGGCCGGCGTGGTCGTACACCCGGCGCCGGGCAACGAGCACGGCACGCTGGTCCAGGGGCTGCTGCCCCACGGCATCGCCGGCGGGCACGAGTCGCGTCCGGGGGTGGTGCACCGCCTCGACCGTGACACCTCGGGCCTGCTGATCGTGGCGCGCACGGTCGCGGCGCACCGCCGCCTGGTAGAGCAGATGGCGCGCCGCGAGATCGCCCGCCGCTACGTGGCCCTGCTGGTGGGCGCCCTGCCTCAGGACGCGGGCACGATCGACGCTCCCCTCGGTCGCCACGTGCGCGACCGCAAGCGCATGTCGATCCACACGACGCGGCCCCGTCGCGCGGTCACGCATTTCACGGTGCGGCGCCGCCTGGCCGGCTACACGCTGCTCGATGTGCGCCTCGAGACCGGACGCACCCACCAGATCAGAGTGCACTTCGCCGCTCTGGGGTATCCGGTCGCCGGCGACGTCACCTACGGCGGGCGCGAACGCCGCCCCGCCGGCCTCGCCCGGCAGTTCCTGCACGCCGCGCACCTCGAGTTCGCCCACCCGCTGAGCGGCGCGCCGCTCGTCTTCGATGCGCCGCTTCCCGCCGACCTCGCCGCGTTTCTCGCCGGTCTCAAGGACGCCTAGCGACGAGGGGACTCGGAAGACTTGACGTCCCGACCGGGGCGGACTACAGTCGAACAAACCTTTAAGTCCAGGTCCCGTGAGACCGGAAAGGGGTGCACAATGACGCACCATGCAGACCGCGACGCCGCCCACTACGAGGCGGTGTTTTTTTATGCCTGACGCCGGAGATCGGGTCGTGATGACGGGCGACCAGCTGGCCCGCACCGTCACTCGCATGGCCCACGAGATCCTCGAGAAGAACGCGGGCGACGAGCGCCTGGCCATCGTGGGCATCCACACCAGAGGCACCTTCCTGGCGCGCCGTCTGCACGCCATCCTGCACGACATCGCGGGGCGCGACACGCCAAGCGGCGACCTCGACATCTCCTTCTACCGCGACGACGTCGCCGCCCGCGGCGCCTACGGCGTCGTGCCGGCGACGCCCAACCCGATCGTCAAGAGCACCGACCTCGCCTTCGAGGTCGACGGCGCCACGGTCGTGCTGGTCGACGACGTCCTTTACACGGGCCGCACGATCAGGGCGGCCATCGACGCCCTCTTCGACTACGGCCGGCCGGCGCGCGTGCAGCTCGCCGTGCTCGTCGACCGCGGCCACCGCGAGCTGCCCATCAGGCCGGACTACATCGGCAAGAACCTGCCAACCGCCCGGCGCGAGCGCATCGAGGTGCTGCTCTCCGAGTCCGACGGCAGAGACGAGGTCGTGCTCGTCAGCCCGGCCCAGGAGGTCTGAGATGGCCAAGCGAGACCTGTTGTCGATCGACGATCTCACGCGGGCCGACGCCGAGCTCATCCTCGAGACGGCCGAAAGCTTCCTGCCCGTGTTGCAGCGCGACATCAAGAAGGTGCCGACCCTGCGCGGGCGCACCATCATCAACATGTTCTACGAGTCCTCGACGCGCACCCTGACGAGCTTCGAGCTCGCCGCCAAACGGCTCTCGGCCGACACCATGAACGTGCGCGCCTCGGGCTCTGCGGTCGACAAGGGCGAGTCGCTCAAAGACACCATCCTCACGCTGTCTGCCTACCAGCCAGACATCATCGTCATGCGTCACCCGCAGATCGGCGCCTGCCGCCTGGCCAGCCGCTACACGCCGGCGAGCGTGATCAACGCCGGCGACGGCAAGTTCCAGCACCCCTCGCAGTGCCTGCTCGACCTGTTCACCATGCGCCAGGCGCTGGGCCGCGAGCTCGACGGCATGAAGGCCTGGATCGTCGGCGACGTCCTGCACAGCCGCGTGGCGCGCAGCGACATCGCCGGCTTTCAGCTGCTGGGCATGGACGTCACCGTCGCCGGACCGCCGGCGCTCATGCCGCGCGACATCGAGAGCCTGGGAGTGAAGGTCGAGTACTCGCTCGACCGGATGGGCGAAGCCGACGTCGTCTACCTGCTGCCCATGCAGATGGAACGCATGGCCGAGGGCGCCAACTTCATCCCCTCGCTGCGTGAGTACTCGTCGCTCTACGGCATGACCCTCGAGCGGCTGCGGCCGGGCCAGAAGGTCATGCACCCCGGGCCCATCAACCGCGGCGTCGAGATCAGTCCGGCGGTCGCCGACCACCCCGACACGCTCATCCTCGAGCAGGTCGAGAGCGGCCTCGCCGTGCGCATGGCCATCCTCTACCGCACCATCGCCGGCTACGGCGAACGCACGACCGACGAAAGGGGCGCGGCATGACGGTGCGCACGTGGAGCAAGGCAGGCCCCGGCGCCGAGGTCCTCGTGCGCGGCGCCCGGGCCGTCGACCCGCTGGCCGGCCTCGACCAGGTGATCGACGTGCTGGTGCGCAAGGGGCGCATAGCGGCCGTCGGCGAGGGCCTCGAGGCGCCCGCCCGCGTGCGCGTCGTCGACGGCGAAGGCAAGCTGCTGCTGCCCGGATTCGTCGACCTGCACACGCACCTGCGCACGCCGGGCCGCGAAGACGAAGAAGACCTGGCCACGGCCTCGGCGGCCGCGGCGGCGGGCGGCTACGTCGCCGTGTTCGGCATGGCCAACACCGAACCCGTGACTGACTCGGCGGCGGTGCTCGAAGGGCTCGCCCGCCAGGCGAGCGCCGCCGCTACCGTGCCGACCGGCTTCTTCGCCGCCATGAGCGTCGGCCTGGCCGGCAAGCGGCTCACCGAGATGCACGAGCTCGCCGGCGCCGGCGCCGTGGGTTTCAGCGACGACGGTAAGCCGGTCGCCAGCGCCCAGCTCCTGCGCCGCGCGCTGCAGTACGCGAAGGTGACCGACCGCTTCGTCGCGGTGCACG
>Ga0181529_10003671_pt1 | contig 17249 bp, 10 predicted proteins | sample PEATcosm2014_Bin_36_FD_119763 | JGI IMG/M metagenome (GOLD analysis project Ga0181529, IMG submission 119763) | Peatland microbial communities from MTU Mesocosm Facility, Houghton, MI, USA - PEATcosm2014_Bin10_30_metaG | ecosystem: Environmental > Terrestrial > Soil > Wetlands > Peat | place... | reverse complement strand
TTGAAAGGGTACGACTTCAGTCGTGCCGTAAGTGGTTCAAAATAGACTTGGGCTTTAGAGCATTTTCGGAATACACATAGACTTTTTGGAGGACGTGCAAGGTGGCTTTTTCTTTGGAAAAAAGCCGCTTGAGTACGTGCTTTCGGTCTACACCAATTCCGAAAATGCTTTAGCCCCTGAAGGGCGGTTCTAAATCGTCGAAAAACATCCCTCGGCGGCTAAAGCCGTCCCATGTTCAGCCCCTTGGGCGGCGCTGCTCAAGCCGTGCCCTTTCAAAACTCATGTTCCTCTTGGTTCATCGGCTTCATGCAATTGCCCTGGGTGCATGCTCGGCCCTCGCTCAAACCATGCGACGGCTGCGCTACACTAACAACCGCAGCACACGAGGATTGGCTGAAGGATGAATGGGATCATGCACCGTCGAAACACACCCTTGACCGCGATGGCCGGTTTGACTCTTGCGTTGGCCGCGCTCCCTGGCTCCCTGGCTGCTGGCCCCGCTCCGCAGGACGTCGAGGCCGGGCAAGTTCTTGCCGCACAGACTGATGACGCTTTCCGCCTCGAAAACCGCGTCCTTGGCGTCCGCTGGTCAGTAGCGGGCGGCAAACTGACCGGGTTGACCATTGTGGATCGCATCCACTCGGCGGAGCTTCCCGTCGCCGCGCCCTTCTCCATCCTTCTGAAGGATGGAACGATTCTCGACACCGGCAATCTGACGCTCGCAGGCCAGCCGGTCCGGCGCGAATTGACGCCACAGCCAGAAGCCTCCCGCCTCGCCGACCGGGTTCACGGCGCAGCGTTCGACTTCCCGCTGGAGAGCGCCAGCCACGCGCTGCATGTGACTTGGTCGCTGGTTCTGCTCGATGGCTCGTCCTATGTGCGGCAGGTGGTCAACCTCGCCGCCGCCGACCAGGATGCCGCCGTAAGCCGGGTCAAGCTGATCGACCTGGTGCTGCCGGATGCACATGTCAGCGGCTCGGTGGCGGGCTCGCCCATCGTGGCCGGGAACTGGTTCCTGGGATTCGAGCACCCGCTCGCCGCGAGCAAGGTGACGGGCAGCCGGGCCACCGCCTGGATGGATCGCGATCTGCCGCTGCGCGCCCATCAATCCATCGCCTACTCCTCGGTGATCGGCGTGGCCCAAGCCGGGCAGATGCGGCGCGCCTTCCTCGCTTATCTGGAGCGAGAGCGGGCCCACCCTTACCGCACGTTTCTGCACTACAACTCCTGGTACGATCTGGGCTACTTCACCCCCTACAGCCAGGCCGACGCGCTGGACCGCGTAAACGCCTTCGGACGCGAGCTGCGGAATCAGCGCGGCGTGACGCTCGATTCCTACCTTTTCGACGACGGCTGGGACAACCACAAGTCGCTGTGGAAGTTCAACCAGGGCTTCCCGAACGGCTTCGCGCCGGTGAAGCAGGCCGCGGAGAAGTACGGCGCGGCTCCGGGCGTGTGGATGTCTCCCTGGGGCGGCTATTCCACACCCAAGCAGGAGCGCATCGAGTTCGGCAAATCCGCCGGATACGAGATCGTCGCTGGCGGATACGCGCTCTCCGGCCCCAAGTATTACGCCGCCTTCCGCGACGTCTGCCTGGAGATGATCCACACCTACGGCGTGAACCAGTTCAAGTTCGACGGCACCGGCAACGTGGATTCCGTCTTCCCCGGCAGCGCCTTCGACAGCGACTTCTCGGCCGCCATTCATCTCATCGGCGAACTGCGCGCCGCCAAGCCCGATATCTTCATCAACCTGACCACCGGCACATGGCCTTCGCCTTTCTGGCTGCTCTACGCCGACTCCATCTGGCGCGGCGGCGAGGACGACTCGACCGCCGGCGTGGGCCCCTACCGCGAGCGCTGGATCACGTACCGCGACGCCGACACCTACAGGCGCATCGTCGAGAACGGGCCGCTCTACCCGCTCAACTCGCTCATGCTGCACGGTCTCATCTATGCAAAAGACCACCAGCAACTCGACAAGGACCCGGGGAACGATTTCCGCAACGAGATACGATCCTACTTTGGCGCGGGCACGCAGTTGCAGGAGATGTACGTTACGCCTTCCCTGCTGACCCCGGCCAATTGGGACGACCTGGCCGAAGCGGCGAAGTGGTCGCGCGCCAACGCCGAAGTGCTGCGGGATACGCACTGGGTCGGCGGCGATCCGGCATGGCTTGAACCGTACGGCTGGGCATCGTGGACGCCCAAAAAGGGCATCCTCGTGCTGCGCAACCCCAGCGAGCGGGCCAAAACCATCAGTATCGATTTGCAGAGTGTTTTTGAGCTGCCGCCCGGAGCTATTCAGGAGTATGCTGCTATGAGCCCGTGGAAAGAGGACGCAGGGCACCCTGCAATTGTGCTTCGAGCGCGGCAAGCACACCAGTTTCATCTGGCCCCGTTCGAAGTGCTTACGCTCGACCTCCTGCCCCAAGAAACCGCGCATGACTGAACCCAGGAAAGGATGAAACCCATGGTTACTCCGACTCTTCTCGTCCTGGCCGCCGGCATGGGCAGCCGTTACGGTGGCATGAAGCAAATCGATCCCGTCGGACCCGATGGCGAAACGATCATGGATTACTCGATTTTCGACGCCCGCCGCGCCGGATTCGGCAAGGTGGTCTTCGTGATTCGCAAGGAGATCGAGAAGCCGTTCAAGGAGACAATCGGCACGCGCTTTGAAAAGCGCATCGCGGTGGAGTACGTCTTCCAGGAGCTGGGCAAGCTGGCGCCGGGATTTTCCTTGCCCGAAGGCCGTACCAAGCCATGGGGCACCACGCACGCGATTCTGATGGCCGCGGGCGTCCTTCACGAGCCCTTTGCCGTCATCAATGCCGACGATTTCTACGGAACTGGCAGTTTTGCCGCGCTGGCCCGCCATTTACAGTCCGGTTCGACCGACTACGCCATGGTGGGATACGTCCTGCGCAATACACTCTCCGACTTCGGCGCGGTGGCGCGCGGTGTCTGCCGGGTCAGCGGCGATGGCTACCTCGAGCAAGTCACCGAATTGAAAGCCATTGAGCGCGATGGCAAGAACATCGTCGACACCGGTGCCGAAGGCCAGCTTACCCGGCTGACGGGCGACGAGGTGGTTTCGATGAACATGTGGGGGTTCACTCCCCAGATCTTTCCGCCGCTGCGCGACCACTTTCAGAAGTTTCTCCAGCAGAACGCCTCGGATTTAAAGGCGGAGTGCTATATTCCCACTACGGTGAACGAACTGCTCACCTCCGGACAGGCGCGGGTCAAGGTCTTGCGCTGTGCCGATTCCTGGTTTGGCGTAACCTACCGCGAGGACCGCCCGCGCGCCGTCGACAGCATTCGGCGTCTGATCGAAGGCGGTTATTATCCAAAGAGACTGTGGGCATAACGCAAGAGCAAAGAATCCGTGCCTTGGCGCGCCAGTTTCAAATCGGCGGCGAGTTTCTCGCCGCCGCGCCTTACGGCAGCGGGCACATCAACGACACCTGGTGCGTAACCTCCCGCCAGGCGGGCTTGGACGTGCGCTCCATTCTGCAGCGCATCAACCGCAACATCTTCAAGGATCCCGCCGCCCTCATGCAGAACGTCGAGCGGGTAACCAGTCATTTGGCCGCGCAAGCGGCCAGTGGGCCGGACGCCAGCCGGCGCGCTCTCACCCTGATCCCGGCGCATCACGGCCGGGCCTGGCACGTGGATGCGGAAGGCAATCCTTGGCGCGCCTATCGCTTCATTGAAGGAGCCAGTTCCTTCGATGCGGTCGAGTCGGCGGAGCAGGCGTTTCAGGCGGCTCGGGCCTTCGGGCGCTTCCAGAAGCTGCTCGCCAGCCTGCCCGCGCCGCGCTTGCACGAGACCATCCCCGACTTTCACAACACGCCCAGGAGATTCGCGGCCTTGGAGCAGGCCATCGCCGCCGACGCGGCAGGCCGCGCCCTCTCCGCCAAGCCGGAAATCGAGTTCGCCCTGGCGCGCCGCTCCATCGCCGGCGTTCTGTTGGAAGCCGGCCTGCCTGAGCGCGTCACCCACAACGACACCAAGCTGAACAACGTCCTGCTCGACAACGCCAGCGGCGAAGGCATCTGCGTCATCGACCTGGACACGGTGATGCCCGGATTGGCGCCTTACGATTTCGGCGACATGGTGCGCACGGCCACCAGCCCGGCGCAGGAAGATGAGCGGGATTTGTCCAAGGTGGTTATGCAGTTCCCCATGTTCGAGGCCTTGGCGCGCGGTTACCTCAGCGAAGCGGGCAGCTTCCTCACCCAGGCCGAGAGGCAGCTCCTCGCCTTCTCCGGAAAGCTGATCACCTTCGAAATCGGGATCCGCTTCCTCACCGACTATCTGGCTGGCGACATCTATTTCAAGGTCCATCGCGGGAGCCACAACCTCGACCGCTGCCGAACGCAATTCAAACTAGTCGAATCCATCGAACTCCAGGAAGAGCAGATGACCCGCCTGGTCGAATCTCTGTAGAGCACCTTCACAGTTCCTGTGGGGTCGATTTCGAAGTTTCCCACCCATTTCACAAAAAACGTGAAATCGATGAAGCACGGAGCTTCCTGACTCAATCAGTGAAAATGCTCTAAGCCCTCCTGTCTGTCGCATTGCTCCTCCCGCAGCCCCGAGGATCCTGTGCCTCCTCGCGCTCGCTTCCAGAAGTTGCGAACGGCCGCACTCTGAACACTCGCCGGTTCTAACGTGGTCAGGCCATCCTGCGCTGCATGACCAATCCGTACGAGCTGACCCCGCAGGACCCGCTGATCTCATCGCAACAAGGTAATCCTGCCTCCATCGAGAGCGGAACTCCGGACGCCAAACCTGGACCGGGAAGCAGGGTCGCTTTCTTGCCAACCAGTTTGGGCCGGCGAGCTTCGCGCTTTCTCGGGTTGCCGAGGTTGGCTCGTGCCAATTCCGCTGCCAAGGCGTTGGGGGAATACTGAAGTTGAGAAACGGCAGCCAGGACTTTCGCCGCTGTCTTCCCGGAAACAACGTTGGAACCACTCGTAACGCGCGACACCGTTGCTATCGAGACCCCGGCCAGCCTGGCGACGTCCTTGATTGTGCAAGGCACGTCTCCTTGTTCCCGGCGCGCATGCGCCTTGTCTTTCCCGGCTTGAAAGGACGGGCCCGATTCCCGATCTATTGGTCGCCAATCGATTGAAGACACCCGCTGCTTACTCCTCGCACTTTGAATTTCAAGAAAGTTGGCTCCCCTCGTCGCCGCCTGATAGTACGAACAGGCTCCGGGAATCGAATGGCAGGTTTGCTTGATCGCCGAAAGGCCGAGACAACTCAAGCTCCAGGCCACTCGCGCCTCGGCATTGTCCAATTCCGCCTGCCCAAATGGACAATGCCAAGGCTTGCCCTCTTCAACCCGTCCAGTGCCGCAGACGCCCTTTGCAGATGCCCTGCTACTGACATTTCCCTCTCGGAAGAACTGGGTCGTCATCGAACCGAAGGCGCGGAAGATCGAGTCTCCGAGGAATTGGCAAGCTCAACTACGACCCGCTTTCCGTCGTATTGCACAACCCGGTCGGCTCTCTCCTCCGGGAGCGTTCCCACCCCATGGCCTGGAACGACGATCACAATCCGCAGGTTCAATTGCTTGGGCATACCAGGGAAGCTTCCGTCGGTTGCACCGATCGAAAGCGACCTGCGGCGATCGTCCCAATGCAAAGGAACTGTCGCCCGCTCTCCGTTTTCATAGGCGTATCCGTCTCCCCGATCTTCGTACAAGCTGAAATCCGCGTCTTGTCCCGGATAGATCCGGACTTCCAAGGGACCGGCATCTTCTGCCGCCGATTGTACCGGCGCCCCCAGAACCAGGATGCTGCCTTGCTTGACATAGATGGGGATACGCGCAAGAGGCGCATCGGCCTTGACTGTTTCTCCTCCCTTCCAGCTTTTCCCGGTCCAGAAATCGACCCATCCGGCGGACGATGGCAACCACAATCCTCGCTCTGTCGCTCCCTTTTCCACCACGGGGTTGATCAGAAGCGAGGGCCCGAACATGAACTGGTCCTGGATTTCACGGACTCTCGGCTCGTTTGGGAACTGCAGTGGGAGAGCGCGCATCATCGTGCCGCCCTGGTCAGTAACATTCCATGCTTCCGAATAGATATAGGGCAAAAGCCGGTAGCGCAGCGTGTCGTACTCCCGAAGGACTTTCTCGACCTCTGGGCCGTAGTTCCACATCTCGGTTGCGGAGCGAAAACCGTGAACGCGGAAGATCGGACAAAACGTTCCGAACTCAAACCACCGGATAAGCAGTTCACGATATGCATCGGAGGTATATTGGTCCTCAGGGCGGAAAAAACCGCCGATGTCCGTTGTCCAGTAAGGCAGCCCGGACATGCTGAAACTCAGCCCGGCCGGAATCTGCCTGCGCAGCGTTTGCCAATCCGCGGAAACATCGCCCGACCATGAGATTGCAGCATTGCGCTGCTGACCCGCAAAGGCCGACCTGGTAAGAATCACTGCCCGCTTCTGGTCCGTGGCTGCGCGCTGTCCCCCGTAGACGGCTGCCGTTTCATACAGCGGATACGCATTGCGTACGAATTCTCCGGGACCAAGATAAGTCGTCGCGCCTTTGAGTGCATCGCCTTCGGGCTCGGAAGCATCCAGCCACCACCCATCGAGGCCATCCTGAAACATCCCGCGGTTCAACTCCGACCAGAACAGCTTTTGCGTCCCCGGATTGAATAGATCTGCCCAGTCTTCTTTTGCCTGTGTCTCTCCCGGTTCCCTGGTGTCTGCCCCGGATGGCAGCAGCAGGTGCTCCTTCTTCATATCCTGGTCGACAGCGGTCTCCGCTCCGAATTTGGGCCACACCGAGGCGACCAAATGAAGATCTTCTCCATGTAACTGCTTCATCATCCGCGCCGGATCGGGATAGTCATGCTCATCGAAGCGCATTGCGTTCCAGCCATATTTGCCCCAGTACTGCCAATCCTGGACAATCACATCGACCGGGATCTGGCGCTTGCGGAATTCCGCTGCCGTATCCAGAATCTGTTGCTGGCTTGAATACCGGTCCCGGCATTGCCAAAAGCCGTATGCCCAGCGAGGCAAAAGCGGAGCCGCGCCGGTGATCTGGCGATATTCCTGAATCACACGATTCAATCCCGGTCCGTAAAAGAAGAAATAATCCACTGCGCTTCCGGCCTCGGAACGGAATCCCGAAATATCGGAGGGCGAACGGACAAATAACTTCGTCTCGCCGCCGGTTTGAGCTGAAATCTTGTACTCCGTATCCGCCTTCAAATCGATTTTTGCGCCTGCTGAATCGGCGACCCACATATTCTCGATATCGACGATTTTCTTGCCGCCGACCGAAAGATAAAGCCGGTCTCTGCGATTCCCGGTCAACAGAAAGCCGTATTCTCCCGATGCGCCGGCTTTGAAACGTCCCTCGCCTGTCTTGGCGTCTAACACAATCGCTTGATCGGCGGCATTGAAGTCTGTCAACGAAGCATTGTTCCAAAGCAACCCATAGCCTTTGCTGGACAACAGCACCGGCACCGAGATATTGGTGTTGGCTTGCTGTAAGCGCAGTGGAATACTCCTCAGGTCAAAGAACCCTTCCTGGTGCTGGCCAAGGCCGTAGAGCGCCTCATCTCCCGAAGTCACAAATCTCTGTTGTACCTGAAATGTGGATCTGCCATCGACCGTGGCTGGGGTTAGTTCTCTTCCTCCGCCAGCCGGCTCGCCAAGAATTGTCTTTCCATCGGCGGCGGCGAAGCGAATGGCTCCAGTCGCGCGATCGACATTCACCTGCAATGCCTTCGTGCGGATCGAAACCATCGATTCGCTCGACACGACTTTGAATTCACTGTCGTTGCACGCTCCGATCGCTGTGGGAACAATCGCTCCTGGAATCTCTCTCGTCGGACTCGCAACCACGTGAACGATGCTGTCTGTGCACACCTCAAGACGCAATGCGCCGCTGTTCGAGTAAAACGTTACGCTATTCGTGCTTCGTTCGAAAGACTGGATGTAGCTGCTCGCGCAAGGAGATACTGTTGCGCTCAGAAGGGCTAACACTGTAGCCCCAAAAGCCACTTTCACAGAACGGAATGAAATCAAGCTAGACTCCCTTGTCAGAATATGACTGACTCAACCTATGGAACAATGTGCTGCTTAAGCGCAATGCGCTCTACTCCCTATCAAGCGCCCTTGCCCGCATCCACCATGGATCCGGCATTCCTGTCGCTGCGGCGATTACAGAATGGTGTTGGCTTTGCAAAGGCGTTCAGTGTCATGGCTCCTTGATTCTCGCCGGCTTGACAGCATTGCTTGCGGGTCATAACACTTCCAAGAACGCTGTAGCCAGGCTCTCCTGTTCACTCGGATCCCATTGAAACCTCACTGGTGACTGACGCCTGCATTTGATTGTTGCGCCTCGAAGCTTGCGCTGGCGTCCAACTTTTCGCGCAGTTGCTTTGAGACCAGGAAAGCTTCGGCCGCGGCTTTCTTGTCTCCAACCTTTTGATAGAGCCGTGCCATCTGATAGTGAATGCTGCCGTCCTCGTCGTTCGCCATCGCCATCTTGAACTCAGACAGTGCCTCGTTGACACGATCGGTGTTGGCATAGACATCGCCCAAAAGGGCATGGAGGAGCGGCATAAACTCCGGCTGGGCGCCGCGACTCTTCTTGAGATAAGGCTCGGCCTCGGCGTACCGTTGGTAATATCGGACTAATACCTCGCCTGCCAGAAGGTTTGCTTCCGGATCATCCGGGTCCTGAAGCATTAGCTCCTTGTCAACCGCCAATGCATCCTCGCTTTTTCCGCTCTCGTGAAGCGATATCGCCAGTCCGAGCTTCCCACTGCGATTGTTCGGCTCCAAGACTAGCGCCTTGCGGTACTCGGTTATCGCGTCCCCCCAGCTTCGCCTTTGACGATAGGCATCGCCCAGCAGAACGTGCATTCCGGGGGAGTTCGCGTCGATCTCGCCGGCGCGGGCCAACGCGGCAATAGCCAACCTCTGATCGGCTTTGGATTTCCAGTACAGTCCGATCTGCCGGGTCGCCGCGTTCCTGGCCAGGCCTCGCGCTGCCAGCGACGCGGTTCTATAATCGCCGGCGTAAAAAGCCGATGACGCAAGAAGTTTCAGATATCGTTCTGGCAGCGCATTCAAGCGGGGCCGCAGGGTTTCACTGCACTCTCTGAAGTGGCCTGACAGATAGAGATTTTCAATCTCCGGCGGCAATGACGGTGTTGCGTCCTTTCGCTGTCCTGGGGTACCGGCTCCAAACCGGGTGAGGTCGGCAACAACAGGGGCATCCGATTCCAGCCCCGCTCGGATTGAATCTGCAAATCCTGCCGGGACCTGGTTGTTGGCTTGCCATGCATGTACCAGTTCCAGCAGTTCTTCGGTCTCTTGGGCCGTAACTTCATTGCGCAACCACGGCAAGCTCCCCTGAAGAAAGCCGGCATCCGCCTGCCAGATTGCAATCAGTTCTCTCAAAGCGCTCTCTTTGTCGCCCTGCGTCAATTGGAGCGCCACCTTACCAACCCGCGTCAACGGGCATCCGGGGCTGGAAACCGATTCCCGATCGAATTCCGCTTCTGCCTCGGCTGTCGACTTTTCCTGCAACAGAACCATGCCGTAACCTGCGTGGGAGCAAGGCGGCGGAAATGGTTCCGAGAGCGCATCCCGATAGGCACGCGCCGCCTGGATCAGCTTGCCTTGCTCGGCAAATAACTCCCCGGCTCGCAACTTTCCGTAAGTGGAGTCCTTGTAAGTGCCAGTCATATCTCGAGCATCGGAGTCCACCTGCCGCAGGTAAGCCATGCCAAGACCGAACCAGGCACTCCCGTTGCCAGGAGCCAGGACCACGGCTCTCCAGTATGCATCGCTTGAACCGTCGTCCTTGCCGGCGATCGCAAATGCGCGGCCCAGTGTTATCGGAGCTTCAGGATCTGCCGGATTGAGCTTCGCGGCTTTCTCCAGGTACGGTATCGCCTTCTCGGTGCGTTTCAGCTCGAGGAAGTCAATCCCCAGAAATAACTGGGGAACATACAAGGAAGGGTTGAGGCGAGCTGCTTCGGCGAAGCTCGTGATTGCCTCGTCGAAACTTCCCGCCTCGTGGTACATCAATCCAAGGTTAGCCCACAGTTCAGCCACTCGTGGTTTCACCTTGATAGCCTTTCGATAAGAGTCGGCAGCCGCGGAGAAGTCCTTTCTCGCCGCGGCTTGTTGCGCCGCGGCGAGGTAGGATTGCAGCATTTCATTGTTTTCGGGCTGGATTGCCGTCGCGGCCGCGGTTGAAACCACGGCCATAAGGACAATGAGGCCCACACTCTTCAAACAGTGCATCTGGCAACCTATCGGGTCAGCTTAATCGACAACTGAATCTGTCTCGCTGCCATGGTTTGGCCGCTACACTGGCCAAATTGCGGATCCCCGATCGTAGTATCGGGTGAAAGGAAGTTGGCGCGGTTGAATGCGTTGAACAACTGCGCGGTGAACTGCAGGCGGAATTTCTCCTTGACGTTGAACCACTTTTGAATCCCCAGATCCTCGTCGACGTAACCGGGAGCACGGAGATTGGACAAGTAGCGAGGAACATTACCAAATGTAGCCGCGATCTGCGCACTGGTCGCCGGCCCTGCCGGTAATCCAGGCGACTTCTCAAAGGCCGCCGGGTTGAAGATACATCTTTTCCCGGTGCAAGACGAGCCAGGAGCAAAACTGGCTCCGGTAAAGGTCGCGTGCTGATTTCCGCCCCAAACACTTGCGCTATTGTTCTGTGCTCCACCGCCGATCGACAGCGGGAAGCCCTTCTGCAGGTGGGTGATTCCGGAGATCTGCCAACCGCCTACAACCTCATTGGCGATGCTGTTCATGCTGCCGCCGATCTTCTTGCCCCTTCCAATCGGCAACTCGTAGACATAGTTCAGAACGAGAGACTGCGGGATATCCGTCGAGTCGACAGTTCGATCCGCTTTCAAGTCATAGTAGTTGCGGATGGAGCCGCCGCCGCTGTTGATACTCGACCAGCCCAGCGCATCGCCGGCATCGGTGAGGAACTTCGAGTAGGTGTAGGAGGCCGTGAAGATCAGGCCCTGCGTGATGCGGTGGTTGTAGGCCATTTGCAACGAGTCGTACCTGGAGATGCCCACCGGCTCCTGCTGGGCGACTGCGCCTCCGCAGAATTCCGGATACGGCTCCAGCATTTGCCCCGCCGCAAGCGTCCCGTCAGAGTTTTGGCAGGCCATGGCGGGAAGTCCAAGGTTGCTCAAGGTGGCGGAAAACGGATTGGCCACCTCGGCGGTCAGCGCCGTTTCGCCCAGAGCGAGTTGACTTGGATTCAGTTGGCCGTAGTTCATGCCGCCGAGCAGAATGCGCGTTCCCAGATTGCCCACGTAGTTGACATCCAGCAGGTCGTTGGGAGTGATGGCGTATTGGAGCCCAAACATGTACTGTTTGGTGCGTGGATCGGCACGGGATATATTGACTCCGCCGCCACCCTGACCGACGTTCGTCAGGCCATGCAATGCGTTTCCGGTGACCGGAAGGATGTCGCCATCGGTAGCGAATGCACTGGCGAGCGGCTTATTGACCTGGAATCCGTTGGGTTCCGTAGCATTCCATGTCGAGTTTGAAGAAAAGCCCGGGGCCGGAATTCCGCCAAACGGTTCGAAGTTTCTCGAGTAATACTCGCCGAAGCCGCCGCGAAGAACCAGCTTAGACATGGCGGCATACGAGAATCCGATACGCGGCGACACGTCCGTCCAATTGGGGTTATAGAGATTGCGGTGGCCCGGAGCACTGTAGGTGATTGCACCGTAGGCCGGAGTCCCGGATGCAGTGATCGGGTTGAGGGCGTTGAAATCGAAGGACGCTTGCCAGTTGTGCCGTTCCTCGAACGGGGTCTGTATTTCATAGCGGAAGCCCAAGTTCATGGTCAGCTTCCGAGTCGCCTTCCAATCGTCCTGAACGTACCCGCCATGCATATAGTACGATGTCGCCGGCAATGCGTTGAACCCTGCGGAACCGCTGGAGCCTGCGCCCGCCATCATGGAAGCGAAGGCATCTCCGGTGCCGGAGACCAGGTTACCAGCTGCGTTGATAGCTGACGTCTTGTCGTTGGAGAATTGGAATGTCACGGGAGCGACCCGGCCGCCGAAGAGCTGGGTCAGAACGCCCATATACCCGAACGAGACCGAATGCTTTCCGAATGTCTTGTTGAAGTCCAAGCTAGCGGTGCCCACGTCGTTGGCGTTGGTCATCACGCCGTTGCCGCTGATGGGTCCCAATGGTTCATATCCTCCGGTGGCGAAACTGACCTCCGGAAACTCCGGAGAATACGAGTCGAGGATGCCTGCCAAGCCGAGCGTGGAATCATGGAACCCGGCGCCTTGCACGTCGTTCCCCTCAACCCACCGGCTGTAGACCACGTTGGCATTCATCACGAATGTGGACGAGAAGACGCGCGAGTAGCCTAAAGCGGCACTGTACCGGTTGTCGGGGTTGGTGTCGCCCGGTCCAGCAGGATCGTTGGCTCCGTAATAGTCCGGCGCGCCGTTTTTAGACTCATGCTTATTCGACCAGCGCCCGTATATGCTGTTGTTGTCGTTGAAGTGGTGGTCGATGCGAATTCCATACTCGTTGGACGCCGATGGCGCCACGGCCGAGGCAGCCCAGTTGTTTCCATTTGAAAGAACGGTAGACAGCGGCGTTGGCCAGTAGTGTCCTGAAGCGAGTTTCGATGCCAGCGCGTCAACTGTCCCTGACCCTCCCGCACCGATCTTGTTGGCTGTATAGGGGTCGCGCACCCATGCTGACCCGCACGCGCCCCCCGGTTGCCTCGTGGTAGAGGGATCGAAGATCTCGCCGGCGTAGATGTTTCTACCCAAGCAATCCGTGCCGATCTTATTCGTCGTGAGAGACGCCGAAAAGTCGCCCCCCTCCTGGGCAGTGGTGGGCATATTGCCGGTTATGGAGCCGGCATTGCTGACCCGCAAGCCCTCGTAATTGACGAAAAAGAAGGTCTTGTTGCGTTGCTTGTAGAGGCCCGGAATATACAGCGGACCGCCGCCGGCAATTCCAAACTGGTTGCGATGGTCGCCTATCCAAGGCTGATGGGCCATTTTATTGAGGTAGGTGTTGGCGTCCAACTTCGGATTGCGAAGGTACTCGTCCGCCACCATATGGAAGTCGCTGGTGCCGGATTTGGTGACCATGTTGATCACATTGCCGGTACTCCATCCGTACTCAGCCGAGAATGAGTTGTTCGTAACCTTGAATTCCTGAATGTCGTCCACCGCGGGAACGTAAACAGAGCCGCCCCAGCCGGGTGCAACGTTCCAGCCGCCATCCAGAAGCCAAGCCGTGGTTCCCTGAAAGCCACCGCCAAAGCTCAGGAAGGACTCATCCTGATCGGCCGTATCGTCCTGGCCGCCCGCGGTCAAGTTCTGCTGCTGGACCTGGTTGTTCACCGAGGAGTTCAACATCACCAGACCGATTACATTTCTGACGTTGAGTGGCAATTCCTCTACTTGCTTTGATTCAATCTCGGTGCCGACGTTGGCATCCTCGGTCCGCAACAGGGGCCCCGATGTGGTCACCGTTATCTGATCGGAAGCGCCGATGGTCAGATTGATGTTCTCGACAAGGGAGTCGCCTACATTGAGGACAATCCCGGTTTGCCGGAAGGTCGTGAACCCCGCAGCAGTCGCCTCGACGGTGTACGTGCCGGTCGGCAGCAGGGAGAAGGAGTACTCTCCCGTCGAGCTGGAGGAGGAGGTTCGAGTGACTCCTTGCGCGGAATTCGTAATCTTTACGGTTGCTTTCTGAACTCTGGCTCCGGACGGGTCCGAAACCGTGCCCGACAAACTTGCCGTCGTGCTCATCGTCTGCGCGTGAAGTGGTGAAACAAATGTCAGTCCTAGGTTCATGGCCGCCATCAAGACCGCCAATACTACTAGCCGTATTCTGCTCATGGTGCCTCCTGAGTTCTCTCTATCGATCTCGCTTTTCATTGGCCCCGGCGCCCTTTTTTGGAGGCGCCGAAGTCTCCGCGTCACGCTGGCAGGCCGTCGGCTGATCTTCCTGCAACACACAGGGCCGGCCAGGCGAGGTTGCGCAACACGCACAAGAAAACGTTCCCACCACAAATCGTGACAACGTACTGTACGGTACTGTTCGAGAGCGTTCTGGCGATTGGGCAGGGCTGGCCTATGGTTCGCAAACTGTTGATTAAATGGAACTTTATCCTGCTATTTGAGGCCTGGCGCGGCGAATCTCCGCGATATAATCAAGCGAGTCGATGCAACTCATTGATTTCACGCACCTTCTCCCAATGCTGACGGCCGCCTCTCCCCCCGACTTGTCAAGAACACTCAAAGGGGGTACAGTCCGGGTGGGGGCAGAGCATTCGAGGGTACCGATGGCGCATGTCGTTGAAAGGATCGATTCTCCAGAGCGGCAAGAGGGCTCCGACAAGGTGCCGGCGACCGAAGTCCAGAAAGCGTTATCTGCGATCCTGCAAAGTCCGCCCTTTCACTCCAGCAAACAGTCCCAGGAGTTGTTGCAGTACATCGTCGATCAGACTCTCGCCGGCCACCTTGAGATGCTCAAGGAGCGAATCATCGGAGCAAACGTCTTCAACAGACGCCCCGACTACGACACAAACGACGATCCGATCGTTCGCGCTCGCGCGGCAGAAGTGAGGAAAAGGCTCGCGGTGTACTATCAGACAGCGCGCGAAGAATCGGTTCTGGTCACCATACCCACCGGCTCGTTCAAGGCCATCTTCGAATGGGCGGACAGAAATCCGGCGCACTCGTCGGCGACTGCGGCGCAGGTACCGGAACCGGGCGAGCCGGTCGAACCTGCAGCCCTGCCGGCGCCCCACCTGGCTGCGGGGCCCGACCCAAAACCATCTTCTCCAGGATTTCGAAGCCGCAAATGGTGGATCGTAATTGCCGCCTCAGTCGTGCTTCTGACTTGGGCGATACAGCACAACTTCGAGTCCCCGGAGCAGCGAGCTTTCAATCAATTCTGGTCCCCCATATTGGATAGCTCTCATACCGTCATGATCTATATCGGCAGCAATGCCGTCTATCAATTGTCTGCCTCTTATGTGGATGCGTATTACCGGCAACACCCCCGGAGCCAAACTGAGGAGATGGGACTGGAATCCTTTATCCCATTACCCCCCGGCTCCAAGATCGACGCCCAGGACCTGTTGCCCGCAAAAGATACTTTCGTAACCATTGGCGATGTCGCGGCAACAACCAGGATTGTGTCCCTGCTGGTGCGCCGCAATAACCAATTCGACATTCGATACGGCAGCGATGTGGCGTTTGGCGACCTTCGCGAACACCCCACGATCCTGATTGGCGCGCACAATAACTCCTGGACCCTTGCCATGACTGAGAATCTGCGCTTTGTATTCGATGGGCCTCGCGCCATCGTGGACCGCTCGGACTCTCAAAAACATTGGTCTGTCAGCGATAACTTTGCAGATGATTACGCGATTGTTTCCCGCGTCCTGAACTCCAGGACCGGCACGACAGTTTTTACCGCCGCGGGAGTCGGACACGCGGGAACGCGCGCCGCTGCCGAGTTCCTCACCAATCCGCAATCGATCTCGGCGCTGGCAAAGTCCCTTCCCAAAGGCTGGGAGAAGAAGAATGTGCAGATTGTCCTGCATACCAGCGTCATCAACCAGCTTCCGAGTGCCCCGGACGTCGTTGCCACCTACTGCTGGTAACGCTCCGCCAGGCGATTCTCCGATTTGCATGGGAGAGCAGCCCGCGCTGAGTTCGATGCTCACGGCAGAAAGACGTCGGGCAGGACCGCTCTTGCCTTTGAGCATCTCTCTCAATCGTATCGAGGAGACTCGCGCGGTGTAGACGGAGGGAGCGCGGGGCTTCTTCAGCCCACAAAACGAGCCGCGAGGTGAACTGACTGTCAGGCCCAGGGCTGAAGCCCGCTTGATTCTCTCGCCTATTCAAGGGGAATGAAGTCCGCTGCTCTCTCCGTTTGATTCTCTCCGCTACACAGATTGGAGAGCAACCATAGAGCATTTTCGGAATACACGTAGACTTTTTGAAGGGCGTGCAAGGTGGCTTTTTCTTTGGAAAAAAGCCACTTGAGTATGTGCTTTCGGTCTACACCAATTCCGAAAATGCTATAGTCTCCGGCTTGGCCGCGCGGCACTGCCAGCGCCACAAGTTGGAGACCAACGCCGCGGCACGAACGCTGGTCTCCCTCGCTCCGAGTATGCCCCCAAAGGGGAGCAGGCTACGGCACCGTGAGACTCACCGTCGTCGTCACCGCCGCAATACCTGGCGATGCGGCGGTCACGGTCACGGTGTATGCGCCTGGAGTGGTGCCCGCAATGCCGCCCCCACCGCCGCTGCTGGCGCTGCCGCCCCCGCCACAAGCCGTCGTGGCAAAGCCAAGGAACACGAGCAACACCATCAATCCCAGCAGGGTCCGCCAACACCGCCTGCGCGCCGGAATGCCAACCAGCAGGAGGCAGGAAAGCATCGCTCCCGCCGCGGGAAGCCAAGGAACTGCGCGCTGAAAAGGAGAATGCAGCGCGGCGGTTGTTGCCCCTGTGGTAGCGATGCTCAGGGTAGCGGTTCCGCCGTTCGCGGTCGAGATGCTTACTGGGCTCGTCGAGCCAAAACTCAATGTCGGCAAATATACTGCGCCCGCGGGGCTGGAGCTAAGGACTGCCGTCACCGCGACGTTCCCGGTAAAGCCGCCCACAGGCGTGACAGCAATAGCGCTCGTACCGCTGCTTCCGGGGCTGAGTGTCAGGCTGGAGGGCGAAGGAGAGAGAGTAAAGCCAGGCGGCGGCGCGACCGTGACTGCAATCGTGGTGGATGCCGTCAGATTGCCGGAAGTCCCAGTGACGGTGACCGTGGAAGTTCCAGTTGCTGCCGTGGCGCTGGCCGTCAGCGTCAGAACGCTGGAGCCAGTGGTTGGGTTGGTGGCAAAGGCCGCGGTCACGCCGCTGGGCAGCCCCGAGGCCGCAAGCGTGACGCTGCCCGTGAAGCCCCCTGCGCCGGTTACCGTCAGGGTGTCCGTAGAGCTGCTCCCTTGAGTAACAGAGACCGAGGATGCAGAAGGAGAGAGCGTGAAGCTTGGCGGTGCGCTGACAGTGAGGGAGAAGGTGGTGGACGCAGTCAGGTTTCCGGAGGTCCCAGTGACGGTGACCGTGGAAGTTCCAGTTGCTGCCGTGGCGCTGGCCGTCAGCGTCAGAACGCTGGAGCCAGTGGTTGGGTTGGTGGCAAAGGCCGCGG
>Ga0181529_10003670_pt1 | contig 17249 bp, 12 predicted proteins | sample PEATcosm2014_Bin_36_FD_119763 | JGI IMG/M metagenome (GOLD analysis project Ga0181529, IMG submission 119763) | Peatland microbial communities from MTU Mesocosm Facility, Houghton, MI, USA - PEATcosm2014_Bin10_30_metaG | ecosystem: Environmental > Terrestrial > Soil > Wetlands > Peat | place... | reverse complement strand
CAGGACCTCGACAAGTACAACGCCGCCTGGCAGGACATCAAGGTAGGCAAGTAATACTACTATAGCGAGACGCGCTCCGCCGGTGGCGCCAAGGCATCGGCTGGGCGCGTCTTGCGAGACCACGCTAGCGCAGTAGGATATGCGTGGCCGGCGCAAGTGGAGTATTTGGAAATCATCTTGATGCTTAGCGCCGACTCGAGCGATTCAATATTCGGGAGGGAGGGAATCGGCCCCGCGAGCCTCGGGGGCCGAGGTATGGTTTTCGCTGGAAGCGCGCGGTAAACTATAAAAAGTCGAGGATTGATTATCCAAAAAGTGGGGGCGCAATCATGAATAATGGCTTCTCGGAGATCGGAGCATTCAACGACGACGGGCTTGATGCCAGGCACTTCTTCTGCGACGACTTCCATTTATGGACGTGGGTTGACTCGAGCAAAGACATCGTAAAATTCGAATTCGCCTACAATGCGTGGGCAGTCAAGTACGCCCAGGGCGAATTCTCCCGCGGTACTGAGAACTACATTAACGCCATGTTCATTATCATGGATGAGCGATTCAATGTCGACGCCGAGCTGCGCTCGAGGCTCCTGGCCATCCGCGACGACTACAATCGGATCTTCAGCGTCCCCATCGAGGCCATGGGAAGTCTCGATGAGCTGGACCTCCCTGCGAGCCAAGCCGGATGAATCCAGAAATTGCGAGGCGCCTCATGGTGAACGCGAGCCCGCGCAGGAGAGGGAATTTTTCCTTCCCGAGCGAGAGCGCCCGGGCCCTGGCCGAGTCAAGGGGCTCGACCGTCTCTACGGGCACTAGAACTGGGAGAGCGACTTCTGAAAGGGAAGGCGGGTAGGGGACATCTTCGTTTACGGGGACCGCGAAAGAGCTCGAGGACGCGGAAAAGAGCCAAGACTTGCTTGAGCGGGCCGACAGCCTGACCCCCTGCATGACCCAGACGCCCACGGGAGCCTTGCCCCAGGGCCGCTCGCGCTCTATACTCCCTCCTCATGTTCAACAGCGTCTCCGGACGGCTCAGCGAAAAGCGGGCCGATTCCATATGCATCGACTCGGGCGGGATCGAGTGGGAGCTGGCCGTGCCCGCGCGCTCGGTCGACGACTTCGGCCGGGTGGGCGAGGACGCGCGGGCCTTCACCTGGCTCCATCACTACGAAGACGGGATGCGCCTCTACGGATTCCCCACCGAGGGCGACCGCGCCGCCTTCAAGGAGCTCATGAAGGTCGAGGGCATCGGCCCCAAGCAGGCCCTGCGCATCCTCTCGGGCATTAGGCCAGAGGCCCTTGGCGCGGCGCTGGAGGCCGAGGACCTGGCGGCGCTGCAGCGGATCCCGGGAGTCGGCCCTAAGCTCGCGCAGAAGATGCTGCTCTCGCTCAAGGGCAAGCTCGCGAGCGGCCGCGAGGAGCGGCCCGGCAAACCTGCGAGCGACAGGTGGTCCGACGTGGCCAGGGCCCTGGCCGACATGGGCTACGACCGAAAGGCGGCGGAAAGGGCGGTAGCCGCGGCGGCAGCCTCGGCATCTTCATCCGGCGTCCCTGCCTCCGAGATCGAGAGGGAGGTCTTTCGCGCCGCCCTGCTCGCCTTGAGCTCGGGAGCGTAGGGCCCATGCCAGGTAACATGGACCCGAGCTTCGAGCCCGTCGAGGACGAGCGCGAACTCAGCCTGAGGCCGAAGCTTCTGTCCGAATTCCAGGGCCAGGCCGCCATCAAGGAGAATCTCTCGGTCTTCATCAAGGCGGCGCGCGAGCGCGAGGAGGCCCTCGACCACTTGTTCCTCATGGGACCTCCCGGGCTCGGCAAGACAACGCTCGCCCTCGTCGTGGCCAACGAGCTCGGGGCGGACTTCAAGCCTACGAGCGCGCCCGCCCTCGACAAGCCGAAGGATCTCGCCGGCATCCTCACGACCCTTCGCGAGCGCTCGGTCCTCTTCATCGACGAGATTCACCGGCTCAAGCCGGCCATCGAGGAGATGCTCTATATTGCGATGGAGGACTTCGAGCTCGACTGGGTGATAGGGCAGGGCCCGGCCGCGAGGACGGTGCGCATCCCGGTGCCGCCCTTCACGCTCGTCGGGGCCACCACCAAGGCCGGCACGGTATCGGCCCCGCTCGCGAGCCGCTTCGGCATCTCCCTGCGCTTCGGCTATTACGAAATCGGGGAGCTCGAGGCGATAGTCCGGCGCTCGGCCGCGATCCTCGGCGTCGAGGTGGACGGCGACGCGGCGGCCCTCCTCGCCTCCTGCTCGCGCGGTACGCCGCGAATAGCCAACAGGCTTCTGCGCAGGATGCGCGACTTCGCCCAAGTTGAGGGCACGGGACGGATCACGCGAGGCGTGGTGGAAACCGGCCTGGAGCGCCTCGAGATAGACGCTCTCGGGCTGGAGCGCCTGGACCGCGAGATCCTGCGCGCCATCATCTCGAAGTACTCAGGCGGGCCCGTAGGGGCCGAGACCCTCGCCATCACGGTGGGCGAGGGAGTAGACAGCCTAGAGGATTACTACGAGCCCTACCTGATCCAGGCCGGCCTCGTCGCGCGGACATCGAGGGGCAGGGTCGCCACCGCGGCGGCTTACCGGCACCTAGGCATGGAGATCCCCAGTGAGGACGGAAGACTTCTCTTTTGAGCTCCCCGACGAGTTGATAGCCCAGCATCCGACCGGCCGCCGAGGGGACTCCCGGCTCCTGGTGCTCGACCGCGGGACGGGTTCGAGGACCCACGCCTCGGTGGCTCGACTCGCCGAGTTCGTCGAGCCTGGTACGGTCATGGTCTTCAACGACTCGAGGGTGCGCAAGGCCCGCCTATTCGGCACGGCGCTCGACTCGGGCGCGCGAGCCGAATTCCTGCTTTTGAGGCGCTTGGCCGATGGGAGCTGGGAGGCCGCGGCGACCAAGCTCCGCAAGCAGAGGCAAGGGCGCCGCTACAGCCTGCCCGAGGGCCGCGTCGCGGTCGTGGTCGCGGGGAGCGGCGAGGCCGATACATTAGCCTTGTCCTTCGAGCCGCCCATCGACGAAGCCTACTTGGAGCGCTTCGGCCACGTGCCGCTGCCTCCCTACATCAAGCGCCTCGACACGGACGAGGACGAGGAACGCTATCAGAACGTCTATTCCCGAGAGGTGGGCTCCGCGGCCTGCGCGACGGCGGGGCTTCACTTCACCGAGGAGCTGCTCGCCGCCCTCGACAAGCGCGGAGTTGCGCGGCGGACAGTCACCCTCCACGTGGGCCTCGGGACCTTCCTCCCGGTTCGAACGGAGAGGATCGAGGACCACGCGATGCACGAGGAGGAGTACACGGTGCCCCTCGAGACCGCGGAGGCGGTCAACGCTGCCAAGCGCGAGGGCCGGCCGGTGATGGCGGTGGGCACGACGAGCCTGCGGACCCTCGAGTCCGCTTGGTCCGAGGGCGAGCCGAAGCCCGGCCTGCGGCCCGGCCTGCGGCCCGGTAGCGGCAGCACGCGGATCTTCATCTACCCCGGCTATCGCTTCCAGGCGGTCGACAGGCTCTTCACGAATTTCCATACGCCCAGGTCGACCCTGCTCATGCTCGTCTCCGCCTTTGCCGGACGGGAGCTGATTCTGGAGTCCTACGCCGAGGCCGTCCGCGAGCGCTACCGCTTCTTCAGCTACGGCGACGCGATGCTGATCCGCTAGTTTGCCGTTCTTGAAAGGCAACCACGGAGCAGCGCCCTGCGCTTGCTCGGGCGCTGCTCCGTGGTTGCCTTTAGGGTAGTATTGGTTTAAGAAGTAATTTGCAGAATACTAAACTAGAGACTGTATCCCCGGTAGCGCATGTAGAGGAAGAGGGCGGCTGTCATCAAGGCGTGGCCGTAGTCCTCGGCTCCCACCAGGTCGATGGCCTCGCGCTCGGGCACGATCAGGACCTCGATGTCCTCCTGCGCGTCGAGCCTCTGCTCGCAGATCCTCTCGCAGCCTTCCGCGACGAAGGCGTGGAATGCGTTGGTCATGAAGGCGGGGTTCGGCGAGAGCAGGCCCAGAGGCAGGACCATGCCCGCCTTGTAGCCGGTTTCCTCGAGGAGCTCGCGGTCGACGGCCGCGGCAGGGTCCTCGCCTGGCTCGACGATGCCTCCGGGGAACTCAAGGCAGAGCCTACCCGTGCCGTGGCGGTACTGGCGGATCATTACGATGCTGCGCCCCTGCGGGCCGTCGACGACAGGAATCACCCCCGCCCAGTCGCGCGAATGCAGGAGATAGAAGGTCCCCCGCTTTCCGTCCTCGCTCTCGCGCTCGCTCGACTCGACCTCGAAGATTCTGCAGTCGGCGACGGGGCGCGATCCCAATTCCTTCCAGGCTCCGGCCTTGCCCATGCCCGAAGCTTAACGGATGCGCGGGCTTTATACCAGATGAGGCGGCCAATACGAGTTCACCGCGGTGAATCTCGGAAAAAATGATGTATGAATGTATCGGTGGAGATGCTAGTACGTCGTGCCGTCCATTTTTTCGAACTCGGCCCTGACCTTGCGCAGCCTGTCGAGCTGCTTGCCGATAATGGCGGCATAGTCAAGCTCGCCCGAATCGATGCGATATGCCTCGTCCGTCCAGTACTCGGCGTCGTCGAGCAGGATCCAGCGCATGGCCATGGCCTTCTTGGCCAGGTCCTTCGCCTCGGACCAGTAGCCGAGGGCGGCCTGGTACGCGGCTTCCGCGGTCTTGAGGCTGTCGAGGTTTTGGCCCTTCCAGGGGGCGTTGTAGAAGTAGGCGACGCGCTTGTCGAATTTCGCGCCGAGGGCGAGGTGCGCCTCGATCAGCTTGAGGTCGAGGTGCATGTCTAGGAGGTAGCGGTACCTCTCCCAATGCGTCTTGTCTTCGATTTTGGCGAGTGCGTAGAGCGGATTGCAGAAATCGGCCTTCTTGGCCTCCTCGAGCCAGTAAATGTTCTCTATGATGTCGTCTGGGTATTGGATGTAATGCTCGTGGTAGAGTTTGTAGTACTGCTCTTTGTAGTAGACCGGATAAGCCGAGGCGGCGATGGCCGCTGAGACGAGGATTAGCCCGAGGAAGACGCGCTTGCCCATACGGGTAGAGTATCGGCAGCCTGGAGCGGGGAATTCAGCGCGGTCCGGGACCGTCGGGCGCGAAACCTAGGCGGCTCGGGGTTGTTTACTCCTCGTCATGCCCAACGGGCTCGAGGACTCGGCCGGCCACGCTCTCGAGCGCCGCGAGGACCTGGCGGTGGACGTGATCGACTCCGCGGGAGGCGTCGATGCGCGAGACCCTTACGCCTTTCTCTGAATAGGAGGCGAGGGCGGCCTCATAGGCCGAGCGCACCTTCTGCTGGAATGGGAGGTCCTCGAAGATGTCGAGATTGTCCCGTGCGTTCAGTCTGGCCATCGAGATCTCCGCCTTGAGGTCGAAGTAGAGCAGGAGCTCGGGGCGGGGAAAATCGGCGTTGAGCAGGGCTGCGAGCTCCGGTCCGCAGGCCAGTCCCTGGTAGACGAGGCTCGAGAGCACGTAGCGGTCGCAGACTACGAGGTCGCCGCGTCCCAGTCGCTCGAGGATGCCGCCTGAGCCCCTTAGGTGCTCGTTGCGATCGGCCGCGAAGAGCCGGGCTAGGGTACCGGGGTCCCGTGCGAGCTCGCCGGAAAGTATTCGGCGGATCAGGAGTCCCTCGGGGCCGTCGGTCGGCTCGCAGGTGATCCAGGTAGATACTCCGGCCGCGGCGAGGGCCCGGCCTAGGAGCGAGAGCTGCGTGGTCGTGCCAGTTCCGTCGCCGCCTTCGAGGACGACGAAGCGACGAAGCGGAGCCGTGAATGGATTCGTCATGGGAGTTGAAGTTAGCCTCCCTGGGCGGGAGGACGCAAGAGTGTCGCGCCCTTGGGGAGAGGACTGGCGATGGCCCGTACTGACGCGTGCAGGAGGAACATGGTATCGTCGTGGATACGAGCATGGATGCAATAAAGCGGGCATCGGCCGCAGGTGCCGCCATCGCCCTCGCCGCGCTTTCGGCCTTCTTCGTCATGCCGAGGTTGGACGCGCTGACCTCGAAGGCTGTAGCCCAAGGGGTTCTCGAGCTCCGTTCGCGGCTCGAGTCTGGCCTCGGTCTCAATGTATCCTTCGATTCGCTCTCGCCGTCCATTATCCGCTCCGCCTCCTTCTCCGGCCTCTCGATCTCGGCTCCGGGCGGGCGGACGCTGCTCGTCGCGAAGAAGGTGACCGCCTCGTATAACCTGTTCGCCCTGCTTAGGGGCAGGCCTTCGGAGGCCCTAACCGGCCTGGAACTCCAGGATGTGACGGTGGACCTCCGCGTGCCGGAAGACAAGAGTATCCTCGATCGCCTCGCCTCGGCCTCCGAGGGAAGGCAGGGCAGCGTCCTGCCCAAGATCCTCGTGACGGGCAAGAACGTCTCGGCAAGGGTCACAATCGACGGGAGGATGAGCGCTTCCTTCGATGCGCGCGAGATCTCCTTCTCCAACCGCCGCGCAGAGCCCGAGATCTCGCTTGACGGAAGTTTCGCGGTCGAGGGCGCGGCGCAGGGCCTGGGCGAGGTCAGGGGGCCCCTCTCGCTCACGGGCTCGCTGGCCAGAGACTTCTCCAAGGCCAGGCTCGAGCTCTCGGTCGCCGCCCAGTCGCGGCTTTTCTCGTTGGCGATCCAGCGCTTCGAGCTGGTCTATGGGGATGGCAAGCTGGCGCTTACGAAGGTCAAGGACCGCTCCCCGCTGGACGCCGAATTCGAGCTGGATCTGGCCGGAGGGGAGTCTAGGATGTCCCTGCTGATGGACGGTTTCGTCCCTGCCAGGAGCGTCAGCCTCGGCGGGACACTGGCCGGTCTCGATCCCTGGCTTAAGATCCCGTACAAGGGAAGCATCGAGGCGAGCCTCCCGGACTTCGACGTCTCGCGTCTGGCGTACTCGATCAGTCTATCGGGCGCCCTTCCCGCCGGGATGCTGACTGCAGTCGAGGGTTCGGCCTACGCGGAGCTCTCAGCACGGGGAGACATGAAATCGGTCACCGTGGAGAAAGCCCGACTTGAGCGCGGCAAGGAGGGCCTTCAGTTTTCGGGCAGCTTCGGTTTCGAAGATCTCTCGCCTAACGGGACTCTCGATATCGATATGTCGCTGGCGGGGGGGAGCATCCCGTTCTCGAGCTCGGTGCGGCTCGAGGGACACGATGGCGAGTACACCGCCCAGGCCGACGAGGCGAGAATCGGGGGCGTGGTATTTAGGGACTTGGCCTTGGCCGCCGCCCGCAAGGGCCAGACGGCCGATTTCAGCCTTTCCCTGCGTCCCCCGCAGACCGACGCCGACTCCGGCCTCGCGGCCCAAGGCTTCTCGGGCGAGGCCGGCTCTCAATCCGGCTCCCCCCTAGTCAAGGCCGAGGGCTCCATCGTCTTTGGGGACAAGACGAGCCTAGAGCTCTCCGCGGACCTCGAGGCGATCGACCTCGCCCCCCTTGAGCCCCTTATCGAGCGGCTGAACCTCTCGCCCCAGACTGCTGCCCTCCTCGCCTCCTTCAAGCTGGGAGGCTCCCTCTTCGCGACGAGCGATCTCGAGAGGATCTCATGGACGGCTTCGGACCTCACGCTGGTCACCAGCGCCGTCCCGGGCGCCTACGCCATCCTCTCGCTGTCGGGCAACGCGACCAGCGTCGCGGTCAAGCATGCCCTCGTCTCGGCCTTCGGGCTATCCTTCGAGGGCGCGGGGAAGGCTGACTTTTCCGAGGCCGGGAGGCTCGCCTTCGAGGCCACCCTGTCCTACAATGACATTCCCTACGCGGTCAAAGGCAGCCTCGAAGGCGACGAGCTGCTCTTAAGCGGCAACTACGGCCTCGAGGTCGCGGCCAGCCTGGGCTCGCGCTCAGACCTCGTCGATATCAAGGCGGAGGGTCTGCCGATCCCCCTGCTCGGCGGCGTCTTCCTCGCGACGGTGGACGCAAGCGGCCGATACGAGTCGGCGGACTCCTGGTCGCTCAGCGTAGCCGACCTCGCCGTCGTGCCAGAGGGCGAAAGTATGGCGAGCGTTCCCGATATGGAGCTATCCGGGAGCTTCGGGCCCTCATCCGCCGCGCTGAGCCGGCTGATAGTAAAGGACCGGACCTCGGCCCTGGAAGGCAAGGCCTCGCTCTCGTACTCGCTCACCGCTCCCTTCGGCGCGACGATCCAGGCGACGCTTTCGGCCGCCGGAAAGGGCTCGCCAGAGTCCTATGCCGTTTCCGCCTCGTATTCCGGGGGAATAATCGACGCTCGCGCCGACTTCGTCGCCTCGCCGCTCGCGCGGCTGGGCAAGCTGCCTGTGGCTGGCTCGGTCGACGGGAGCCTAGCCGCGCGGGGCGACCCGGCGGACCCGAGCCTCGACTTCAGCCTCAGGCTCCGCGATGGGCGCTACCTCAACCAGACCCTAGTAGCCGCCGTCTCGGGCGGCTACTCGGGCCAGAAGCTCGAGCTGCGGGAGCTCTCCGCCGCCTACCAAGGCCAGGCCATCCGGTCAGGCTCGGCGAGCTTCTCCATCGCGGACGCCTCGTCCTCGGTCTCGCTGGTCTTCTCTGGCAGCCTCCTCGACAGCAGTCTCGGCTTCTCGCTCTCCGCCCACGGCCTCTCGGCCGCACCCGGCGCCCCGACCCTGGAGGGGAAGCTCGAGGGCTATTCCTTGTCGGGGGCGATGGGAGACTTCAAGTGGGGGACACTAGCCGCGTCGAGCTGGCCCTTCAAGGCTGCTGCCGCCTCGAAAGCTGTCTCGATCGTGAGCGGAAGCTCGGGCGAGCTCCGCGCGACGCTCTCGAGCGGCGGCTCCTTCTCCGCAAGTCTCAGGAGTCCATTCCCGGTGCTCGCCGAGGTCACCGGCCTCTATGACGGCGCGAACATCGATCTCTCGGTCGAAGGCTTGGCATTTGATCTGGGCATACTGTCGCCGCTGATGCCGCCTGATCTCATAAGGATAGTGTCGGGACGGGCTCAAGGAGGGTTCCGCGCGACCGGCCTCGCCGGAGACCCTGAAATCTCGGGGCAGATCGACTGCAAGGGCGCGTCCCTCAAGGTGCTAGGCTGGCTGGCGGACGCCGTCGGGCCCTTCGACGCCTCGCTCGTCGCCACTGGCCGGTCGCTGTATTCGGTCATTCCGGCGGTGAGGATCGGTAAGGCGACGGCCGCCGCGCAGTTCCAGGCGACCTTCGACCAGTGGCTGCCCACGGGCCTAACCGCTTCCGTGGCCACGGTCCCAGGCTCGGTGGTGAGCTTGGACGCTTCAATCCTGGGAATCAGGGCCAAGGCTACCGCCGCCGCCTCCCTGAAGTTCGCGCTCCAGGGCGACGTCCTCGGCATGGACTGCGACGTCGCTCTCGTCAAAGGGAGCGTCGTGGTCAGCCCGGCCGTGCTCAATCAGGCTCCGGCCAGCCCCGAGAGGCCTTCCGTTTACATAGCGGTGTCGACCAACGTGCACGTCGGTCGCGGCGTCGAAGTCTTCTTCCCCTCGACCGATATCCCGGTGATCGCGGCCTACTCAGATCCATCCAGCCTCCTCGCCGTGCATTTCGACCAGGAGTCGGGCGACTTTACGCTCATGGGCTCCGTTGCCCTCAGGGGAGGGGAGGTCTTCTACATCCAGCGGAATTTCTTCCTCAGGAGCGGCCGGATGGTCTTCAACGAGAACTCCGAGCGCTTCGAGCCGCGGGTGACCCTGCTCGCGGAGCTGAGGGACCGCGACGAGCAGGGCGATCCGGTCACCATTTCGCTGAAGACGGACAACGCGCCTCTCTCGAGTTTCCAGCCCAGCCTCAGCTCCGATCCGCCCATGACGGCGTCGCAGATCGCCGTGCTCATGGGGCAGAATTTATTCGGCGCCTCGACCGACAACAGCGTGGACATCCGGAAGACTGTTATTTCGGGAACGCAGTTCATCCCGCAGCTCGACATCACGCGGCGGTTCATAGACCTGGCGCGCGACAGCCTCGGGCTCGACTTCATCACGGTCCGGACCCAGGTCCTGCAGAACTGGCTCTACGATATCGCCATGCCCGCGAGCGCCACGGGAGATGTCGTGGGCAGGTACTTCGACCAGAGCGAGCTCTACGTCGGCAAGTATCTGACCGACTCGATCTTCACCCACGCCTCGCTTCTATTCAACGACGACCCTCTTGCCGGCTACTATAAACCCGAGCTAGACTCCGAACTCGGCGTGGAGCTGGATACCCCCTTCGGCCTGATTCAGTGGAACCTGGACCCGAAGCACTGGGACGACCTTCTAATCAGCGATCAGAGCCTAAGCATTAGCTGGAAGCTCTCCTATTGATGTTGAGGAGTACCATGAAGCGACCCGCGATCCTGACCGTCCTCTTCCTCGCCGCCCTCTCCGTGACCCTGTTCGCGCAGGCTCAGCCAGGCGCCGATTCGACCGCGCCCGACCAGGCGCAAGCCACGCCCGACCAGGCGCAACCCGCGCCCGACCAGGCGCAGGCCGCGCCCGACCAGGCGCAGGCCGTTCCCGGCCAGGCGCAGCCCGCTCCCGACCAAGCGCAGGCCGACTGGTTCTGGGGCAAGCCGATAGCCGCTTTCCAGTGGGAAGGCGTCGTCCACGCCGACAAGCGCGAGCTGGATTCGACCACGAAGTCCTACATCGGAAAGGATTTCACCGAGGACCTATGGATGGAGATCCAATCAAAGCTCTACGAGCTCGACTGGTTCGAGAAGATAGACCCGACGGCCCTGCCCTCAGACACGACCAAGACCAAGCTCATCATAAAATTCACGGTGACCGAGAAGAGCGCGATCGAGGCCGTGCGCGCATCAGGCAACTCAGGCATCAAGACCAATGACATACTCGATGCGGTCGCCGAGAAATCGGGGGACATCTACAACCAGTCCAAGGCCAGGGTCGACGAGCTCGCCGTGCGGCGGCTGTATCTGGACCACGGCTATCCAGACGCCACGGTCTCCTCATCGACGACCCCCGGAAGGTCGAAGGGCGAGGTATTGCTGACCTTCTCCGTCAACGAGGGGTTGCAGGTAGCCGTCCGCGAGATCCGCTTCTCCGGGAATACCGCCGTGTCTTCCCAGACCCTCAAGGGCAAGATGAGCCTCAAGGAGAGCGGCTTTCTCCAGAACGGGTCCTTCCAGGAATCCAAGCTCGAGGACGACAAGAAGACCATCGTGGATTACTACCAGAGCCGAGGCTATGTCGACGCCGCGGTCGAGGACGTCGTTCGAAGCTACGTGAAGGATCCCAAGACCTCCAAGAACTGGCTCGTCCTCACGATTGCCATCAAAGAAGGAAAGCAGTGGCTCTACGGAGGGATGAGCTTCACAGAAAACGCGATCTTCTCGACCGAAAAGCTCGCGACATACTTCTCGCAGAAGCCAGGCTCCATCCTCAACTACACGAAGCTCAAGCAGGAGAAATCGAAGATCGACGACCTGTACTACGAGTCCGGCTACATCTTCAACCAGATCACCCTCAATGAGCGCCGGGACGAGGCCAAGCTCACGATCTTCTACACGATCAACATACAAGAGCAGGACAGGGCCCACATCGAGAGCATCACCTTCAAGGGGAACAAGAAGACCAAGGACTTCGTCCTCTACCGCGAGCTGCCGCTCGAGGTTGGCGACGTCTTCTCCAAGGCCAAGATAATGGACGGCCTTCGCAACCTCTACAACCTGCAATACTTCTCCGCGATCGACCCGCAGATGTTCCCCGGCTCGACCGAGAACCTGATGGATCTCGTCATCACCGTAGAGGAGCAGAGCACGGCCGACATCCAGTTCGGCCTCACCCTGAGCGGGCTCGGCGACCCGAGCGTCACCGTGCCCCTCTCCGGCACGCTCAAATGGGACGACCGGAATTTCCTCGGCAACGGCAACGATTTCTCGGTCCAATCCGACATCGGCCTGACCGCCCAGGACCTGACCTTCGGCTACGGCGACAACTACCTCTTCGGCTACAAGTTCTCCGGTGGCGTCAACCTCACCTTCTCGCATAAGCAGCTCACGACCGGCCAGGACTCAATAGCGCCCCTCTTCGACGACGGAGTCCCCGATCCGTACACGACGCCGATCTCGGGCGGGTACTCGCTCAGCTCGCTGCCGACCGCCTACCTTATGCCCTATACCGATTGGGAAATTGCCCTCGGCTTCTCGACGGGCCACACCTATCGGACGGTCGCGGGCGATCTAAGCTACGGCGGCGCCGTGTCCTTCGGTGTGGGCATGCAGGGCTACGACAACACTCGGTACCGCCCCGCCTCTGCGGAGCTGCGCGAGTATAACGACGACTGGAGGCTCGGAAATAAAATCATAGCGCGGGCGTCGCTCAACCATCTCGATCTATCGTATAACCCGAGCAACGGCTATTACGCGAGCGAGCGCCTCACGTGGGCGGGCCTGCTGCCCGATCCGTTGGAGTCTCAGCAGTACTTCAAGACGGAGTCCAAGCTAGAGGCCTACTTGACGCTCTTCAGCCTGCCAGTGTTCGAGAGCTGGAACCTCAAGATGGTGCTGGGCGCCCACTCCAGCTTCTCGACTCTCGACGCCCACCCCGGCGCCCCGCTCGAGGTCACGAACGACTGGCTTGCCCTGGACGGCAGCTTCGACGCGCGGGGCTGGAGCGTCCTCCTCGGTCTCGAGGGAGTCCAGGTCTGGGAGAACTGGATCGAGCTACGCATGCCCATCCTCGAGCAGTTCTTCTGGCTGGACGGCTTCTTCGACTCGGCGGCCATGCTTACCCAGGGCGGCCTCGTGGACATGAGCCTCGCGACGCCGTCCTCGGACGCGAACCAGCCCAACTTCTCCGACCTGGAGTGGAGGAACATGGCTCTCAGCCTGGGCGTGGGCCTCCGGTTCTCCATCCAGCAGTTCCCCTTCAGATTCTATTACGCATGGCCCTTCACCTACGGGAGCTCGGGCGTGAGCTGGCGCAGTCCCAACTTGGTAATCAGCATCACCCAGCCGCTGAACTGAGGAGGTAGCAGATGCGCACGATGAGGATGGCCGCCGCGATCGCGCTGCTCGCCCTGGCCGCGGCCCTTGGCTCGGCTCAAGCGGTCACGCGGATCGCAGTAGTGGATCTCTCCAAGGTGATCGCGGCCTACTCCAAGGACTCGCAGGCCGTGAAGGACTTCGAGGCCAGGAAAGCTCAGGTCCAGAGCGAGATCGACAAGATGACCGCCGACCTCCGGCAGCAGATGGCTCAGAAAGCCGACGCCGACAAGGCCGGCGACAAGGCGACCTCGCTCAAGCTTCGCGACGACATAGACAAGCGGACGAAAGCCCTCACCGATTTCGTCAGCGCGAGGCAGGCCGAGCTGGACGACCAGGCTAGAAAGCTGACGATGGCCGACGCCTTCTCGCAGGACCTTTACAAGCAGATCCAGAACGTGGCGGAGACCGAGGGCTACGCCCTCGTCGTGAACTTGAAGGCCAGCGACGGGGTCACGAATTCGGTGCTTTGGTATAGCCCGATGATCGACATCACCGACGACGTGATCCAGGCCCTGTCCAAGTCTCAGTGAGGCGCGGCGGGGACGCCCGCCGAAGCCGGAAGGATCACTCGCCTCGGCGGTCGGACTTGCCTTCTTCCTCGTCGTCGGCGTTTCTGAGCACGCTCATGAGGCCGGCGAAGCGCCGCTTATTCTCGTCGGATAGCCTGGCGAGCTCCTCGTGCGCGTCGAGGAGGAAGCGGGCGCTCGAGCGGGCCTCGCCCGAGAGCCGCTGCATATCGGGGGGGAAGGGTACCGCTTCGTCCACTAGTTCCACCATGCCCAGGACCCCGATCGTGCGCAGAAGCCCCTTGCACGCTTCGTTGACGCCGATGAGGACGATGGACTTGCCCTTTCCCGCATCGCCGAGCGCCTTCGCGAAACGCTTCTGGGTTCCGACGATCAGTCCGAGGAAGGTGGAGTCCATGTACTCGCAGGAGGCGAGATCGAGGTATATTTCCTCAACCTTAGGGGCTGTGTCCAGCCGCTCGAACACCGCAGTCTTCAGGGGAGGGCAGACTAGGGCGGTCGCGTGACCGGTCGCCCGCATGTAGACGACCGCGCCCACGGACTTGTAGTAGACAGACTCTTCCACCGGCCCTCCTCGCGCTTCTCCTTGAAGACTACAATTTTCCCGACTATAATGCAACGCCATGCCCGAGCGGAAGCCAATGATGGAACAGTATCGCGCCATCAAGGCGCGGCACCGCGACGCCATCCTCTTCTTCAGGCTTGGCGACTTCTATGAGATGTTCTATGAGGATGCCATCGAGGCGTCCTCCCTCCTCGACCTCACTCTCACGCACAGGCAGGGCGAGCCCATGTGTGGCGTGCCTTATCACGCCGCCAGGTCGTATATAGCCCGGCTCCTCAAGTGCGGCAAAAAGATCGCCATTTGCGAGCAGCTGTCCGAGCCCGGCAAAGGACTCGTCGAGCGGGATGTCATCGAGGTGGTGACGCCTGGCACGACCGTGGAAGAGGACTTCCTCGACCGCGGAACGAACAATTACCTGGTTGCCCTGTGTGGCGCTTACTTCAGCGCCGCACAGGGCCCCTCTGACCGCAGCTCAGCGGCTGAGCGGAGCTCGGCGACTGAGCGGAGCTCGGCGCGGCTCTGCCTCGCCTACCTGGAGCTCTCCACGGGCGAGTTCCGCGCCTTCGCCCTTGGTGGCGCCCACGACGGCGGGATGGGAGCTCCGAGCGCGGCCGCCCAGGTCGAGGCCCTCCGCGCGGAGCTATACAGGCTCGCGCCCCGCGAGATGCTGGTCCAGCAGTCGCTTCTCTCAGAGCCCCCGATCGCCGAGGCCCTCGGCGAGATCGAGGGCCTCGTGCTGGGGAAGTACCCGGACTGGAGCTTCGACTCGCGCGCCGCCGCTCAGGAACTGGCGAGGCGCTTCGGCGTGGCCTCTCTCAAGGGCTTCGGCTTCGAGGACGGCGCTCCCGAGATAGCTGCCGCAGGCGCCCTTCTGCGCTATGTCGACGAGACCGCTCGATCGAGTCTTTCCCACCTCTCGCCACCGCTGCCCTACCGCGGGGACGAGTATCTATCGATCGACGAGGGCAGCAGGAAGAACCTCGAGATCGTGCGTAACCTCGGCGACTCGGGCAAGGCCTTCAGCCTCCTCTCCGTGCTGGACCGCACGAAGACGGCACCGGGGGCGCGCCTGCTCAAGAACTGGCTGCTGCAGCCGCTGCGGTCTAGGCCCGAGGCCGAGGCCCGGCTGGACGCGGTAGAGTTCCTCTATCGGGACCAGCGGCTCCTTGCGGCCCTGCGAGAGGCCCTCGGCTCGGTCAGGGACGTCGAGCGCTTGAGCTCCAGAGTCGCCATGGACAAGGCCCACGCCAAGGATCTCCTCGCCCTAGCCGAGTCGATCCGAGCCTGCGCCGCCTGCGGAGAGCTGCTCGCGCAGGGAGAGGTCCGGCCTCCGGGGGCCTTCGCCCCCGGCGAAGCCGAGTCGGGAGCGCTGGCGCGCGCTCTGGAGGTCGCCTCGCTCATCGATTCCGCGATCAAGGAGGAGCCCTCCATACTGCTCACGGAGGGCGACCTCATCCGCGAGGGCTACTCCAGCGAGCTGGACAGGCTCCGCGGCCTCAAGGCGGGCTCGCGGGATTTGCTCGACGCCTACATCGAGGAGGAGAAGGCCGCGACGCGGATCGCCGGCCTCCGTGTCCGCTACAACCGCATCATCGGGTACTATCTCGAGGTGTCCAAGGGCAAGCTCGATGCCGTGCCTTCCCACTTCATCAGGCGGCAATCCCTGGTAACAGGCGAGCGCTATACCACGGTCCGGCTTTCGGAGCTGGAGAGCGAGATCAACGGGGCGACCGAGCGCATCGTGGAGCTCGAGCGGAGGCTCTTTCTCGAAGTCCGCGACAAGGCCAAGACCGAAGTCGCCTCCATGCTCGTCCTCGCTCGAGCATGGGCGGCGCGCGACTGCCTCGCCTCCTTTGCCTGGGCCGCTACGGCAGGCGGCTACTCCCGCCCCCGCCTCGTCGACGAGCCCGTCCTGCGCATCATCGAGGGGCGCCATCCCGTCGTCGAGGCCCACCTTGGCGGGGGCAGCTTCGTGCCGAACGGGATCCGCCTGTCCGCCTCCCCTGTTTCTTCCCTGGTGGAAGGGGCTTCGGCCCCTTCCACGGCCGAATCCGCGATGGCGGATTCGGCGGAGCCCGCATTCGCGCTGATCACCGGGCCGAACATGGCGGGCAAGTCGACCTTCCTCAGGCAGACCGCCCTGATCGCCCTCATGGCTCAGGCCGGCTCCTTCGTGCCCGCGATGGAGGCCGAGATCGGCATCATCGACAAGATATTTTGCAGGGTGGGGGCTCAGGACAACCTAGCCCGCGGGGAGAGCACCTTCCTCGTCGAGATGCACGAGACGGCCTTCATCCTCAACACCGCGACCGATCGCAGCCTCGTCATCATGGACGAGGTCGGCCGCGGGACGAGCACGGTCGACGGCCTCGCCATTGCCTGGGCGGTCAGCGAGGACCTTCTCGACCGGATCCGCTGCCGAACGCTCTTCGCCACCCATTACCATGAGCTGACGGCCATCGGCCATCCACGATCGCGCAACTTCTCGCTCGCCGTGCTCGAGGAGGGCGGCCAGATCGTCTTTCTGAAGAAGCTCGAGGAAAAGCCCGCCGAGGGCTCCTATGGTGTGCATGTCGCCAGGCTCGCGGGCCTGCCGGCGGCCGTGCTGGAGCGAGCGGCCTCCATCCAGGCGGATCTCGAGGCCAAGGAGAAGGCGCTGCCCTCGTCGGCGCTCTCGGACAAGCTCGAGACCGAGCGCTCTCAGAACGCGCCCGCGCCGAGGGAGCTTTTCGATCCGGCGGATCTCGTGCTCGCCGAGCTCGGCTCCATCGACGTCGACAAGCTCACCCCTCTCGAGGCCCTCAACAGGCTGGCCTCCCTAAAGGCGCGGCTGCGAACATGAACCCAAAGACGTCAGCGCAGGCATTATGCAGAAAGCCAGCCACGCTGCAGCGCCCGAGCTGGCGCAGGGCGCTGGAGACGAGGGGAGATCTCGGAGGGGTGTATTTTATGGGGACATTGGAAGAAAGGGGAGATTGACTTCTTCGCATGAACCCCAATTTCTTTCCTTCTCCGTGATCTCCGTGATCTCCGTGGTTTCCGTGGTTTCAGTGGTTTCCGTGGTTTCCGTGGTTTCGGTGGTTTTCGTGGTTTTCGTGGTTTCGGTGGTTTCGGTGGTTTCGGTGGTTTCAGTGGTTTTCGTGGTTTTCGTGGTTTCCGTGGTTCCCGTGGTTTCGGTGGTTTTCGTGGTTTCCGTGGTTTCCGTGGTTTCCGTGGTTTCCGTGGTT
>Ga0181529_10003668_pt1 | contig 17253 bp, 13 predicted proteins | sample PEATcosm2014_Bin_36_FD_119763 | JGI IMG/M metagenome (GOLD analysis project Ga0181529, IMG submission 119763) | Peatland microbial communities from MTU Mesocosm Facility, Houghton, MI, USA - PEATcosm2014_Bin10_30_metaG | ecosystem: Environmental > Terrestrial > Soil > Wetlands > Peat | place... | reverse complement strand
TGGCCGACCGCGCCAGTCAAATTTTCGTTCCCATCGTGCTGGCTCTGGCCGCGCTCACCTTTACGGTCTGGCTTATCGCCACGCAATCGCTTCAAATGGCCCTTGCCTCGACGGTTGCCGTGCTCGTAATTGCCTGCCCTTGCGCGATGGGGTTGGCCGTGCCCGCCGCACTCACCGTGGCTGTGGGACGCGGCGCTCAACTGGGCGTCCTCTTCAAAGGCGGCGAAGCGCTGGAACGGCTTGCCCATATGGGCCCTTCGGATGCGATTGTGCTGGACAAGACCGGAACGCTGACCGTAGGTCGCCCGGTGCTGTCTGCTGTTTTTTCGCTTGCAAATAACTCCGAGAACGATTTGCTGCGCCTGGCCGCTGCCGCCGAGGAGCGTTCTAATCATCCATTGGCTCACGCCGTGGTGGATGCCGCTCGCTCCCGCGGGCTCGTCTGGCAACCGGCCGAAGAAGCGCAGGTTTTGCCTGGCCGCGGACTTTCTGCCAAAGTCGAGGGCCGCCAGTGCCTTTTGGGCAACGAAGTGCTCTTTGGGGAGTTTTTTGTTCCTCTGCCAGAGGGATTTGCACCACCTGAACCCGGCGTCACGCGCCTTTGGATGGCGCTGGACGGCGTGGCGGCGGGTTGCTTCGATGCCCGCGACGCACTACGCGGCGATGCAGCCGAGGCTGTAGCTGCCCTGCGGCGCACTGGCCTGCGCGTGCTGATGCTGACCGGCGACTCAGCCGCTGCGGCCGCGCCCATTGCCCACCAAGCAGGAATCTCCGAGATTGAATCAAGCCTCGATCCGGCAGGCAAGTTCGCTCGCATTCGAAGCCTGCAAGAGAGCGGCATGCGCGTGGCCATGGTGGGCGACGGCATCAACGACGCAGCCGCCCTGGCCCAGGCCGACGCCGGAATCGCCATGGGCACGGGAGCTGACCTGGCTCAGGAGGCAGGCGATGTACTGCTGTTGCGCGCGCGGCCCTCGGCAATTCCGGCGGCGCTAGACCTGGCTCGCTCAACCCTGCGAGTAATGCGTCAGAACCTGATCTGGGCGGCAGCATATAACCTGCTCGGCATTCCACTGGCCGCTGGCGCGCTGTACCCCAGCTTTCACATTCTTCTCAGCCCGTGGCTGGCTGCGGCCGCCATGGCTTTCAGCTCCGTCAGCGTGCTGGCCAATAGCCTGCGCCTGCGAAGCTGGCAACAATCTGTTCAGACTACACACCTCAGTAGCGTTAACAGGCCCTAAGCGCTCAGCCACGATAAACTAACCCTAGAGTCTATTTGTGCGCATCCTGAACCGATACATTTCCGGCGAAATTCTCTCCCACGCCCTGATCGGAGGCGTGATCTTCACCTTCATCCTCTTCATGAAGGAGTTGCCCCGCATCCTGGAAATGGTGGTCCACAACAGCTCCACTCTCGTCAGCGTTGTGGAAGTCATTCTGTTCATGATGCCCAACTTTTTCATGATTACCATCCCCATGGCGGTACTGGTGGGCGTGTTGCTGGGGCTGAGCCGTCTGGCCGCCGACAGTGAAATCATCGCCATGCGGGCTTCCGGACTGGGCATCGGCTACTTTGTGCGTGTGGCCTCCATTGTTGCCATTGCCGGCACGCTTCTGGGACTGGCCAATTCGCTCTATCTGGCCCCGCGCGCCAATCAGGCAATTCTGACCATGGACAAGGCGCTTGCCATGCAGGCTTCCTACGAGATTCAGGCGCGCGTCTTCGACGAGGATTTTCACAATTTCGTTCTCTACGTGCAGGATGTTCGCGCTGGAACCGGCGCGGCTAACTGGCGTCAGGTCTTCATGGCCGACACCACTGATCCCACCACGCCGCTGGTCACCACTGCCGCCTCGGCCACTGTGGCTAACGATTCCGGCCAGGAATTGCTTATGCGGTTGCGCAATGGCGCGCGCCACGAAACGGTGGCTGGACAGCCGGAACAATACAACATCTCCACCTTTGAATTTACCGATTTGCCTTTGGCTGCCGGCCAACAGAATGAAGCGCACCTGGGGCGCATGGACACGGCCATCTACGCATTGCCTATGGGCGAGCTGTTGGCACATACCTCCGGTCCGGATGGCAAACGGTTCCAAATTGAGTTGCACAAGCGATTTGCATATCCGGCGGCTTGCCTGGTGTTGATGCTGGTCGCCGTTCCGCTTGGCGTGACATCGCGGCGCGGCGGCAAGAGTACCGCCTGGGTGGCCTCTCTTGCGCTGGTCATAGTCTATTACTCGCTTTCTCTCATCGGCATTGCCCTGGGCAGGCAAGACTGGATTTCCGCGTTTCTCGCTGTATGGATGGCCAATATTTTGTTCGCCGCCGGCGGCATTTTTCTGCTGTGGCAGATGGCCTCAGGAGGCCACGTTCTGAACGCGATCTCTACGTGGGCATCGCGCTTCCAAAGGCCCGCGTCCGCCGCGTCGGACAAGGCATTTGGCGCCGCGCTGAGCGCATTGCTGAGCAAATTTCAGGCGCGTCCACGGCGCATCAAGGCCCGGAATGTATTCCCGCGCATCCTCGACAAGTATGTGGTGCGCGAGTTTCTTGTTATCTTCGCGCTGGTGCTGGCCGGCTTTGTTACGCTCATCCTTGTCTTCACCGTTTTTGACCTGCTGAAGGACATTCTCAGCCACGACATTGGCTGGTACACGGTTAGCGAGTACCTGGTCAACCTCACCCCCAGCATGCTTTACCAGATCACCCCGCTGGCCGTGCTGATCGCCGTGCTGGTCACCTTCGGCGTGCTCAACCGCAACTCCGAGATCATCGCCATGAAGGCCTGCGGCGTCAGCCTCTACCGACTGGTGATTCCCATAGTCTCCATCGCCGCCATTCTATCGGTCAGCCTCTTCCTTTTCGACCAGTTCTATCTGCCCCAGGCCAACCGCAGGCAAGAGGCTCTGCGCAATATCATCAAAGGCAAACCGGCGCAAACCGTCTTGCGCCCCGAACAAAACTGGATATTCGGCCAGCCGCATTCCGGCGAGCCCGACCGCATCTTTTACTACCAGTTTTTTGATCCTGAACGCAACGAGTTTGCCAACCTCTCGCTCTTTGAATTCAATCCCTCTACTTTTGCGCTCTCACGGCGTATCTTTGCGGCTCGCGCTGTCTGGGATGCTGAGACGGGCACGTGGCGCTTTCTGAATGGCTGGCAGCGTGACATCGCCGGCGCCAACGTTCAGGAGTATCGCCAATTCCAGCAAACCTCCTTTCCTGAGATTCACGAAGACCCTGACTACTTCAAGAAGGAAAGTCTGCAAGCGCAGGAGATGAACTTCGGCCAGCTTGATCACTACATCGGCGACCTGAGCCAAAGCGGCTTTGACACCATGCGTTTGCGCGTCCAGCTCTGGCACAAGCTCGCCTATCCGCTGGTCTGCATCGTCATGGCGGTACTGGCCATTCCTTTTGCGCTTTCCATGGGTCGCCGCGGTTCGCTGACCGGCATCGCTGTGGCTATTGCAGTGGCGCTTGCTTACTGGGTCGTCGATGGCACCTTTGGTGCCGTGGGCAACGTGAACTATCTGCCCGCAGCCCTCGCGGCATGGTCCTCAGATCTCATATTCGGATTGGTGGGCGGCTATCTGTTGCTAAGAACGCCAACGTAAAGCTGTAATCAGGGACGCTGCATGCTCCGTCCCTGTCCGCCTTCAAGCAGCTCGCCCGTCCCCGTACAATAAAACTATGTTTCGCGATCTTGCTCCCCTCTACGTTTACATGCGCCGCTACCGCTGGGGATATCTGTGGGGCACACTCTCCTGCATCTGCTCTAACGGCGTCTGGGTTCTTTTCCCGCAAGTCATCCAGCGAGCTATTGACGAGATGGGGCACGGGATCAGCCGCCAGAGAATTCTCGCCTTCGCCGGACTTTTGATCGCCATCGCCCTGGTCAAGGGCGTCCTTCTTTACTCCCAGCGCTGGATTCTCATCGGCATCTCGCGGGAGATAGAATTCGACCTGCGCAGCGACCTCTTCAAAAAACTCGAGCAGCAGGACTCAGGTTTCTATCAGCGCTATCGCACGGGCGACATAATGGCCCGGTTGACCAACGACCTGAATGCGGTTCGCAATTTGCTCGGCCCCGCCCTCATGTACAGTGCCAACACGCTCTTCTTCACCGTATTCGCCTTGTTTTTCCTGCTGAACATCAGCCCATGGCTCACGCTGGTCGCGTTTGCGCCCATGCCCCTGGCCAGCGTTTTGGTGCAGTACTTCGGAAGCAGGATTCATGACCGCTTCGAGCGCATCCAGGCAAGCTTTTCGGATATTTCATCGCAAACCCAGGAAAACTACTCCGGCGCCAGGCTGGTGCGAGCCTTCGCCCGCGAGGAATCCCAGATAGGACTCTTTGAGCGGCTCAACCGTCAGTACATCGCCCGCTCGCTCAAGCTGGTTCAGCTCATGGGAATGTTGTGGCCCACGCTCGAATTCATTCTTGGCGTCGCCATGATTATTACCCTTCTGGCCGGTGGCCACTTGGTAATCGCTCATCGCATCAGCGTGGGACAGTTCGTTGCCTTCAACACTTACATGGTGCTGCTCACCTGGCCCATCATCGCCGTTGGTTGGGTGGTGAATATCTTCCAGCGCGGCACAGCCTCAGTGAAGCGCATTGACGAGTTGCTGCGCGCTGAGCCGGTGATCGATGACAGCAGCGCAGATCCTGCAATTCAAACCGGCACAATGCTCCAAGGCGAAATCGAATTTCGCAATTTGAATTTCAGCTACGGCGAAACACTCAACGATTCGGGTGTGCTGCGAGGCATTTCGCTCAAGATTCCCGCAGGCTCAAGCCTGGCCATCGTAGGCCCCACCGGCTCCGGCAAATCCACCCTGGTTAACCTCATCACCCGGCTCTACGAAGCGCCTGAAGGCTCGCTTCTAATCGACGGCCGCGGAGTTCGAGACTATCCACTGGCCGTGCTGAGGCGCAACATCGGCATGGTGCCGCAAGAGACTTTTCTTTTCAGCGCGACGATACGGGAAAACCTTGCTTTTGGCGCGCCCCATGCCAGCGCGGAAGAATTGCTCGAGGCGGCCGAGGCGGCGCACATTCGTAAGGAATTCGAAGAATTTCCGCAGGGATTTGAAACCATGGTGGGCGAGCGCGGGGTCACGCTCTCCGGCGGGCAAAAACAACGCGCGGCCATTGCGAGGGCATTACTGCGCGAGCCGGTAATCCTCATTCTCGACGACGCACTATCAAGCGTTGATACTTACACGGAAGAACGCATTCTGAACGGGCTGAATCGCTACGCTGAAGGCGCGACTACTATTCTGATCTCTCACCGCGTCTCCACCGTGCGCAATGCCGATCAGATCGCCGTGCTCGACCGCGGGAGGATCGTAGAGCTGGGCCGGCACGACGAGTTGCTCTCTCTCGATGGCTACTATGCCGGTCTATACCGGAAACAGCAACTGGAGGAGGAATTGACCGTTGCCGGATGAAAAAGACAGGGAATAGGGAACACGCGCTGGCGTATACAGCGATGATGCGCGTCTTTGCGACCCATTTCTGCTGCAAGGACAAAAACCCGAGTCGCGATTTTCCGAGATTTCACTCGAAGGTTAAGCTCCCTGTTCCCTATTCCCTGTTCCCTGCTCCCTATTCCCTGTTCCCTGCTCCCTGTTCCCTGTTTCTCACGCGTTCCATCTTGAGCAGGCGGACGCATCTTCGCCGAAATCGGCGTTATCAAAGCCCTCTTGCCTGCGCCGGGATAACATTGCGGACACCTGGATAGGCGCCGGATTCACTTCAGGATCACTGGCTACCTCACGCCATGCGTCGCGCACGTTCCTGACACACTCGATGGCATGCTCGAACTTCTGCCGCGAAACCGACTGTGAGGCTTGCAGGATTTGCGCGAAGATCGATGCGTAGAACTCGCTGAGCACTTCGGCAGGCTTGCCGCCCACGTCCATCCGCAACCGTGCCTGCAGGTGGATGATAATATCCAGCGCCCGCTTGACGGCTGTCCGGCGGGCAGCCGCGTCGCCACGATCCACGGCCGCACTAGCAGAGTAAAGAAAGCGGATGATTCCGTCATAGAGCGCCACTACCAGATCGACTGCCGAAGCGCCGTCCAGCGCATGTTCCTGATAACTTCCCATGAGAATCAAACTCCTTAGCCGTTCGAACCTTGGTTATATCCGCTGATCGCCGAGTAAAGCTCGTTGACGCCTTGCAACTGCGTGGGCAGCTCCTGCATGATCTCGTTGGCGCTGTTCAGTTCAGCCGTCAAGCTCGCTTGCTGCGCTGAAATGAGGCTGCTTTCCTTTGAAATATCCGCATTCAACGTCGATTCGATATTGCTATTGGAGCTTGAGGCGAGTGACAGAATGCCTGTGGTCGAGCTTGTGCCCGCGTTAGCCAGCATGGTGTTAAAGCTCTGGCCCCAACTGTTCGCGTTTTGGAAGAAGCCCGACACGCTGCTGAGATCCGAGTTCATAACAGAATCCAGCGAACTCGCGTCAAACGCCAGCGATCCGTCGTTGTTCACGCTGATTCCCAATGTGGTCAAGCTGTTGATGTCCGACGAGCTCGTATAGTTCAACGCTGCTGTGTTCGTGTTGGTTGTGTCGAGAATGTTGGAAGTCACCGTCAAAGCTCCAGCGCTTCCCACGGTTCCAGAGGTCAGCGAGAGATATGATCCGGTGCTGCCGTTCACCACCGAAGCCGTGACTCCGGCTCCGGCATTGCTAATGGCCGCAGCCAGAGTGGAGAGCGTGTTGCTGGACGAGCCAACGGTGATGGTCTGCGCCGGGCCGTTACCTACCTGAATCGAGATGGAGCCGGAAAGCACATCATTTGCGTTGGTGATCGTGCTCAGTGCTCCGCTGTCTGGCGTCGTGGCACTGGAAGTACCTGCGTCGCTGTAACCCAGCGGCGTATCGCTGGTGGCGGCGATGTTGGAGGTCACGGCCAGCGCACCTGTTGATCCCGCGATTTGCGAGATCAACGATAGAGTCGATTGTCCATCGCTGGTCGCCACGCTGGCCGTTACCCCGATGCCTGCTGAGTTGATGACGCTTGCCAGGCCCGCGAGTGTATTGTCCCCCGGAGTCTTAGGTACGCTGATTTTCTGCGCTGTGCCGCTGCCTACCGTGATGGTCAGCGAACCGGAAAGTGTCGTGCCCGTATCGTCCGAGATTGCGGTTAGATAGCCGTTTGGATTCTGTTCATTGATTCCGTTCATTAGCAGCTGCTGCAGCAGCGTGAGCGTAGGAGAACCGAAAAGCGGCTCGGGATTGCCCGAGCTGTCATTCCCCTCCTGAGTGCTCATGGCGCTGACCAGCGAGTTATAGTCGGTGACGAACTGGTTGACAGTGCTCTCGACATCCGTATTGTCATTGCCGATTATCACCTGTACCTGCTCCAGGCTGGTGCCGGAACTGGTGGTTTCGCTCGGGCTGGGCGCCAGCAGCTGGAAGGTCACGCCAGGAATGAGATTGGCCACCGTGTTCGAAGCGCTGGTCAGGGCCACGCCATCAACCGTCAGTTGAGCATCGGAGCCCGCCACCGCGGGGGTATAGGCCAATGTGCCGCTCGATGTGGTGGTGTCGGCGATCGAATTCGCGCTGACCGTTATGTCTCCGTTAGCGCCTGAGGCGCCCGAAACCAGGCTCAATCGCGAGCCCGAGGAATCGGTCAGCACGCTGGCGGTAATGCCCACTCCGGAGGAGTTGATGGCGCTTGCCAGGCCCGCGAGTGTGTTCTCTCCTGAGGTCGTCGGCACGCTGACTTCCTGCGCGGTGCCGTTGCCAACTTGAAGCGTGATGGAGCCGGTGAGCGTATCAGCGGAATTTGTAATCTCGGCAAGGTAGCCGCTTGATGTTTGCGCCAGGCTCGTCACCTCCACCGTGTATGTTCCGGCAACCGCCGACGAGTCGGCCGCAGTCAGCGTAAGCACATCGGTATCGGAGCTGGAACCAGTCTTCTCCGCCAAAATGCCATCCGCATTGGTCAACGAGCTCATGTCATTGGAGAGATTCGAAAACAGTCTTCCCAGACTGGAGATCGCCGTGTCCTGGCTTTCCAGCGTGGTCAATTGGGTCTTCCATGGCGTTTCTACATTCTGTAGATTAGCCACGATTGAGGAGACCGTCGAACTCACATCGAAGCCAGCTCCGCTGGTCGGCGATCCGAAGCTCAATCCCACTGTGCCCATCTCACCCTCCGTGTTGATTCCGAGCAGCCGAAGAGCCACGCAAAGACAAGCCGAATGGGAAAAAACTTATGAACCTCGCTTCCCAATAGCTCAACCTCACACGCCGCGAGAATTCGCTTAGAACAACCATTTCATCGGCTTTGATGGCTTCGGCTTTAGCTACTTCGTGTTGCAATCCGCGCAGGTCCCGGCCAGTATGCCGCCCAGCGCAAGAAGGGCGCCCTCGCGGACGCCCTTCCTGGTTATTGGCTTTACGCCATTCTTTGTTCTTCCCCAACCGCGAGATCTTGTCGCTGGGGACCCCGGTTACTGCAGCAGCTTGGTCACTTCCTGCTGCATGCTGTTGGCCTGCGCCAGAGCCGCGATGCCGGTCTGGCTCAGAATTTCGTACTTGGACATGTTGGAGGTTGCCGACGCATAGTCAGTGGCCTGCACCGCATTCTGCGCAGATTGCACGTTCTCCGACTGCGTGCTGAGCACCTGGCTGACGGCGTTCAGAGTATTGATCTGCGCGCCGATATAGCCGTCCTGCGCTGACACGTCGGTGATGGCCGTATTCAGGCTCGTGAGCGCCGCTTCCGCATCAGACTGATTGGAAAGGTCGGTCGCAGCCAGCGACTGGCCGGCGAGATCCGAGTAGCTGATTGTGGCGACTCCGCCCACCCCGTTTGTGTCTGAAGCTGGGGTTGCCGCAGTTGTTAAGCCGGTGGCAACATCCCCCAATGGACTCGTCGCGTCTTCTGTGATCCCGGCCGTGTAATAGGATCCTGCCGTGTACGTGCCACCCGCCAGTCCTGAGGTGGAAATGGACGCCTTGGTTGTCGACTGCAGTACGCCTCCGGTATCCACGACACCGTAATTGCCTGCGTTGATGGTTTGGGCCAAATGGGCTTCCGTGTCCGTGGTCCCGGTGCCAAGTTGAATGGTTTTCCCGTTGATGGTGAGCGAGCCGCCAGTGAAGACGCCCGCCAGAGTTCCGTTCACGCCAGGAGTAGCAGCGCCATTGGCAGCGCCCGCCACGCCGGAGCCAACACCGGATATCTCAATGCCGGTATCGCCGCTGTGGCCCGCGCCTGCCGCCGCCACGGCCGCGGTTCCAGCCTGTGTGGCCGTGGTGAAGCTGGCAGTCAAGCCCAGGTTCGCGCCATTGATAGCGCTGATCAGCCCCTGGGCTGTGTCGGCATAATTAGTACCCGTGCCAACACTAATCACCGCGGTCTGGTCAGTGATGGCGCCGGCAGCTCCAGCCGACATATAGGTGACATCGACGCTTGTGACACCAGCGGTGTTTGTCAATGTATCGTTGGTTGTCGCAAGCGTGCCGGAATTCGACAGATCGATGAACGCATTGTTCGCGCCCGTGCTGTACGCCATCGTGCCGCCTGTGTCGCCCACGTTGGACGAAGACAGCGTGCGGATGTTCAGATCATCGATTGACGCGCCGGTCGTCGAAGAGTCGCCAGTGTAGATGTTCGTGCTGGTATTGAAGACTGCGGCGCCGTTGTAAGTGGTCGTCGTACCGATGTTAGAGATTTCCGACAGGATCGACTGGTATTCCTGGTTGGCCGCCGTGTCTTGCGAAGAGTTGAGGGTGCCGTTCGAGGCTTCGGTAGCCAGCGTCACGGCCCGGTTAAGCAGGCTTGTCACTTGCGAGAGTGCGCCATCGGCAACCTGTAGAAGACCGACGCCTTCTGCGGAATTGGTTTCTGACTGGGTAAGAGCCTGCTGGTTGGCCTGCAGGCCATTCACCAATGAAAGGCCGGCTGCATCATCGGCGCCCGAGTTGATTTTCGAACCGGACGACAACTGCTGCAGCACCGTGTTCAGGCTGTTGCTTGTGTTGTTCAGGTTATTCTCCGCGTAGACGGCGGAGAGGTTATTCAAGACACCCAGGGACATGGGGTTCTCCTTTGGGATGCGTGGATTTGCGGCCCTCCCCGGAGGCGCTCCCATTTTTTTACTAACCCTGGGTCGCTGCTTCCAGCGCGGTTACCGCCGCATCTGGCCCCTTCTTCGGCTTGAGAGTGAGGGACTTTATGACGCCAGCTTTTGTGTCCCGCTCCGGACACTATCTCTTCATCTTTGCAAATTACTTATCCTTTCCTTCCGTTCGCCGATTACTACCGCAAAGGAGCTTGGCGCGATGATCGAACTTACACGGCTTAATGGCGCACCGATGGTGCTGAACAGCGACTTGATAAAGACCGCCGAGGCGTCTCCGGACACCATGCTGACCTTAATCAATGGAGAAAAGCTGATTGTGCGCGAGGACACGGCCGAGGTGGTGGAACGCGTACTTGCCTACCGAGCGCGCTTGCTGGCCTCGGTCGCCAGACGGCTGCCATCCTATGGCGAACTTCAGCGCGCAGTCTCGTTGACCAGCCTGGACGTCTCCGGCCAGCCCAAACCTTCATCGGCGCCGCTCGGGCGTAAGCCACTCTAAGGCCATTAAAGGGTGGATGCCGCTCTCGGCGCAAGATTTTTCGAGGATCATTCCATGGATAAAGGCAGTATCGGCGGAGTCTTACTGGCCATAGCCGGCATCGTGGCCGGACTGCTCATTGAAGGCGGCAACCTGGGCCAGATCGTGCAGCCGACCGCGGCGCTGATAGTCTTTGGCGGCACGATGGGCGCAGTGCTGCTCCAATTCCCGCTCCCCACGGTGCTGGCCGCATTCAACAGCCTGGCGCACGTCTTTTCCGCTCCACGCAAACACAGCAACCAACTGCTCCACCTGCTGGTCGCTTTCGCCAACAAAGCCCGCCGCAACGGCGTCGTCTCGCTGGACAGCGATCTTGAAACCATTCGCGACCCCTTTCTCAAACAAGCCCTCATGTTGGCCGTCGACGGCACCGAGCCAAACGAACTGCGCAAGATAATGCGCGTCAGTCTCGACTCCACAGCGGATAACGAAGAGCGGCTCCCCGCGGTCTTCGAGTCAGCGGGAGGATTCTCGCCCACCATCGGCATTCTGGGCGCGGTGCTGGGACTCATACAGGTGATGAAGAATCTCGACAATATTCAGGAAGTGGGCAAGGGTATAGCCGTGGCCTTCGTGGCCACTATCTACGGCGTGGGCATCGCTAATCTCTTCTTCCTGCCATTCGCCGGCAAGATGCGCATACGGATCCACGACGAGCACCAGCGCCGCGAGATGATGCTGGAAGGCGTAATCTCCATTCTCGAGGGCATGAATCCGCGCATGCTTGAAGTCAAGTTGGCCGGCTTCATGAACGATCCGCAACAGATGCAAAAGGAGCGCGCCGCATGACAAGAGAGCGGCGCAAGGGCAACATCAGCCGGGATCGCTGGATGGTCTCCTATGCCGACTTCATTACTCTGCTGTTCGCTTTTTTTGTGGTGATGTACGCGTTTGCCAAGGCCGATCAAAAAAAGCAGATGCAAGTGTCAGAGGCCATCGACTCGGGATTCAGTTCCCTGGGCGTCTTTCACGATGCCACATCCAAGCCGCCCGAAGGCGCCGCCGCCGCGCAAACGGCCACACCTCTGAACATCGTTATGGGCGAAAACGTGATGTCGCCGTCCAGGGTTAAGGATGACCTGGAGCACGTTCGCCGCGAACTGGAACAAAAACTATCCAATCAGGTCTCAACGCACACCATCTCTATCCAGATGGGCCGCGACGGACTGGTAATCAGCTTGCGCGAGGCTGGCTTCTTCAGCTCCGGTTCAGCCACTCCAAAGCCCGAATCCCTCCCTTCACTGCGCCAGATCGCCGCATCATTGGGCCATACGCCCTATGACCTGCGCATCGAGGGCCACACCGACAACATTCCCATCCACACCAACGAATTCGACTCCAACTGGGAACTCTCCTCGGCTCGCGCCACGCGCATCGCACGCTTTTTTATTGATTTGAAGGCCATCTCCCCCGAGCGCATTTCGGCCGCCGGCTATGCCGAATTCCACCCCGTGGCCGGCAATGACACCGCCGCTGGCCGCGCTGAAAACCGCCGCGTCGATCTGGTTGTCTTGCCGCGCACCAGAATCAATTTCACCACGCCGGATTCTGCGCAGCCTGCGGGCGCATGGCGAAAAATCACCGATGACGATACTGTCTCTCGGCAGTAATCGCCCGATCAGGCGCCCCAATAAGTCGCGCAGGAATGAGCGTTATGCGTTGTCGGCGAGCAACAGCCTCAGATCGCGCAGGTTGTGGCCTGTGGGGCCAGTGACCACGGCATCGCCCAGCGCTGTGAACATCGGACAGGCGTCGAATGCGGCCAGCGATGACTTCAAATGGAAACCAAAGGTATGAGCGCGGGTCACGGTGGTGGGATCGGCGACGGCCCCGGCTGACCGCGTGTTACCGTCAATGCCATCGGAGCCGGCGCTCAGCACGGTTAGCCGCTCACCGGGGTGGTGCTCCAATTCAAGAGCGCATTCCATCACAAATTGCTGGTTACGGCCCCCAGCGCCGGGGGTGCGGTCGAGCTTGACCGTCACCTCGCCGACAGAGATCAAGCACAGCCGCGGATGAACGGCGCGCAGCGCGTGGAAGCGCCCCAGCAGATAGCGGGCGGCGTCGGCGTAGTCCCAGTCGTCGCAACTGTTGTCCACCACCACGTAATAGCCGGCTTTCTGCGCTAGAGAACGGGCATTCTCCGCCAGATCGTGGCTGCTGAGTAGAAGCTCAAATACCGATTTGCTGAAGGCATCTTCTTCGCCGCTCATGGCTGCGGCCGCTGTGACACGGCGTGCGGGCAAGGCGTCGGGCTTGGAAAGCCTGGGAAAAAAGGGCGGACGCCAACCCTTGTTGCCTGGCGACTCGGGCAGATCTTCACGCTCAAAGAATGCTCGTATCGAAGGCGGCAGCTTTTCCTTCAGATCGTACTTCTCGAGCAGGTTGCGTACGTCGGCCACTGTGGAGTGGTCAGGCGAAGTGGGGCCGGAAGAGAGCGCGTCGAGCGAGCGCAGTGGCACGTCGGGCAAAAGCAGGCTGACCTTGCCGGCCTCCGGTGCGGCAATGGCAAGCCGCCCTCCCTTGACCGCGGAAAAATGCTTGCGCAAGGTGTTCATCTCACTGATTGGGGCGCCAGAAGCAAGCAGGAGTCGATGGAAGGCGATAGTGTCATCGAGTGAGATCTGCGGGTCAAGTGGCAGGTCGAACATGGCCGAGCCTCCACCGGAGATTAGAAAAAAGACAAGCGTATCTTTCCTTGCCTTCCTGAGCATGACCAATGCGGCCCTGGCCGCTGCAAACGACTCCTCGTTGGGAACCGGGTGACCACCTTCGAAGTAGCGAAAGCGCCAGTTGCGGCGCTTGGGAAGCTGGTTGGAGCAGAAGATTCCGCGCAGGCCCTTGCGGCGTGTCATGCGGTCAAGGAGCGTTTCCAGCATGGGGCCGGCGACTTTGCCTATCGCGATGACGAGAATCTTCTTGTATTCGGAGAGATTGATGGAGGCCGGTCCGCTGCCATCGGGGATCAGGCGCTGCAGCGTGTTGCCTTCAAAGCGGATGCGGCGGTCGAAGGCTGAGGCGATGTTGCAAGCTTCGATGGCTCCGGTGAAAATCTCACTGGCCAGGGCGTGAAGAGAATCAAGAGAGGAGTCAGTGGCCAAGGTCATTGCATTTGCTCCTTCAGCCAACCGGAGAGCGACAACTGCATCGGCTCGAGCTGACCGGTAAAAAAGTGATCGGCGTGGGGAAGAAGCACCAACTGTTTGGGTTCGGCAGCGCAGGCGGCTATTTGCGCCAGTTGCGCAGCTGGCGCGTACTGGTCATTTGCTCCGCTGAGGAAGAGTTTGGGTATTGTGCAACTCTGCAGATGGGGATAATCATATTCAGTGCCGTCCGCTTGAGTGGGTAGACCCAGAATGGCCAGCGCGCGCACTGTCTCCTTACTCCGGGTAGGCGAACAACACGCGCTGAGCGCCATCATCGCGCCAAAGCTGAAGCCCACCACCACCAGCGGGCGACAATATTCGTTTTCAAGCCAATCGAGCGCCGAGAGCACATCGCCTGCCTCGGCCTTCCCGTCGTGCACTCCCTGGCTCAAGCCCGTACCGCGAAAATTGAAGCGCAAAACCGGCCAGCTCAGCCCCCATTCCGGATCGTTGAGGACCTTCATGGCGTGGTAAACCACCTTGTTATTCATGGTCCCCCCGCCCAGCGGGTGGGGATGACAAACTACCGCGGCAAACGGCGCATCGTGCGCACCTTCATTCACCAGCGCCTCCAGCCGCCCGGCCGGACCGCGCAAATCTACACTGCGCAGAGTGGCTGGCGCTGGGCTGGTTCTGGGTTGAATGGGGGCGACTGTCGTGGTCATACCACATACCATTCTACGCGTTCAGGGCCTATCCGTCCCATTTAGAGCCAACCCCTTCCGAGAGTGCGGATTGCGCTGGTTCCCCAGGGTTCAAAGGAGGCAAACCGGCATTTGTGAGAACGTAAAAGACCCTGTACGGTATTCTGGCAGCACCATGACCGATCGCCTGCGCGTTGCGTCTCCCGCCGAGCCCATTGACCCTATCCGACTGACTCGCCAACTGTGCGAAATCGAGTCCACGACGTACCATGAAGGCCCGGTGGGCGATTTCCTGGCAGATTTTCTCTCCCGACGCGGATGGCAGGTAGAAAAGACGCCTGTTGCGCAGCCGTCCGAAAGCTCATCCGCCGGTCCCCGCTGGAACGTCTATGCGGGCGTGGCCGGGCAAACGCCCGATCTGGTCTTTTCCACTCACATGGACACAGTGCCACCTTACATCCCATTCACCGAAGACGCTGAATTCCTGTGCGGCCGCGGTGTCTGCGACGCCAAAGGCATTCTCGCCGCTCAGGTTGCCGCAGCCGAGGCGCTGCGCGAGGAGGGATATCGGATCGGGTTATTGTTTGTCAGCGGCGAAGAGCGCGACTCGGCCGGCGCGATGACCGCCAACTTGTCGCCCAAGGCAAGCCGTTTCCTTGTCAACGGCGAGCCCACCGACAACTGCCTTGCTTTAGCCTCCAAAGGCACTCTGCGAGCGGTCGTAAGGTGCACCGGCAAGATGGCTCACTCGGCCTATCCGGAACTCGGCGACAGCGCCGTTCACAAACTCGTCACGGTTCTGGGAAAGCTGCTGGACCTCCAGTTGCCATTTGCTGAAGGCGTGGGTTCCAGTTCACTCAATATAGGCCAGATTCAGGGCGGCTACGCCCCTAACGTTATTGCTGACAAAGCCGAAGCCCAGGTGCTGGTCCGCCTCGTGGGTGACTCCGCACCCGTGCGCGCAGCCCTGCTTGAAGCTGCCGCAGAATTGGCAGAAGTGGAATTCACCCTGGAAATTCCCTTTGTCCGCCTGCGCTCAGTCGAGGGCGTGCCCACCATGATCGCGAAGTTCACCACCGACATTCCCAAGCTCTCGAATTGGGGCGAGCCGCTTTTGCTGGGCCCGGGGTCAATCCATGTAGCCCATACGCCATTCGAGAAACTGGCGAAGAAGGAGCTGCTCGACGCTGTTGAGTTGTACATCAAGGTGGTCAGGCAGTTGCTGGGCTGAGCCCATGCGAGATGTTTTCAAGCAGTCTTTTGCTTGGCGCCTGATACCCGTGGATGCGGAAAAGCCGGCTGAATAGCAAGATCGGCGACTGTCGCAGTGTTCAGGACACTCAGCATGGCCTCCTGCGCCTGGAACCAAATGGGGTGCGCAGGACAACTCGCCTTCCGGCTGCACGAGGCTCCAGAGACCAGGCAAAGATTCAGAGCGATAGGGCCTTCAATGGCCTCTACCACCATGCGGATTGACGCCTTCCGCCCTGGAGGTAGAATCTCGAATCCGCCCGCCTGGCCCCGCCTGGAGATGATGAATCCGGCGCGGCACAATGCTTGCAAAACCTTGGAAAGAAAGCTCTGCGGAGCTCCCGTAGCGCGGGCCAGAGCGGGCAGCAGCGCGCGCTCATGGGCGGGCAGTGTGGCCATGTGGATCATCACACGAACCGCATAGTCGGCAGCCCGCGTCAGTTGCATGGATGAACCGGATTGTGCCATCGAATCGCTTTCTCCAATTTGAATAGTAACTAATCTTAACGCGGTGGACCGTCTCTTGTATGCGGGTCTGCTTTCAGCGGGCACCCCTCGCAATGAGCCGTCCTGCCGCAGTGCGCCTTGCCCACGGCAACCGTGAGGGCATGAAACTCGTTGAAGAGGTACGCATGGCTCTCCGACGTGTCAGAAGCAAAGGCTTTACGGGTGAGGGCGACCAGCGATTCGTAGCCTCCGCGATTGCGTGTCGGCGGCGACGGCAGAAGATGATGCCGCTCAGTAATCCTGCACAGATACTCATCGGCAACCGGAACCGAATGGTTCAGGGCGTAAAGCAGGATGGCATCGGCCGTCTCGGGACCAACGCCGGGCAGGGCCAGCAGGCGGGTGCGCAGGGTGTCTGTGGGCGTGGCGGCCAGCCGTTCAAGTGAACCGCCAAACTCCTCATCCAGCAAGGCCACAAACGCCTTCAGCGCGAGTGCTTTGCGGGTGTGAAAGCCGGAGGGTTTAATCAAACGCTCAAGGTCTTTCAGGGCAAGCGAGCGCAGGCCATCGATGGTAAGGGCCCCAGCCCCACGCAGGTTGTCGAGTGAGCGCTCCACTGCTTTCCATGCGGTATTTTGGGTGAGGTAAGCGCCGAGAATCACTTCAAAAGCGGTTTCAGCCGGCCACCAATGCTGGGGACCGTACGCCTCGGCAAGCTGGTCGTACATACTGCGCAACCGCTGCGCGGAGGTAAGCCGGCGGCGGGATTTCACGGCAAAGTTTCCTCATCCGGCGAAGTTTGGAGCTGCATCTCCTCCTCCAGAAGGCGCGCATGCGCTCGAGCTGCCTCCGCTTCGGGCAAGTGGCCGGCTTGTTGGAGCGAAATCGAGAGCTCGGTGAAGGCCAGGGGATCGTTCGGAGTTAGATCCGTGACAGCCACAGCCGCACCGATAGCCTGCTCGATCCGGCCGGCATCGCGCAGGGCTCGAATCAAACCGTGCTGAGCTTCGCTGGAGGTGGGATCGGCATGGATCGCCGCGCGAAATACATGGGCCGCCGTGGAGGCCATGCCGGCAGCGAGCATGTCGAGGCCATGCTGGCA
>Ga0181529_10003665_pt1 | contig 17265 bp, 14 predicted proteins | sample PEATcosm2014_Bin_36_FD_119763 | JGI IMG/M metagenome (GOLD analysis project Ga0181529, IMG submission 119763) | Peatland microbial communities from MTU Mesocosm Facility, Houghton, MI, USA - PEATcosm2014_Bin10_30_metaG | ecosystem: Environmental > Terrestrial > Soil > Wetlands > Peat | place... | reverse complement strand
TTGTGCGCCTCCGCATAGTCCGGTTTCAGGCGCAGCGCTTCCTCGAATTGTGCGATCGCCTCGGGCAGCTTTTCCGGCGAATTTTCGAGCACAACACCGAGATTGTAGTGCGCCCGGGGGCTGGCCGGGTTTTTGGCGACCGTGTCGCGCCAGATCGACTGATCGCTCGCGTAATCTCGATTGCGCCGAGCAGCGGCCAAGCCCAACCCCACGGCAACCAGGGCAAAAACGGGCAGGCACCAGCGTCCGACCCGGGAAAAGGCTCCAAGCACCGTAAGGGCCGCGACGCCCGCCAGCGGCAGGTACAGGCGACTTTCCGCCATCGGCTGGCCGTACACCGGCACAACGCTCGAAGTCGGAGCCAGGATCAGAAGGAACCAAGAGGCGCAAAAGCCCGCGGCCGGCCATCGCCGCAATGCGATGGCTGCGAGGACCAGCAATGCGGCCAAAGCCGACATATAGGGCCAAACGGCAGGCAGCCCGGCGGCCACGTACCATCCGTAATCGAAAACCAGACGGTTCGGCCAGTACGCGAGAAAGAGGTACCTGACGATCACGCGGCATTCCACCAATGCATAGGACCACCAGGCGGCGCCTTGGCCAAATCCCACGCCCCGGTCGTGCAGGGTGGCCATGGGCAAACCCAGAGGAATCCAGGTGGCGGCAAGCGCCAAATACAGCGGCCAACGCTGCCGGAATGCCCTGGAAAAGCTGCCGGAGACGAACGTGCGATCATAGAGTAGCACCAGAAGGGGGGCCGTGGCGATCACCTCCTTGGTCGCAACGCCCGCAACGCAGGCCAGAAAGGAAAGCAAAAGCCAGATCCGACTCCCCTTGGGTTCAGCCTCGGTTCCCCTTGAAAAGCAATAGATCGTCAGCAAATAGAACAATCCCATGAGAGATTCGGCCCGCTGGGACAGATACGTCACCGACTGGGTCAGCAGGGGGTGCCAGGCCCAGATTGCGCTGACGGCGAGGGACAAAAGGGTTGCAGAGGAACCGAAGCGCTCTGCCAGGATGGGCCGCCGAAGCGTGCGTCTCACAAGGCAGAACAGGGTCCATCCCGCCAGTAGGTGAATGACCAGATTGACCAGGTGATAGCCGAAGACCGCATCGCCGCCGAAAGCGTAGTTCAGGGCATAGGAGAGATTGAGCAGCGGCCTTCCTCCGACCCCGGCATTGCTCGGCGGCGTCAGCACGGGCCAAATGGGCCACAGCCGATGAATGGAAGGGTTACCCGAGATCGAGCCAAAGTCGTCGAAAAGCAGCGGAACGGTGAACGTGCGGCTGTAGGCGGCGATTGTCCCGGCCGCCAGAACGACTTTGCTCACCAGCCCCGGCCAGTCCGGGCTCCAAACGGCATTGCGCCCAGGGAGCGAGTTTCCTGCGCGAGAACCTTGGGCCGGCAATTGGCTACGGCGCAGGCGCGTTGACATCCGGCTTTTGGGGCGCGGCCGGAGCCGCCTCGGAAGAATCGGAGGGACTGGGGCCTTCGATGGGCTTGGCCGTCGCCGCCTGCCGGGCTTCTTCTGCGACGTCGGCGGCGGGAAGGATGATTGCGGCCGGCCGGCCGTTGTTAAGAACCGGGCGCCCATCCACGATCCGAGAGACGCAAAGCCCGAGCACCCGCCCGTCAGGGCTCAACATCGGGCAGCCGATCACGGACAATGATGGAATGAACAGTTGGCGCGGTTTTTTCACGATTCCGTCAAGCGTTGCCGCGTGCACCTCGGGGACCCGCTGGAGGGACTTGGGGGCGCGCGAAATAAAGAAATAATCCGCGAGGACGACGGCGTCCGCCGGATTGTCCAGATTCACCCAGGTGAAGTCGCGCTTCGGCGCCGCGGCATCGCCCGGAATGGGCGCGATGAAAGCCAGGTCGAGGTCTGCGTCCTTAAGGACGACCTTCGCCGGGATCTCCGTGCCATTTGAGAGCCGGATTTTCACCTCCCGGTACTCGGAGTCGCCAAATTGGATTCGCTGGCCGCCCGGCAAACTGAGGTTCCGAACGGCGGATTCGGCTGTGCCGCGCGGATCGATTTCAGTCAGCGAGGTCACCGTGAGTCCCGTCGCCGAAATCACGGTGCCGTTCGGGTCCATTCGCACCTCCCTCGGGGGCGCCTGGCGATCGCCTGCCGACATTCGAATCGTTGCCACCAGTTCGACGTTCACGATAGCATCGGCGAAGTGCTGTGAAAGGGAGCGTCCCGCCTCCGCTTCGGCTGCGGGCAGCGCCAGCGTTTTCGAGGGGATTCCGAGGATCGACAGGGCCGCGAGGGCGGCGAGAGCTTGTGAAAAGGGTTTCATGGATTAACGGGTTTCAGATTGATCTCAACAAAGAGCGTCTCCCTGGAGCGTTGCACATGAAGCACCCACCAGCGCGCTCCACTGCGCACGGCGGCCTCCCGCGACGCCTTCAAGTCCGCGATCGAAGACACCGGATGGGAGTCCGCCGCCAGAACGAGATCGTTTGGATGAAGGCCGGCAAGGGCCGCCCAGCCGGCCGGGACGACGTTCGAGATAAGCGCCGCCTTGAAGTCGGGGGAAAGTTGCATGAGGACGCTGTCGTCAAAGGCCAGATTGCGAGCCTCAAACTCCAATTGCTCATCCTCCCAGCGATCCGTCTCTGCGGTTGGACGGGGCTCCCGGTCGAGCTTGACGGGTAGTTCGATCGTCTTGCCTTCGCGCCAAATTGAAAAAGCCGCCTCGGTTCCGGGGCGGTACTGGCGGATTTGGCGCGAGAACACTTCGGTGTCCTCCGCCCGGCGGGCAGTCACCGGATCCCCATCCAGCGCGAGCACAACGTCGCCAACCTTCAGCCCCGCGGTTTCGGCCGGCGTTCCGGGATAAATCCGGGTGATCCGCGCTCCGCCCTCCGAGGTGATTCCCAATTGCTTGGCGAGCTTGAGCGTGAGTGGCTGCGAGGATACGCCGAGCCAAGCCTTCCTCACCTGCGGCGTGAAGCCGGGCGGTTCCTTGGCCTTCCTAAGCTCAACGACAGAAACCACGAGATCCCCTTGCCTCCGGACGCTCGCTAGCACCGTCTTAACCCCGCCTGGAGCCGAATCCAGCAGTTTGGTCGTCAAGGTCCTCAATTCCTCCACGTTCGCCACCGGCTTGCCGTCGACCGCCACGAGGACGTCCTGCCGACGCAGCGCGGGCTCGCCTTGGCCGCTCGGTCCGCCCGGACGGATGCTCTCGAGCAGAACGCCCTTGGTGTTGGGAAGTCCCTCGGTGCGGGCGAGTTGAGCCGTCACGTTTTGCATCACGGCGCCCCAGGTGCGCAGCTCGGAATTTTCGTCCAGGGCGGGTTCGCGCTCAGTCAGGGTCAGCTTTGCGCTGTTCTTCTTTCCCGAGCGCTCAAAGTCGACGGTGAAAGCGTCGCCGGGCAGGCGGCCCATCTCAAGCCTGTAAAAATGAGCAACCGCCTTTTCCTCGGCACCTTCGATAGGGTGGCCGTCGCAGCCCTCGATCGTGTCGCCCGGGAGAATGCCGGCTGTGGCCGCCGGCGAGTTCGGGGCGACATCGGCGACGCAGACGCCGACTCCCGGGCCGTCCGCCTCGAGGCGCGGTTGGACGGTGATTCCGGACCATCCGCGCTTCACACGCACATGGGCCATCAATTGCTCGGCGATGCCGCGGGCAAGGTTGCTGGGGATTGCCCCGCTCAGGTTGAATACGCCGATTTCGTTGATTCCGACGATCTCCCCGCGCGCATTGACGAGCGGACCGCCGCTGTTTCCGTTGAAAATGCGCGCGTCGTGAAAGATCCAGCGCACCACTTGGCCGACGTCCTCCCCGTCGAGAATCATCCTGCCCGCTGTCTCCTCGGGCAGGACGAGCGACGGATTCGAGACGATCCCCCGCGTGACCGATTGGGTCAGGAATCCCGGGCTGCCCAGGGCAAAAACCGTCTCGCCGGCGACGAGCTTGCTCGAGTCGCCGAACACCGCCACCGGAAGGATCCTGGCCTTTCCGGCTTCCGAACCCAGATCGATCTTTAGGAGGGCCAGGTCGGTCAGGGCATCGCCGCCGACGCGGTGGGCGTCCGCCTTTGTGCCGTCGGTCAGATAGCATCGGAAGTAGTCGGCGTGTTCGGCGACGTGATAGTTCGTAAGGACGAATCCGTCCGGCGTAATGATCACTCCGCTGCCCCCGATCCACAGCTTGATCATGTGGCCCTCGTTCGGTCTCATCTGGATCGCCTCGATCTTTACGACGGCGGGATACACCTTTGCCAGGACCGCCGCGGAAGCGCCCGCCGCGCCTTCGGTGGAACTCTGCGTGCATCCGGGAGCAAGGCCCAGCAACAGGGCGCCCGAAACAAGTGCAAGAAAAGCGGGTGGGAGTGTTCGAGACATAAGGGGCTTGGAGGTCCGGCAGAAAGGCCGCCAGGGGCTTATCGGAACATTCAGCCCAGCATGGGCGTTCAAGTCTGAGGCTGCGGATTCTCGCGGCGTTTGGCAGCGGGTTGCAAACTCATAGTGTCGGAGGCTCGCGCTGAACGACCGGTTGCGACGCCCTGTTCGAGATGGACTGCGGAGTGAATGGATGGCGGCGGTGACGTAATTTGCCAGACTAGGTAAACGCCCCATATCGGCAGCGGCGAAGAACACGTATTCTGCATCCGGCTGAATATGACAATCGTTCGGGGTTTACCGCGGTTGCCTCTGGCTTGGCCATCGGTCGCACCAGCCGCCGACGATCCAAAAAAGAAAAAATGCGGTGAATGCCTCCAACGACGACCTCCCCGCCCGCCGCCGTGCCTTTTCCCACACGCGTCGGTTCTCCTCATGAAGCTCCCGGCTTTCCATCTCAGACGTTATAGGCAAATCGCCTCGCTCCTGTGGAAGTACGGGCGCACCGATCTGGCGCAGCAAATGGGCGTCGAGGACGGTTTTGGGGTTGATGAATTGCCGTCCGCACAAGGCCGGGCGTTGACGGATGCAACTGCGCCCTCCGCGGGGCGGTCTTTGCCCGAGCAATTCGCGGATGACCTGGAATCGATGGGGCCGACTTACGTCAAGCTGGGGCAAGTGCTCGCCGGGCGGCCGGATTTGCTGCCCGAAGATTATTTGAAGGCACTCGCGCGGCTGCAGGACAGGGTAAAGCCGTTTTCCTACACGGAGGTCGAGGAAGTCGTCATGACCGAACTCGGCGTGAGGATTTCCAAGGCGTTTTCGCGTTTCGATATCGAACCGATGGCCGCCGCCTCGTTGGGGCAGGTGCATCGCGCGGCGCTGCGGGATGGCCGGGCTGTCGTCGTAAAGGTGCAGCGCCCGAACATCCGCCGGCAAATCGCCGAGGATTTCGAGGTGCTGGAGCAAATTGCCGCCTTCCTCGACGGCCACACCGCGATAGGCCGCCGCCACCGCTTCCTCGTCATCCTCCAGGAATTCCGCCTGACCATCCAGCAGGAACTCAATTATGAGCGCGAGGCGCATAACCTCATCGCGCTCGGCAAGAACCTCGAGAAATTCAAGCTTATCCAGGTGCCGCAGCCCGTGCCGGATTATTATACGCGGTCAATCCTGACCATGGAGGAAGTGCACGGGCAGAAGATCACCGCGCTCGGCCCGCTGGCCCTGCGCGACCTGAATGGCGTGCCGCTGGCGGAGGAATTGTTCAAGGCCTATTTGCAGCAGGTGCTCGTGGACGGACTGTTTCACGCCGACCCCCATCCAGGCAACGTCTTCGTCACGGACGATGGGCGCATCGCCCTGATCGACCTCGGGATGGTGGGTCACACGGGACCCGCCATGCAGGAAAACCTGCTGAAGATCCTGCTGGCCATCAGCGAGGGCAACGGCGAGACCGCCGCAGAAATCGCCATGCGAATGAGCGAGAAACTGCCGGAGTTCAACGCTCCCGGTTTTCGCAGGCGCATCACCCAGCTTGTGGTGCTGCGGCGGGACCAGGGGTTGGAGCAGCTCAATGTCGGCCGCTCCCTACTCGAAGTGAACAACATCGCCCAGGAAAACGGCCTCATTGTCCCAAGTGAAATGGTGTTGATCGGGAAAACCATGCTGCAGCTGGATGAAATCGGCCGGATCCTCGATCCGGCTTTCGATGCCGATGCCTCCATCCGCCGCAATGTTGCCGCTCTGATGGTCCGGAGCTTCGGCAAGGATCTCACGCAGAGCGGCATCTTTGGCACGCTGATCGAGATGAAGGATTTCGCGGTTGGGTTGCCTTCCCGACTCAACCGGATGATGGAGGTGGTCGCCAACTCCGAGTTGGAGATGAAGGTGAGGGTCACCGACGCCAAGATGGTGCTGGCCGGCATGCATAAGATCGCAAACCGAATCACCATGGGCATCGTGCTGGCCGGCATGATCGTCGGCGCGTCATTGCTGGCGCACGTGGCGACCCCTTTCCAGATTCTCGGCTATCCCGGGCTGGCCATGCTGTGTTTCATCGCTTCCGCGGCCGGGGGCTTCTGGCTCGTAATCAGGATACTTGTGTCGGATTACAGAAGCCGTAAGATAAATCCGCGTTGAACGGCTGCCGTCAACCAGCGCTTGCACCATGCTCAATGCAGCCAAAGACGCTCTCTCCAGTCGGGCCGCCCTGGAATGGGCCAACAAACGGATCGCCCGCTATGGCAAGGTGCAGGATTTGAGAATCGACTCACGCCGCAAGACGGTGGAGGTCTCCTGCCTGCTGGACGGCGAGCCCGGACCCATCACCATCCGGATTGAGAACTACGTGGTCGAATCCGAGCGGGACAAGACGTACCTTCGCGCGACCCATTTCATATGCACGCGCCCTTGGCTGCAGAGGTTGCTAACGGACTTTGGTCACCGGCAGCGGATCGAGCTGCCTCCGTGGGCCGCCGTGGCGCTGTGAATCCATGGCCTTGCGGGCGGGTCAGTCTGTTCGGCGCAGCCCGACTCCGTCTCGCGGATACTGATCTGACCGGCCTTTGTCATCGCGGAGGCTCGGGATTCTTGGTGGGCAAAGACCCCATCGCCGCAGTTGTGGCGGAGTGCTATCTTCCGCCCATGGGACTTCTCCTTTTATTCATTGTTCTTCTTCTTCTTTTCGGCGGCGGCGGTTTTTACATTGGAGGGCCGGCCATCGGCGGTGGCGGACTCGGCCTGATTCTGTTGATTTGTCTTATCGTCTATCTGATGGGCGGATTTCGTCCGAAGACGTAGTGCGGCGCTTGCCCGGCCGCAGGTTAGAATTTCTCCTTGGCTTCTCTTTTGCTGGCCCTTCGTCCCTCGGCTCGATGACGCTGGCTTAAAGCGCGGCGGCGAAGGCACGGTCTTTGTGCGCAATCGAGCCCTTCACATCTGGTGGAATCGGTGCGCAAAGGCGCGGCTGACGGTCAGCTTCTCCGTTCGGTCCTTCAAGGCGAGGGTGTAGCGGCCTGAGATTTCCCGGTGGGCGCTGGCGACTGCGCGGATATTGACGATGGCGTTGCGGTGGATCTGCCAGAACCGCTCGGGATCCAGCTGCATCAGCAGCTCCTTGAGCGGGATCCGGATGAGATACTCGCGCATAGGGGTCCTCACGGCGGTGTATTTGTCCTCGGCACGGAAATAAAGCACGCTCGCCGTCTCTATCAGGTGGGTCTCGGAGCCCACGCTGGCGCGGATCACGCTCAACCGCGCGGGAGCCGGCGCAAGAAGCTGGCGCAAAACCGCCGTGACGTCAGCCACAGGCGCGCCGGGCGCCATCCGCTCCTTGAGCCGGGCGACCGTCTGGGCCAGCCGCGCGTCACTGACCGGCTTGAGCAGGTAGTCGACCGCCGCCGCTTCGAAGGCCGTGACTGCGTATTGGTCGTAGGCGGTCACGAAAACAAGGTGCGGAACAAGCATCCGCTGGGCGACCTCCAGACCGTCCAGCCCCGGCATGCGGATGTCGAGGAAAGCCATATCCGGGGACAGCCGCGCGAGCGCTTCGACGGCCGCCGGACCGTTGTGCACGACGGCCGCGATTTCCAGATCCGGCCACAGTTTGCCGAGTCGGATCGCAAGATCCGCGGCCAGCGCAGGTTCATCGTCGGCGATCAGCGCGCGAGGGCGTCTTTGGGTATCCATATTCGGGCGGTCAGGCCGGCCGGGGAGGTCTCGACGAGTTCGAGCTTGGCCGCAGAGCCAAACAACGTCCCAAGCCGCTCGCGAACGTTGGCCAATCCCACTCCGGAACCGGCGGTCTTGCCCGTCATTCCGACTCCGTCGTCGCCCACGCTGAGGGCCAGGCCGCCGCCTTCCTCGAAAACAGCGATCCGCAACCGGCCGGGGCCGAGTTTGGGTTCGATGCCGTGCCGAATTGCATTCTCCACCAGGGGCTGAAACAGCATCGGGGGAAAGGGCAGATCCCGCAGTGATTCTGGCACCGATATCTCCCAGTCCAGCCGTCCCCCCATCCGCCGGGCCTGGATGGCCAGGAACGATTCCAGGAGCCGGCATTCGTCGCCCAGCGTGGTTTGTTCGGCGCGGCTGTGGGCCAAGCTCGCGCGAAGGTACTCGTTCAGGCTCTCGAGAAGCGCGCGGGCGGCTGCATCGTCCTGGCCGATCAGGCTGTGCAGATTGGCGAGCGTGTTGAAAAGAAAGTGCGGCTCGATTTGTGCCTGCAGGAGACGCAACCGAGCCGCGAGCGCGGCCTTTTGCCCCGACACCTCCCTCAGCGCCACGGCCTGGCGAGCCTGTTCCAATTCGACCAAGCGCTCGCGGCTGCGGAAAAACCACCAGAATACTAGTGTGAATACGGCGCATAATCCCGCGAGCCGTAGCCCGCCCCGCCAGTCGCTCAAGTACTTTTCTGAGAGGACCGAGATGCCGATCAGTCGCGCAATCAGGACACCGAGGAGCGCACCGGGCACGACGGCGAGTGCGGCGAAGGTCAGATGCCCCCAGCGGTCCCCCACGATCCATTCGAACAGGATCCACGTGCAGCAGATCGAAAGCCCGATGCACTGGGAGGAGACCCAGACCATGCCGAAGGCGGGACCTATTCCGACGAACCAAAGTACCAAGGCAATCAGCGTATTGCCGGCGACTGCGAACAGCAGTCTCTTCCACGACGGCAGGTAACCTGGCCTCGCTTTGTCCATGGGTTTATCGACGACCGCATCCTAGGCGCCGCCCGGAGAAGGTGTCGAGACGCGATGGGACGAAACGCCTGCGGGACGGACAGAGTGCGCGACAGACGACGCGAAATGCAGGGCGCGTGGCCGTCCGTCCGTCGCGGCCGGCGACCGAAGGAGCAACGGTTCCGTCGATTCGGCGCAACGGGATTTCCACGGCGCCTTCCCGGTGCATGGTGACGGCGCAGCTCCCAATCGCAAACGCCATGTCCCTGATCGAACTCAAAGCCATCGCCAAGACCTACTACCTGGGACGCACGCCCGTGCCCGCCCTGCGCGGCATAGACCTGGCCCTCGAGCGCGGCGAATTCGCTGCGCTCTGGGGACCCTCGGGCAGCGGGAAGAGCTCGCTGCTCAACCTGATCGGGCTGATCGACGTCCCGACGTCCGGCACGATCCGCATCGACGAGTGCGACGCGGCCTCGCTCGGAGACGCCGAGCGAGCGGCCCTGCGCAACCGGAAAATCGGTTTCGTTTTCCAGAGCTTTAACCTGATCGCAGTCCTATCGGCCCTCGAGAACGTCATGCTTCCGTTGACATTGCGAGGCGTTGGCCGCCGCATCGCAGAACCCGAGGCGCGCCTCCGTCTCCAGGAGGTCGGGCTGGCGGATTTCGGGAATCACCGCCCGGATCAGCTTTCCGGCGGCCAGCGGCAGCGCGTCGCCGTCGCCCGCGCCCTGGTGACCGGTCCGCTCATCGTGATCGCCGACGAACCGACGGCAAATCTCGATGCCGCGACGGGCCACCAGGTGATCGATCTGATGCGCGCCCTCAATCGCCGGCAAGGCGTCACCTTCCTGTTCTCGACCCATGATTCGCGCCTGCTCGACTCCGCCGATCGGCTGATCGGCCTCGTCGACGGAAAGCTGGAAACCGTGAAGGGAGCCGCAGCATGATCGCGCTCACCCTCGCCCTGCGCAACCTCTGGAAAAACCGGCGCCGGAGCCTCGCGACCTTGTTGGCCATCGCCGTCGGGTTCGCGGCGATCAACCTGTTCGCTGGCTACGTCCGCGATGTCTACCAGGGCCTCCGGGCCGCCGCCATTCATGGAGAGGGGCTGGGGCACCTGACCATTGCGAAGCGCGGTTTTTTCGAAGGCGGAAGCCTGAACCCCGCGCACTTCATCTTCAACAAAGCCGAGATGGATCGGCTGAGAGCCATCATCGTGAGCGAGCCGGGAGTCGTTCTCGCCACACCCCAACTGTCAGCCTCGGGGCTGGTGTCCAACGGAAAGCTCTCGACGATCTTCATCGCGGATGGCGAGGACCCCGAGGCGGCAGGTCGCCTCAGGGCCAACCCGCTGCGATCCGCGGAGCCCGCGCAGGCCGGTCTGGATCCGAGCCGTCCGGCAGCCGGGCTTGTCAGCCAGGACCTTGCAGGAATGCTCGGCGCCGCGTCCGGCAGCAGCCTCACGGTCATGACGACGACCCTGGCCGGCCAGACCAACGCCCTCGACCTGGATGTTATCGGCACATGGGACACGGGAACCGCCGCGTCAAACGACAAGTTTTTGCGCCTGCCGCTCGCCTACGTGCAGCAGCTGCTCGACACCGACGGCGCGAGCCGGGTTGTTGTGCTTTTGGATGAGTCGCTCGATGCCGACCGGATGAGGGCCGCACTGGGCGCCAAGCTCGGCGCCGCGGGATTCGATGTGGACATGAGGACTTGGGTGGAGCGATCCAATTTCTATCGCCAGGTGAAGAACCTGTTCGACCTGATCTTTCTTCTCCTGTTCTCGATCGTTTTCATCGTGGTCTTGATGAGCATCGTCAACACGCTGTCCATGAGCGTCATGGAACGCGTTCGGGAAATCGGGACACTTCGGGCGCTCGGGATGCGGAAAGGCGGGGTCGTGCGCCTGTTTGCCGTCGAAGGCGGCGTGCTCGGCGCATTCGGCTGCCTTTTTGGCGCTGCCTTCACAGGGGTCACGGCAGCCGCGGTCAACGCCGCGCACATCCAGTACACGCCTCCTTCATCATCGAACCCGGTGCCCCTGACGGTGGCTGTCGTCTCCGGCACGCTTGCGGGGTCGCTCCTGGTGCTGTCGCTCGTCGCCATGCTGGCGGCCTGCTGGCCCGCCCGGCGGGCTGCGCGGGTGGAGATTGTGGACGCCCTGGGCCATGTCTGACGCAAACGTTATGAAACACGTTCTGATCCTACTGTGCCTTGTCCTCGGCACCGCCGCGCACGCGGCGACAGACGCCCAGGCCCTGCTGGCCGAATCCGACCGCGCGCGGGGCGGGCACCTGCCGGGCCTCTCCTGGACAATCCAGATCTCCTCGGTGGATGGCGACGGACAGACGGTACAGACGATGGCCGTCATCGCCCAGGACGCAGACTCGCGGGCGGATTACACGGCCCCGGCAAAATTGAAAGGCCAATTCGTCGTCATGCTCGGCCGCAACATGTGGTTCGCCCGCTGGGGCTTGCAGAAGCCGGTCCCCATCAGTCCGCGCCAGCGCCTGATCGGCCAGGCGGCCAACGGGGACATCGCCGCCACGAACTACCTTGACGATTACAACGCCAGCCTTGCCGGCGAAGACACGGTGGATGGCGAGCAATGCGTGATACTCCAGCTCGTCGCCAAGACAAAAAGCGTGACCTACGACCGCATCCGCTACTGGGTCTCGAGCACACGCAAGGTCGGTGTGAAGGCGGAATTTTTCACGGTGTCGGGACGGCTCTTCAAATCCGCGCGCTTCGAATACGGCAACACGATCGGCCACGAGGGCCGGACGTACCCTTTCATCAGCCGGATGCAGATCGTCGACGCGATCAACGCGCAGAACCGGACGACCATGGACTATTCGCGGGTAGCTGTCTGTCGTCCCGACCCATCGCGCTTCGAACTCGTCCAATGAGAACTTGGCCGCTGCTCGCCGCACTCGTTCTGGCCGCTTCTGCGGAAGCAGAAGGGGTTGGCGACGATCTTTCCATACGAAGCGAACTGCAGGTCGAGCGGGCGCAGACCCAGTCCTGGGCGGACAGCCCGTTCAACCGCGTGTCGCAACTGCACGACGACCAATGGTCGGCGGAGTGGCTGCCCGAGTTGGACGGCCATTTTGAGCAGATCGAAGGCGCGGTGAAGCCGCGGCTGCTCGATGAGACGGAGGCGGGCGGCGCCGACCCCGACCTGTGGCTGAACGAGTGTTGGGTGAGAATCCGCCCATGCGACGGGCTGAGCCTGCAAGGCGGTCGCGAGGTGCTTCTGTGGGGACCGGCGATGTTCTGGAATCCGTCCAACCCGTTCTATCCGGAAAACAACCGGGCGAATCCCTACGTGGAGCTGGCGGGACGCGACTTCATCCGCGCCCGCTGGCAGCCAAGCCCGGCTGTGTCGCTGTCGGTCATCAGCGAGATCGGGCGCGGCCATGACATCGGAGGAGCCGCGCGACGGGACGCGATCAGGCTGGATTGGGCCGGCGAAAGCGCGAGCGCGGCGGTGCTGGCGAGCGCCGACAGGACGGGTGCCGTCGGCTGGTCCGGGTGGACCCAATGGACGGCGAACTCGGCACTCGTGATCTACGGCGAGGCGGCAGTCAGCATGCGGCCGCCGGTCACGCTACCCGAGACCTCTGCGGGACAAACCGGCTGGCAGCTCGAGAACCAAAACGGAGACCGAACGCTCAAGTCGATTGCCGGTAGCGCCTACACATTTTCAAACGGATGGACGCTCAACCTGGAGGCGTGGCGCGACGGCGACGGACTCTCCAAAGGCGAGGCCCGGCGGGTGGAGCAGGCCACCGACTTCCTCAGCGCACAGCCCGCGGGCCCGGCCTGCGCCCAGTTGGGCGCCTTGCTCGATTCGGCCCCCGTTCCGTATCGCCGCGATTATAGCGGCTTCCAGTTGATGAGTGCGAGCGATGCGAAGACCGGCTGGTTGCTCCGCTACACTTTCAATCTCGACGATGGGAGCGGGGAGGCCGTGGCGCTGATCAAGAGGGATCTCGGCGACCGGGTGCAGGTCTGGGTCTCCCTGACCGAGCGGGAAGGGAGTCGCGCCGCCGAATTCGGCCGATGGGTGCGCTCCTCCAGCCTGCTTGGCTTGACCTGGTTCATACGATGACGGCGCATTCAAACAAGCGTGCGCGGTGATCCGGGGCACCGATTCTCGGGCGTTGAGGGCGATCCCGCCGGTCTCTCAGCCATTCTGCGGGATACTATCAATGAATGGCTTCTGCTTGGTGCTCAGGAAGGGACTCGAACCCTTACGCCTTACGGCACACGCCCCTCAAACGTGTGTGTCTACCAATTCCACCACCTGAGCAAGTATCCCAAGGGAGGGGATCAGTTAGGGCACGTGGCGCGGGTTGTCGAGCCCTGAAATTCAGAAACCGTGATGGTGAAACTCCCCTTCGGACGGGCCATCGTTCGGCGAACCTACTCCTTGTCGTTCAGGTTGAATACAATCGGCGCCTGCATGCGCGTGTTGACGGTCTTGCCGCCCTTTATTCCGGCCCTGAAATGCCATTTGCTGACGGCAGCCACGGCGCTCGACCCGAATGCGTTCGATGTCGCGGATTCGACGCGTGCGTTGCGGACGTTGCCGGTCCTGTCCACGATGAAATCGACCACTGCCTGGCCGGTGATCCCGGCTTGCCTCAGTTCGAAGGGGTACGCGGGTTTGCCCTGCACGACCGGGACAGGCTGCTTGTCGAGCATCCCGGGAGTGTAAATAGCCACGGAGGAGCCACCCAGACCGGTGTATGCAGGAATCCTTATTTGGGTCGAATGCCCTTCGACAGGAGGCATGTACGGCTCGGGAGGCTGGATGAAGATGGGCTTGCTGCCGGTGGGCGGTATCTCTTGCAACGATGGCGCAAAGTCAGCGGGCAGACTCGCCCGTTCGGTTGGATCGTTCGTGACTTCCACCGGATCGGGCTCAGGTTTTGGCATAGTAATCATTACCACTACGGGCGGCGGCACGGGCGCAACCACGGAGCCGGCATGGGCACGGGCTCTTCCAACCCAGACGATGCCGGCGTGAATCAGGACGGAAACCAATGCGCAAATCAGGAGATTGCGGCGGAGAGTTGTGGGCGACTCCGGCGAAAGCCGCCAGAGGGGCGGCAGGGGCATTGCAGAAGTTGAGCTCATGTAGTAATTGCTACTATAGATGTAGTAATTATCAAGGAAAAAAGCACTGTTTGTTTCATTATTTTGGACTTCCCGTTGCCTCCCTCTGCTCTATGGCGAACGGTTGGCGCGGGGCCGAACCAAGGAGGGAGACTGGCAGCCGAGAAACTACGATGGCCGTGCCAGCTCACCGTAGTCTTTCAACAGATGTCTGCTAGCCATGCGGTGGAGTGAATTCGACCGTCACTTGACCGCGGGCGTTCACCCTGCGGCCGCTCTTCTGGGCCGGGGTGAAACTCCAAAGGGAGACCGCCTCCAACGCAGCCGATTCGAATTCACTCGCGCTCGATCGGACGACGCGCAAATCGTCCGCATTTCCAGCCGAGTCGATGGTCAACCCCACGACGACTTCTCCGTACACGGGCGCATTCAAAAGGGAGGTCGGATAGTGCGGGCGCACTCGGGCCAGCACCGCCGGAGGCTGATCGACATCGGAAATATCGAAAATTTCCATTTCGGGCGCGCCTGCGACGAGGTTTACGGCAAACGCTCTGGTCTGTCCGAATTGCCCGGTCGATCCGGAATTCGACAAAAAGCGATCCGAATCGGTCAGATCGCGCGGAGTCGCCGGACTCGGAGGCGCCGCCACGAGAAATCCCGCGTAACCGCTGAGGGCTGCGACAAGGCATGCCGCCGCGATCGCGGTGTTGCGGAATACGGGCCTTCGCAGTCGCGACCCTTGGGAGAGAATCCCGTTGATGCGCGAAACGACAGGCATCGCCGCCGCTTCGGCGAACGCGGGTTGCGGCAGCCCCAGCGAATGATGCAGCGCCTTCATGATCCCATCCACGTAGGCGTCGGGATTTCCAGTGATGCGCAAGACTTGTTCGTCGCACGATTTCTCGGTCTCGACACAGATCCTGCGGCTTAGGAACCATGCGACCGGATCAAACCAGAAGAAACTGAGAATCAGCGCCTGCAGCATGCTGAGAAGGGTGTCCCCACGGCGCACGTGGACGAATTCGTGAACAAGAATCGATTGGAGTTCCTCGGCGCCCAGCGTCTCCTCCAGCCCCTCCGGGAGGATGACGACGGGAGCTGCCACTCCGAGAATTCCCGGCCCCTGGCTTTCTTTTGTTTTCGCGCAGCGGGGAATCCGCCGCAGACCCACACGAGCCGCGGCGGTCGCAACGCTGTCCTGCATCCGGGGCGACAGCGGAAGGGCCGCCGCCAGGACTTGTCGCCTGAGCCGGATCCCGCGAACAATCCAGGTCAGGAAAAACAAGAGTGAAACCGCAAGCCAGATGGCGGCGATGACGACGCCGATCGCCGGGGCGTTCAGGGGGGCGCTGGACCCGTGGGCGATCGGCGCGCCAATCTCAGGCAGAGGAATCGAAATCACCGGAGCCCGGCGAACCGCCCAATGCTCCGGCAGGAAGGGAAGGGAGCCTGCCAGGGCGAGCAGTCCGGACGCCGGAATGGCGAACTTTGCGAGGCCCACCCATGCGATTGTGCGCCGGGTGCCGGCTGTCAGACGCTGGCAGGCGGTCAGCAACCAGAGGATGGCACAGCCTGCGATCGTCGACTGCCAGATGTGGCTTGCCCATCCCTCAACGGTTCGGGGCCAGAATGCGAGAATGGTTTCGGCCAACGCGGTCATGACTTCCAGCCGTGACTCCGTTCCTTTGCGATCTTCTCAAGTTCGAGGATCTCGGAGGACGAGACCCGCCCGGATTCGACCAGATGGGCGACAAAGGGCTCGTGCGATCCGCCGAAGGCTCCGAGAAAGTCATCGATAAGTGTCGCGATCGCCGACTTACGGGTGACGACCGGCTCGAAGATATGCGCATTGCCGATCTTCTTCACCCTCCTGACCGCCCCTTTGTGCTCGAGACGGTAGATGATCGTTTGGACCGTGGTGTACTCGAGGCGCCTATCCTCGGGCATGCTTTCCTGGATTTCGCGAATGGAAGCCGACCCCAGCTTCCAGAGCGGTTCGAGCAGTTCCATTTCGAGGCGTGTGGGTTTGAATGCTTTCACTGTTAAACGGGGATGTAGTCAGTGTTACTATATTTGTAGTAGAGACAAGTCCCAAAGTCAATCTGCCCTGGGAGGTCAAACGGGCTCACGGTCAAAAAATGGCGCAATCAAGCAAAATGATATGTAAGACGTTATACTCCAAATAAAAACAGTAAAACGGTCCTTTATGGTCCGCGTTCTGCTCAAAAAGATATCCTCGGAGTTTTCGGCAATAAATGCCGAGCCGGAACCCGAGGGTCCATTGGCCGCTATAGCCTGCAATCCCATCGCGACAATCCCCGCAACATTCTTGCGCGGCACGGGAACCGCGCGCGCGGTTCATGCGGCCCGACTGTTCACCATCGGTGCCCTGGCGTTGTCGCCGATTTCTCTTTCTATCGCGTGGGCGGACTTAGCGTCCCCAGCGGTTTCAACTCCGACAAACGAACCATCCGAGAAACCTCTCGCGCAGCAGGCGGCTCCGGACGCTCTCGCCGGAAACAAGGAGTTGACCGGAAATGCGGCCGATAGGATCGCGGAGCTTACGCGCATGGTGGAAGACCTGAAAGCCGCCAACCAGGCCCTTCAAGAAGACGGCAGGGCCTTCGCGGCCGCTGCGGCCGGCCTTCCGCCGCCTTGGGCCGAGGCCGAACGGTTGCGCTCGGAAAACTCTCATTTGGGTGAAAAGGTTCAAACAATCACAACGGCGCTTGCGATGGAAAAGGCGCGCCGATTGGCGGTGGAGCAGGATTTACAGGGGCAGCAGAAAAACGCCCCCCCCGGCGGAGCCTCCATGATCGCGGCAAACGGGCCGCAGGACCATGCACCGGCGGTTCCGGCGGAGGTTAACAAGCTGGAATCGGAACTCGCGGAGGCCAAGCGCTCACGGGTCGCGGAGCAAGCCGAGCAGAAAAAGGCGGCCGAGGCGCTGAAGGGAACCATCCGGGAACTGACGGCCCAGGTCGCCAGCTTGCAGACAAAAATTGCCGCGAACGCGAAATCCGCCCGCGAAAAGGAAAACGACCGGAGCGAAATCGCCAAGGCGAACGTGCGGCTGACCGCGGAAACGAAGG
>Ga0181529_10003664_pt1 | contig 17267 bp, 10 predicted proteins | sample PEATcosm2014_Bin_36_FD_119763 | JGI IMG/M metagenome (GOLD analysis project Ga0181529, IMG submission 119763) | Peatland microbial communities from MTU Mesocosm Facility, Houghton, MI, USA - PEATcosm2014_Bin10_30_metaG | ecosystem: Environmental > Terrestrial > Soil > Wetlands > Peat | place... | reverse complement strand
TACGGCGACAAGCGCGGTGGCGGCGGGTGGGATGGCGGCGTACGCGGCGGCCGGCGCTATTAAACCCCTTTACACTTGAAGATTCTGGTTGTCAGGAAAGTTTAAAGTAAAATTTATCCGGTCCTGACAACCTTATATCATTATGCAGCTTTTTCCCGTATAAAATTCTGTGGTTCATACTGCGGAATTTTTGTTGTTTGGTATCTATATTGATGCTATACTAATTACCAAATGGGCGAATCTGTACAGCTTGAAAGTTTTGATAACCTCGGCGATCGATGGCAAGAACTCCTGGCCCATAGCGTCAGCAATCACATCTTTTTCACCCCTCAATGGCAACAAGCATGGTGGCACGTTTTCGGCAGCAGCCGCGAATTAATCCTTCTTTCCATCTATCAAGATTCTCAACTCGTCGGCATTGCCCCGCTGCAAAGGAAAGACGGCATAATTTCATTTATCGGCAGCCGCGACGTTTGCGATTACATGGACTTTGTTGTACGTACCGGGTATGAAGATTATTTTCGCGTGCACTTGCTGGAATATCTCGCCAGAGCGCAATGGCAGAAACTCGAACTTGAGTCGGTGCTGCCGGAATCCGCAACATTGAAATATTTCGTTCCTTTTGTTCAGCAGCAGGGATATCATTTCGAAATCCAACAAACCAATGTCAGTCCGCAGCATTTTCTTCCCGCCGATTGGGAAAGTTACCTGGCTTCGCTGACCGGCAAAGACCGCCATGAAATCCGGCGTAAACTGCGGCGACTGGAAACAGGAAATGTGGTGAATTACCTAAATTTCACAGTGCCGGAGCAGATGCCACAGGCCATGGCAGGATTTTTTCGTTTATTCCAACTGAGCAGTCCTGAAAAAGCAGATTTCATGACCGTGCAAAAAAAAGAGTTTTTCACGGCGATGGTCACTTCCCTGGCGGCCGCAGGCAATATCTGCCTGTCGTTTTTAGAAGTGGACGGAGCGCAGGTCAGCGCCACTCTCTGTTTCGATTATAATAATGATAGGTACCTCTATAACAGCGCCTACGACCCGGCCTATTCTTCGCTCAGTGTCAGCCTGCTGCTGGAGGTCTATAATATTCAGGATGCAATTAAAAAGGGCCGGAGGCGCTTTGATTTTCTCTCCGGTAATGAACCGTATAAGTACGACCTGGGCGGGCAGGATGTGCCCGTTTCCCGGTGCGTAATTTCAAGGAGCTGAACGGGTGCATATCGCCGAAATAAGTGTTCACAGTTGTCCGCAGCGTTCTCCGGGTACCGGCGATGTCGGCGGGATGAACCTGTATATCCTGGCGCTCAGCCACGAGATGAATAAACTGGGCGTCGAAGTAGATATTTTCGCCCGGCGGCACGACCCGGATGAGCCGGAAATTATCAACATCAACGAAAGGACGCGGCTCATCCACATCCCCGCAGGCGCAGCCAAAGATATTGCTAAAACCGAAATTTATGATTGCCTGCCCGAATTTCAGGCTAATCTACAGGCTTTTATGGCGCGAGACAGAGCGCACTATGATGTTATCCGCAGCCATTACTGGACTTCCGGCCTGGTGGCCGAAAAATTAAAAAGCCAATTACAAATTCCGCATGTGATTACCTTCCATACGCTCGGGGCGGTCAAGAACCGGGCCTCCGGCACCGCCGAAGAACCGGAATTACGCATCCAAGCCGAAAAAGAAATTGTGGAACATGCCGATTGCATTGTTACTTCGACGGAAGAAGGCAAAAACAACTTAATCCATCTTTACGGCGGTCAACCGCAGAAAATCCGGGTGATTCCCGCCGGCGTTGATTTAGATTTATTCCACCCGGCAGACCGGGAAGAAGCCCGCCGCGAGCTGGCCCTGGAAGAATACCGCCGCGTCCTGTTGTTTGCCGGCCGCCTCCAGCCGTTTAAAGGATTGGACCTGCTGCTGCATGCCATGACTTATTTACCGAATCACGGCACCACGCGGCTGCTAGTTGTCGGCGGCAATGCCGGGAAAAAAGATGAAATGGTAAAAATGAACTCATTGGTCAACGACCTGGGTATCGGCAGTATGGTTGGGTTTGTCGGCCCGGTGGAACACGACCGGATGCCGACCTTTTATAACGCCGCTGATATTTGTGTCGTCCCCTCCTACCATGAGAGTTTTGGGATGGTTGCGGTCGAGGCCCTGGCTTCCGGCACCCCGGTATTGGCTTCCCGCGTCGGCGGTCTGGCCACGATTGTCCGTGACGGCGAAACCGGCTATCTATTTGATGAACGTTCCCCGGAAGTCCTGGCGACTTATCTCTGTTTGCTGATGAGCGAGAATGAAATACGAAAATCTATGGCGCAATCGGCACGGCAGTCGGTGGAAAAATATAACTGGTCGGCCACGGCAAATAGTCTTTTCCGTCTCTACCGGGAATTGACCGCCGCTGATTTTCGATAGCACATTTTCAGATATTCATTCTAAACTTCAGGTATTTTTACAAACAGGTATATTTGGTTGTATGATATATAACAAATAATAGGAGGTTTGATTATGGCAAAAATTGTTCTGATTGGCGCTGGCAGCTATGTCTTCGGCAGGGATTTTATTGCGGATATCATGTTATTCCCCAAGTTATCCGGCAGTACACTTACCCTGATGGATATCGATAAGGACCGGCTGGACCTGGCCGCCGCTTACGCCAATAAAATGGTGGAGCAAAATAAACTCAACCTGAAAGTTGAATCAACCACCGACCGGCGCGCCGCGGTAGACGGCGCCGATTATGTGATTACCAGTATCCGTCCCGGCGGCTGGCGGGCGGCCCGGTTTATTCGTGAAATTACCTGGAAACGCGGACTTGAAGTCCAACCCGATGCCACCGGCGCCGGCGGTATTTTCCAGGGGCTGGTGCAGGTTCCGGCCTTGCTGGATATCTGTCACGACATGGAAAAAGTTTGCCCAGATGCCTGGCTGATGAGTTATTGCAACCCGATGGCCATCAACTGCTGGGCCATGAATGATTACTCCAAAATCAAAAATGTCGGTCTGTGTCCCAATCCCACCGGCGGCGAAGAAAGGTTCGCTAAAATCGCCGGCGTCCCGGCCAAGGATATCTGGTACACAGTTGGCGGTTTAAATCATCAGTCTTGGTTCCTGGAAATTCTTTATAAGGGGCAGGACCTTTATCCGGTACTGCGGGAAAAGATCGATAAGATGTCGGTTGCCGACCAGCATGAAGCGGCTGAAGGCGGCGAGAGCCCGATTGAAATCGAAGCATTCAAGACTTTCGGTTATTTCACCAGCGGCTACGGCCACCTTTCCATTTCCCTGCCTTATTTCCGCCGCACCCCGGAACTGCAGGAAAAATACAAAGTCGGTTCAAACCAGCACATGTATTCGGACGCTGATGCCATCACCGCCAAGCAGGATGATGAATTAAGGAAGCAGCTAAAGACCGGGTTTAAATTTAAACTCACCGAAGAACACCGCTACACCAAGATTGCGGCCGAAATGATTAATGCGATGGAGACCAACGAACAGACCCGCGTTTTCGGCAACGTCAAAAATAACGGTCTCATCCCCAACCTGCTGGAAGGCTGCGTCGTTGAAGTCCCGTGCATGGTTGATAAGGGCGGCGTGCATCCGACCTATGTCGGTAATTTACCGGCACAATGCGCGGCCTTGAACCGCCTTAATGTCAACGTGCAGGAACTGGCCGTCCGGGGTATCGTCGAAAAGGATAAGACCAAGATCCTTCAGGCCATTCTGCTCGACCCGTTGACTTTCTCCACTCTTTCCATTGATGAAATTAAAGAGATGGTGGGTGAAATGTTCAAAGCGGAAAAAGAATTCATGAAAGGCTATAAATAAACCTAAAATTTCGTTCCAATCCGGCATTATCGGGGGCCTCTAATGAAAATTAGAGGCCCCTTTGTTATGCAGCGCGCTGCTATTTTTCAAGTTGTAATCGGCTTCACGTAGTATTAAAATGTGAAAGGCTGTTTATATGAAGAAAAAATCGCTCGGTGATTATCTGGATGCCACGCCCCGGACGCTGCTGTATTTTTATGCCGTGGTAATTTTACTGCTCTCTACCGTCATTTTCAGTTTCGGTTTTGTGCTGGACATCCCAGTGATTCTCGTGTCTGCCACAATCATTTTACTCCTCTGGTTCGCGTTGGTTTTTGTCAGTCTTTTACCCCAAACAGATGTTATTCTCGCGAGCCGAAAGCACCAGATACGACGGGGAGCCTTGATAATTTTCCTGTTCCTGTTTGTTGCCGGTTTACTGGTTGGTACAACCGTCGGCATCATTATTCCCCATGCTATCCAAAATAAGAATACTTCCCATGACCTGCGCCAGTTGTTAACCGGCGTACAGCGGGATTACGGCTACAATGACGGCACGATTTTATCCAAGCAGGCTGTAGAGAATTTGCTGCACGGCAACAATCCCTACTCCAATGCCAACATCATCGAAGCACTAATTGAATTTAACGGGAGTTACGACCGGGTGACGCCACTGCGGGTGGGGACGTTTTACAATGTCTTTCCTTACCCCACCGAAAACCAGTTAGCCGATTTATGGTATAAAGCTGTGCTCACGCCTTCCCAGGTTCCCGCCGAAATCGAATCCCGGGTTTGTTACCCGGCCGGCTCTTTTTTGCTGCCGGCGCCGTTTGTTCTCATCGGGATTGGTGATATCCGGATTGTGTATGCCATTTTTCTGCTGGCCGGGCTGATTTATGCCGCCTGGGTTATCCCTAAGAAAAAGCGGCTGTTATTCATTGCCGTGGCATTCATCAGCCTGGAACTCTGGAATTCTGTTTTTTCCGGCGGGGAGATGGGCAACCTCTGTTTTCCGTTTTTAATGGTTGCATGGCTGGCGCTGAACCGGAATTTATGGCTTTCGGCAATTTGTATGGGAATTGCGGTGGCGACCAAGCAAACCGCCTGGTTCTTCGTGCCTTTTTATCTGATTCTGCTGTTTAAAACTTACGGCGTTAAAAAACTGTTCGCCGGTATTGCGCTGATTGCCGGGATTTTTGTAATCACCAACCTGCCGTTTGCCACCGGCAACTGGCAAATATGGTTTAATTCCGTCACCTCGCCGATGACCGACCTGATGTTTCCCAGCGGCCTCGGCTTGATTACGCTGGTGACCAGCGGCATTGTCAAACTCCGTTCATCTTTACCGTTCACGATTTTAGAGGCGATTTCATTTATCGTTGCCGTTGGCTGGTATTTCAAATATTGCCGGAAATATCCCCAGACCGGGCCGCTGCTGGCCGTCGTCCCGCTCTTTTTTGCCTGGCGCAGCCTGTTCCCGTACTTCTTTTACGTTGACCTTATCTCACTGGCTTACATCATGGTCAACGAGGAAAACCTGCTGCAGAAAATTGCACCGGAAACCGGTGCCGCCAATCCTGTTATTGCTGCCGGGTAAACCGTTTGTTGCAGGTTTTTATAAAGGAACCGTTTAGGAACATTTCAGCTCATCGTCTTGCGCCGGTTGGCGAGGTAGTCCACCAACACATACTGTCCAAGACCCTTTCCGTTGGCGAAGAAGACCCGGCCTTTATTGATTTTGGCGATTCTGGTGATAAAGGCGTTGTTGAGGTTGCTTTCCCCCAGCATAAAAGTGTTGATGGTAATGCCCTGCCGTGTGCAGTTTTCCACTTCCCTTAAGGTCAACTGTAAAGTCCTGGCGCCCGGCGAGAACTGGGAGTTGAGGTCTCCTTCTTCCTGGTGCGCCGTCGGTTCGCCGTCAGTGATGATGATTATCTGTTTATTTTTGGTTTTCTCTTTCCCCAGCAATTTGCAGGCCAGTTCCAATCCGTGCTGGATGTTGGTGTAAGGGTCGGCCTGGTCCAGGCGTAAAGTCGCCAGGTCTTCTTTCTTGATTTCCCGCGCGTAGCTGGAAAACCCAATGATGTGCAGACTGTCCTGCGGAAACTGGCTGCGGATCAGGCCGTCCAGCGCCAGGGCGACGTGTTTGGCGGCGTAGAAGTTATCATGCACCGACATTGATAGGCTCAGGTCGAGCATCAGCACCGTGGCCGAACGCGCCGACTGCTCATACTTATATACTTCAAAATCGGTGATTTTCAATTTTATCGGTGTTTTTTGCGATTCGCGCATCATGGCGTTCATCATCGTCTGTTTCAGGTCAATATCGAAATTATCCCCAAACTCAAACCGCTTGGTTTCATCGCCTCTTTTCCACACCCCGCCCCGGTCCCCGGTCTTGTAGCGCAACTGCGAAAAAACGTCATTCAGCGCTTTTTGCCCGATTTTCCTCACACCCAGCGGGGTTAGTTCGTAGCCACCTTCTTTCTGCCGGATGAAATTGGCTTCTTCCAGCACCCGGGTCACACCGGGCCTTTCCAGCGTCTCCATGCCCTGCTCCCCCAGCAATTCCCGGACGGTGTGCCGGTTTAGTGTTTCCAAGCCGCCTTCGGACCGCGCATTTTCAATTTGGCCGTTCAGCTTGTCCATATCCTGCAGCGTCTCAATCAGCTTCATGGCTTCATTAAAGGTCATGCTTTCCGCCGGGATAAACGGGGTCAGTCCTTCCGGTGAATCGTCGATCCGTAACCCGCCCAGGCTGGAACTCAGCAGTTCCTGGAATTGCGCCCCTGCGTCATCGTCGGTGAATTCGTAGTTTTGCAGCGCTTTGAGTTTGCCGCCGATATCGGCCGGCAGGTTTTTCAATTTCCGCAGGTCGGCCGCCGCCTTTTGTTCCATTTTCTGTAAGTTGTTTTTAGCATCTGCCGTTTCCGCTTCCGGTGAGCCCTGTGCGGCCTGCTGCCGGGCTTCGTCCAGTTTTTGTTGAATGGCGGACTGCTCTTTTTTGATAATCTCTGCCATCCGGTCTTTCATTGCCGCCATCATCGCAGCCAGGTCGTACTGTTTCAACTGCTGCTGTTTTTCCGCCAGCAGGCGCTGCAGCAGTTTTTGCAGCCCGTCTAATCTTTCCTGACCGTTTTTCGCGTCCTGCCGCTGCATTTTCCAGAGCAGGAAAGAAAGGTCGCTGTCGTGCATCAGGCCTTCAGCGAGCTCGTCCATCAGTTCGTTTTTATCCAGCCTGAGGGCCGGTTGGGTGCCGTCCCATTCCGAATAACGGTAAGTGGTCATGTCTTCCTAATTGCGATAATTGGTTTTCCCACTGGATGTGGTTTTGTTCAATTTGTTATTGACGTAAAGGCCTTCGAGGATGAATTCGACGGCCGCCGCGATGATTTCCGGTTGTTCGGTTTTGGCGATTTTCTTCACTGCATCCGCTAACCCGGTGATTTCTCTAGCATTGGCGACGTATTTTTTCGCCGGCATCATGTCGGATGTTTCGATATTGACGCCGTTGCTGAATTGCGCAATAAGGGAACTCAATTGCGGCAGCGGGAAATGCCGGGTAAAAGTATTCAACACCGCCTGGCGGCACAAATCCCCGATGATTTTTTCTTCCTTATTTTCCTCGAAACCTTCCAGCTCGATTTTTGAACCCATTGAGGCAGAGATGAACGGTAAATCGCTGACGCGCGGTACCGCCAGTTTTTCGCCCAGCGTCACGGCGCGTCTGACGGCGTTAGAAATGATGGTTTCATAGTTCATGATGGAAACGCGGACGCTGACGCCACTGCGCTGGTTTATTTCTGTACTTTTCCGGCTCAATTGCGTGATTTCCGCGATAATTTCGGCCATGTACGGCGGAATTACGGTTTCCACGCCCGTCCCGGTAAATTCGTGGTGTTCCTGCTGGATAATCGTGATTTCGTCACGAATATTTAGCGGATAATGCGTCCTCACCTGGGAGCCGAACCGGTCTTTGAGCGGCGAGATAATGCGGCCGCGGTTGGTGTAATCTTCCGGATTGGCGGAGGCCACCAGAAGAATATCAACCGGCAGGCGGATGCGGTAACCCCGGATTTGCACGTCACGCTCTTCCAAAAGGTTGAAAAGCCCGACCTGCAGCCTTTCGGCCAGGTCCGGCAGCTCGTTGATGCAAAAAATACCGCGGTTGGTGCGCGGTATTAAACCGTAATGAATCGTCAATTCGTCGGAAAGGTACTTGCCTTCGGCCACTTTAATCGGGTCAACGTCGCCCAGCAGGTCGGCCATGGCGATGTCGGGCGTCGCCAGCTTCTCAGAGTAGCGCTCTTCCCGACCCAGCCAGACGATTTCCGTTTTATCGCCGTTCGCCGCCACCATGTCGCGGCAGTATTTACAAATCGGGGCAAACGGGTTGTCGTTGATTTCACAGCCTTTAATCGCCGGGATTTTTTCGTCCAGCAGCTGCATCAGCACCCGCATCAGGCGGGACTTGGCCTGGCCGCGTTCGCCAAGGAAGATGATGTCGTGGCCGGAAAGGATGGCATTTTCGACGTTGGGGATAACGGTATCGCTGTAACCGATAATCCCGGGGAACACCTCGCGGTGGGCTTTTATCATGTTGATGAGGTTGTGTCTGATTTCCTGTTTGACGGAGACTGGGGTGTAGCCGGACGCTCTGAGTTCGCCAATAGTTTGCGGCAGGTTCTTCTTCGGCATGTTAGGTACCTTCTTAATGTTGTTTTCACTTTAATTATATTACGGTTGCGGCGGCTGTGTACAATGAGCAGTTAATCCTAACTGCTTGAAGGAGTCGTATTTGTATGGATTCTTGACCGGACAGGGAGTCCAGTCACCAAAACCAAGTAAATCCTAAATCCGAATATCGAAATACTAAACAAACTCAAAATTCAAATACAAAATACGTAAAAACCAGGATACTAATTTTCTCTCCCTCGTAATGAGCAACTGTCTTGACTATACCGGTGAGACTAAAGAGAGAATTATTTTAAAACCTGTTTGCTTGAAGCGGAGGGGTAACCTTATCACATCCTGAGTCTTTCACCGGAAGGACGAAGTGTCTCCTTGTGGTTCACTGAAATCCTAATTTGTCATTCCGTTGGAGACTGGATCCCGATCCCATATCAAAGTACGGGACAAGCTTTCATCGGGATGGAAAAATAATACAGTCCAAAGCTGCTTGCCACCTCAGTTCCCCAAATGTTATCATTCAGGCATCGGAGGGAAGAAACGATGACAATCATAAATTCGGTGCTGGGGCCGCTGGATACTAAAAACCTGGGGGTGACGCTCTGCCACGAACACCTGCAGGATTCTTCGACTGCCTTGACTTTGAATTATCCGGAACTGCTGGAACCGGCTTATAAAAAACATATAATCGACGGACTAAAAAAGGCCCGTGCCGGCGGCATCAATACCGTCGTTGACGCCAGCACGATGGATTTGGGCCGCGACGTCAACCTGCTGGCGGAAGCTTCCCGCGCTTCCGGGGTGAACGTGATTGCGATCAGCGGCTGGGCGCTGGAGAAGCCGCGCTTTTTCCCCGGCATTACCGCGAAGCGGTTCGCTAAAGCATTTATTAAAGATATCACGGTGGGTATTGCCGGCACCGGTATCAAGGCCGGGGTGTTAAAAGAAGCCAGCGACCGCGCCGGCGTCCTGCCGGGCGAAGAAATTGTACTGCGGGCCATCGCCAGGGCGCACCTGGAGACCGGCGTCCCCATCATGGTGCACACCGCCATGGCCGGTGAAATCGCGCGGCAGCAAATCGCCATTCTGAAACAGGAAGGCGTCAAAATGGGCCGGGTCAAAATCGACCACGCAAACGACACCACCGATTTGAAATACCTGACCTGGATTCTGGACCAGGGCTGTTTCCTGGGGCTGGACCGCTATCCCGGCAGCCGGATTACGCCGGAAGAACGCACCAATTGCCTGAAAGCCCTGATTGACATGGGCTATGCCGACCGCCTTTGTATTTCCCACGACTGGTCGCTGGCGCGGTTCTTATCGCGGCCCTCGCCCGCCGGTTCGCCGGCCAAGAGAAAGAAAATCAACCCCTACGGGTTCCTTTATATCAAGGAAAAGGTTTTTCCCCAGTTGCGCGAAATGGGCGTTTCGGAAAAAACCCTCAGCACCCTGCTGGTTAACGGCCCGCGCAATTTCTTTGAGGGGAAATAACAACAAATTCATACAATAAATATTTGACTTCCGTTCGCCTCACGCCTTGAGGTTATCCGAAAACAAACATTGGAAATTATTTTTATGGATTCCCGGTCAGGGCGGGAATGACAAACCCGTGAAAACAGCTTCAAGCTTTGCTTGAAGCTGTTTTATTTTCAAGTCATTGTCGGGCTTGACCCGACAATCCAGAGATTTCAGACAAGTTCTTTAAGAGATGTAGCGTTTGGCTTAATTAACATCTGTAAATACGCAAGGATTCATTTGTACCGTCTTTATTCTTGATGCAAAATGCTCTTCTTGAGCTTCCGGTCGATAAAGAACCGCGAGGCGTAGAAGCCCAGCATGCTCGGCCCGCCGGAGCCCATCCAGATGGAATGGACCTGCGCGTGGAAACCTTTCAGCCACGGCTGGCAGAGCGAGTATTGCAATGGCAATAATAACGATACGGCGTAATGCTGGCGGGTAACGCGCTCGTTAGCATCACGCAGCACTTGCCGCAGTTCCGTCTCGTTTTTGGCGGCAATGGCTTTGGGATAGAACGCGTCAAAAACCGGGTCGGCGACCATCATGTGGTTGGCGGAATAACCGGTCTGGAACCGCGTGATGGCCCGCAGCGGCGCGTAGGTATGCCCGAAAGGCCCGTACGGCCGGTAAATCAACTGGTCGTGTTTTTTCTCGATTTCCACATATTTAATCCAATCCGGCACGCTCATCACCCGGACTTCCGTCTCGATGCCGATAGCGGCCCAGTAAGCCAGCACGATTTTCAGTAATGCCAGGTCCGCATCCGCCGTGGCCACGACGTTGGTTCTGAATCCATGCGGATAACCGGCTTCGGCCAGCAGTTTCTTGGCTTTGGCCGGGTTATAAGCATATTCGTCCTTCAGTTCCTGCGGCCAATCGGTGTAGGCGAATCCCCAGTTCATCATATACTTGCTGGCGGTTAAGTTCGAAGGCTCCGGGTCGACCGAACCCTCAAAATGGGTATTGGCGATGGCCGGCAGGTCGATGGCCAACTGCAGCGCCTGCCGCACCCTGATGTCGTTATACGGCGGTTTGTCGTTGCGGGGCTGGATGGAAAGCGCCGGCGCCCCGGGCGTTCTGATTTGCACAATTTCGGGGTTGGTTTTCTTCAATTCCCGCGCCCCTTTGTAAGAAATCTGGTTCATGCAGTCGACTTTACCGGCGCGCATCGCCTCCACCGCGTCCATTTCGTCGGGAATAATGACTATTTTCAGTTTATCGACATACGGGATTTTGTTCTGGGGGTGGCGCTCGTCGTGGCCCCAGTATTCCGGATTTTTCTCCAGCGAGGCATATTTACCAGGCACGAAATCCTTCAAAATAAACGGCCCGGTGCCGACGGCATGATGCCAATCGCTCATGTCGCCGTACTTCTTGACCACATCGTAGTTTTCCAGACATTGCGCTAGGCTGACGTTGTGCAGCGTTTCCATGATGAAATCCGGGTTCGGGGTTTTGAATTTAAAAACGACGGTGTATTTATCCGGCGCATTGATCGAGATTAAATCTTTAAACCGGATATCGGTGTCGCGGTAGGGGCTGGGTTTGGTAAAACCGCCGCCGAGGCCGTAAATCCGGTGGTAATGAAACATCACATCTGCGGAAGTAAATTCACGCCCGTTGGAAGGCGGGACATTGGGGTAGTGGATCCCTTTCCGCAGATGCACGATATGCGTGGCTGGGTCCGGAAATTCCAGGCTTTCCGCCAGGTTGCCTTTCTGGTATTTGGCCGGGTGCCAGGCCAGCTGGTAATTCCATTCCGCCGGGTCCATCGTCCAGTCGTCGCAGACCAGCCTTTCCAGCCACGCCCCGTAGATGCCGGTCAGCCCCTCCGTAAAATAGGGGTCGAAATTCACGATATCGCGCTCCACACGGATGACCATCTCATCGCCGTATTGCGGTTCGCCGAGTTTATCCCACCAGTTTGTAGTTTTCTTTTCCATCATCGTTCCTTTATTTCACCGCCCGCCGTGCACAATGTGCGATTTTCAGTTAGTATTAAATCAAAGCTGTGACATTTGTCATGGTTATCGCTCAGGTTTAGACTTATTATAAAGTGAACCGCCGGAGCGGGATACCCGGGAAAAGGCATCGAATAACCCGATACGTAACCGGGGAATTGGATGGAATTTTATAACAAAGTGGAGCGCAGTGTCAATCCGGCGGAAGCTCAGGCGGATTCAGGAAAAAAGATAAAAGACAGCATTTCTCAAAGGGAGGCCCAAAATGGCAATCGCAGCGAATGAAAAGAATGCAAAATCAATCGGCAGCTGGCAGGAACTGTTTGTGCCGAAAACGACTGAAAGGGTGAAAAGGCTGCGGGAGAATGCCATCCGCACGCCGGAAATCTGCCTGGAACGCGTCCGCACCGAGATGAAAATCGGCGATAAGTACGATAAAGAGCCGAGAATACTGCAGCGCGCTTATTTCTACCGGAATTATCTGAAAGAAAAGACCGTTTTTATCGCCGACGACGAACTGATTGTAGGCAATATCAACAGTAAAGTCCGAGGTTCGACGATTGAAGGCTCGACCACCCGCTGGCTGGAAAAAGAAATGGACGACCCGGTGATGGATCCGCAAACCCGCGCCTTCGACCGGCATATCATCCGGCCCGAGGAACGCAAAGAAATCCGGGAAGTGCTTATCCCTTATTACAAGAATAAGAAATTATTATTCGATTATTGCCTGGAAAAAGTGGATGAAATCAGCAAGGAAAAGGCTTACCCCTCCATTTCCTCCTGTCCCCATATCCCGGATATCGCCGACTGGCAGATGTTCGGGGATGTCGGCCATCAGATGGCCAATTATGAAAAAGTCCTGAAAATCGGCCTCAAAGGCATCAAGGCTGAAGTCGAGCATTATCTGGCTGAGGTCGACCAGCCGTACGACCATTACAGCGTGCAGGAAAAGAAAGATTTTTACAAAGCGGTATTGATTACCCTCGATGCCGCCATCGATTATGCCCGGCGTTATGCCGATTTGGCGCAGCAAAAAGCTGCCGCTGAGACCAATCCCAAACGGAAGAAGGAACTGGAGCGCATCGCGGAAGTCTGCGCGCAGGTGCCGGTCAATCCCGCCCGCGATTGGTGGGAAGCCGTGCAGTCCGTCTGGATGATGCACGTGCTGATTACCTGCGAGCTTTCGGCCAGCGTGCACTGCTTCGGCCGCTTCGACCAGTACATGTATCCTTACTACAAAAAATCCGTGCTCGACGATAAGAGCATGACCCATGACGAAGCGCTGGAATTGCTGGAATGCTTCTGGATTCACACCAACTGCACTGGCCTGCGGAGCTGGGATTCGGTCAAAATCCTGACCGGCATGGGGCTGGGCAATAACCTGACCATCGGCGGCCAGACCCGCGACGGCAAAGACGCCTGCAACGAGGTTACGACACTCTGTCTGGAATGCGACGAGGAACTCGGCATCCTACTGCCAGAAACCGGCATGCGCATCTGGTCCGGCACGCCGGATAAATACCTCAGAAAAGCGGTGGAACTCGTCCGTTTAGGCCGCGGCAAACCGAAATTCTTCGGCGACAAGAAAGGCGTCCAGCTGCTGGCCAAGGGCTATCCTGAACTTTCCATCGAAGACTGGCGCGAATATTCGCTGTTAGGCTGCACCGAGACCAATCTGCCCCATATCACCATGGGTAACCTGTTCGAGGGCGTCAACGTCGTCGCCAAAATCATGGAACTGGTGATTTCCAACGGCAAATGCACCATCTGCGGCAAACAGATCGGGCCGGTTACCGGCGACCCGCGCACATTTGAATCTATGGACGGCGTGCGGCAGGCTTTCCGCGACCAGGTCTTCTACTGGATGAAGCATCTGGCCCAGGGTCAGAAAATCCCCAAAGAAACGCAGTCCGCTTTCTATCCGGCGCCTTTTAGTTCGTCTTTATCCGAAGGGCCGCTGCAGAAAGGCATTGATATCACCCAGGGCGGGTCGTGGTTCACCACTTACGGCGCTTTTCTGGCTGGCCTGGCCGATACCGCCGATTCGCTGGGTGTCATCGACCGGCTGATTTACCGCGAGAAGAAGGTTACCTGGGATGAGTTGATTCAGGCATTGAAAGATAATTGGAGAGGTCATGATAACCTGCGCCAGCTTTGCATCAACGGCGTGGCCAAGTACGGCAACGACGACGATTATGCCGACGAATGGGCGGCGTTCGTGATGGACACGTGGTACGATGCGCTGGATTGGATTAACACCCAGAAAGAACTGCTGCCAAAATGGGGCGGACGTTGGGTCGGCGCCATGACCACCGGTTCGAATACGGTGGCTTACGGCCTGAATGTCGGCAGCCTGCCCAACGGCCACATTTATCCCACGCCGCTGGCGGACACGATGTCCCCGGTGCAGGGGATGGATAAAAACGGCCCCACGGCGGTGATTAAATCCGCCGCGAAATTACCTACACAGCGGTTTGCGCTGGGCGGGCCGCTGAATCTGCGGCTGAGCCCGCAACTGGTCGCCACCGAAAGGGATGTGGACAACCTGATGTCTTTCCTCAGGGCGATTGAAGCTGAAGGCATTTACCACATACAATTTAACATAATATCAAGCGACTCTTTGCGCAAAGCGATGAAAGAGCCGGAAAAATACCGCGATTTAATGGTCCGGGTGGCCAGCTTCACGGTTTATTTCGTGGACCTCACTGCCGAACAGCAAATGGATATCATCAACCGCACCGAACAGCAGGGGTGGTAGGTTGTGAGCTTTACGTGTTGTTGAGGTTCGAACAAAGGATGTGCTGATTCTTCTGGATTGTCGGGTCGAGCCCGACAATGACAGTGAATAGTAGTCTTGTCATTCCCGCGCAGGCGGGAATCCATATGAATAATTTCTGAAAACATATTTACACATCAGCAATCTGTTGCGGGGGAAGGTAATATCGTAAACGTAAATGCGCTGATTGACGACTTTATCGCGAATCTAGGTGATTGGCGGGGCGATACGATTGCCAATATCCGGCGGGTTATCCGTGAAGCCGACCCGGACGTTGTGGAGGAAGTGAAATGGCGGGGCGCTGCTGTCTGGTCCCACGACGGCATCATCTGTGTTGCCAACGCCTTCAAAGACAAGGTAAAACTGATTTTTTATCTGGGTTCCAGCCTCCCTGACCCCGATAAACTCTTCAACAACGGCCTCGAAGGCAAACAATGGCGGACGATTGATTTTTACCATGGGGATAAAATCAACGAACCCGCTCTGAAAACCCTCATCCGGGCGGCGGTGAATTACAACCGCGACAAAGTGAAACCGCCGGTAAGCCTAAAACCGCAAAGACAGCCACAACGAAGAAAACGGCAAAATAAGATAATCTATCCTTCCGGAATGATTTCATCCATTTGGCAGGCATCTCGCCACTATTCAGTAATCAGTATATCTGCGCAACAACTTTTCATTTTCCCTAAATCAAAACAGAAAAACTTTTATCGGAACATTTACCGTTTTATCGGATTGAGATATAATTCAGTCTTAACCATATTCAAAGGAAACCCTCAGATGTTCAATGCAGATAAAATGCTTGGTCATGAATTAACGTTCTGCCAGTTGTTTACCAACAAAGTTACGACGGAATATGGGATTATCTACTATAACCCGTTAAATCCTTTCTCCCATGACAGCAACCATGCCCATATTTTAGACATTGCCAATAACCCTGAGGCGGCTATCCGGGACATTGTCGCATTTTATCGGAATTACGGACTTGTTCCTCGCGTTTATTGCTCTTTTATTGCCGGCGAACTGACACAATTGCGTCCGTACCTGGAGAGTCAGGGATTTACCGTTACTATGTCCAATGTAGAATTTATGGTTTTCCCCCATCCTTTTTCTGCCAATTTGGATACGACGCTGCCGGTTCGGAGGATAACCGGTCTCCCGGATGATATTATCGAGTTAATCCGCGCGGATGATACTGGTGATTGGACAGTCAATGTACTAAAAAACGCCGTTAATCACGAAAATTTTCATCTATTGGGGCTATTTGAACATGACCGGCGTGTGGCGATAGCATCCGTCCAGGTGATGGTTGGTTATTCCCGCATCGATAATGTGGTAACATTTTCGGCATTTCGCGGTCAGCATTTTGGAACGCGGCTAATCAGTTACCTTGTCAATTATCACGCTGCCCTCTCCGGTAATTATCTTTATCTTTTTGCCGATAATCCCATTGCCATCAGGCTTTATAAGAACGTCGGTTTTAGGACAGTGACGATTAATAAACCATGTTGGAATGCACATCTGCCGGCTTAGCAACTGTATTATAGAATAGTATTTGAAAAAACTGATTGTTAATTTCTATAACAAACGCACTCACGCAACAGCAAGCTTCCCGGTGTCTTTCCCCGATAATTATTCTTCCTCCTTCTACTTGGTATCTCGTGATGACTCTGCTATTATATTGATAAATTACTTTTGCGGAGGTAGAAAAATGGTCGGCGGATATATGGGTAAAATCCTTTTTGTGGACCTTTCCAACGGGGACATCAAAGAAGAACCCCTCGACGAGCAAATGGCCAAAGATTTCCTGGGTTGCTACGGCGTCGGCGCCCGGATTTTATACAGCCGGATGAAACCCGGCGTGGACCCGCTGGGGCCGGAAAATATGCTGGGGTTTGTGACCGGGCCGCTGACCGGCACCGGTGTCCCGACCGGCTCCCGTTACATGGTCGTCGGCAAATCGCCGCTGACCGGCGGCTGGGGCGATGCCAATTCCGGCGGCTACTTCGGTTCCCATCTGAAATTTTCCGGTTTTGACGCGGTGTTTTTCACAGGCATTTCACTGAAACCGGTTTATTTACTGCTGGATAACGGCCGGGCGGAGATTAAAGACGCCGCAGCGATCTGGGGCAAAGATACCTACGAGACTGAAGATACCTTGATGGCTGAGTACGGCACCACGTCCCGCGTGGCCTGCATCGGGCCTTCGGGGGAAAAAGTTTCGCTGATTGCCGGCATCATGACCGACCACGGCAGCGCCGCCGCCCGCTCCGGGCTGGGCGCGGTGATGGGTTCCAAGAAGTTGAAAGCCATCGTTGCCCGCGGCGAGATCGAAGTCCCGATTTTGAACAAAGAAGCCATTTCCACGCTCCGGGCCGAGCAGATGAAACAATGGCAGACCATCCGTCCCAACGGCATGTCCGAAATCGAAGGGCAGCGCAAGTACGGTACCAGCAGCAGCAACTACAGTTCGGCGCACAGTGGTGACAGCCCGGTTAAGAAC
>Ga0181529_10003663_pt1 | contig 17270 bp, 14 predicted proteins | sample PEATcosm2014_Bin_36_FD_119763 | JGI IMG/M metagenome (GOLD analysis project Ga0181529, IMG submission 119763) | Peatland microbial communities from MTU Mesocosm Facility, Houghton, MI, USA - PEATcosm2014_Bin10_30_metaG | ecosystem: Environmental > Terrestrial > Soil > Wetlands > Peat | place... | reverse complement strand
TTTTTACGGCCTCAGCGCGCCGCTTGGAAAGATCCATGTTGTGCTGCGGATTGCCCGTGGAGTCGGTGTGACCGTCGATTTCGACCTTGAGGTCGGGGCTCGCCTGCAAGCCGCGCACAATGGACTGGATCACGGCGGAGGATTCCGGCTTGATGCGATCGCTGTCGGTATCGAAAAGGATGCCGTGGGTTACGTACCGGCCCGAGGATTCGATCACCTTGCCAAAATCCGGTGTGGACTCGGCGATGCGAATATTGCGGAAGCCGACATAGGCCGTGCCGTTAGCGTTTCCCACGTCTGCGACGGGGGCGTTCATCGGCGGCAGACTAATCTGGTTCGCGTCGACGACACGATTGTTGTTGATGTAAACGCGGATGCGGCCGTTTTGGCACCAGACCTGTAGTTTGATTGGCTGGCTAAAATCTTCGGGGAACGAATTGGCGGCCAGGGATTCGAATTCTTGCCCGTTCTTCGCCTTGACGTCGAGCATCAGGTTCGTGTAGTTCCGGCGGGCTTTGATACTCAATACGTCACTGCTCTTCTTGTCGGCGAAACTCCAATAAACGTATTCCCAGTGCTCGCTGAAGAAGATGTCACCCTCGAGGGTAAAGTTGGGAGGCACTTCGGAAAGGTTGGGTGTCAGGTAGACATCGTCTCCATGGATTGTGAGCTGGCGGATGCCTCCGCCCTGGCGCAGCTCGGCCATGCCGCCGCGCACCTTCCAGTGCGGCGGGGCCTCGTCGCCGGCCATGTCGGAGAAGTCGTCTGCGAAAACGACCTTGTCGCCGGGAATGAACTCAGCCTTGACCACGGTCAGATCGGGCTGGCCGGAAGCAACATCGGCTGGCGTAGCGGCAGCAGCGGGTGTGCCCGCAGGCACCGAAGTGCCTGCGGTTGGCTGTGGCTGTGGCGTGATAGCTGCACTGGGCGCCCCGGTTGGGGCAGCAGCTGGGCTGCCGGCGCCGGGCGACGTGCCCGGTGTTACCGCGTGGTCGCCCACCTGGAAGCCAGCGCCGGAGACGACGTTGCAAACTGCGGAGACATCATCAACGTCAGTAGCCTGAATGGTTCCAATGTTGGAGGTGAGCCGGCGGATGACCTGGCCCGTGGCAGGATCTTTGATCTCCCTGCCGACACGTACCACCGAAAGCTGATCGCCTTGCTTGATGCCGGCCCGGCCGCCGGCGTTCAGCACAATCTGGCCACTATCGACAGAAGCAATCAGTGCGTCCACCTTGACGGTGTGGACCGGGAGCGTGGCAGCGCTGGTGACCAGTTCGGCAGTCAACTGGTCCACGGCCTTCTTGGTGGCTTCACCGATGATCGTGTTCTGAAAGTTGCTGGAGCCGAAATCGACGATGCCATTGCCAAACCCGTTCCAGTTGCCGCCGCCGCCGAGCAACGAAAGCCCGGAGCGGCTGGACTCGCCCTTGCCTTCGGCCACGGCGAGAATCTCCGCGGTGTCGATGTTGATGACCCGGGCGTCAATGACCACATTGGCTTTGGAGTTGGAGTGGCCGATGCCGCCGACGCCAAAGCCGTGCCAGTTGCCGCCACTGCCGCCGACATTCTGCTTGTTGGTCTCATTGCCGAACTGGGTGATGCTCCCCAGGATGATGTAATCGACGCCCAGGATCTTTCCGATGCGGGCGGCAGTTGTGGGGTCGGCGCGGTTGGAGTTGGAGAAGTTCTGCTCGGCCAGAACCTTATCCAGCGCGGAGCGCTCGATCACGGAGTAGGAACCGCTCTTGACAAGGTCCGTGACGAGGAGGTTGGAGATCCCCTTTCCAACGTCGACATCATTTCCGAACATGGCTGCAGAGGTGGACTGCACGGTGGCATAGTCGAAGTCGAGAACGGCCACGCGCGGCTTGCGGCCGGCACTGCTTTGTGCGCCCGATTCGACAGCAATCGCGGCGATTCCAAAGGCCGCCAGCATGGCGGCCAGGATGGCAATTCGTTGGTGTTTCATCGTTCCTCCTCGCAGGAGCGGTTGGGTTTTCCGGAAGAAATCGCAAGCCATCAAGGGCCGCGATTGCGTCTCCGGCGATGGCAGCGACTTTAGTCCTGCCCTCCATCGCGCCAAACGGCAACGCGGTACAAGGCCAAATCGGCCGGACGCACGCGTAAGTGCAAGCTAGGTTTCTTACCGTAGCTCGATCCCGAGTCAGAACTCGCCGCGCACCGCTCCTGACAGGTTCTTTCGGCGTTCTGGCAGCCATTCGCGGTGCCGGTCTGTTTTGCGCCGCATTGTTTTGTGCACATACTGTACGCGGCGCCCGGCGAACAATACTTCATGCACTGCCTATATTCCGCATCGGCCTTCTGATGGCATTGCGCACTGCTTGCCGCGCAGCTCTGCTGGCACTCGTTGTTGCTCTCTGCCTTTGCGCGCAAAGCGCACACGCAGAATGCCGCTGCGACCATCCATGTTGAAAGGAAAAGACGTCCTCGTATTTGCATACACGTTCTCCTTCGAGCTTTGGCCGGCGATGCGCCGCGCGCCATCGTGTGCGCGTCCCCCTCCGGCTCTGCCCGGGAGGGGGTCCGGAATCGCAGCCTTCGACCGGAATCCACCGCTTCAACATGGATAAGCGGAAACGCGGGACAAACCGGTTCACAAAATCCGGGATTTTTTTGAAAGATGAATCGAGGTGTTGGCAGAAGGAGCGGAGAAATGCGGTGTAAGCGATGAATCTACGGTTTCTACTTTTCAGGGCGCTCGAGCCTTTGACGCCACTCGGCGGCCTTCTCCGGCTTGCCCCAGGCGGTATAGAGCTGCACCAGTCGCTGGCCCGCCTCGGGCAGATTGGCGTCAACGGAGATCGCGGGACTCAGCTTCCGGAGTCCTTCGTAGCCCTCGATCAGCAGCGGCTCGGATTCAGCGTATTTACCCTGTCCCAGCAGGCTCGCGCCGAGCAGGCTCTGGCGGTCGCAGGTATCCCACATCATCAACTGTTGATTTCCTTCGCCGCTCCCCGCCTCGCGCAGCAGGCTCTCGGCTTCGCTATAGCGCTGCTCGGCCAGACGCAGGCGGCCCAGACTGGTCAACCCGCTGCGCGTGATCAACTCTCCCGGCTGGAATCTCTTTCGGTCCAGAGCAACGGCCTCAGTCAGCGTCTGCTCGGCCAGATCGGTTTTGCCTTCGTCCTGATAGAGAATGCCCAGCCAGGTGGCCGCCGTCGCCAGATTGACATGCTCGGCGCCGAGTACACGCCGGGTTGCGTCAACGGTTCTTTGCAGCAGAGCTTCAGCCTCTTTGAATCTGCCAGTGAAGCAATACAGCAGGCCCAGCGTTCTCGTCGAGGTAATCGTCCAGGTGTTATCTTCGCCATAGACGCGCCGCAGCGTTTCCAGATTCTTTTTGGCCAACGGCTCGGCTTCGGCGAATTGCCCCAGGCTTTCCATGGTCTGGGTGAGGGAAGTCTCGTAAGCCAGGGTGTAAAGGTTCTCTTCGCCATTCACCCGCCGGCTGATCTCATGCAGCTGCTCCAGCAGAGACTCGGATTCGGCGAAACGCCCTTCGATCCGGTAAATCACGGCGAGGTTATTCATGTCGATCTGTGTGTGCGGATTGTCCGCGCCCAGAGTTCGCTTGTCGCCGGCCAGCGCCGCGGCTTGCAACTTCTCGGCTTGGGCGAAATCTTTCTTCCAACGGTTGATCACGACCAGCGCGCGCAGAACCTTCAGTGTATCCGGGTGATCGTCGCCGTGGAGCCGCCGTGCGATCCCCAGAGCCTCTTGGGCCAGGGGTTCGGCGGCTGCGTATTTTCCCTCGTCCCCATAGGTCGTTGCGAGGCTGTAGATAGCCTCGAAGAGTTCGTCGGTTTTATCGGGATACAATTGCCGGCGAACCTGCAAAATATGGGTCATCATCGCTTCGACCTCAGGATACCGGCCGAGCGCGTAGTACAACGCCGCCAAATCCAGCGCTGACGACAACGTTTCGTTATCGTTTGCGCCCAGTTTTGCCTGCTGCACTTTGACAATCTGCTTCAGCAACGGCTCAGCCTGTGTAAACAGCGCCTGATCGCGGTAAGTTACCGCCAATTCTCTCATGCTGCCGAGAGTCTCGCTGGCATCGTCGCCCTGGAATTTGCGACGCAACTCGACGACACGTTCCCATTGACGCTGCGCCTCTGCGTAGAGGCCCAGATCGTAATAGCTTTCGCCGATTGTCTGGCGAATAGACGCTTCAATCAGCGGCTCACCGGCGAACTTTCCTTGAATCCTTTCCGCTGCCCGGTCCAGCGCCGTGCGCACTTTCAAATCGGGATCGGGCTTCCTCTCGGGATTGGCTTGAATCTTTGGGTCGCCCTGCGCCAGCAGGTCCTTCTCTAAAAAATCGTTGATGTTACGGGTGGTGGCGGCTTCGTTGTCGGCGCGGCGGCTCTCGGCAACGGCGCGGTCTTTCTCCGCCGCTTCGGACCTTTCGGCGCTGAGCGCCCGGTCGCGATCTTGCGCGGCGGCCTTCTCGGCGGCGACGGCTCGATCCCGCTGCAACTGTGCCGTCTGCTGCGAGTTTTCGGCGCGGTCGCGTTGCGCCAGCGCCTCTCGCTCGGCGCGTAGCGCCCGCCTGGCCTCGATCGAAGTCACGAGAATGCCCGTCACCAGCATCAGAACCGCAGTCGCAATCGCCGCGCTCAGCGCCTTGTAGCGGAGCACGAGCTTGGCACTGCGCCGCCACCGGGACTCGCGGACAGCGCTCACCGGCAGGCCGCCGAGCCATGCGCGAAGATCGCCGGCGAAGGCGCTCACCGAGGCATAGCGCACGGCGGGATTCTTGTTGAGCGCCTGCAAAAGGATGGCGTCCAGCTCCCCGCGCAACTCGCGGCTCCAGTTCTCCGCGACGCTGCTGGGCAGCCGCGGTTCGTCCTCGCAGATGGCGCGCAATGCCTCAATCGGGCTCACATCGGGAGCTGCAAATGGGTGCCGTCCGGTCAGCAGTTGATAGAGCAGCACGCCCAGCGAAAACTGATCGCTGGCTGTCGTCATCCGTTCCCCGCGTGCCTGCTCCGGACTGGCGCATTCGGGGCTGAGCAGGTTCGCAGTCGTGCGGTAGCTTCCCCCTTCAGGGACGAGCTTCGCGATGCCGAAATCCAGCAGCTTGGGCGTGCCGTCGCCGCCCACAAGAATGTTCGCCGATTTCAAATCGCGATGGATCACCAGATGGCGGTGTGCGTATTCGACCGCGGAGCAAATCTCGAGACACAGCGCGATGCGTTGCCGCAGACTCGGCTTATGAAGTTCACACCAGCCATTGAGTGGAACCCCGTCGATGTACTCCATTACCAAATAGGGCTCGCCGTCTTCGAGCATGCCTCCGTCGAGCAGCCGCGCAATGCAAGGGTGATTTAATGAAGCCAGGATCTGGCGCTCTTCGCGGAAACGGCGGACGTCCTGCTCGGAAAAGAGGCTGGCGCGCAGCAGTTTCACCGCCGCGCGTTGCTCGTATTGCTGATCGGCCCGGCGCGCTTCCCACACCAGGCCCATGCCGCCCTGGCCGATCTCGCGCACCAACTCCCAGGCACCGATGCGCCGGCCGGCAAAGGGAATCGCACTCTCCCGCGAACGCAGCTCAGCCAGCAATGCCGGCGCAGCGTTCTCAAGAAAATCGGGAGAATCGCGATATGTAGCCAGCAGAGAACGCACTTCGTCGAGAATCTCCCGCTCGTCCCGCTGGGCTTCGAGAAAAGCCTCCCGTTCGGTCTCGGGCAGCCCCAGAGCTGCTGAGAACAGCTCCTTTGCGCGCTTCCAGCCTTCCGGATTCACCGTTCTTTCCCGCTCTCCACCAGACGCCTGCGAATCCAGGTCTTGGCAACCACCCACTCCCGCTTTACGGTGCTTTCCGATACCCCCAACGCCTCGGCGGTCTCGGAAATGCTGAGGCCGCTGAAGTAACGCATCTCCACGAGCCGGCCTTGCACCGGATCGAGCTTCTCCAGCTCTTCGAGCGCGGCGTTCAAATCCAGGATTTCGACATCGGATGGATTGACCGAGGCATCGGAATCCATCAGGGAGAAGATGGTTTCTCCGCCGCCCCGCTTCTTACTCTTGCGGGTACGCGCATGATCGATCAGGATCGTGCGCATCAGCCGCGCTGAGAAAGCGAAAAAGTGCGCGCGGTCTTTCAGGCTCACCCGCTGCGACTGCGCCAGTCTCAGCCAGGCCTCATGAACCACTGCCGTGCATTGCAGTGTTGAGGAGATCTTCTCGCGTCCGCTGTGTCGCTGGGCGATGCGGTGCAGCTCAGGGTAGACGGCCTCAAACAGCTCATTTAATGCCGCTGGTCGGCCGGCCTGCCAGTCGCGCAGCAGTGCAGTGATACCGCACGGGGACACGGTGAAATCCTTTGATCCCGGCTGCTCCATGGCTGTTGGCTCCAAGAGGTTGGGCTCATTCTAGCACTCATCCAACCAGACCGGCGATCTCCCTCTTGGCCGCTGCGGAACTTGCGCTCACCTTGCAGAGGAGCGCGCACGCGAAAGCCCGCAGCGCCTATAGCGGATATATTGCGGCGGTGTTACAGGCCGCCATCGCCAGCCAGTTCCACCACAGACGCTCCAATCCACTCAGAGCATGTACAACAACGCTGTAGTATGGCATGCCGCCGATGGACTGGCGGTAATCCTTGATGATTCATAGGCTATAGTCGCGCAAGCTCTTGCTCCGCAGGCGCGGCCGCGCACAGATTTCAAGCCAGTGTGATCGAGGTACTGGTCGAGCGTTGGCCGGGAGGAGCGGGATATTGCGCCCGAGGTTCCGCTCAGCGAGCATGTGATTGAGGTGGGTCTGTGCGTCGCGCAACACGCCGTGAATAGATTTGCCGATGTACTTGCGTTTCCGGGTTGCCGGATCGCGGCCGAAGTAGATGCGCACCATCCGCATTTGCGATCCGCGGCGGATGACCTGGTCAGTCTGGTGAGCCATGTTGCCTCCAAAAACAAGAACGGCGGCACACGTGTGGCACACGTGGCCGCTGTTTAAGATTGGTTTTTATCGGTGGATCGGTGAAGGGGAGACTGACGGGGGTTCAGCACTTGCGTTTCCCTGAAGGCCCGCGGGTTTGCCGGCAGTCAGGCACACAACCGTGATCCTCGAGCGGAGGAGGTCGGGTTCTGTATGGTGAAATCACTGGCAAACAGAAGCAGATTCACTAATCCAGGCGGGCACAACACATCAATGATGCGCATAAACTTGTTGTAGTTTCAGCCTTCAACTACCAGCAAAACCTCTCAATCAATTCTCAATGGGGGTACTTTTGGGTGTATTTATTTCACGCGATTCTGCATCAACCTCATTCTTAACGGCTTATGTTTGGATGTGAATCCCACTCTCTCCCAGTATTTCCATGCTGGAGACTAAAATGGCGAACAAAGCCGGGAAACTATACATTGAAAACAAGGTAGGGTACCGGACCAATCTTTGGACCACTGCGCGCATAGCCGAAATGGTTGAGCGCGAGTTTGGTGTGCGCTACCACCCGGACCATATCGGTCGCCTGATGCACAGCCTCGGATGGACTCAACAAAAGCCGGAGAGGCGTGCGTTGGAGCGCTATGAAGACCAGATCGAACGGTGGAAACATAAGGAGTGGCCGCGCATAAAAAGAACGCTGCAAGGCTGGGCGCCCATCTCGTCTTTGCCGATGAATCGGGTGTCCTGCCGATTCCCAACGTAATCCGAACCTGGGCTCCGCAGGGGCAAACTTCCATCCATCGTCACCGCCAGGGGCGGCGGGACAAGATCTCCGTCATTTCAGGAATTTCCGTACGCCCCAAGCGGCATCGCCTTGGCCTCCACTACTTACTCTCGATCCCGGCTTGCCAATTGGTATCGAGTGCCGCGAGGACTTCTTCAAGCTTGCGGCCGGTCAACGCTTCATTGGCCACGTGTCTCTCTCATTTTGCAGTTCGGTGAATACGAGGCCCGGAGAGATGTGAATTGAGTCATGCGGACTTAGCAACCTCGCCGATTTCCTTTCGTGCTCGGAGCAACACCAAACCAGGTGTCGCTCCGATGCCTCGAATTTGCAGGACCGCCCGGGCTCAATAGGAAACAGTGAGGAGATTTGAAACGCTGCCAACGCCGGGTGCGGAAAAAGCGGCGTGCTCGGCGTCGTCGTGTTCTCTCCATGAACGCACATGTCCGCGCAAGGTCACAAGGGCGCCAGAGGTTTCGACGGTAATATCCTTCGCCTCAATCTGAGCATCGCGCTTCAGCGCATCCTCGATCTTGACCTTGATGTCTGTCGTATTCACGGTCGGCTTGAGTGCGACTTCGTTCGATACCGCTTTGACGCCGCGCAGGGACAGAACAGCTCTTGCGGCTTCTTCCTTCTGGTATTGCCACTCGGCAGTTCCCTGGAGCGTGATCCAACCATTTGAGACCGTGAGCTTGATGGTGTCGGGCACCTGGGAGTTCCAGTTCAGGTGATTGGCCGCCGCAGACGCAATGTCTTCGTCGGTGCGCTCACTTTCGAATGGTAGATCGACGATGATCTCACTTGCGATCGAGGAGACGCCGTTAACCCGGAGGGCCGCGCGCTCGGCTGCCCACTTCTCATACAAACTACCAACATGCCCATCAAGCTCAACAACTCCGTTGTTGACCGAGACGCCAATCCTGGTTGCGCAAACGCTGGGTTCCCAGCGCAATTCCTGCTCCACATTGTTTTTAATCGCTTCTGCTGTTTTCACTCGTACACCTTTTCTTCTAGTTGGGCTATCAGTTATGCGGCGTGATCCCACCGCGGGGTCGTGGCTCGATCATTGCAGGGGTCGAGGTTCTGGTACTGTGCAGGATTGCTCTGCGCGATGTGAGCGAAATGGAAGCTGACGACGCTCTCTGCGGCGGCTGGTATTTTGACCGCATAGATTTGTGGTTTCCCAGGTCCCAAAGACGGGACCTGGGGCACCCATATTTATTGGTCTTAATTACGAAAACACACGGTCACGGTACTAGCCGAAAACCCGAGTAAACCGAGCTAAGAAGTTCGCTTGGAGCATTCCTTGTCGAACGTCTTTGTGCGATGAGCAAACTAGAGCAGCATTTCTCCATGACGGGTGAAATGCTCTTAGGATGAACGATCATATTCGTAACGACCATGAAGACCTTCTTGAGAGCCTCGTCGGCGGCAGCCGGCCTGAGGATGAAGTCACCGTCAAGCCGTATGATCCTTTCGGATTCCAACATCATTCGATTCACCGTAAAGAACCCCATTACAAGGGTGATCATGTCCCCGAGGAGGAATCCTCGTCATTCACTCCTGCAGCAGACACACCTCTGTTTGCCGAATGCCGGTAGGTGCTTGATGCACCTTGGTTGTTCAGGAAATACGGAGGCGAGCAAAGACTGGAATCTTGACCCCGTCCAGGATTGCGCCGAAGGCAACTGCGGCGCCAAATTCGGTGGCTATGACCGCGATGGGCAATGGCGCCATTGCGATTCCAAAGGTTGCGAGAGTTGAAATGATAAGAACATCGGCCACTGAAGAAAGTACGAGCCAAATGCTGGGGCGCAGACCCCAGAGATGCTGGCGTCCGCGAATGACATAGGTCGTGGCCTGGCTGCCAAACACAATACTGACCGCGGTCAGCGTTTGAAGTGCCTCGATGCCGAGATGCAGCTGAAATTTGCCCAATGCCAGGATCGCCGTGGAGAACGCAAGGAAGCAGAGTCCGAGTATCACGCCTGCACTCGTGATTCGCCCGATTTGCCAGGAGTTTGGCATCGCTGATGGCCGCACTCGGTCAGTGGTCAGCGACATGGCAAGGAAGTCGCCGGTGATCATCACAATGACCATCAGCATTGGCGTCAGCACTGCGTGTCCCGTCATGACCAGGCCAACCGCCAGCAAGAGCGCCTGAAATACCTTCTTTTGAACCGAGTTGAGCGTGTAGGTGAGAATGCGTTGGAAAGTGACTCTGCCTTCTTTTACGGCGGCCACAATGCCGCCCAGGCCAGCCTCGGTTAGAACGACGCCGGCGGCCGATTTGGCCACGTCGGTTGCGGTCGAGACCGCGATGCCTATCTGTGCCTGGCGCAGCGCAGGCGCGTCATTGGCGCCGTCGCCGCACATCCCCACTGTATGTCCGCTCTTCTGGAACGCTTTAACGAGGTCAAACTTGCCTTCCGGAAGAACACCTGCAAAGACCGAGAAGTCTTCCGGTTTAATGCCGTCCGGCAATTTGCCGGGCGGACAGACTGCTCCCTGCAATCCAACCGCGTGAGCGACGATTGCGGCTGTGGCCGGAGCGTCGCCTGTCACCATGACTGTGCGCACGCCGAGACCATTCAACTCCGAGATAAGATAGACCGAGTCGGTCCGCGGCGGATCGCTGAGGGCAATCAATCCAATGATCTGGTTGGACGCCGCCGGTCCCGCGGCAACTGCCAAAACTCGAAAGCCTTGCTTCTCGAGTTCGTCGGCGATAGCGGCCGCGGCGGGAGAAGGCGCAGTGAGGGAGACAACCGCAGTGAACGCGCCTTTTATGATTCGCTCGGAACTATCTTTTGCATCTGTTGCGGTTGCTTCCGAGGTTTTCTTAACCGGATCGAACGGAACAAAAGCGGTCAGCTTTGGCAAGCCGGTGGCTGTCTTCTGCGACGCGGCAAGTCGAATGGCCGCATCGACAGGGTCCTGGCCCCCTTCGGAACTCGCCAGCGCCGCCATTCCGAGAACGTGTGCTTCGTCGAATCCAGGCAGTGGGCGAACGCTTGTGACGGTTAGTTCATTGCGGGTCAGAGTCCCGGTCTTGTCTGAACACAACACATCGATCGATGCTGCTTCGTCCACGGCGGAAAGCCGTGTTGGCAACACGCCCAGCTTTGCAAGAGCACGAGCTCCAATCGCAGCAGCGAGGGTGAATGTTGCCGGTAATGCGACTGGGATGATGGCGAGGACCGAGGTCAGCAACAACGGAATCATCTCGCTCGATGGCATTGCATGGTGATAGGCGTAGGCTCCCATCGCGACGATGATGAGGCAATTGAAGAGCGCCAGGTTGCGGATGATCCTGAGGACGGCCTTTTGCTGTGTACTTACTACGTGTGCCGTCCGAACCAGTTCCGCCGTGCGGCCGAATTTGGTGCGCGTCCCGGTCGCCGTTACGATGGCGGTGGCCTCGCCGCGCCGCACCAGAGCCCCTGCAAACGTGTCTGTGCCGGCGCCTGCGTCAATGGGGAGGGACTCGCCGGTAAGCATCGACTGGTCGAGCTCAACCGACCCACCCGTCAGGTGAACATCGGCGGCGACCACGCCGCCAAGCGAGAGTTTAACGAGGTCGCCGCATACCAGTTCCGCCGCGGGTACGGTCTTCCATTCGCCGTCTCGCTGAACCGAGGCGTTGAGTGCCAGACGGGATTTGAGGGCGGCAAGAGTTGCTTGCGCGCGGCTTTCCTGGAAGTAAGCGAGAGCCGCGTTGAAAAGGAGTAGAGCTGCAATGACGGCGGCTTCGTAATACTTATGCAGGACGATCTCAAGCACAATGGACGCTTCAAGCAGCCATGGTACAGGCGCCCAGAATTTAGCCAATGCATTGCGCAACGGATGAGCAGACGTGTCCGGCATTGCATTGGGGCCGTCTTTTTCAAGACGGGCGCGCGCTTCTTCGTTTGTGAGACCCGTTGGGGCGCTATCGTGAGCCGGTTCTACGACCGGCTTTTTTGATGCCGGGGCGACAAAGCTAGTCGAGCTCTCCATTGACCACCTCTACCGTCGATCTCGCTACCACCATTCCATTGAGCGTTTTGAGGGCGTCTCCACGCCTGATTCCGGCTTGGCTGAGTGAAGAAGCAAGAGAGGACACTGCACAAGCTTCACGACCTTTTCGGCAATCGAGCCGAATACGAGCGGGTGCCAGCCGGAGATACCGTGGGTGGAGATTACGATCATGTCAATATGTTCGCGATCGACTACCTGCATGATGTTGCCAACTACGTCATTTCCAACTTCAACGCTGAAAGTTGACTTCACTCCTCTGGTTACGAGAGCTGCCGTGCACTTGGCCAGATGGCTCTCTGCGTGTTTTCTTGCCTTCTCAAGAAAGACGGTCTCTGGAATGAGGTCTGGAATTGTAGTGGTCGGGAACATCGGGATCACGTGCACGAGATAGAGTTCCGCTTGAAAGTGCCGGGCAAGGTCGGCTGCCATCTCCAGTGCAGCCTGGGATGACGGGCTGAAGTCTATAGGCAGCAGAATCCTGGTCGGGATGGAGAGGAAACGATTAACTTCCGGCATGATGGTCCTCGGTGAATCAATAGGGTGGCTTGACATTCAGTTTCCTTTGTTGTGAAAGCAAAGGGGCTGTTGAGAGAGACTCATACGGACGGGGGCCTCTTCTGAGAGGTATTGCTGCTTTGTACGTGCATTTCTGGCGCTTTGGTAGTCGGTTCGCATGTTGAGTGCCGCGCCATCACTAAGGCGATCAATGGGTTTTCCCGACGCGCGCGTGGTTAGCCGAGCTAAGTCGGCGATGCGTGCGCATCAGGGCAGACGCTTCCGAGGCCATTGCGCTGTGCTGTGCAAATGTTTTCTGCCACCAGATGTCGAATCCGTCGGCGGCAAGACTTGAAATCGGATTAATGTGCTGGTCGTTGGGCTTTTTCCGCACTGCGCAGGGCTGAGAGCCTTTTGCGTTGAATTCTGGATACATGTTGATTTCGTCCTGTTCCGATCCGGAATTGCTTAAAGAGGATCAGGCTGGCGGAAATGCGTGCATAAGGGTGATCGGTTCCGTAAAACGGCCGAATGGCTCTGGGCCAGAGTGACCGCCCAACCTGTTGCGCAAAATAGGGTCAACTGGTCAGCATCGGCTGGCCATGAACACAGTAGTTGCCGGTGCTGGAACCATCGAGAATGAATCGCGCGCCATACACCACGTCCGGCGCACCATGGACGATCAACAGGAACTTGTCGGTCTTCACAGCTGCTTCATACTTGATGACGCTGTCCTTTGGAATGCCAATACTCACCAGGCCTGCTCCGAGAGCGCTGACTCCGCCGACAACAGCCGCTCCCTCAAGGCCTGAGACAATCCAGCCAACCAGCGGACCAGCAACGAGAACTGGTCCAATGCCTGGGATTGCAAAGATCGCGGATCCAAAGAGCAGCCCCCAGAACCCACCCCAGAATGCTCCGAGCTTGCCCCAGTACTTCATCCGATCGCCAGCATTGTAATAGCCAACGACATGTTCATCGGTGTGTGTGCCTCTGCCCGCGATCGAGAGGCTCTTCATATCGATCCCGGCCCGTTGGAGCGCCTTAACGGCGCGTTCCGCCTGCTCGTGAGAGTCGTAGACGGCGACAACTGAGTTTGTTGCTGACATTGCTTTCTCCCGGCTTCTTCGAATCAATAAGGTTGGTCGCGGATTGCGGCAGGTGCGCAGTAAGAGCCATGCTATCGGACTTCTCTTTGGACACCATGGGCGATCGTTGAAAGTCTGCGCTGACTGCCGGAGCCCTCCCCGTGCGCTTAGCGTGATTATGCGATCTGGGACGGCGGGCCATCTGTTCAATTCGATACAGTTATTCCCGCATTACAGAATGACAATCGCATTGGGTGCTCGTAGCAGTCGCGCACAAAGCGCCTTAGCGCAACTACGGCAAGAGTGACAAGGCAGGGAGAAAGTGTGAAATGATCCCTATGAAACAACCTGACGATCACGCGGCAACATATCTTGTAGGCGGAGGCATCGCTTCCCTTGCCGCCGCAGTTTTCCTCATTCGCGACGGAGATGTGCAAGGGGACACAATCACGATCCTGGAGGAGTCATCCCGGATCGGCGGCAGCCTTGACGCAGCGGGAAACGCGACTGACGGCTATGTGATGCGCGGCGGCCGCATGATTGAGAGCAAATATCTGTGCACCTACGACCTGTTTTCATCGATTCCGACCCTCGATGGGTCGAGGACAGTAACGCAGGAGATATTCGACTGGAACAAGACGATGAAGACCGCCTCCAAAGGCCGCCTGCTCCGGGATGGTCACAGGGTCGATGGTCCCAGTTTTGGTCTGAGCGAGAAGGATATTCTCAACCTCGAACGCGTGGCGATCGAACCGGAAGAGTTTCTTGGACGGACCACGATCTCCGATCAGTTTGATCCGGCATTTTTTGAAACGGACTTCTGGCACATGTGGTGCACCACCTTCGCTTTTCAGCCCTGGCATAGCGCAGTCGAGTTCAAACGCTATCTGGTGCGCTTCACTCACATGGTTTCAGGTTTCAATACGCTTACCGGCATTATGCGTACTGTGTACAACCAGTATGACTCGATGGTGCGCCCGCTTTCCAAGTGGCTTGAAGAGCACGGTGTCAGGTTCATGCTGAACACAACTGTTACCGATATAGCCGTCGCGCATGCAAAGGGCGGCTTCGCTGTCGAAAAGATCGTCGTTCAAGAGGGCTCGTCTCTCAAGGAGATCGGCGTCACCGAGTACGACCGAGTCATCGTAACTTTAGGTTCCATGACCGAGGGTTCGAGCCTTGGCTCAATGGACTCGGCCGCCGCTCTACTGGGGAAAGCCGATGGCGGTTCATGGACTCTTTGGGAGAAAATTGCGGCCGGCCATACCGAGTTCGGGCATCCTTCGAACTTTGCCGATCACATTGAACAATCGAAGTGGATTTCATTTACGACCACACTGCATAACCCTACGTTCTTCAAACTCGTCCGCGATTTGACGGGCAACGTCCCAGGAGAGGGCGGGCTCATTACCTTCCCGGAGTCCAGTTGGCTGGCCTCAATCGTGTTGCCCCACCAGCCACATTTCATAGAACAGCCAGAGGGAGTACAGGTTTTCTGGGGCTATGGACTGTTCGTCGATGTACCGGGCAATTTTGTGAAGAAGCCCATGGCGGCATGCACCGGACGAGAAATCATGACGGAGATCATCGGCCATTTGCGCCTCCAGGAGCATGGCGCCAGGATTCTCGATGCCTGCACCTGCATTCCTTGCACGATGCCCTTCATCACCAGTCAGTTTCTTCCTCGAAGCAAGGGTGATCGCCCTCAAGTTATACCGAAGGGTTCGAAGAACCTGGCCTTCGTCGGGCAATATTGTGAACTTCCAGACGACGTGGTGTTCACTGTGGAGTACTCCATTCGCTCCGCGCAGACGGCGGTCTACGCATTGCTTGGCCTGGACCGAAAGGCGCCGCCTGTATACAAAGGACAATTCAATCCCCGCGTTTTGTTGGAGGCTTTTCTAGCCTTGCACGAAATTGGTGTCTAGGTCGGACGGCTCTGCGTGAGGCGAGTCTGGCAAGGCCGGCCTTCGCTGCGTACCGAGAGACCGATGCCATAAGTAAGGGGACTGCTCGTGCTCCTTTGGAAGTCGTTTTTTATCGCCTTCAGCGTGCTTTTACCGCTGATCAATCCGCTCGGGTCGGCTCTCGTGTTTCTTGGGCTCGCCGGTGAAGCACCGCCAGCAGTGTATCGGTCTCTGGCGCGCAAGATCGCAATCAATAACGTCATTTTTCTGGCCGTTATTGAACTTCTCGGCGCGGCCATTCTCAACTTCTTCGGAATTTCTTTGCCCATTGTCCAACTCTCCGGCGGCATTGTGATAGCGGCAATGGGATGGTCTGTATTGAACGAGAGGGATGCGCGCGCGATTATCAAAAACAAGGAGGAGGAGAGCGCGGTACGAGCCGAAACACGTACCCAGTACCTTGAGCAGGCAACATTCTATCCATTCACGTTTCCCGTAACCTCGGGCCCAGGCACGCTTGTCGCGCTGCTGACCGTCACCGCTCACCTTTCAACTCGGGTCATTTCAAGAGATTTTCTGGCGCATCTTGGGGTGTTTCTTGCTGTAGTCGTTCTTAGTGTGCTCGTCTATTTCTGCTATGCGTATGCTCCGAAGATCACCAAGATCATTCCTCCGTCTACTGCGCATGGCATTCTGCGGGTCGTTGCGTTTATTCTGCTCTGCATTGGAGTGCAAATCGCATGGAACGGACTTTCAGTCTTGATCGCTGCGGTTCTCAGACCCTGAAGACCAACAGAATGAGCAAAAGGGAGCAGAAGATTCGCCTGGCGGCGAGTTCAATCAAAGAGTCGATCATTGCAGGCTAATTGCATGCAACCTGCACACTTTGCATATTTCCTGGAAATTCAGGTTTGCCATCTTCCATCCGTCAGAAACATCCAAAGTAACAGAACGCTTTTCAGGAAGGACTCATTCCATGATTTCTCTGTTAGACCCAATCCAAATTGGAGACATCCACCTGCCGAATCGAGTGATCATGTCTCCGCTTACTCGCTTGCGGGGCACATCCGAACACATTCCGACTCAACTCATGGCCGAATACTATACACAGCGCGCCGGCGCCGGCCTGATCATCTCCGAGGGCATCCCGGTTGTACCGCAGGGCGTTGGGTACGCGAATGTGCCGGGGATCTGGTCGCCAGACCAAATCGAAGCCTGGAAGTTGGTGACGAAGGCAGTGCATGGGGCAGGGGGCCGCATTTTTGCGCAACTCTGGCATGTGGGCCGCATCTCAGACCCCCGCTTTCTGGAAGGTAAACTGCCAGTCGCTCCCAGCGCCATCCGGCCCGCAGGCCATGTGAGCCTGGTGCGTCCAGTTGCCGAATATGTGACGCCACGCGCGCTTGAGACGTCCGAAATTCCGGGCATCGTCGAGGCCTTTCGCAAGGGAGCAGAGAACGCCAAGTTGGCTGGCTTTGACGGCGTCGAAATCCATGGGGCTAATGGCTACCTGCTCGATCAGTTCTTGCAGGACGGATCCAATCATCGTACAGACGAATACGGCGGATCGATTGAAAACCGCGCCAGGCTCATGCTTGAAGTCGCCGATGCGGTGATCCCGGTTTGGGGCGCCAAGCGCGTGGGCATGCATCTTGCGCCGCGCGGCGATTCTCAGGATATGCATGATTCAAACCCACCGGCAACATTCGGTTATGTGGCGCGTGAGCTCGGCAGGCGCGGGCTCGGCTTCCTGTTGGCGCGCGAGTATTTCGGACCCGACCGATTGGGCCCACAACTCAAGAAACAGTTCGGCGGCGTATACATCGCAAATGAGAAATACACGCTGGCACAAGCGAATCGGGTCATCGAGGCCGGTGAGGCGGATGCGGTAGCCTTCGGCCAGCTCTTTATCGCCAACCCGGATCTGCCGGCGCGGTTTACGAGCCATGCATCGCTCAATGCGCCGGACCCAAGCACCTTCTTCACATCGGGGCCGCATGGCTATATCGATTACCCTGCGCTGAGTGTGTAGGGAAGGAGTCAATGCAGTCGCTG
>Ga0181529_10003661_pt1 | contig 17290 bp, 10 predicted proteins | sample PEATcosm2014_Bin_36_FD_119763 | JGI IMG/M metagenome (GOLD analysis project Ga0181529, IMG submission 119763) | Peatland microbial communities from MTU Mesocosm Facility, Houghton, MI, USA - PEATcosm2014_Bin10_30_metaG | ecosystem: Environmental > Terrestrial > Soil > Wetlands > Peat | place... | reverse complement strand
TTGCCGACACGCCGGAAGAGGCGTTCGCGATTCTGCGCAAGGGATTGACGGAGAACTACCTGGTGCCGGAGGCCGACGCGGCCACCGCTTCCGCCGTCGCGGCTGGCTCCGCCGACAACCCCACCGCCGATTTGAACGAAGGGGACTTGATGGCGGGTTGGACGTTTGACGACTTCCTGAGCCCGGAGATGGCGAAGACTAGGAGATAGCTGAGATAGCGGGGTTAGCGGAGTTGGCAAATGCCCCCCGGCCTCGGTTTTGAGCCCGGTCCGGGGTTGACCCCCCATAATCTCTCTTTGGGATCGCTTTTTCAGGGACCTGAAGGTCCCTGCTCCTTCCCTTCCCCGGTTTCAAAAGCGAGACCGGAGGCACCCAAGCACCTGCGGTGCGGCCAGCGCGCTTCGCGTTGTTATCTCAGACGCGGGTTGCGGTGGGTAAGGAAAGATTTCGAGAACGGACCTTGTTCTTTCCCACCCTTGACCACAAAGAACGTGGCCAAGGATGGGGCACCCCATCAGGGTTTGCTGATAAAGAATGGAGAACGGAGTTCTGGGGCTAAAGAGACATGGTGGAATAGAGTAACTCTGCGATGGGAGTTGTGGGGAGCAAGGAAAAACACCTCCGAAGGAACACTTCGCTTCGGAGGCGCTTGTAGGTCACAAGTTAATAAAGGGGGCCAGTAGCCGGCACTGGAGGTCGGTAGTACTCGACTACTGGTGTTCCCTGTACAAACGAAGCTAGCCGCGGCTTCCCCTTTCCACTGCCGCCTCGTGTCGCCCGGCTCAAAGAGAACATCTTTAAAGCGTGTTTTCCGAACCATGTTGACAATTGGAGTTTCGCCCATGAGGGCGTTCCATTCTGTGACCGTCGTCACAGGCCGTGGAGAGCGCTGAAACCCTCCTATTTACGGGGGTTTCAGCGAGTTGACTGGATCGCGATCGGCGCTGGAATTCACGGGTTTCAAGTCCGAAATTCCCGCTTTGCACCTTTCCCGAATTGACGAAGCCCAGCTCGCCGCTCCACAATCGAGTTTCAATTTCCTTTGAAAAGGCCAGGAAACCACCCGTGACCGCATTACTCCAGACCGACCTCCAGAATGTCGTTCCCTTGCTTGGGCGCGGCAAGGTGCGCGACCTTTATGCCGTTGGCAATGACCTGCTGATGGTGGCTACCGACCGCCTCTCCGCGTTTGACCACGTGCTGGCCACCGGGATTCCGGGCAAGGGCAAGATCCTGACCCAGATCTCGCTGTTCTGGTTCGACCTGCTGCGGGATGTGGTGCCGAACCATATTCTCTCCGCCGAGGTGGACGAGTACCCGTCCGAGTTGCATCCTTTCCGCGATCAGCTGGAGGGGCGGTCGATGCTGGTCAAGCGCGCGGCCATGTTCCCGATTGAGTGCGTGGCGCGCGGGTATTTGGCGGGCTCGGGTTGGAAGGAGTACCAGGCGCAGCAAACGGTGTGCGGGATGGCGCTGCCGGCGGGTCTGAAGGATGGATCGCGGCTGCCGGAGCCGATCTTTACCCCGGCCACCAAGAGCCAGGACGGGGAGCACGACGAGAATATCCCGTTTGAGAAAGCGGTTGAGGTGCTGGGCGAGGCCGATGCGACGGAGCTCCGGCGGCTGACGCTCACCATCTACCAGAAGGCCACGGAGCACGCGGCTGGATGCGGGTTGCTGCTAGCCGACACCAAGTTTGAGTTTGGGCGCATTGGCGGCCAGATTGTGCTGGCCGATGAGGTGCTGACGCCAGACTCGTCGCGCTTTTGGGAGGCGGCGGAATGGAAGCCGGGGGGCGCGCAGCCCTCGTTTGACAAGCAGTTTGTGCGCGATTATCTGGAAGAGATTCGCTGGAACAAGCAGGCTCCCGCGCCAGCGCTGCCGGCCGCGGTGGCGGAACGGACCCTAGCCAAGTACCTGGAGGCCTTCCGCAGGCTGACGGGCCGGGAATTGAGCTTGTAGGCATTGGCATTGCATGCAGCGGGGTTGGCGGGTCAGAGAGTCAGCGGGTCAGAGAGCGGGCGGGTTGAACCAGCTTGGTACTTTCCCAGGTCTCAGAAGCAAGACCTGGGGCACCCAATCGTTATTTGCTGGGGAAGATACCTGAACCGGCTTGGTTCTTTTGCCATCCGGCGTGGTTGGCGGGTCAGCAGGGCTGCTATTTCGCGAGTTGGCCACGCCTTTGGCGCGGGCTGGCGGGTTGACGGGTTCACTGGTTTTAGGGTTTGCGGGTTCGCGCAGAAGTGATCATCCCGGGTCCCCAACTGCCAGGGACCCGGGGCACCGATTTTTGTTGGGCATCCAGTTTGGATTTTCTGGCAAGTTGGCAATGTTCTGGAGCGTGATGTGACCTGGATCGACTGGTTGATCGTAATCGCGATGGGGATGGCCATCTATGGCGGGCTGAAGCAGGGGTTTCTACGCTCGGTCTGCTCGCTGGGTGGATTGTTCTTTGGCCTGATGCTGGCGGCGTGGAACTACGACGTGGTGGCCGGTCTGTTTTTGCCGATTGTGCGCTTTGAGGCGCTGGCCAACGTGTTGGGCTTCCTGCTGGTGGTGTTTGTGGTGACGCTGATTGCCAACATGGTGGGCTGGATGCTGCATCGCACCGCGCGCACCGTGGGACTGGGCTGGCTGGACCGGCTGCTGGGCGGAGTCTTCGGCTTCTTCCAGGGCTGGCTGATGGTGACCATCGTGATTCTGTTGGCGGCGGCCTTCTTCCCCAAAGCGGAGTGGCTGCACAACGGGCAACTGCCGCACCACTTCTTTGGCTCCGCGCACTTTGGGGCGCACCTGAGCCCGGCCGAGCTGGCCCGCCGCATCCGCGAGGGGTTGGAGTTTGTGGAACAGCAGGCGCCGGGGTGGGTGCACGGGAAGAAAACGTAATTTTTCTCTGCTGGGGCATTGCAGGCGGCATGAGTCGTTGCCCGGCCCAGGAACAGGTCCGGGGTTGAAACCCCGGGATCTTCTTTTGCCGAGTTTTCAGGGACCTGAAGGTCCCTGCTCCTTCCGATCCCCGGTCTCAAAAGCGAGACCGGGGGCACCCGAGCATGGTAGGCGGGGAAAGATTCGAGAACCAGTTTCATTCACGTCAGATCATGGTAGACAAGGCCTGGTCGGCGCGATCATTTTTGGCGAGTAGAGAATGGGAATTTTCGGGATGGGTGTAGCTAACTCCTGCGCCCTGAGTGCCGTTGGGGAATGAGAGCGCAAGCGGCCGCGCCTGATTCGATACCCCCTCGATAATCTTTCGCACTTTTGCTCCCGGGGTTTGGTATAAAGGTAATTCGAACGACGTGCGGCACTGCACTTGACTGGCGCGCGAGCTGAGGTGGCTGTGAAGAGAGAACTGGAAAGCCTGGTAACACAAATGCACTCAACCGGCATCCCCTACGAGGAAGCCGTGCGCGAATTCAAGCGCCAATATCTACGTGAAGTGCTGATCGCACACAAGGGAAACCAGTGCAAGGCCGCCGAAGAGCTGAAGATGCATCGCAATACCTTGAGCCGGACCATGGCCGAGCTGGGCATTGAGTTGTCGGAAATTCGCGCCGGGCTCAAGCGTCCGCCGCGTTCCGAGCGTCCTATGTTCAGCGTTTATCGCCAGGGCATTCGCCAGGGCTGAGGCGCCTGGGACGGTGCCTTCTATCAAAAACGACGACAAATCGCGGGTGATCATCCGGCCTGGTTTCTACTGGGACCGGATGCCTGCGTATCTATTCGACATTGACGGCACGCTGTTGCGCAGCCGGGACCGGGTGCATGCCAGCGCGTTTGCCGCGGGCGTGCGCCGGGTGACGGGGCTGGAGATCACGCTGGAAGGCGTTCCGACGGCCGGCAACACGGACACCGCGATTCTGGTCGAGGCGTGGCGGCTGACGGGGCTGGATGCCAGCCTGCTGGTGAGCCAGGCTGGGGCCATCCGCGCCGCCATGGCGGAGTGGGTGAGCGAACACCAGAACGAGCTGGACATGATCCTGATGCCGGGCGTGGAAGCCGCGCTGAGCCACCTGGCCAGCCGCAATGCCCTGCTGGGCGTGGCCACGGGCAATCTGGAGGCCATTGGCTGGCTGAAGCTGACGCGGGCCGGGCTGCGGGATTGGTTCCGCTTGGGCGGCTTCAGCGATTCTTTCTTGATCCGAGCCGAGATGGTGGCAAACGCCGCCGAGAAAGCGCGTCAGATGTTGGCGCAGCCGGAGGCCGTGGTTTGCGTGGTGGGCGATACCCCGCGCGACATTGCGGCCGCACGATGGGCCGGGCTGCCAGTGGTGGCCGTGGCGACGGGACATACCAGTTTTGACGAACTGTTGGCGTTACAGCCCGAGGTTTGCGCCACCACGTTGGGCGACTTACTGGCCGCCACGGTTGGAGAGCAGCGATGATTTTCGCGATTCGCGTGTTGGCGGCGGACGATTGCCGATCGTCCGCGGTTGGCGGGTTGGCGAGTTGGCGGGTGGCGGCCGGAGCGGCGGCTGTGCTGCTGGCGGCGCTGTGCCCTGCCCTGCTGACGGCGCAAACGCCGGTTCCTGCAGCACCCACGGCACAAGTGGCCCCTGCGACGCCGAATCCTCCGACAGCAACAACCGCATCCAAGGCCAAGGCGGCCAAAGGTGGAGCTCCTGCTCCCACCGCGGACAAGGCTCGGACGGCGATTCCCGGCCTGGTGGCCGCTGCTTCCGCCAAGGCTGGGGCCGAGCCCGAGAAGAAAATGCCGAGCACCAAAGCACGGCGGCGTGCGGCCAAGCTCTACCTGGAGGCAGGCAAGCTGTTTTTGGCGGCGCGATACGAAGAGGCGCTGGGGCTGTATGGCCAAGCGGCAGCTCTGGACCCGACCAACCGAGACTACCAACTGGCAGCAGGCGTGGCCCGAGGCCATGCGGTAACGACGCTGGTGCAGCAGGCGGCGCAGGCACGGATGCGGCTCGACGCGGTGGCGGCACGGGTGGCGCTGACGCGGGCCATGGCGCTGGACCCACGGAGCCCGATTGTGACCCAGCACCTGAACGAGTTGGGCGACGATGCGCTGGCAGCAGAGCCGGGACCGTTGCTGACGCCGATTGATCCGGGGGCGACGGATCGTCCGCTGCACACCCCGGAGCTGCGCAGCTTCCACTTGTATACCGACATCCGGCAGGTGATTCAGCAGGTGTTCCGGGGCTACGGGATGGAAGCGACCATGGACGACAGCGTCCGCAATGAGCGGGTGCGCTTTGCGATCGACAACGCCACCTTTGAGCAGACCATGACGGCGCTGGGGTTGGTAACACACACGTTTTATGTGCCCCTGGACCCGCGCCGGGTGCTGGTGGCGCGCGACTCCCGCGAGCTGCGCCAGCAATACACCCGGCTAGAGCTGGAGACGATCCAGCTGGGGGGTTTGAGCGCCAATGAGCTGACCGAGCTGGCCAATGTGGCCAAGAACGTCTTTGGGATTCAGACCGCTTCGTCCAACCCGACCAACGGCTCACTGACGGTGCGGGCCACGCCGGGGCAACTGGACGCCCTGAACCAGACTCTGGACGAGCTGATGGCGGGTCGGAGCCAGGTACTGCTGGACGTGCGGCTGATCCAGCTGGCGCACAGCAACCAGCGCACCACCGGAGTGCAGGCTCCGCAGAGCTTTACCGCCTTCAACATTTATAGCCAGGAGCAGTCGATCTTCAGCGCCAACTCCGCGCTGATCCAGCAGATTATCTCCTCGGGGTTGGCGTCAGCCTCCGATCCGCTGGCGATTCTGGGCATACTGATTGCGTCGGGCTCGGTGTCCAACTCGCTGTTTGCCAATGGCGTGGCCACGTTTGGCAACGGCACGACGTTGACCGGCATCAGCCCTGGGAGCACGTCGCTGAATCTGAACATCAACTCGTCGGAGTCGCGGCAACTGGACCGCATCCAGCTGCGCATGGCCGATGGCGACGATCTGGGCGCAACGCTGCGGCTGGGCTCGCGCTACCCGATCCAGACCTCGAGCTTTGGGAGCATGGGATCGACGTCGGCGATTGCGGGGTTGACGGGCGCGGGCACCTCGTCAGCGCTGTCGTCGCTGTTGAGCTCGCTTAGCTCGGCGGCCAGCTCGATGACGCCGCAGGTGGAGTACCAGGACCTGGGGTTCACGCTGAAGAGCAAGGCCGGGGTGATGCGCAATGGCCGGGTGGCACTGAATTTGAGCATCAAGATCGATGCCCTGTCCGGCGCCAGCGCGGATGGAAACCCGATTTTGAACCATCGCAGCTATGAGGGCGATGTGCAGGTGGAAGAAGGCGCGGCGGTGGTGGTGGCCAGCGAACTGGACCGCACCGAGTCGCGGGCGGTGAGCGGCACGCCGGGGATCGACGAGATTCCAGGTCTGAGCGCCACCGATAGCCGCAACAAGCAGACCAGCGGCGCAACGCTGTTGCTGGTGGTAACACCACACGTGGTGCGCAGCCCAACGGCACGCGACCGGTCGCAGGTGCTGCACATTGAGCGCGGCACGACTCCGGCCGCGAACTAGGCACCTGCGGCCACCTGCGGTGGGGCCAATACGCTTCGCGATGCTCACGACGCCTAGGTGCGACTGTTCGTGTCGTCCCTACGGGACTCCGGTCAATTCTTAGGAGCAGCTTACCCAGCGCTAAAGCGCTGGGCTAACATGTACTGCGCCTACGGCGCGGGGTTCATGATGGGGTGAGCAGTTGAGTTTGCGGAGCTAGATTTCCGGCCAGGCCGCTTTGAGGGGCCCCTGACCCTAAGACCTCCGGCTCTCCTAAGGAAGGGCCGCGTCGTTGCAATAACTCTCCAGCAAGGGGGCCCCTGACCCTAAAGTCTCCGGCTCTTCTAAGGGGCAAAACTAGAGCATTTTACGCAATGGTGTAGACCTAAGTTTCATGGGCATCCCACCCATTTCCGCATAAAACGCGGAAATGGATGGGGCACGGAGGTCTATAGCCAAGAGGTCTATAGCAAAAAAGAAAATGCTCTGGTGTTGCCTCTTTCCTGATTGTCCAGACCTTTGGCCTGGTACCCCACTGCGGGGGGATATTTACACAGGCCCTTTGATCCAGGCCGTTCCGTCCCGGCACCCGTCTGGACATTCAGCCCCGAGAGGAACTTATCCGCAAGCAGCGCCCATGCAATTGGTGCGCCGCCGAGCAGTTTTGGCAAGAGCATCCTCAAGGATCTTGGGGCCGGAGATCCATGCTCAAAAAAGGGATTTGACGGTCAGGCCGAATGCGGTGGAATGTTGCAGCACGGGCGTTGCCCCTGAATAGGTGGCGGAAACCGTAATGTTGTAACTTCCGGGCGGAGTTCCACCTGCAATCGGAGGCGGATTGCTGCAGCCTCCACTTGCCAGACCGGCACAGATTGCCAGCGCCATCCAAGAGAAGAATCCGCGGCGGAAGCGGCTGGGGAAAAAGAATAGGCCGAGGAAAGCAACGAAGACAGGGATCGCGATTTTTTGCGTGGGCCACTGGCCGGCGGGAGAGGCGGGGGCATTCGAGGCATTGGTTGCAGCAATCGGCTGGGGCGCCCGGGTTTGAAGCACGAGGGTCGCGGTTCCCTGGCCACCAGGCAGTGAGGCCGGAGTGAAGATGCAAGTGGTTTGCGCGGGCAGTCCCGCACAGCCAAGGGTAAGAGGCTGGTTGAAGCCGTTGACGCTGGTGACGGCAACCAGGACCGAGACCGATTCGCCGGTGTAAGGGCTCGCTGAGCCGGGCGCGATGGCGATGGAAAAGTCGCCGGTATAGGGAAGGATGGACTGCGCGAGTGTGGGCGAGGTGCTGGCAAGGAAGTTGGCGTTGGCGGCGAAGGTGGCGGTGATTGGATGGGTGCCAACGGCCAGAGTGCTGGTGGTAAATGTTGCTACGCCCTGCGCGTTCAAGCTGACCGGCGAACCGAGCGGGGCTGTTCCGTCCAAGAACTGGACTGTGCCTGCAGGGATAAGGGAGCCGCTGGTGGTTGTGGCCGTAAAGGTGAGGTTGCTTCCGGCCTGAATGGGATTCAAGCTACTGACGAGTGCAGTCTGCGAAGGAGCCTGAGTTACAACCAGAGAATAGGGCGCGGAAAGGGCGGGGGCAAATTCCGTGTTGCCCGGATAGGTTGCGGTTATGGAGTAAGTGCCGGCGCCGAGCGAAGAGATGGACAGAGAGGCTGCCCCGGATTGCAGAACGCCGGAGCCGACCTGAACGCCGTTGGCAGAGAAGGAGACGGTTCCATTCGGAACGGCTCCGGCGGAAGAACTGACGGTGGTGGAAAGGCCGATGGGGCTGAAGGCCACGCCCGGATTCGGAGATGCCGTCACGCTAATCCCGGTGGGAATGATGAGCACATTTTCCGCATAGACCGGAGAAGTCTGGGCAGAGTAAAGTGAGTCGCCGCTGGATTGCGCGATTAGATTGTGTGTTCCGGGGACGGTGAATACGGCCGTCAACGTTGTCTTTCCGGTGGTGTCGAGGGTTGCCGTTCCCAGCAGATCAGCGCCATCGTAAAAGGTGAGCGTGCCGGTGGGCGTGCCGGTTGCAGAGGCCACCGCGCCTGACAGAGTTACGGTTTGCCCGGCATACGCCGAGTTGGGGGATGCGCTGAGGCTGACCGTGCTCGCTAGTCCGTTGATCACCTGATTGAGCGAAGCACTGCTGGCCGCGAAGTTGCCGTTGGCGGCATAGGACGCGGTGATGGGGTGGGTTCCAATAGCCAGAGACGAAGTAGCGTATTGCGCAACACCGGCCACCAGCGGCAGCGTAGCCAGCACCGCGCTGTTATCCGTGAAGGTGATGTTACCGGCGGCCGCGGTACCGCTGAACGTGGTGGTGGCCGTCCACACGATCTGGGTGCCGGCATTGGCCTGAATGCTGGAACTTACCAGCGTGGTCAGGGTGGGGATGGCGGTGACGGCGTGGGTTCTGGAGAGGGTTACGGGCGCATAGGTGCTGTCACCCGGCCAGAGAGCAGCGATGGAATGCGTACCAACGGAGAGCGTGAGCGCGATGGGCACCGTGGCGCTGTTGCTGTTGAGCGCCGCGGTGCCCGCGTTGTTGCCGTCGATGGTGAAGCTCACGCTGCCGCTGAGGGTTGCGGGCGAAGGCGGGGTGAGGGAGGCAACCAGATTGAAGGGCTGACCGGCGATGGATGGCTCGGGTACGGCCTTCAGGACGCCGGAAACGGCGGGCGCAGCTCCCTGGTTGAGCAGCACGGTTACGGAGCTGGCGCGGACGTTGTAGTCGCCGTTGCCGAAGACCAGATCGGGCTTGCCGTCCAGGTTCACATCGGCGATGGCGAGGCTCGACAAACCGGTGCCGGCAAAGTAATTCACCTCGGGCCCAAAGGCGCGGCCCGGCAGGGAGCTGAGAATGCCCGCCGCGTAACCGCCGCCCAGCGAGCCGCTGGTGTTGACGATCAGATCCGAGCGCCCGTTAAGGTCCAGGGCAGCCGCCGTAACGCTGGTGTAGTTGCGATTGAATTGCCCGGCGAGCACGGGCGAGGAAAATGTGCCATCGCCCTTGCCGTAGTAGACCCAGACGGCGGTGGCGAGCGGACTGGGATAGGGATACTGGCCCGCGCCATATTGGACAAGGACCGCGAAATCCCGATTACCATCTCCGTCCATGTCGGCCGCGGCTATGGAGAGCGATCCGCGGCTCGGTTGCCCGGAGATCGAGGGAATGTCCAGCATGGTTGCGGTGGTGTCAAAGCTGCCGTCGCCATGGCCGTTCACGACGTATACGTGACTCAGACTGCCGTAGGCGGCGTCGAGCTTTCCGTCGCCGTTGAAATCGGCGAGAGCGGGAAGGATGATGCCGTTGGAAGACGATCCATTCTGGTCGTAAGGCACGAGGGTGGTTACGCTTGTGAAGGTTCCATCGCCTTTGGAGAGATTGGAGACAATCCGATCAGAGACAGCCCCGATCCCGGCGCTTCCATTGGCCACCAGGTCGGTGCGTCCATCGCCGTTGATGTCGTACGCCGCCCTATCGACAAGCGGTTCGTACATTGGGTAGACAACGGAACTGTTCGGGACCAGGACGGGCTCCTGAAAAGTGCCGTCGCCGTTGCCCCAAAGAATGTAGCTTTGATAGACATAAATGCTGGGCGACCCGATCGCCATCAGATCCATCTTGCCGTCGCCGTTGAAGTCCCCATGCACAATGTGGGCATCGGTGGCCCATATTGGGGTGCTGAAATTGACTGCGCCGTTCTTGTTTCCCAAGGCAACGGGGGCGGAGAAGGTACCGTCGCCTTTGCCCAGGCTTACTTTGATGGCGGTGTCGGCGGTGGCGGCGATATCGGGAATGCCATCGCCGTTGAAGTCAGCGATGGTTGGATAGCCGATCACCTCAGCGACTTCGGGCGCAAATGCGGCTGTGAAAGTGCCGTCCGCCTTCCCATAGGAGATATAGATTCCGTTGGGCCCGGTAGCCACCAGATCGGGGCGTCCATCGCCATTCACATCCAGGATCTGTCCTTGATTGAGGGAATAGGCGCCAGCGACGAGCGGCTGGATCAATCCCACGGCATAGTGCAGGGGCTTGCTGAACGTAAGGTTGGGGCCGCCATAGAGCACCGCTAATCCGTCGCCCGAGTACCCCAGGACATCCAGGACTCCGTCGCCGTTCACGTCGGCCACATAGAGCGGCGCCTGGAAGGTGCCTAAGCCGTCGTCCTCCGTGTCGTAATCGCCAAAACGGGTTTTAGATAGGGGCGTGGTATTGAAAGACCCATCCGGATTGCCGTGCAGAACGATCAGGGCGGTAGCCCCGGTCATGTCGCCGGTGATGGATTCGGCATAACCGCACACCGCATCCAGGTGTCCATTGCCTTCCATGTCGTGAAAGATACAGGTGGCGTCATAGTAGCTTGGCTGCGCATAGTTGATGAGCGGGCCAAAGCTGCCATCGCCTTTGCCCAGTGCCACCTCGGGCCCCTCGGGGAAGAGCAGATCGGGAATGCCGTCGCCATTCACATCGGCGGCAACCGGGACACTGTTATTGATCGAGGTCGAGCCCATGGAAATGGGTGTCTTGAACCCCCCTTTGCCGTCGCCGAGAAGGATGTATCCGCCATAACTGGCGCGGTCCTCATAAAAGAAGTCCGGCACGCCGTCGTGGTTCAGGTCGCCTTCGCTTGCGAGCACGGTGTCTGGATACGAACCGGTGGAAGGGAGCTGCACCACGGTGGTGATGGGGGTCTGAAAGGTTCCGTCGCCGTTGCCAAGAAACACATGCATGTAGGCCGTGAACAGGTAAGAACCCGAACAGACCAGATCCAGTTTCTGATCCAGATTCACATCGACAAGCGCACAACTGCTGATGCTGGAGCTGGCCGGGAATGAAAAGCTGGCTCCCGGCTGCCAGCCTGCTCCGGGCTGGGAAAGATAAACATTAAACTGACCGCCCGTGGAACTGGAAGCGATCCAGACAAAATCCGGAATTCCATCGCTGTTTAGATCGCCGGTCACAATGGCGTAGGGATCGGCAGAGGTGGGCAACCGCTGGGGATTGGTAAATGTGGCGGCATGCAGAGCTTGCCCTGCTTGCCCCAGGCAAAACCCGACTAAAGACAAACTAAATAGGAGTCTAGCCCACAACATACGCAACACCCAACGGGACGAAAGAAACTACAGCGAGAATAGCACAGGAAAAAATGGCCCAGCTCCCCATCCCCTGACGGGCAGCTTTCCGTGGAGTTTCTTGTGCGTTTTCGAGGCTCGGGTGGCAAGAGCAAATGCCAGAGCGGGCAACCGTTGAGTTCGACGCGGGAAAGAGCTGTGTCGGCCGTAATGTAATCCTTTGCAAAGAACCTCGGGAGCCGTACGATCATTTACGCATCGCAATCCGATTGCAGACTGGACTCCGCAAAACCCTATGGATCAGCGCAGCTTTTGTTCCTTCACCGCTGGATTACTGGCAGGCTCGGCCAGCCTTCTGAACGCCGAAACCCCGGCTGGCTCTCGAACGCCCGCATTGCGCTTTACGCAGGAGCGCACCGGCATTGGCCCCTATCACCGCCAGAGCGGCGACAGGCGGCCGCACATCCTCCTGATCTCAGCCGACATGGTGAGCCCGGACCTCTACCGGCCCGACCGGCCTTTCGCGAAAAAATGCGGATTCCCGCCATCCGTTCGCTCATGACCGATGGCTGCTTCTTCTCCAATGCCTTTTGCACCGTGCCCCTGTGCGCGCCCTCGCGCGGCTCCTATATGACGGGCCGCTACAGCACCATCCTGGGCAACGGCGAACATGCGCCGGAGGGCCTGGATACCGAGCTGAAGAGCAGCGACATCATCTTTCCCGCGTATTTGAAGGCCGCCGGCTACGTGACCCGTCAAGTGGGCAAATGCCACGTAGGTAAACAAAAATTTCTGGATGCCTTTGGCGAAAACAACAAGCCGTGGGACCGCTGGTCGCCCCCGGTGTACGACGACGACGAGTATCTCTCTCACCTCCACCGGATGGGGGTCAAGCAGCAGAAGTACGCGCGCGAGATTGTGTTCCTGCAGCAGGACCGCAAGACCCCCGGCAACTCCGTGGGTGGATGGGTGGAGCAGCAGGACGGCAAGCCCTTCCCGACGGAGGCCCAGTACAGCTGGTACCTGGGCCTGCAAGCCATGGAAACGCTGGACGACCTGATGGCACGCGGCACGCTCGAAGATCATCCGCTCTACATGCAGGTGGACATCTTCGATCCGCACCAGCCGTTTGCGATTCCCGCCGGCATGGAAGAGCGGGAGCGCGAGCTGCGCCAGGGAATGACCTTGCCGGAGAGCTATCTGGCCGCAAAACAGCGCGACTTCAAGCGCGCCGATGGCGAGCCGGAGATCGTGCAGCTCTATCGCCGCTACTGGGGCATCTACGATGAGCAGAAGCTGATCGACTACCGCGTGGCCTATGCGTTGCAGATGGAACTCGTCGACAAGGTGATTAGACGCTTGATTGAAAAGATCAAGCAGGCCGGGCTCTACGACGACGCCCTGATCGCCTTTATCAGCGACCATGGCGAGATGAACGGCCGTCGCGCGCTGGTGGACAAGGGCGTGTATCTGCATCCGGACGTGCTGCGGGTGCCGCTGGTGATCAAGCCGCAGAAGATAGCTCCGGCAGCCAAGCCGGAGGTGGACGCGCCGGTGTCGCTGCTGGACGTTTCGCAGACCTTTCTGGAGGCGGCGGGCATCCACGCGGAGGCGCGCTTTGACGGGGTTTCGCTGATCCCTGCCCTGCTGGGCAAGGGCGAGCCGGCCGACGACCGCGCGCTGCTCTTCTTTGGCGGATGGCACGTGGGCGTCAACTTTGGCTGCGGCATCCAGTACAAGTACGCCGATGGACGCCACTTTCTGTATGGGTACAACTGCGGCTCGCCGGTGGACGAACTCTTCGACCTGAAGAGCGAGGACGCCGTGAACCTGATCGACCGTCCGGAGTACGCCACGGTGCGCAAAGAGATGATCCAGAGGCTGGCCATCGCCCTGCAGGCCGACCCCCGCTGGAGCGGCTACTGGACCCAGTTCCGTCTGGCCCGCTTCAACGACCTGCCCGTGGTCCAGGGCGACATGCAGAAGTTGGCCATCACGGAATAAGGCAATGCATGCAGCAGACGCCGCTTCGCGGCAGGGCGTGCGACAGACGCGCGGTGCAGGTATTGCGCGCGGCAGGGTTTGGGGGTCGAGTCACCGTCGAAGAGAATTTCCGGGTGCCGCGTCGGGCTTCAGGCTGACGCGGCCCTCTTTTCATCTGCTTGCTCTGAGATGCAATTCCTGACAACGATTGATCCGGCCCTTGAAGAGTGTCACTCGATCCCACCCATCCCGCACAAAACGCGGGATGGATGGGGCACGGCGGTACCTCTGTTGGAGAGGTGGATCTCTACCGCTGCGTAGACGCGCGCACAATCAGCCTGGGCTCCAGGATCACCGACCGGGGCTTTATCGCCGCCTTGGACTCCAGCAAGGACAAGACCAGCCTGGCGGTCCGTTCGCCGGTCTCTTCCGTCTGCTGATCGACGGTGGTGAGCGGAATGCGCAGCTCCTCGCTGTAGTAGAGGTTACCGGCGCCCACCACGGCAATGTCCTCTGGCACGCGCAGCCCGGCATCGCGAATGGCGTGGATGGCGCCAATGCCCATGGAATCGTTGAAGGTGAAGATGCCGTCGGGGCGGGGCTTAAACCGAAGCAGCTGGCGGGTCAGCTCCTGGCCGCTCTCCATGCTATGCACGTCGGCCGGTCCCTGGGCGGAGATGTAGCCCTCGGGCGCGATCATTCCGTGACGGAGGAGGGTTTTCTGGAAGCCTGCCAGTCGTCCGCGGCCGCAGCTGGTGTCAGGTCCGCGGAGATGGGCGATGCGCTCGCAACCGATGTCGATCAGGTGCTCGGTGGCCATGGCGCCCACCGCTTCGTCGTCGGTGCCCACGTAGTTGGCATCGAGATCGGGAAAGCGGCGATCCACCAGCACCAGCGGCGGACCTTCGTTCACAATCCGCTCCAGGGTGGGCGAACGGGTGGCGGCTGAGGCAATGATCAACGCATCCATGCGCCGGGCCAGCAGGCGGGTCACGGTGCGCTCTTCCACCTCCGGGTCCTCGTCGGAGGTGGAGATGGTCAAGCAGTAGCCTTTCTTCAAGAGCGCCGAGGAGAGCGACTTGGCGATCTGCGCAAAGAAGGTGTGCATCAGGTCCGGAACCACCAGGCCCACCAGATAGGTGCGTCCGGTGACCAGCGAACGCGCCGCCAGGTTGGGCGTGTAATTCATCTCGCGAACCTTGTCGAGCACGCGCTTGCGGGTCTTCTCGCTGATGTCGTCGTGGTTGCGCAGCACCTTGGAGACCGTGATGATGGAGACACCCAGCTCACGGGCGATGTCCTTCATGGTTGTGGCCATTTTTTTATTCCGTAGCCCTTCTATAGGGGTAGCTTCTGTTCGAACCATTCTACGCTGCGTTGCCGTCAACGTTACAGTTACAAGCCGCCGCTGTGCCGCCAGTTGGAACCGGGCCTTGAACCCGGCCGTGGAAGGCAGGCGAGATTTCATGCAAAATCAACTGATTTCACTCTTCTGGAGGATGCCGCTTGACGATCACTCCCCCCAAGAGAGAAGATTCGTAGCGGAACAGAGGTAGCGCTAAAGTAAACGGAGCGGAGCGCCCAAACTGAACCGGACGATGAACGACGAGGGGATCAGCCCCGGATCGCGCCTGGCACGGTTCTCCCTGCTTCCGCCGCTAAGCACCCTAACCTGTGGCTGAAGGTCCACAGTACAACCAATTTTGAGGTCTACAGAGAAATGTCTGCTGCTTACGTACTTCCTGAAGTCGCCGCTCCTGCACCTGTTGCAGCCGACGAAGTGATTTTGATTGCCTCCGGCGACCTGCGTTCTTCCGCCAACGAGGTTTGCTGGCCTGCCCAGGCCGCCATGGAACAGATCCTGACCGCGGCCTTTGCCGAAGAGGGCATCAAGCTGCGCCGCGCCCACGCCTACAATCCGATGGGCAAGCATGGCTTTATCCAATCGCAGCGCATGGGGCTCTCGATCTTTGAGAATATCCATCCGGACGCGCCGATTGTGGTGGCGGAGAGCGTGTGGCAGTATAGCGCGCATGTGCTGGGCGGGTTGCTGACCCATCGCGGCCCCATTTTGACGGTGGCCAACTGGAGCGGCCAGTGGCCGGGCCTAGTGGGCATGCTAAACCTGAATGGCTGCCTGCGCAAGTCGGGCGTGAAGTTCACCACCCTGTGGAGCAAGGACTTCAAGGACCCGCTCTTCAAACAGGGCCTGCGCTCATGGATCAAGAACAAGAGCTTTACCCACGATACGACGCATGTGTCGGCCTTTGACCTGGCCAAGGTGGGCACCGCCGAGCGCGCGCTGGGCGTGGCTCTGGCCAAGGAACTGAAGGCCAAGAAGGCCATCCTGGCCGTGTTTGACGAGGGCTGCATGGGCATGGCCAACGCCATCATCGAAGACAACCTGATGAACGCCGCAGGCATCTTCAAGGAGCGGTTGAGCCAGTCGGCTTTGTACGCCGCCATGCGCGAGGTCGCAGACGCCGAGGCGCAGAAGGTGCGCGACTGGCTGGATGCGGCGGGGATGAAGTTCGCGACTGGTCCCAACGAAGAGACCGACCTGACCGACGCGCAGATTCTGCTGCAATGCAAGATGTACATTGCCGCCATGCGCATGGCCGACGCCTTTGGCTGCGACTGCGTGGGCATCCAGTACCAACAGGGACTGAAGGATCTGGTTCCGGCCTCGGATTTGGTCGAGGGCCTGTTGAACAACGTGGAGCGTCCTCCGGTGTACTCCACCGCTGGCCGCGAGTTGTATGCGGGCAAGGCGCTGCCCCACTTCAACGAAGTGGACGAGTGCGTGGGCGTTGACTCCATTGTGACCAACCGGGTGTGGACGGCGATGGGGCTGGACCCCGCGACCACGCTGCACGATGTGCGCTGGGGCGAGTGGTACAAGGGCGAGGGAGCCAACGGAGAGAAGATTGACGAGTTTGTTTGGCTCTTCCAGATCTCCGGCGCCGTGCCTCCGTCGCACCTGATTGGCGGCTACAAGGGCGCGGTGAGCGAGCGCCAGCCGTCGATGTACTTCCGCCTGGGCGGCGGGACGATCAAGGGCGTTTCCAAGCCGGGCGAAGTGGTTTGGAGCCGCGTGTTTGTCGAGGCTGGCGTGCTGAAGGTGGATCTGGGCCGCGCCACCGCCGTTACCCTTCCGGAAGCGGAGACCGCGCGCCGCTGGGCAGAGGTGACGCCGCAGTGGCCGGTGATGCATGTGACCCTGCACGGGGTGACGCAGAACCAGTTCATGGCCCGCCATCCTGCCAACCACATCAACGTAGCCTACGCGCCTACGGCCGAAGCTGCCGACCGCGCGCTGGCTGCCAAGGCCGCCATGTTCCATGAGATGGGGCTGGAAGTGAGCCTCTGCGGCGTGAAGTTGTAAACGAATTACCTCCTGTGAACGGTTATCGTTGGGAATCATCTGCCGCGGCTCGATTGCGGCAGGTGGTTCCCCTTTTCTTTTAGAGCATTTTGTGGAATGGTGTAGAACTGATTCTCTTCGGTATCCCACCCATTTCCGCAAAGAACGCAGAAATGGATGGGGCACGGAGGTTTATAGCAAAAGGGAAAATGCTCTGGCGTCGGCCTCCCTGGGGAAGAAGCGCGGCGGCTGCATGCAATGCCGCCATGCAATGCCGAGTCGGATTGATATGCTGAATGCAGCCAAGGAGGAGACAGCGATGACGACGACCGAGAAGTGGGATCGCAGGTTCATGGAGATGGCCCAGCTGGTAGCCAGCTGGAGCAAGGACCCCAGCT
>Ga0181529_10003656_pt1 | contig 17298 bp, 13 predicted proteins | sample PEATcosm2014_Bin_36_FD_119763 | JGI IMG/M metagenome (GOLD analysis project Ga0181529, IMG submission 119763) | Peatland microbial communities from MTU Mesocosm Facility, Houghton, MI, USA - PEATcosm2014_Bin10_30_metaG | ecosystem: Environmental > Terrestrial > Soil > Wetlands > Peat | place... | reverse complement strand
CCCGACCATGAACCGATTTTTCGCCGCCTATCTGCTGGCCTTGTCCTGGGCCGCTGCCGCAATCCCGGCCCCGGTCATTGGCAACGACAGGGTGGTCGCCTGCGAGGAAACGGTTACTCCGGCCGCAGCGGAGTCTCCGCGTGATGGCCTTCCCAACGTCACCGTCTTCCTCAACGACTCCGTCGTGTCGAGAATTCCCGACGGGGGCAAGCCGGTGACTTTCACTGTCAGGCGCGGGGATGTGATCTTCCGGGGGCCAAAGGACGGCAGGATCGAGGCGTCTGGCGGCACGGAGGTTCGCCTGGTGCGAATCGAAATCCTCGGCGCCGAGTCGAAGGCCGCGTGGGGACGGACGGGGCTGGCCCCCGACTATCGGCTTCTCATCGAGAATGGCTACGTTCGGGTCTACAATATCTTTGTCGCCGCGGGAACGAGCGAACCCCAGCACACGCACCACAACCGTGTCGTGGTGTGCCTGTCCGGAGCCCAGATGCGGCACATTCTGCCGGACGGGAGCGTCCAGGATTCGTCCCTCAAGACGGGCGACTGCCTCTGGCGTCCCGGCCAGACCCATATCGGCAGCAACGTCGGCCGGACGGACCTTTGGGTGATCGCGGTGGAGCCGAAGGGGTTCTCGCCGGGCTCCTGAACTCTTGCTTAGGACACGGAAACCGCCGCGTCGCGCTCCGGGTGGGCCGATTCGCCGGCGAACCCGGGGTAGGAGAGGCCCGTGACATCGCGGGCTTCGAGGGCATGCGTGAAATAATCCGGCCTGTGCGGGCCCCAGGCAATCCGGCAGCGCCGCAGCGCGACGCTGTCCGCGAACCGCACGTCAATGCCCGGAGTCCCGTGTTCCTCGATCTGGGGATAGCCCGAGGTCGTCGGCCGGTTGTCCCACGCGCCGCCGCGGTACTTCGACTCACGGTCGAGGGTCACCGCCACGTTGTCAAAGGCGACGCCCCGAATGCGGCTTTCCCTGCAACCGCTGATCCTAACGCTGTTTTCGGCGAACCCTGTGACGTTTTCGACGCGAATGTCCTGGAGGCGGCCGAGTCGCGTGTCGGCCGTGCGCGGCAGGGCCGTGAACGAGATCGCCTCCCCGCGTCCCCACCAGGGGTCGGAGTGGCACCGCGCCTTGAACGTGATGTCGCGAAACAGGACGTCATGCACGTCCGCCTCGTCGCGCAGCTGGATGCACAAGCCCCGCGAGCTGCCGAGGATCGTGCAGCGCTCAAAGCGCACGTTGTGGACAGGGCACGCCGTCTCGGTGCCGATCTTCAACCCGGCATCCTGCGTCTCAATGACGCAGTCGTGCACGCGGATGTTGGACGACTCGCCCCAGGAGGCGAAGGCCCGCGAAGCCTTGACGGTGATGGCGTCATCCCCGCAGACGACGTCGCAATTGCGGATCTCCACGTCCCGGCAGTGGTCGGGATCGATCCCATCGGTGTTCGGCATGTCGAGCTGGCTGCGAACCTTGACCCCGTCGACCAGCACGCGTTCGCAGCCCACGAGATGAAGCGACCGGATGGCCGCGTCGTGGAACGTCAGGTCGCGCACCTCGAGATCGCGGCAGCCGAACAGGACGGCGAGGTTGGGCCTGAATGGCCCGGCACGCCACCATTCGTCCTTCTCGTCGTAGCTCGCCATGAATTCGCGGAACCGGCCGTCTATCCGGCCGGTGCCCGAAATGCTCAACCCATGGGCCTCGTGCGCCGTCAGCAGGTTTGCCGCGCGCTCGGCCGGATCCGGTTCCAAACCGGCCACCCGGTTGCGTCTCCCGCGGACGGCCGCCAGCACAGCCGCGCCGCCTGCGTAATCGTCCGGCCGGGTGCTGGCCCGGAGCACCGCATCGTCGGCGAGGTGGAAATCGATCCCACCCTTGAGTTCGAGCGTGCCGACAAGATAGTTCCGGCCGCCCGGCACGATCACGCGTCCGCGGACGTCGGCCGCCGCATCGATCGTCCGCTGGACGGCGGCGGTGTCCAGCGTGGCGCCGTCGCCGGCCGCGCCGAAGTCGCGGACATTGAATTCGCGCCGGCCCGGGCGGGCCGGTTGCGTCTGCGCCCGCAGGACGGATCCCAGGCCGCAGGCGAGGGTGGCGCTAAGCCCGGCGAGAAGTTCGATCGCCCGGCGCCTTGAAAGGCGGAGTTGCCGCATTGGAATAGCCTTTAGACAAGAGCGTTCGCCGCGCCCTTGTCGAGCCCGCTCGGATGCCGCGGCCGGACTCAGAGCGATTCCTGTTCGGCGCTCTGGATCCGCCGGTCGGGTACACCGGGCGAATTGACGATCGAGAAGTCGCTGACCTTGCGCAGGACGACGGATGGCGCTCCGCCGGCGCGCCGGGCCTGCACGTGGTCGAGTTCCGCCCCGGCGACATCGTCGAGAACGATCGCCGGGCGCGTGTCGTCCCGGACGAAGCCCAGCTCGACGTCGCGCAATGAAAGTCCCGCCGCATGGCGCGCATACACGCCGTAGGCCGGCAGGATGCCGAACATGGAGGGTTCTGGATATGCCTTCTCCTGCTCGGGCGGAAGGTAGGGATCGCGCGGGCCGTCGAGCCCGTTTCCGCGGATGAAGAACCGGTTGGCAAGTCTGGCCGGCTGCGTTGCCGCATCGTTGAGCGTGACGCCTCCGCGGCAGATGACCCGAATGTCGCTCAGGCGCACATCCTCAATCGGATGGCCCGGCAGGCCGGCGATCAGGATGGGATAGCGGCCGTCGACATCCGATGCGACGACGTGGCTGATGGTGACCCGCCGGATCGCCCCGACGGGCGTTCCCGCGGGCCCGCGGGCGCGGTTTCCAAGGCGGATGAAGATCGCCGAATTGCAGATATCGTGCATCGCGATGTTGGTGATCGTGACGTCCTCGATCGTCCCGCCGTCGACCATCTCGAGCGCGAACCCGCGGCTGTGGTCGAAGACGCAGTTGGCGATCGTGATGTTCTTGAAGCCTCCCTCGGACTCGGTGCCGAACTTGATCCGGCCGGTCGGACCGTCCCGGTCCATCGCGTGCTCCTGGGTGGTCTTGTAGGTGCCGTCGAAGAACGAACCCGGATCATAGCCGCTCACCTGGCAGCCGGTGATCGTGATGTTCTCGCACGCCCGGGGTGTGCCCAGGGCATAGGAACTCTTGAGGCAGATGCCGTCGTCGTTGATGGCGTTGACCGTGCAGTTGCTCACACGGATGTTGCGGCATGAGTCGAAATTGAAGCCATCGCGGTTGGTGTCCACCTTGACATTGTCGACGGTCAGATTGTCCACGCCCGTGGCGAGGAGCGCGAACCAGCCGGCCTGCAGGACGGACAAATCGCGTAAAATCACGTTCCGGCAGTTGACCAGGGCGATCGTCTTGTTGCCCCCCCGGCCCCTGGCGGAGAAGCCCGCGGACGCCGGCGGCGGCGGCGCCGGGGGCAGGGGCGGCAGACCGGCGAAGTCGCCGCCCGGACCCACCTTGCCTCCGGGCGGCCGCTCGCCCTCGCCGTTTGAGCGGGGGAGCGCCTTGCCATTGATCAGGCCGGGGCCGGTGATGGAGACGTCCTCCAGGCCGTCTCCCCAGATGAGGCTGTTGTGGAAATGGCTGTGGCCGAAGTTCTGGTACTGGTACCTGTCGCCCCATTCGTTCGGCTCGGCCTCATCGTAGGCGCCGAAGCCGGGCGCCTCCTTCGCCGCGACGATGACGCAGCCCTGGTCGAGATGAAGGTCGATGTGGCTTTTCAGGCGAATCGAGAAGCTCAGGTAGTTGCCCGCGGGAAATTCCACGGTGCCACCGCCGGCTGCTGCCGCGGCCTCAATCGCCCTGTTGATCGGGTCCGTATCCAGAGTCTTGCCATCGCCCGTAGCGCCGAAGGCGCGGACATTGTAGACCTGCCCGGGGTTTTCGGGCGCAGTCACCTGCCCCCGGGCGATGCCGGCGGTCAGGGCAAGCATGCAGGAAAGAAAGGTGCGCATTCTGAAGGTGAAAGACGTCATCGAGGGGAGGGTTGCGAGGATACGGGCGATCCGTGGGCGCTTGGGGTATCATTCCGATAGGACAAAGCGGCGCGCCGTGCAAACTCAACTCTCCTTCCCGGAGCCAGTCCGCGCGCAGGTATTTCCCTTGTTCCTCCTTGCGGGTGGACTCCCTGTCAGATTAAAAACCCTTTGATGACGCCCATAATCCCCGGGGCTGGCCGCACGCTTGAGGCGCTGCTGCGCGAAAAGGACAGGAAGCGGAAGGCGGCCGCGCTCCAGTGCCTGGCCCAGGAGTTTAGGCTCATTGTTTTGGAAGTTCTGCACGACAGGGCCACGGGCCACTGGGGTGGGGCGGCATCGGCGGCGGAACTGCTGGTCGCGCTCTATTTTGATGCGATGAATGTCCGCCCCGCTGAACCGACCTGGCCGGATCGCGACCGGCTTGTTGTCAGCAAGGGGCATGCCTCCTGCATGCTCTACGCGGTCCTGGCCCATCGCGGGTACTTTCCCGCCTCGGAGCTCAGGACCTTCCGTCAGATCGACAGCCGGCTGCAGGGCCACCCCTGCATGAGAAAGACGCCGGGCGTCGAAATGTCCACGGGTTCGCTCGGTCATGGCACCTCCGTGGCATTGGGCATGGCCCTTGCCGCCCGCCTCCAGGGGAAGCAGTACTGGACCTATGTCCTGGTGGGCGATGGCGACCTGAATGAAGGCCAGACCTGGGAGGCGATCATGGCCGCCGCGAAATTCAAGCCAGCGAGGCTTGTGGCGCTCGTCGACTACAACAAGGTCCAGCTGGATGGGGCCAGCGACGAGATCATGCCGATGGATCCGCTCCCCGAGAAGCTGCGCGCCTTCAACTGGAATGTGGCTCCCCGGGTATTTGACGGCCATGACGTGGCCGACGTGCTGGATTCCCTGGACTGGGTGAAGAGCCATGGCGAGGGCCCGACGGCCGTCATCTTCAGGACGCGAAAAGGGCGGGGGGTGTCCTTCATGGAGAACACCGCCATGTGGCATGGCGCCGTCGTCGATGATGCCACCTATGTCCGTGCGCGGGCGGAACTGCTCGAAACCCTGCAAAGCCTGGAGGCGCGCCTATGAATGGCGGAACTGTGGCGATGCGGGATGCCTTTGGCGAAGCGCTGCTTGCCCTGGCCCCGGATGTGCCCGAGATGGTTGTGCTGGACGCGGACGTTTCGACCAGCACCCGCACGGCGGCATTCGGCCAAAAATATCCCGGCCGGTTCTTCAACGTCGGCGTTGCGGAGGCCAATATGGTGGACATCGCCGCCGGCCTCGCCACCTGCGGCCTGCGGCCCGTGGTCAGCACTTTTGCCCTTTTTCTGACGCTCAAGGCCGCTGACCAGGTGCGCAACATTATCTGTTACAACAAGCTGCCGGTCGTGCTCGCGGGCAACTATGCCGGCCTCTCCGATTCGTACGACGGGGCAAGCCACCAGGCGGTTCTCGATGTCGCCATGATGCGGGCCATGCCCAACCTGACGGTCGTCGTGCCGGCCGATGCCGTGGAATTGCGCGACGCCCTGGCGGCGGCGCTGCGCCGGAATGGGCCTGTCTATATCCGGATCTGCCGCAATCCGACTACGGTGCTTTTTGCGGGTGCGCCGCCCCTTGAAATCGGAAAGATCCGCAAGCTGCGCGACGGCAGCGACCTGACGATCGCCGTCTGCGGCGTGCCGACAAACATGGCCATCGAAACGGCCGAACGGCTGGCCGGGCGGGGGGTCTCCGTCGACTTGCTCGAGGTTGCGACCATCAAGCCGATCGATGTCCGGGGCCTGGTGGATTCGGCCCGGAAGACCGGGCGCGTGCTGACGGTGGAGGAGCACACGGTCCTGGGAGGACTGGGCGGCGCAGTCGCGGAAGTGCTCTGCCGGCACGCCCCTGCCGCGATGCGGTTTGTCGGGATCCAGGACACCTTCGCCGAGTCTGGCGCCTACGATGCCCTGCTGCTCAAGTACGGCATCTCCGTTGAACGCATTGAATCCGAGGCGATGCAGATCATGACTTCCAGGCGCGGCTGAACTCCGCCTTCCTGCAATTTCTCCCGTCCAAGGACCCGCATCCATGTGGCAACAAGATTACGCGCCCGTTGCTCACAGCGTTGGCTTTTCAGCCACCCTTGCCGCGCTGCCGATGCTCGTCCTGCTGTACATGCTGGCGATCCGGCGCAAGGCGGCGTGGATTTCGGCGGTGGCCAGCCTGGGCGCGGCAATCCTGGTTGCCTTGCTTGTCTATCGGATGCCACCCATCCGTCTCGCATCCTCCGCGACCTTCGGGATGGCATTTGGCCTGCTCCCCATTGGCTGGATCACGTTCAACGCCCTCCTCCTCTACCGGCTGACGCTGGAGACCGGGCAGTTCGAGGTGATCAAACGCTCGCTCTCGGCTTTGACCGGAGACCGCCGGTGCCAGGCCCTGCTGATCGCCTTCGCCTTTGGCGCGTTCATCGAGGGGGCGGCCGGCTCCGGGGTTCCGGTCGCCGTCTGTGCCGCGATGCTGGCCGGCATGGGGTTCGACCGGCTGAAGGCCGCGGGCATCTGCCTCCTGGCCAACACGGCGCCGGTGGTGTTCGGCGCCATCGGCCTGCCGATCGCCACCCTGGCCAAGACCACCGATTTGCCGATTGCCAGCCTCAGCGCCACGGTCGGCCGGATCAGCGCACCCCTCTCCCTCTGCGTGCCCGCCTACATGGTCGTCATGATGGCGGGCCGGAAAGGTTTGCGGGGCGCCTTGCCGGCCGCCGTGACCTGCGGGCTTTCGTTTGCCATCGTCCATGTGGCGGTCTCAAACCTGATCGGCCCGGAATTGGCGGACATTCTGGCGGCGCTGGCCGCCATCGCGAGCCTGGTCATTTTGTTTCGGGCGTGGCGGCCTGACGGAGACCGCGTCGCCGCCGGCGGCGGCGCTCCGGCCGAACAGCCTGCCAGGATTGGCGCTTCCGCGGAGTTCCGGGCCTGGCTGCCCTATATGTTGCTGGCCGTCTGCGTCCTTTGCTGGGGCACGCCCGCGGTCAAGGGCCTGCTGCTGAAGACCAGTGTTTTGATCAAATGGCCGGAATTGCATCAGCTGGTTCTGCGGATGCCGCCGGTCGTGGCGGTCGCCGCGCCATACGACGCCGTGTACAGCTTCGACTGGCTCGCCAGCCCCGGCACGGCCTGCCTGATCGCCAGCATCCTTGCAGCGGCATTTGCCGGCGTGTCGCCCGTGCGCTTCGCGCGCGTATTTGCCGGAAATGCAAGGGTGATGTTCCTGCCGCTGGTGACCATCGCCTCGATCCTGAGCCTTGCCTTTCTGATGAACTATTCGGGCGCGACCTCGACCCTGGGACTGGCCTTTGCCTCCACGGGAGCCTTCTTCCCCTTTTTCAGCCCGATTCTGGGATGGCTGGGCGTGTTCCTGACCGGATCGGACGCCTCGTCCAACGCGCTCTTCGGCAACCTCCAGGTGACCGCGGCCCGGCAGCTCGGGTTGAACCCGGTCCTCACCGCAAGCGCCAACACGGTCGGCGGAGCCATGGGCAAGATGATCAGCGTGCAGAGCATCGCGGTTGCCGCGGCCGCCGCCGGCATGAAGCCCGCCGACGAGTCTTCGCTTTTCCGGTTCACCTTCTGGCACAGCGTCTTCCTCGTCACGGTGGTGGGCGTCATCACGACGATTTGCGCCTATGCGATCCCATGGATCGTCCGGTGAACTCCTCCGACTCTTGATCAGGCGTATCCTTTTTCTGGCTGCGCTCGTCTTTCTCGGTGTTTGCGGCGCGAACATCAGCGCTGCGCGCCTTCACCCCTGGAATAATCAAAGGAACGACGATGCATCGACGTGATTTCCTCAAGCTCGCGGCCGGCGCGGGCGTCCTCCCCGTGGCCTCCAAACTTGTCCGGGCGGCCGAAGGCAGTGCCGCCGGTCCCGCCACGAGCTACCCGCTGGCGGATTATCAGGGGGTCGTAAACGAAAGCTCCGGTCCGGGTCATGCGACAACCGGGCCGGTCACCTGGGACGTCGTGCCGATTGAGGCGCCCGTTCCCGGCTTGGCCGGCGAGGGGCCGTACCAGCCCTCTTGGGATTCCTTTCAGCAGTACGAGGCGCCGGAATGGTACCGCGACCAGAAGCTCGGCATGTGGGCGCATTGGAGCCCGCAGTGCGTGGCTGAGGACGGAGATTGGTACGCCCGGCGGATGTATCTCCAGGATTCCAGGCCCGATTCGCAGTACAACCACCACCTCGCGCATTACGGCCATCCCTCGAAATTCGGCTACAAGGACCTCTGCGCCCAGTGGACGCTGCTCGATTGGGACCCGGAGGCGCTCATTGCGCGCTACAAGCAGGCGGGCGCCCGGATGTTCTTCGCCTTGGCCAACCATCACGACGGCTTTGACGCCTGGAACTCCAGTTTTCACCCGTGGAACTCCAAGAACATAGGGCCGCATCGCGACGTCGTCGGGGAGTGGGCCGCCGCCTGCCGCCGCCAGTCCCTTCGTTTTGGCGTCACAGTCCATGCGGCGCGCAACTGGTGGTGGTTTCAGGTGGCACGCCTCTGCGACCAGACGGGGCCTCTGGCCGGCGTGCCCTACGACGGACACCTCACTCTCGCCGACGGGAAGGGCCAGTGGTGGGAGGGCTACGATCCCGCGGTTCTGTACGGCCCGATGCACGGGACCCACGCGATGCCCGACGCGGCCTATCTTCGCAATTTCTACGACAGGGTGCGCGACCTGATCGACCAGTACGATCCTGACATGCTTTATTTCGACGACACGCTCCTGCCGCTCGGCTGGGCAGGCATGAACATCGGCGCCTATTTTTACAATCACAACCTCAAGACCCGTGGCGGTAAAATGGAGGCGGTGCTGAACATCAAGGGCGTTCCCGACCGCCTGGCCAAGACCGTGGTTGCCGATTACGAGCGCGGGATCACGGCCGGCATCATGGCCCATCCTTGGCAATCCGAGACCTGCCTCGGCCAGTGGCACTACAATCGGAGGCTGTTCCGCGACCACGCCTACATGAAGCCGGGCCAGGCCATCCAGTGGCTGGTTGATGTCGTGAGCAAGAACGGCACCTTCATCCTCAATGTCCCCGGCAAACCGGATGGCACGATCGACGCCGATGAGGAGGCGGTCCTCGATGCCCTGGCTGGCTGGATCAAGATCAACGGCGAGGCCATCTATTCCACCCGGCCATGGAAGGTCTTCGGCGAGGGTCCCCACATGGCCCGCGCCACGGTCCGCAGCCGCAATCAGTTTGACGCCCGCGACATCCGTTTCACCCGGAGCAAGCGGGGCGATGCGATCTTTGCGATCGTCCTCGGCTGGCCGCAGGACGGATTCCTTGTGCGTTCCCTTGGAACGGCGGCGGAGACCAATCCCGGAAAGATCGCGCGTGTGCAGATGCTGGGGACCGGCGAGCAGCTCTCCTGGAAGCAGGCTCCGGACGGGCTGCGGGTCGACTCAGTCGCCTACAGGCCTCCGAACGACTACGCGGTGGCCCTCAAGGTGGAGCTTGCCGGCCCGGGTTGACAGGATTGCAGTGGCCGCCGTGCCCGCGTTAAGAGAATTGGGTTGCAAGGGACATGACAACCAGGCGCGCAATCCTCTTTTGGGTGATTCTGACGGCGATGGTCTCGGCGGCCCGGGCATCGCAGGCATCCGCCGGTCTTCCGACCACCGGCCAGGTGGTGGAGCTCTCGCCGTTTATGATCTCGGGAACGCGCATCCCGTGGCGGTACGAAGCCCTTCCCGGATACGAAATCCTCTCCAGTTATCCCGATTCCGTGACCCGCGATTTTGTCCAGGGCTTGGATCACGCAAGGCGCCTGGTGCACGTTTTTGTGCCGGATGATCTGCTGGCCTCGTTTGACGTCCCGCATGCCACGATACTGAGCAATCCGGATTTAATGTCCTCCCTCTCGCAGGGAGTCGTGCAGGACGATCCGGGAAGGGAGAACTGGCAGCTGTTCGGCGTTCGATCGGCCAACGGCCGCCAGGTCTTTCCGAACATGGAGCTCAACGATCGCGACCGGACCGTCGCGTTTGTCAGCAGGCTGGACCGGACGTTTCAACCGGCGAGCGAGAAGATGGGCGACGGTCGCCTTCGGTTCCTGCTGGAGCGCAGAACCCCGCCGCTGCCGCCGTGGTTCGTGGCCGGCATCATGAATCTGTATTCCGGCGTGGCCGCCGTGACCGTGAACACGGGGAATGTGAACACCCGCGAGACCCATCCCGCGGCGGGCGCGAGCCCGAAGGTCTACGAGATGGACGAAATGGACTCGTTTTCCCGGAAGGACGACAGGCTGCGGACCGACGGATCCTACGAAGGCGTCGTCTCATACCGCATCCCCCTCCTCACGTGGATCTCAGCCGCCGAAACCAAGGCGCTTCGTTACAGGCAGGACGGCTTCTGTCCCGACGGCAAGGACAAGGCGTCCGTCATGAAGGACCTCCTGGAGGCGGATCCTCCTGAGGAACCCGGAGCATTGCAGATGTGGAATGCGCGGGCCACCTTGTTCGTGCGCTGGGGGCTCTATGGAGGGGATCGTCCCGGGCGGCGCGCATTCTGGGATTTTGTCGCCCTGGCCGCCGCGGAGCCCGTATCGGAGGCCCTGTTCCGAAACCGCCTGGGCATGAGCTATGCATGGGCGGCTTCGCGGTTGAACGACTATCTGCCGGTCGCCGCCGAGGAGCCGGTCGATCTGCAACTTGACGCCGAGCCGGGCCTTTCTCCAATGCCCCTGCGCCCGGCGACACCCGCCGAGGTGGCGCGCATGAAGGGCGAATGGGAGCGCCTGGTCCTGGGCCATGTGAAGGACTCGTACTCGGACTCCGCGTCCGGATTCATCAAGACCGAATTGACGCGGGCATGCGCGCGGGCGCCGCACGATTCCCGATTGCAGTCGGCATTGGGACTTTTCGACTGCGATTCCGGCGCCGGAACGGAGGGAGAGCCGTTTCTTGAAGCCGCCGCCAAGGCCGGCGTGCCGGGCCCGCGGGTCTATTATGAGCTTGCCGAACTGCGCTACAAGAAGGTCCGGGGCTCCGGCGACAGCCCCCTTTCGGCGGCCGATGCCGCCTTTGTGATCGAGCCCTTGGAGGCCGGCGGACGGCAGTCGCCGGCGCTGCGCGAAAATTGTGAACTCATGCAGAAAGTCTGGTCGCACAGCGAGGCGAGGCCCAGCCGCCGGCAATTGGCACTGTTCGATGCCGGGATCGAAAAATTCCCCAAAGATCTGGATCTTCTCTATCAAGCGGCCGTATTGAGCGCGGCCAGCGGCTACCGGACCGAGGCTGCGGCCGAGGCCAAACGCGGCCTGGAGCTCAGCTCGTCCGCCCTGGATCGGGATCGATTCACAAGACTTCTGGCGGAAGCGGACAAGCCGGCGGCGGCGGGCTAACGGCTCCCCGGAGGACGTTCATTCGCCTGCAGATGCAGGAGCAGGGCGAGCACGCCGGCCGCGCAACCGGCCCCCAGATAGGCTCCCGCAATTATGTCGCCGATGAAGTGGAAATTCGCGCCCCAAAGGCCGACGGCGACCGCGGCAACCAGCGTTGACCACAGCCAGCGCAGCGGCCGCACCCGCTGCCAGAGCACCGCCATTGCCGAGGTAATGATCGCCATATGGCCCGACGGAAAGTGAAGTGTCGCTTGCCGCACGGGCCTGCCCGTGCGCGCGCTGCCGTTCATACGATCCAGCCACCTGGTACGAGAATATCATCCGCTGCACGCGCGAGCCCCTGGCGGCGCGCGGCAAGGTCCTCGCGATCCGGGATTTCGCCTTCAGCCGCACCGACCAGAACTTCATCCTGAACGCGTGCTCGGCGGTATCGAAGGACGTCGTCATGGCGATGAAGAACACGCCGCACGACTATTACCCGACTTTTCCCGACAATCCCCGCATCGGTCGCGCCGATGGCCATCCGCAGTGGATCGAATTCGACTGCTGGGGCCAGTATTTCGGGATGGGATTTTTCCCGGTCAGCGTGATCGAGGACATGCAGCGGCGGTTGCGTCATTGCAGGGCGAGCGGGGCCACCGGGGTCTGGTTCCGGACGGACCTCGAGGTCATCAACGACCAGAGCGTCTTCAGCAGCTTTGACGTGCTCAACCTGATGGGCGGCGCCATGCTCTCGCGGCAGATCGAGCAGGACCTGGACCGCGTCTACCGGGCGTGGCTCGCATTCGGGATTCCAGACGTGATGAAGTCCGAGTCCGAGCAGGGGCCTCCGGTACCGGTGGGAGCGGAGCACCTGGCGCAATTCCGCGACTTCATGCGGGCGTCCTGGTCGATCATGGAGGGGACAATCTACATTCGCGGGTTCGTCTTCACGGAGGGCAGCTGCCAGTTCCCGGTTTCAGTGGACCGTGCCTTCTCCAACATGCTCGTCTTTCAGGGGCGCGAGGATTGGGAGCCGGGCGCCAACCGGCGCGTTGAGCCGACCGAGGAGAATATCCGGGTCATTTTCGCCGAGAAGACCCAAGCGATTGAGGAGGTCAAGCGGCTGCCCGAGATTCTGAAGATCGACCAGACAGCCCTGCCCGCCCCGCTGAAGGAATCGGTGCGGACGATGCTCGACCTCTACGCCCTCTACGTCCGGGGATACTGTCTTTGCACCTTCGGATGCGACCTGACCCGAAAGGCCGAGCGGAGCCGGACGGCGGCCGACATGACGGCGGCCAAGGCCGCGTGCGATGCAATCGTCGCGTATCGGGCGGAACTCGCCCGGAAGTTCGCCGACACCGCCTACAACGAGCACGTCACCTGGTTTTTCGAGGTCAGTCACTTGGACCGGCTGATCGAGGACATTCGGGGCAAGCTCGCGGCCTTGTCCCCGCGATAGCGGGGCCCTTGGCGTTCGGATCAAGGCTGCAGCGCCTGCACGGCGGCCAGCATTTGGCGGGCCTGCTCGTTTCCGGGCTGGAGCGTCAGCACCATTTCGAGGTGCGATCTCGCTTCCCCGCGACCGCCGGGCAGCCTAAGAAGCGCGCCCGCCAGGCGCAAATGAGCATCGGCAAAATCCGGCTTCCAACGCACCGCTTCCGAGTACTGGACGGCGGCCTGCCGGGTGTTGCCCGCCAGGTCAAGGACCGTGCCCAAAATGAAGTGGGCCGTGACGAAATCGGGCTTCAGACGCAAGGCCTCCTCAAGCTCGGCCACGGCTTCCGCGGTCCGGTCGGCGCCGTAAAGAGCATTGCCCAGATTGTAATGCGCCTGTGCGAAGTCCGGTTTCAGGCGCACCGCCTCCCGAAACTGGTCGATTGCATCCTTCAACCGTCCGGGCAGCTGAGCCAACGCGATGCCAAGGTTGTTGTGCGCCTCGGCAAGGTCTGGCTTCAGGCGCAGCGCCTCTTCGCTGATCGGGACCGCCTCGGCGACCCTGCCGGAATCCAAGAGCGCCCCCGCGTAATGGTTCCGCACCTCGGCAAACTTGGCCAGGCCTGCAAGCACGCTGAACGCCACCGAAAAGGCCAGCAAGAGGCCCCACCCGCACCGGGCCATCCACCGCCAGGCTGGCCGGCCTGACAGGCCCTGCTCCACGACAAAAATTCCCACGATCGCCAGCAGGGCCAATTCCGGCACAAAATCCTCTTCGTAGCGGCTGCAGGCCCAGTAGAAGAGGCACAGCGTGACCACCGAGGCGCCAAAAAAGGCGCTCACGGCCATGACGAACTCCCGCAATGCTTTTCCGGCCGCCCGGTCGCGCCAAACCCAAATGGAGGCCAGGGCCAGCCAAAGGACGGGCATGCCCGTCAAGGCTCCAAAGGGATCCTCCGGCGGCGCATGCCCCGGGGGCAGCGGGGGTGCGCCGGATCGGCCGATGAACGGGAACGTCCGGGTCCACTGCACCGGTTCAAGAAAATAGACCCGGAAATTGAACCACACATATCCCGGGCTGAAGCGAGGGGCGGCGTCCCGCCGGTCGCCGGCCAGCTGATAGTTCTGGCCAAACTCCAGCGCTTGGCCAAAGCGTTCGCAGTTGTAGAGCAGCAGTCCCAGCCCGATCACGGCAATGGGTGCCAGAGCGCAGATCGCCTGGCGGGCCACCCTTCCGCCCTGCCGCAGTTCGACTCCTATCGGAACTAAAAGACACAAAGCACCTGGAAGAAGCGAGGGCCGTGCTGCCATCGCGAGTCCATAGGCGGCGCTTGCCGCCGCGAGCCATCGCCCCCGCTGCTTGGGCCGAACCGCGGATTGCCAGATCGCCGCCAGCGCCAGCAACGTCAGCAGGTATCCGCACGCAATCGCCACTTCATGGACGTCCGACTGCGCCAGCAGCAGGGGCATCCCGGTCGCCAGGCCGAAGGCCAGGACGCACAAAACCACGACCCCGTCGCCGACTTCGGGAAAATGTTTCTGCCGCAGCGTGAACAGGAGGCCCGCGCCAATCAGGAAGGCCGCCGCGCAGAAAATAAACGTGGCCTCGCCATTCCAGAGGTACCGGCCGGTGAGTGCCGAGACCGGCCAGAAAAGGACCAGGGCCGGGGTGGCGCCAAAATACAGGTAGAGCTTTCCGCGGAAGTAGCTCAGGTCGTGCAGCCCGTGGGTGCGATAGCTCGAGTTGGCGCCGGGATCGTAAGGATCGGCGAGCCGGGCGAGGCCCGGAGGCACGTCCTTGGGTAGGTTCAGGTGGCCCGCCTCAAAGCCGCGAACCAAAAGATTGTAGTACGTGTCGGCGGGATCCGGGCTGAAGAGCTTCACCACGCCCGAGCGGGCCAGATAGCCATAGGTCCCGACGACTAGCGCGCAAACCGCACATAATGCGGCCGCTCCCAGCCATCTAGACGTCTTGATTTCCATGGCTGACCCGAGGGTTGCGCAATGCCCAACGAATTCAAGGAATTACCCCCGCAAGGCTGTTCCCATCTTCGATCAGGCGATTGCAGCCGCAGCCTTGGTCTCATTGGGATTGGGCTGTCCCACGCCTTTGGTGATCAGGCCCCGCAGGCTGCTCCGGATGTAAAAGCCCCAGGCGTCCGAGCATAGGTTGAAGCATTCATGCTCGCGGACCAAGCCGACGTGGGTGAATCGGACTTCGGTTTTTCCGCCCTTTCTGCAGGCATCCGCGTGGTCGGCCCGGACACGTCTTCGGGAAACACCCGCCTGGCGCTCGCCTTCCGTGCGCCCGCATTGAGACAGGCATTGGTTGCAATCCGGTAGAGCCAGCTCCGAAGCGACGAGCGGCCCTCGAAGCCCTTGATTCCGCGCCATGCCCTCAGAAACGTCTCCTGCACCAGGTCCTCGGCGTCGTGGAGCGAACCTGTGAATCGGTAGCAATGCGCAAGCAGTTCGGCGCGATGGGCCTCGACGAGTTTTTGGAAGCTGCCTTGGTCGATAAGTTCGGCGGTCTCTGTCAATGCAGCACTCATGAGACGGGTTGAATTGTGGAAGCGGATGGTCGGTGGGAAATTGTCGGCGTTGCCCAAAGTTTTTCACTGAAGTCACAATGCGCTATTTTGAAAGCGGTTGGGTCGGAATTGTGACTGGGCAACCCGGAGGGGCGGGACACTCAGCCAGGAATATCGGCCTCGACAAGCATCGCCAGCTGGGTGAGCGATTCCTGCCAGCCGAGGTAGCACGCCTCCGCCGGAATGACGGCCGGCACCCCCTCCTGCACGATGTTCACCTCGGTGCCGCAGAACACTTTCTTCAGGGTCACTGTCACCTGGAGTTCTCCGGGCATGTTCGGATTGTCGAAGTGGTCCGTATAGCGGATGCGTTCGTGGGGCACCAACTCGATGTATTTCCCTCCGAAGGACTCGGCCTTGCCGCTCCCGAAATTCGTGAAAGACATCTTGAAGATGCCGCCGACCTTGGCGTCCATGTGATGGACCTTTCCAGTGAATCCGTATGGCGGAAGCCACTTGGACATGGCTTCGGCCTCAATGAAGGCGCGATAGACTTTCTCGGGCGTCGAACGAAGGACGCGGTGAAGGCGGATGGTATGGGTGGACATGGTTTTGGTCTCCGATTTTCAGGTTTTGTTTTCTTTCGTCAAAGAGTCGACGGACGGGGCCGGGCTCGTCGGACACCAAAGATGGGCCTTTCTTCGTCCGCAGCAAACTGAGCGCCGACTCTTGGTCTGTTCCGACCCGCTCGAGATTCAGGATCGACCTCGGCCCGCTCCTCCGCTTTATCCCCCGGCGTGGGACCGCTAGACAAGCTATTCGACCAGAACCGGACTTGGGCCGAAGCCATCCGCAAACAGACCCCTGATTTCTTCTCGAAATTGGAGCGCCAGCAGACGCCGGAATACCTCTGGATCGGCTGCTCCGACAGCCGCGTGCCCGCCAACGAAATTGTCGGGCTGATGCCGGGCGAGCTGTTCGTCCACCGCAATATCGCGAACGTGGTGGTTCACACGGACCTGAATTGCCTCAGCGTAATCCAATTCGCGGTCGATCTGCTCAAGGTGAAGCACATCATGGTCGTGGGGCACTATGGCTGCTCCGGAATCAGGGCGGCCCTGCGCTGCGAGCGGGTGGGGATCGCGGACAACTGGCTCCGGCACGTCCAGGACGTGCGCGAGAAGCACGACGCCTGCCTGTGCGGCATCGATTCGGAAGCCGAGCGCGGCGCTCGCCTGTGCGAGCTGAACGTCATCGAGCAGGTGGCTCATGTCTGCCAGACTTCAATGGTCTCGGAGGCGTGGGAAAGGGGCCAGTCGCTCACGGTCCACGGCTGGATCTACGGGCTGGCCGACGGGCTACTGAAGGACCTGAACTGCTCAGCCTCCAGCCCAGCGGAGGCGCTGGCCCGCTACAAGGCGGCGGTGGCGTCCATCTCAGGCTCAACTGCCTGAGCGGCGGAACTGACTCACTGCGCGCATCCCGCCTTCAGCCGCAGCACCCGTCGGACGCCCCTTGGAATCTCATCCTGCCGATGGGTCACATAGATGACCGTCGACACTCCTCCCGCGATCAGCGATTCAACCGCCCGCAGGAAATGGCCACGGTGGGTCAAATCGAGGCCCTGGCAGGGCTCATCGAGGACGAGGAGATCGGGACTCTTCACCAAAGCGCGCGCAAGGAGCACCATCCGCTGCATTCCGGCGGACAGCGATCCGAAGGTGCGTTCCTCGCAATCGGCGAGGCCGAGGCGTGCCAGCCACCGGCGCGCGACACTGCGCTGGCGCGGAGTGGTTGGCCGGAGGCAGCCGTTGGTGTCTAGCAGACCGGAGACCACGGTTTCCAGGCAACCCAGCGTTTCGGGAAAATGCAGGTGGAGTTCCGGTGAAACGAATCCGATGCGCCGCTTGAGGCTCCAGACGTCCACGCCCGAGCCCCGTTGACGCCCGAAGACCCGCACCGAGTTGGCGTAGGCCTG
>Ga0181529_10003655_pt1 | contig 17302 bp, 16 predicted proteins | sample PEATcosm2014_Bin_36_FD_119763 | JGI IMG/M metagenome (GOLD analysis project Ga0181529, IMG submission 119763) | Peatland microbial communities from MTU Mesocosm Facility, Houghton, MI, USA - PEATcosm2014_Bin10_30_metaG | ecosystem: Environmental > Terrestrial > Soil > Wetlands > Peat | place... | reverse complement strand
TAGCTGTAATTCTCCACGGCCTCGCCAATCACTTCGGTGAAGCGGCTCGCGGCGATGCCGTCTTCGATGATGCTGCCGGTGGCGTCGATGATCCGCAGCGCGCCGTCGGTGAACTCGATGTCGTCTTCTTCGCCGATCAGGCTCATGTAATTCGATGGGAAGTTGGCGAAGATCTCGATCTCCGGCTTGAATGTATCCGCAATTTGCTTGTACGCGCCCAGAGCCAGGCCGATGCTTGAGTAGGCCTCAGGCAACATGGCCAGAATTTTGTCGCGCTTCCCTTCAGAAAGCGGCTCGGTGACGCCGCCGGGAACAATCCAGCCGGGATGAATGCGCTTGTCGCCGAGCAATTCGATGATGCTTTGCCCGATGCGGCGCAGAGCGATGCCGGCGCGACCGAGTTCCGGCTTAGCCGCCGCCACGCCGAGAATATTGCGTAGTTTGGGATCGGATTCCATGCCCAGCAGCAGATCGGGCGAGGCGAGATAGAAGAAGCTGAGCGCGTGCGACTGTACCATCTGCGCCAGGTTCAACAAGCGCCGCAACTGCGCCGCGGTGTGCGGAATGCGCACCGACATGATGGCCTCGCAGGCCTTGGCCGATGCGATGAGATGCGAAACAGGGCAAATGCCGCAGATGCGCGCCATCAGGCTGGGCATCTCGTAGAACGGACGGCCTTCGCTGAAGCGCTCGAAGCCGCGTACCTGCGTCACGTGGAAGTGCGCGTTCTCAACTTCGCCCTGGCCGTTGAGCTGGATGGTGATTTTGCCGTGGCCTTCAAGGCGTGTTACCGGATCGATGGTGATGGTCTGGCTCATAAAGCTTGCTCCAACTCTTGCTGCAGGGGCTAAAGCCCCACTATTTCTCTCTTGCTCTTTTGGCACGACTGAAGTCGTGCCCTGACACTTCGTGCTCGTCCTGAAGCAGTTGGCCGCGCTACATCATGCTCCAAAGCGGGTGAGCGCCGAAATGTCCAGCGGACCGCCGTTGACCAGCGCAGTGAGCGCGGTGTGAAATGTGTCTGCCGAGGGCGGGCAACCGGGCAGGAAAACGTCCACCTTCACAAACTCGTGGATGGGACGGACGATTTTCAGCAGTTTCGGCACCACGACACAGGGAATCTGTGCTTGCGCGCTGGCATTTTGAATATAGGCCCGGTCGAGAATTGCCTCGGGGCCAATGGGATTTCGCATCGACGGAACGTTGCCGGTAATCGCGCAGTCGCCCATGGCAACCAGCATTTTCGAGTGGTCGCGCACTTTCTTGATCTTTTTCTCGTCGTCGACAGAGGAGACGGCGCCCTCGACCAGCGCGATATCCACCTCGTCAGGAAACTCCTTGGTGTCGACAAGGGGACTGTAGACCACGTCGACCACTTCCGCCAGTTCGAGCAGCCGCTCGTCCATGTCGAGGAACGACATGTGGCAACCGGAACATCCGTCGAGCCACACGGTGGCAAGCTTCAGTTTGCTCATTGCGCCTCCCGCATCAGGTTCAGATAGGGCAGAAATTCGGGGTACTTCGGGTGATCGGAACCGATCTTGCTTTTGTCGAAGAGAGCCCCGGTAGGACACACCTGCACGCACTTGCCGCAACGCGTGCAAGCGGAGCTACCCCACTCCTGGTGCAGGTCGGAGATGATCACAGAGTTGGTGCCGCGGCCCATGACGTCCCAAATGTGCGCGCCCTCAATCTCAGAGCAGACGCGTACGCAGCGCGTGCAGAGAATGCAGCGGTTGTGATCGAGGGTGAAGCGCTCGTGCGAAGCGTCGACGGGAAGATCGGGGTTGCGATAGGGCAGGCGAACGTGCGTTAGTCCCTGTTCCTGGCCCAGGGTTTGCAGTTCGCAGTGGCCGTTAGATACGCAGACCGAGCAGATGTGATTGCGCTCGGCGAACAGCATTTCGAGGATCGTACAGCGGTGCTTCTGCAGCCGTTCCGTATTGGTGCTGACTTCCATGCCTTCCTGGACCGTGGCTACGCAGGCCGGCAGCAGCTTGTTTGAGCCCTTGATCTCCACCAGGCAGAGACGGCATGCTCCCACGTCGCTCAGGCCTTCGAGACGGCAGAGCGTGGGGATGTTGATGTCGTTCTCACGCGCCACTTCGAGAATGGTTTGTCCGGCACGCGCGCTCACTTCCTGCTCGTCGATGACAAGAGTTTTGACGTCTGTTTCCTGGCTCATGCCACCACCTCGTTTTCAGATTCGACGGCTGCCATCTGGCAGACGCCAGCCGCGCAGCGCTTGTGCAGAATGTGCTCAATGTATTCGTTGCGGAAGTATTTGAGTGTGCTGAGCACGGGATTAGGGGCGGTCTGCCCCAGCCCGCACAGGCTGGTCTCCTTCACCGTAACGCAGAGATCTTCGAGCAGCGCCAGGTCGTCCATAGTTCCCTGACCGGTGCAGATGCGCGTGAGCAGCGTGTACATCTGCGCCGTTCCCGCGCGGCAGGGAATGCACTTGCCGCACGACTCGGTCATGCAGAACTCGATGAAGAAGCGCGCCACGTTGACCATGCACGAAGTGTCGTCCATTACGATCATGCCGCCGGAGCCCATGATGGAGCCCATCTTCAGCAGCGCGTCGTAGCTCACGCCCACATCGAGCATTTCCTCGGGAATGCATCCGCCTGAGGGTCCGCCGGTTTGCACGGCCTTGAATTTGTGGCCGTCCGGCACGCCGCCGCCGATGACCTCGATGATCTCGCGCAGCTTGATGCCCATGGGCACTTCCACCAGGCCGGTGTTGGCGATTTTGCCGGTGAGCGCGAAGACCTTGGTTCCCTTGCTGCGCTCCGAGCCCATGTCGTGAAACCACTGGCCGCCGTTGCGCACGATGGGCGCGATGTTGGCGTAGGTTTCAACGTTGTTGATCAGCGTCGGTTTTCCCCACAATCCGCTCGAAGCCGGGTAGGGCGGCCGCGGTTTGGGTGTGCCACGCCGGCCTTCAATCGATGCGATCAGCGCCGTCTCCTCGCCGCACACAAACGCGCCGGCGCCAAGGCGAATTTCCACATCGAAATTGAAGGGCGTGTTGCATATGTTGTTGCCCAGCAGTCCGTGACGCCGCGCCTCGCGCAGCGCAGTGGTGAGCCGCGAAACGGCCACTGGATACTCAGCGCGGACGTAGATAAAGCCTTTGCTCGCGCCCACAGCGTAGGCGGCAATCGCCATGCCCTCAATGACGCGATGCGGATCGCCTTCCATGACACTGCGATCCATGAAAGCGCCGGGGTCGCCTTCGTCACCGTTGCATACGACGTATTTCACGTCGCCATTGGCCTTAGCCACGGTGCCCCACTTCAGGCCGGTGGGATAGCCGCCGCCGCCACGCCCGCGCAGCCCGCTTTCCGTGATGCGGTGAATCACGCCGCTGGGCGTCATCTCGGTGAGCACCGTCAGCAGCGCCTTGTAGCCGTCGTGCGCAATGTAGTCGCCGATTTTCTCGGGATCGATGCAGCCGGCATTCTCCAGCACCACGCGGACCTGCTTGTCGAAATGGTCATTCAAATCGCACTGCAGTTCCGGCGCCGGCGAGCCGCCGAGGTGCTGCACAATGGTCTCGGCCTTTTCGGCCTTCACGTGGTGATACAGCGTTTCCTCGGGATCCACGCGCACCAGCGGCCCATGCGAACAAGGGCCCATGCAGCCTGTGCGGCGCACAAGGACTTTCTTGCCGGCAGCTTCGGCCGCTTTCACTAGTGCATCCTTCAGCGCGCCCGCGCCCTGGCTTGCGCACGCCAGATCCATACACACGTTCACTTCGTAGTCGTACCCGGCGTTCTCCTGCTGGACGCTTTTTGCAATCTGTTCGAGCTCCTCGATTGTCATTCCACGGCCCACCTTTCCAGTTGCTCGAGCATCTGTTCACTGGTGATCTCGCCAGCGACTTCGCCGTCGCACAAAACCACGGGCGCGCGGCTGCATGCGCCTACGCAACGCGCTGTCATCAGGCTGATCTGTCCATCCGGCGTGGTCTGCCCGGGCGTGATTCCCAACCGTTTTTCCGCCGCGGCAATCAGCTTGTCCGCGCCTTTGATATAGCAGGCAGTGCCGGCGCAGACCGTTACGGTGTGCTTGCCCGGAGGTTTGAGCGTGAAGTAGTGATAAAACGTCGCCACGCCGTACGCCTGGCTCAGCGGCACGTGCAGCGAGAGCGCTACAAATCGGATGGCATCGTCGTCGAGAAAGCCGAACGACGACTGCACGGTGTGCAACGTCTCAATGAGCGCATGACGGGCAAAGCCGTTCTTGCGCATGGTGCCGTTCACGATCTTCCATCGTTTGTCTCCGCTGGGTAGAGGTGGGGGCGCGATGACTGGCACATTTCCTCCCTTGGCCGGTGCAGCCTGCGATCTGCAACCTATGCGGAATGGCGTTTGGCGTGACCCGCACAGTGCCTACCATTGTTCTACGAGCCGAGGGGTTGCGCAATCCGTGACCGCAGTCACTGTGCTGTGTGGCTATCCCATTTGTTGACTTGAGTTTCGGCTGTTCGCGAATGTGGCAGGCCAGGCCGCGTCCGGATACCCAAGGAACCGTGTTGCGGCGCACAAATCCCATCGAAAGCACCGTAAAGTGCGTGCGCGAGATCACTTAGCGGTTCCGGCGCTGCTTTCGGATAAGCTCTTATTTGTTCGCTCGAAGTTGAAGCTGATAGTTGCTGTAGTCGATCACGATCACGGTCTGGCCAAGGAGCATGCTGGTCGATTCGGCGCGGGCGTGCATTGCCATGGCGAATCCATTGATGTTGGTGTACTGGCGCATTGCGTGGGTGGTGCCCGTAAACGCCGAGGGGCTCTTCGACGCGACACCATCAACCTGGACGAGCGAGTCATCCTTCGCGTCTGCCCACAGGGTTCCAATAATCAGGTTGGGAGCCGCGGCTTTGGGCGTTATGGCAAGCACGTAGCAGTCGCGGCCGTTGAGCTTCTGCACGCCGCCCGGTTTCAACGTCATCACGTAGTTCGCCGAAGTGAACCAGGATTTTTCTACGTTGCCTGGCAAATTGATCGTTACATCGTTATCGATCAGCGGTTTCAACCCAAAATGCAGAATGATGGTCGATCCACTCTGCGAAAGCACTGTAAAGTCCTTGCCGACGCCTTTTTTGTAGTGGTCGCGCACGGTCATCTCCGCAGCCGGATGGGTTTCGTCGCCGCCACGGTACACGGAAAAGTGCTCGACGTCGGTGAATTCCAGAATGTTGTCAACGCGCGCTGCAACGGCGGCGTCGATCTGGCGAATGATTGCAGCCTGATCCGGAGCCTGGGCCGCGGCTGTGCAAACTCCCAATGCGCACAGGAGCAAAACGGCGAAGATTGCGCATATCGTTTGCAAGCGCCGGCAATCCATGGTCTTGTTCATGCACACCTTCAGATTAACCTTCTTCCCCCCAGGGTCCACGCTGCCCCTCAGAATACTGTTGGCGGACGCGCCGAAAGAAGGGAGCGTACATGTTCTCATGCGCTATGCTGGGTCTCTGGGCGAGGCACAGCGTTGACGCACGAATCAGTTCCAAAACCAACACCGCACAAAGTGCTGCTGCTACGAGAGCGATACGAAGTGCGCGGCGTGGTGCAGGGCGTCGGCTTCCGGCCATTCGTCTACCGGCTCGCTTTGGAAGAGGGCCTTGCGGGATTCATCGGCAACGATACCGGAGGGGTTACGATCGAAATCGAGGGGCCGGAGGAGCGGGTGGAAGCATTTCGCTGCCGGCTCGAATCCGAGGGGCCGCCGCTCGCGCGCATCGACTCGGTTGCGGTGCGCTCGATGCATGCGACGGGCGAAGCCGGCTTCAGGATCGTTGCCAGCGCTGCCGGCGGCCACGTCAGCACCGGTATTCCCGCCGACGCGGCTACCTGCGCGGATTGCCTGCGCGAACTGCTCGATCCCAGTGACCGCCGCTATCGCTACCCATTTTTGAACTGCACCAACTGCGGCCCGCGCTACACCATCACGCGCAGCATTCCTTACGACCGTCCGCAAACCTCGATGGCGCGCTTCACGATGTGCGCGGCGTGCCAGGCGGAATACGACGATCCCACCAACCGGCGCTTCCACGCACAGCCCAACGCCTGCCCGGTGTGCGGACCGCGCGTCTGGCTCGTTGCGGCCGACGGGACAGAGATTCCGTCCGGCGATCCTGTGACTGCGGCGATCGACCGCCTGATGGCAGGCGCGATTCTGGCGATTAAGGGCATCGGCGGTTTTCACCTCTCCGTGGACGCGACCAATGAGGCCGCGGTGATGCGGCTGCGGGAGCGCAAACATCGTTACGGCAAGCCGCTCGCGGTGATGGTTCGTGATCTCGATGCCGCGCGCGCAGTCTGTGAACTGAAGGGCGAAGAAGAGGCTCTGCTCTTGACGGTTCCACGACCGATTGTTTTGGCCCGGCGGCGCGCGGATTGCGGTATTGCTGATTCTGTCGCGCCGGGAATCCCTTGGCTGGGCGTCTTTCTGCCGTATGCGCCGTTGCAGCACTTGCTCTTTACCGATGTTCGCGTGAAGGCCCTGGTGATGACCAGCGCCAACCTCAGTGAAGAGCCCATCGCGATCGACAACGACGAGGCGCTGGCGCGGCTCGAGCACATCGCCGACGCGTTCCTGATGCACGACCGCGAGATTCTGCAGCGCTGTGACGACTCGGTGATGGCGTTGGTCGATGGCGCGCCGCAGTTGATCCGCCGCGCACGCGGATTTGTGCCGCTCGCTGTGCCGTTGCCTTTTGATGTGCCGCCGCTGCTGGCCGTGGGCGGGCATTTGAAGAACGTCTTTGCCTTGGCGCGCGGCCGTTTTGCCTACCAGAGCCAGCACCTGGGCGATCTCGAAAACGTTACTGGCCTCGATTTCTTCCGCGAGGCGCTGGCTCACTTGATGCATACCTTCGAGATCGAGCCCGAAGCTGTAGTGCACGACATGCATCCCGGTTATTTGTCCACATCATGGGCAAAAGAGTGGGCCGCCGAGCGAAATTTGCCGCTCATCGCGGTGCAACATCACCACGCGCACATCGCGGCCTGCATGGCGGAGCACGGAATCGCAGGGCCGACGATAGGACTCTCGCTTGACGGCACCGGCTATGGGACTGACGGTCGCATCTGGGGCGGGGAAGTGCTGATCTGCCGATTCGATGGCCCCGATCCTGGCCACTTCGAGCGGTTTGCGCATCTCGACTACGTTCCCATGCCCGGTGGCGAGGCGGCGATTCGCGAACCGTGGCGCATGGCGCTTGGCGCATTGCATGCAGCGGGTCTTGATGTGGAGTCACCGGAAGTGATTGCGCTGCTCGGCGCGAAGCCGCAGGAAGTGCGCGTGCTCAAGCGCATGATCGAGCGCGAGTTGAATACGCCACTTACTTCAAGTTGCGGACGGCTCTTCGATGCAGTAGCGGCCGTGGTGCTGGGCCGCGGCGTGGTCGATTACGAAGCGCAGGCGGCGATTGAACTTGAAGCGTGCGCTGTGGATGAACCGGACGACCTCGGTTCCGGCTATCCGCTGGAGATGCAGGACGGAAATTGGCCAGCGCGAGTGCCTGCGAGGATTTCCCCGTCGCTCTTATGGCGTGGGCTGTTGGAAGACCTTCGCGCGGGCGTCGGCAAATCGCGAATCGCCGGGCGTTTTCATTCCGGGATTGCCGCGACATTCATTGGCGCTGCGAAATTGACACGCGAGAACACAGGGATTGAAAAGGTGGCTCTCTCCGGCGGTTGCCTGCACAATCGCCGGCTGGCGCGATTACTGCGCGCAGGGCTCGAAGACGAAGGCTTTCAGGTTTTTGAGCATCGTTCGGTGAGTCCCGGCGATGGCGGCCTTAGCTACGGTCAGGCAGCCGTCGCCGCGGCGATCCTGGCAGCGCGCTCCTAACCAGGCCAACAGAATTCCCCGGAGGATGGATGATACTTGCAAAACGCAATTCGACCGCAGCGGCCCGTTGGACCATCAAGATCGCGTCCGTATTTGTCATCCTGCTTACGGCGATCTCGGTCGCAACGCCCGCCTGTGCCCAGCAATCCGACAACGAGAAAGCCGTTTGGAAACTGGAGACGGCGTATTGGGAGGATGTAAAAGCGCTTGATCTCGACGGCTACAAGAAGCTTTGGCATGAGAACTTTGTGGGGTGGCCCTATTCGAGCTCACAGCCAGTGCGGAAGGATCATATTACGGACTGGATCAAGGCTCGCACCGATAAGGGAGCCACAATGGTCTGGTATGAATTGGAGCCGGCTGACAGCCGGGCTACCGAGAACGTGGTGGTGACGGAATACTGGCTAACGTCACTCTGGGCGGACAAAGCAGGCCACGGAGAGCCGCTTACGCAGCGAGTCACACACACCTGGATCAAGACCGCGAGCGGGTGGGAGATCATTGCTGGGATGTCAGCAAGCGTACCGGCTAACTAGCCGGAGATCCGCACTAGCTCCTGCGCTTCTTCGCGCGGGCCTAGAATCGACATGCGCGGAATGCGCCCGCGCACCATGGCGACTTCGTCGCAGCGGTGCAGCCGCGGGCAACTTTGGCAGTCCTTGAAGACTTTGTCAGGCAGCTCTGCTTTGTCTTCCACCGTGCGGAAGCCGTACTTGAAGAAGAAATCGGGAATGCGCGTGAAGAGGCACACGGACTGGATGCCGTGCGTTTCAGCTTCCTCGACGAGCGCTTTGATGATGCCGCCGCCTGCGCCCTGGCTCTTGGCCTCGGGCTTGACCACGATGGAGCGCACCTCGCAGAGATGCGGGCCGTAGAGGTGCAGCGCACCGCAGCCCAGAAATACGCCGCCATCGGACTCGGCGACGGTGAAGTCGCGAATGTTTTCGCAGATCTCGGCGAAGGGACGCTTGAGAAGCGTGCCGTCGCCGGAGAGCGAGTTCACTAGATCGTAGATGTTGGAGGCATCGTGCAGCAGCGCCTTACGCACCAGCATGAACGGCCTCCGCTGCAGTGGATTTTATAAGCGCGGCGATGCGTTCGGATGCGGCATGGAGCGCACTCTGCACACGCTCACGCGCGGTCCCGCCGATCACGTCGTGGCAATCGAGCGTGGCGTCGAGAGTGATGGCAGTGTAAAAATCTTCGCCGAACTCCGCGCCAAACGGGCGCAGTTCCGCGAGCGTCAAATCGCTCAACTCAACCCCTTTTTCCATCGCAAATCGCACAGCCTGGCCGATCTTTTCGTGCGCCAGGCGGAAGGGAACGCCCTTGTGCACCAGATAGGTGGCCGCGGCCATGGCGTTTAGATAGCCTGACTGCGCCGCCGCGCTCATGCGCTCACGATGGAATTCGAGTGTCGCGGTGAAACGCGCCACGAGCTTGAGCATCTGGGGAACGAAGTCGGCCGCGAAGGCCGGCTCCTGCGTCTCCTGCATATCTTTATTGTAGGCCAAAGGCAGTCCCTTGAGCTGGAGCGTGACGGTTTGCGCCGCGCCGTTGAGGCGGCCGACTTTCGCGCGCAGCAACTCCGTCAGATCGGGATTTTTCTTCTGCGGCATGGCGCTCGAGCCGGTTGAAAAGGCCTCGGGCAGAATCACAAATCCGAACTCGGCAGTCGCGAAGAGTGTAATCTCTTCGGCAAAGCGGCTCAGGTGCAAGCCAACGAATGTGAGCGCCTGCAGATACTCGAGAATGAAATCGCGATCGCTCGTGGCATCGATGGAATTGGCGGTAGGCGCCGTGAACCCGAGTTCACTCGCTGCGATCGAACGGTCGAGCGCAAGCGTGGCGCCAGCCACCGCGCCCGATCCGAGCGGGCAGAGGTTCAGTCGCCGGGCGCAATCGGCCAAACGCGACGCATCGCGCAACACCATTTCTACATAGGCCAGCAGCCAATGAGCGACGAGCACCGGCTCAGCCCGTTGCATGTGCGTGTAGCTTGGCATCACACTGCCGCCAGCTTTGCGCGCCTGCTCGACTAGCGCCAGCGCCCATGCGGCAAGGCCGTCAATCACGAGCTCGATTTGCGCGCGCACGTAAAGGCGCAGATCGGAAGCGATTTGCTCGTTGCGGCTGCGGCCGGTGTGCAACTTGAGCCCGAGCGGCCCGATCCGCTCTGCCAACGTGAGCTCGACGAAGTGATGAATGTCCTCGGCGGAGGAGTGGTCGCGCACCTTCGCTTGGCCGGCCTCGGAGGCAAACTCCATGCCGATTGCGTCCAGCGCCTTCCGGAGCTCCGTTGTTTCACTCTTGGTCAGGATTCCAGCGGCACAGAGGGCAGAGGCGTGCGCCTTGCTGGCAGCAATCTCCTGGTCGAGAAGCCGCCAATCAAAAACAATGGACCGCTGCCACGCCTCAAATTCAACGTCGAGTGGTTCGCGAAAGCGGCCGGACCACATCTTTCCGGATTGTTGTTCGTTAGACATTGTTTTAAGCGTACCTGCTATTCCTTCTCCTTACCGTTATTAAGTTGGGGCATCTCGCTGCTCTTGCTCAGCGTGAGGAGGCCGGCTTTGGAGTAGGTGAGGAGTTTCTCCCGGGTGTCGGTAATGTCGAGGTTGCGCATGGTGAGTTGTCCGATGCGGTCGCGCGGGGAGAAGGTGGATTCAGTCTTCTCCATGCTGAGGCGTTCGGGATGGAATGTGAGATTGGGCGACTCCGTGTTGAGGATGGAGTAGTCGTTGCCGCGGCGCAACTCGAGCGTGACCTCGCCGGTAATGGGCTTGGCGACCCAGCGCTGAGCGGATTCGCGAAGCATGATTGCCTGGGAGTCGAACCAACGACCCTGATAAAGCAGACGGCCGAGTTTGCGGCCATGATCGCGGTACTGCTCGATGGTGTCCTCGTTATGGATGCCGGTGATGAGGCGCTCGTAGGCGATAAAGAGCAGCGCGAGACCCGGCGCCTCGTAGATGCCGCGTGATTTGGCTTCAATAATGCGGTTCTCAATCTGATCGGACATGCCGAGCCCGTGTCTTCCTCCGATATGATTCGCTTCCAAGAGCAATGCGACGGAGTCGTCGAATTGCTGGCCGTTGAGGGCAACGGGCCAGCCCTCTTCGAAGCGAATCGTGACCTCTTCGCGCTGGATCGCGACATCGTCGCGCCAGAATGCCGTGCCCATGATTGGGACAACGATCTTGACGGACGTAGAGAGATGCTCCAGATCCTTGGCTTCATGGGTCGCGCCGAGAATGTTGGAGTCTGTGGAGTAGGCTTTTTCCGCTGACATTTTGTACGCGAAGCCGTTGCGCTGCATGAAGGCAGACATCTCGGCACGGCCGCCTAATTCGTCGATGAATGCGGCGTCAAGCCAGGGCTTGTAGACCTGGAGATTGGGATTGACGAGCAGGCCGTAGCGGTAGAAGCGCTCGATGTCGTTGCCTTTGAAGGTAGAGCCGTCACCCCAGATGTGGACGTCGTCCTCCTTCATCGCTGCCACGAGCATAGTGCCCGTGACCGCGCGACCGATCGGGGTGGTGTTGAAATAGGGAACGCCGGCGGTGGTGATGTGAAAGGCCCCCGCCTGGAGTGCAGCGATGCCTTCGCGCACAAGCGCGGTGCGGCAGTCGATGAGGCGAGCTTTTTCCGCGCCGTATTCGAGGGCTGCGCGCGGGATGGCGTCATAGTCGGTTTCGTCGGGTTGGCCGAGGTTAGCTGTATAGGCGTACGGGATCGCGCCCTTCTGCTTCATCCAATGCAGGGCGGCGGAGGTGTCGAGCCCGCCGGAAAAGGCGATGCCGACCTTCTGGCCGATGGGCAACGATTCTAGAATTACGGACATGCTTGCGAAACTCCTTGAGGTTCACAGTGCGTAGTTCGCAGTTAGTTCCGAGTGGCGCGCCAATGAGCGAGAACTAAGAACTGTGAGCTACGAACTCGCTACTGAAACTTCTCGACATTGGCGAGGCCGCCGAGCAGCAGAAGCAACAACGCCTTCTGCACATGCAGGCGGTTTTCGGCCTGATCGAAAACGATGGACTGCGGTCCGTCGATCACCGCGTCGGTCACTTCTTCATTGCGCCGCGCGGGCAGGCAATGCATGAACACTGCACGCGGCGCGGCTTTGCTCATCAGTGCCTCGTTGACCTGAAAGGGTCTGAAGATGGGCGCGCGTTTGGTCGATTCGTGCTCCATGCCCATGCTCACGCACACATCCGTGTACACCGCGTCAGCGCCTTCCACCGCGGCCTGCGGATCCTGCAGCAAACGGATTTCGCATCCATTGACTTCCGCGACTTCTCGCGCCTTGGTCACGATCTCAATATCGGGCGAGTAGCCGCGCGGTGTGGCCGCGGTTACGTTGGCCCCAAGTTGCGCGCCCGTGAGCATCAACGAGTGGCACACATTATTGCCGTCGCCGACATAAACAAAGTTGAGTCCAGCAGCGGCGCCGAAGTGCTCCTCGAGGGTCATGAAATCGGCCAGCGCCTGGCAGGGATGCTCGAAATCGGAGAGCGCGTTGATTACCGGCGCGCGCGAGTTGACGGCCATTTCCGTAATGGTGTCGTGCGCATAGGTACGCAACACGATCACATCCACCCAGCGCTCCAGGTTGCGCGCCACGTCGGCAATGGTTTCGCGCTCGCCCAGCGGCTGATTGGAATGGTCGACAAAAATTGCGTTGCCGCCCATGGAATTAATGCCAGTTTCAAAAGCAAGGCGCGTGCGCAGGCTGGCCTTCTCAAACATCAGCACCATCTGCCTGGCGTCGAGAGCATGGCGGTACTCGCGCGGATTGCGCTTGACGTCGTGACCGAGCTTGAGAAGAGCGCGCACTTCCGCGCTGGAGAGATCCGCGATGGAACACAGATCCTCCCCCGACATGCGTATTGCCGCAGCCAGAATATCGGGGTCTTTCTCGATGGGAACGGCGGTTTCCTTGCGTTCCAGAGTGGCTTTGCTAGCCATGATATTTTCCTCCTGCGGGCGCGCTGTGCGCCGCGGCGTGTTCAACAAAGATTTCGTCCAGTGCGGCAATCGCCGTGTCGATGTGGCTGCGCTCCACGATGTACGGGGGCAGGAAGCGCAACACGGTATCGCTGGTGCAGTTGATGAGTATGCGGCGCTTGAGCATTTCCGCCACAGTGAGCTTGGCCAGATCCGCAGAGTCGAGCTCAACGGCGACCATCAGGCCTTTCCCGCGCACATCGACAATCGTCTCATGCTTCTTGGCGAGTTTTTCCAGGCTTTCCATGAAATAATCGCCGACTTCCGTTGCGTGTGCCAGTAGCCCTTCTTTCTCGATGGTGTCGATGACAGTGATGCCGACCGCGCAGGCCAGCGGTCCGCCGCCAAATGTAGTGCCGTGCATGCCCGCGTGTATCGCGCGTGCAACTTCTTCCGTGCACAAAACTGCTCCAAGAGGAAGGCCGCCGGCAAGGGGCTTGGCGAACGTGGTGATATCAGGCTGTATCCCATAATGTTGATACGCGCACCACTTGCCAGTGCGGCCCATACCTGACTGAATCTCATCGACAATCAGCAACGCACCGGTGGAACTGGCGAGAGCGCGGGCTTCGGCAAAAAATTCCTGCGTCAACGGCCGCACGCCGCCTTCGCCCTGGATAGCTTCGACGAGGATGGCACAGACATCGGCAGAGAATTTAGCGCGCAGGTCGGCGACATCGTTAAAGCGCACGAACTCGACGCCAGGAACCACGGGCCCAAACGGCTCGCGGTACTTCGCCTTGTACGTGGTCGACATGGCGCCGAAGGTGCGGCCGTGGAAGCTCTGATCGAGCGCCAGAAACTTGGTGCCGATGTTGGCGCCTTCGCTGCGCCGCAGTCCTGCGTGGGCGCGCGCCAGCTTGAGCGCGCCCTCCCAGGCTTCGGTGCCGGTGTTGGCGAAGAAAGCGCGATCGAGGCCGGTGCGCTCCGTGAGGCGCATGGCGAGCTCCGCCTGACCCTCGTGATAGTAGAGGTTCGAAGTGTGAATCAGAGCGCGGCTTTGGCGGGCGATCGTCTCCACAATTGCGGGGTGGTTGTAGCCCAGCGCGTTGACGCCGATGCCGCTGAGCAAATCCAGGTACTTCGTACCGTTTTCGTCAACGATGTGAACGCCCTCACCCCCTACGAAGAGGATGGGGCTGCGATCGTAAGTGGAGAGCAGCAGCCGCGCTTCCGCGGCGCGAATCTGTTCGAGCTTCGTCATCGAAAATCCTCCTAAGCCACCATCACTTCTGTGCCATGCGAAATACGCGAACTGCACAGGTCGGGCAGGGAACTGGCCGCTTCCGCGGGTAGAATCCGTACGCGCTTTACGCCGTTCAACAGCGCCTCGCGACAGGCACCCAGCTTGGGCAACATGCCGCCGGAGATGACGGCGCTCTTCGCCAACTCCGCAATCTGGTCGATGGAGAGCCATCGCAGTACCTCGCCGTTGGCCCCCTTCACGCCGGGAACATCGGTGAGGAAGACCAATGCATCGGCGCGGCAGGCGATGGCGCAGGCCGCGGCCATCTCGTCGGCGTTGATGTTGTAGTACTCGCCGTCAAAACCCAAAGCCATAGAGCAGAGCACGGGGACGCCGCTCAACTGCCAGATAGCTTCAAGCCAGCGTACGTCGCTCGCGGCGATCTCGCCCACGTAGCCGAGATCGGGCACGGTACGCTTCTTGCGTGCACGAAACATCATGCCGTCGCCGCCGCATAGACCGACCGCGGGCTGGCCCAGCGCACTCAGCGCGGCAACCAGACCTTTATTGACGCGCCCGGCAAAAACCATCAGCGCGGCATCGCGGGTCTCCGCATCGGTGACGCGCAGGCCGTCGATAAACTCACTTTGCTTGCCCAACGCCTTCAGGGTGCGGGTCAACTGCACGCCGCCGCCATGCACCACGGCCACCTGGTTGCCGTCGCGCACCAGTTCGGCGATGGCCCGTGTGCAGCCGTCCAGCAGCGACGGAGTTTCCAAGCCCGCGCCGCCCAATTTGACCACGTACTTCATTCGCAATCCTCCGCGGCGAATCTCATAGGAGACCTTCCGATTCCGGCCAACCCTCGATTACGTTCAGGTTTTGCACGGCCTGGCCGGCAGCACCTTTCAGCAGGTTGTCGAGGCAACTGATTATGACGGCGCGTTTGCCGCCGGCATCGAGTTGGAATCCGATGTCGGCGTAGTTCGTCCGCACTGAGTACTGAATCTGCGGCAGTGCTTTTTCGTAGAGCCGAACCATTGGGCTGCCGGCAAAAAACTCACGATAAACCTCAGCCATGCTCTCCCGCGTTTGCGCTTTCTTGAAGCGCACGTAGATCGTCGACAGAATGCCGCGCGGAATCGGCAGCAGGTGCGGCGTAAAGATGATTTCTTCGTTCGAAACGCCGATTTGTTCGAGTAGCTCGCCCGTATGGCGATGGGCAAAGACGCCGTATGCGGAAAGATTGTCGGCCGCGTACATATAGTGCGTTCTCGCGGTCGGAGCTTTTCCCGCGCCGCTCACGCCGCTCTTGGCGTCGGCAACGATGCCGTGCTCGAGGTCGATGAGTCCCGCTGCAACCAACGGTTTCAGCGGCAGAATGACCGAAGTCGCATAGCAGCCGGGATTGGAGATCAGCCGTGCGCCGGCAATCTGCTTGCGATAGAGCTCAGGCATGCCATAAATCGCTTTCGCCTGTGTGGCCGCGGCCAGTTCAGCGCCCTCGTCCGCAAAGGCATACACGGCGCGATTCGCAGGATCTATCAGCCGCCAGGCTCCGCTTAAATCGATCACGCGCATTCCGCGCTTGAGCGCCTCGGGGGCCCACTCGCGCGATTGCTCGTGAGGCGTGGCCAGAAACAGCACATCCACGCCTCGTGCGCTGAGAAGCTCCCAGGAGAACGGCTCCATTTTCAATTCGCTGCTTCCGTTGTTGCCGCTGAGCTGGGGATGAATTTCAGCGATCGGGATGCCGCCGCGTTCGAGATCTTTGCCCTCCACGCGCCCCGCAAATACCGGTGGCTTGCCGTGCAGGCGGGGATGATGCAGCAACAGGCGCGCCAACTCCGCGCCGGCGTAGCCCGTGACTCCCACAATCGCTGTCTGAACCGCTTTCGTCATCTTTGCAACATCGTCCTTATCCGGGCAGCCACTTCGCCTGCCTGCCGTGCGTCCGTGCATATCACCAGAACCGTATCGTCGCCGGCGATAGTGCCAGCCACCTCCGGCCAATCTTCGCGGTCCAGGGCCGCTGCAACCGGCTGAGCGCCGCCTAACGCCGTGCTCACCACCACCTGATTCATCGCCTGCTTCACGCGCAGGCCGAAGCTGTCGAGCATTTCGGACAGCGTCGGCGGCTGATCGTCCTCCGCCGCGGCCGACGCGGCCTTTGCGACCTTACCATTGAGGATCGCGTATCCGCGCGGTCCTTTGAACAACTGCAATTCGTGCATGTCGCGCGAAAGCGTCGCCTGGGTCACGTGGATGCCGCGTCGTCGCAGTTTGCGGCGCAGCTCATCCTGGCTGGTCACAGGAGTGTCGGCCAGCACTTCGCGGATTACGTTCAGGCGTTGGGTTTTCATGATGCGGTTTCCTTCGCGAACAAAGCAAAGGCGCGGTCCGCAGAGCGGAAACCGCGCTTGAATAAATATACAATGGAAATGGATAAGTATGCAAGAAGATTTCTGAGGAAATCAAGGCCCCGTTACATCGGCGGCAGATTGCGCCACAGCAAGGGCACGTAATAGACCTCGAGATACCACGAGACCACGGACAGAATCGCGACGCCTGCCATGGCCCAAAAGAACATTTGCACTGGCAGTGTGGACGTGATCGGCAGGTCGTTCTCCGCATGTTTTGCGCGCGGCAGGGCAAACAGAATCCCACTGGCAAAGCAGGCGCAGGCCGCGATGGCGATCCTCAGCAGCGACAGGTTCAGCCGTTCAAGCCAATCGCTTCCGGGGATGAAGAATGCGCCTTCGAGAACCGCATACAGCGACAGAATGCTCAGAATGAAGGAGAGCGCTCTGCCAATCTCCAGAAACATGCACACCGCCTCCTCGTGCCGGTCCTGGCTTTATTCTGGCGCGCTCGGCCGTTCGTCGCAAGAGTGTCAGGAGGACGTCACCGTCCAGTACACGGCGAAGCGTTGCCAACTTTGGTTCAACGGCTTCAGCGTGACCTCCTGGCCACTGGTGCGAAACGTCAGCGCCTGGCCCGGAACCGGTTTGATCCATGCGGACGGATCGGCGCCGGCCGCTTTCAGCGAAGGCACGTCGAGCACGGGCGCCTCCTGAATTTCCGGCCCCTGATGATGTTCGAGATCTTCTGCAAGCCCGGTTTTGGGGAATTGCCCGGCAAGGACCAGCGGCCCGTAGAGGAACGCCTGCTGCGTGTGGTCGTCGGCCAGCGGTTCTGCCGCCAGCTGCATGGGCATCGTGAGTTCCACGCGATCTCCGG
>Ga0181529_10003652_pt1 | contig 17308 bp, 14 predicted proteins | sample PEATcosm2014_Bin_36_FD_119763 | JGI IMG/M metagenome (GOLD analysis project Ga0181529, IMG submission 119763) | Peatland microbial communities from MTU Mesocosm Facility, Houghton, MI, USA - PEATcosm2014_Bin10_30_metaG | ecosystem: Environmental > Terrestrial > Soil > Wetlands > Peat | place... | reverse complement strand
TCGTGCATATCGGGCGAGCCGCTTGCCTCCTTGCCGGCGCGCTCGAAGAGCCCCTGAAACAGGCTCAGCAGGCCGGTGTACCAGTAGCCCAGCACAAACAGCAGCAGGAAGGGCACGGTGAAATAGTTCTCCGTAGTCATGGCGTACCACACCGTCCACGCGAAGTAGGTGCCGATCAGCAGCTCGATCCACGGGACGATGCCCAGCCGCTTACGATATATCTTGGCCTGGCTGGCCTCGCCTTTCTTCTTGACGCGATACTTCGGCGTACGTGCAAATGCAGTTTTATATCCGAAGAGCGCCTCCATCACCGCCTTGGTGTTGGTGATGGTGAGGCCAACACCTAGGGCCATCAGGAATGGAACATAGAGAAACGTCTTGTACCAGGTCTTAGGGAAGAGCTCCTTCTGGCTAACCAGATAGAAGGTGGAGACGGACATGGTGCTGGCGATAAACAACGGAAAGTCGATCAGCAGCATCTGCACATAGCCCTGCCAACTGCGTATGATCATGGCCGGCATCAGCAGCACACTGAGCACGATCATCAGCGGATAGCTGATGTTGGCCGTCAGGTGATACCAGGCCTCCAGCTTGGTATGCCACGGTGCATCGCTCTTCATCACGCGCGGCAAAATCTTCTTTCCGGTTTGGATAAGCCCCTTGGCCCAACGCGCCTGTTGGGTCTTGAAGGCGGTCATCTCGATAGGCAGCTCAGCGGGGCACTCCACGTCTTGTAGGTACTTGAACTTCCAGCCTGTCATCTGCACGCGATAGCTTAGGTCGGTGTCTTCGGTCAGGGTATCGTGCTGCCACCCGCCGCCGTCGGAGATGGCCACACGTCGCCAGACGCCCGCCGTGCCGTTGAAGTTGAAGAAGACGCCGGAGCGTGAACGGCCGCCATGTTCCAGCACGAAGTGGCCGTCCAGCAGGATGGCCTCCACCTGGGTCATAAAGCTGTAGTTGCGGTTCAGGTGGGTCCAGCGGGTCTGCACCATGCCGATGCCCGGCTCGGCGAAGTGGTCCACCACCTTCATCAGCCAGTCGGGGGCGGGCACGAAGTCTGCGTCGAAGATGGCGACCAGCTCGCCGCGCGCGACTTTCAGTCCCTCGTCCAGCGCGCCTGCCTTGTAGCCGTGCCGGTTCGTGCGATGCAGATGCACGATGGGCTGCGGCGGCAGGCCCGCGGTGCCATGCGCATAGCGCTCGACGATCTCCTTGGCCACCTGCACCGTCTCGTCGGTGGAGTCGTCGAGCAACTGAACCTCAAAACGGTCTCGCGGATAGTCGAGCCGGCAGACCGCGTCGATCAGCCGGTCGATGACGAACTGCTCGTTGAAGATGGGCAATTGCACGGTGACAAACGGCAGCTCGCCCTCGGCATAGCGCCCGCCCGGGTGGTCCCACCGAGCCTTCTTCTTCTTGTTGTGGTAGTAGAGCCACACCAACTGATAGCGATGGATGCCGTAAAACGCCAGGATCACCATGACGATGAAGTAGGGAATCAGGATGGCAAGATCGAATGCGTTCCAGCGGTAGAGCCCACGGAAGGTGTGGTCGCCATAGTGCGTGTGCAGGTAATGGCCAAGCCCCCTGGAGGCCAGAAACAGGGCCGGCTGAGCGTGCAGGTTGTTGAGAAAGGAGAGCAGAACAGGACCCCGCAGAGATGTTTGCGTTCGAGACGATTCTACGCGAAGCCGCTAATCAAACAGATGTGGCATTCCTGCTTGTATTTCGCATATGCAAAGTATATACATGAACTGTGGACGTTCTCTTCCTCTATCGCGGCCAAACATTCGTATGGGATGGGCGGAAGGCGATAGAGAATCGGGCGAAGCATGGTGTCGCATTCGAGGCGGCCTGCGAGGCTTTCTTCGATCCCGCGTTTCTCACCGAGGACGCGAGCGTCGAAGAAGAATCCCGCATGGCATTGATTGGAACAAACATTCAGGAAGACTTGCTTTACGTCGTTCACCTAGAGCGGGAAGAGTCGCAGATCAGACTGATCTCAGCCAGAGAGGCGACAAAGCGAGAAAGGAGACTCTATGAGGACGGCTGCTGAACGAATGCGAGAACGATTGGGCAAGGAGCGCGTGATGACTTCAATCAGTCTCCGTATCCCCGAGAATGTCATTGAAGACTTGAAAGAGATTGCGCCAAGTCTGGGCTTCTCTGGGTATCAGGGACTTATCAAGGCCTACATCAGCAAGGGCCTGCGCAAGGATCTGGAGCAACTCGAAGGCTCACAGGTGCAGGCGATCACCGAGAGTCTGCGCAAACAGGGCGTTGCCGATGAACTCATCTCCGCTGCCATCGCCGATGCCGGGTTGAAGACGGCATAGCATGTATACCGCCAGCATTTACGCCCTCGCAGACGTTGTTTGGCCAGCGCTTCTGTTTGCTTCCTATGAACGCGGAGTGGCGGCAATTGTTACAGGTCTTATCGCCGAGTTCCTTGTGCTACGGTATGTCTTCCCCATGGGTTGGAAGAAGGCCATTCTGGTTGACATCACCATGAATTTTGCTTCCTCACTGGTGGGCGCATTCGCAATCCCGCTAGCCGGTCTTCTGTGGGAGTTTTTCCCCGGTGTTCTTATTTACAAAGTGCTAAACACGGGCACCTTCAATCCCATTACATGGGCCGCCACGTGCGTTATGGCGATCTTCATCTCGACCGGGATTGAAACCTGTGTTGTGCGGTATGCATTTCACTTTCAGATCACGAAGCGTCGCTTCTGGGCGGTTGCATTAGCCAATCTGCTTAGTACGATCATTGCGTATCTGAGTATGATCAAACATCCGCCGCAGCTCTAATTGAGGAACATCGTGCGGTAGGGGGTGTCGCGCTGGACGGGCTGGAAGCCTGCGTCGCGGATGATGCGACGCAGGTCTTCTTCGCTCGCGCCGATTCCCTTAGGCGCGACCGAGCCTGCGTCGTTGGCGCCGAAGCGCAGGCCGGTCTGGAGTACCTTTAGCCCCTGCGCTGAGCCGTTCCACTGGATGTTCTCGATGTTATCGAGGAAGACGCGCGCAACCGCCAGCGTCTTCAACTGCTCGACCGCGGTCACAGCATCCAGCTCGCGACCGCTTACAGCTTCTGTAGCCACGGGGACGAAGGCTGCAAATCCGCCTGTCTCTTCTTGTAGCTGACGAATCGCGGCAAGCGTGTCGATGCGTTGCGATAGCGTCTCACCCGCGCCGAAATGTAAGGTCGCAACCGTCCTCATTCCCAGGTAGTGCGCCGTGCGATGCACGTTGATCCAGTCTGCCAAACTGCATTTTGAATGGATATCGTCGCAGGCAATTGAATCCAGCCCTGCATCGCGCAGCCGTGTAATGGTTTCGCGCAGATCCCGCCCGTTGTCTGCGACCAGAGCCAGAATTTCCGTCGGCGACAGAGCCTCGATCCAGAGCGAAGGAAAGCGTTGTCGAATACCGCGAACGATTGCTTCGCAGCAGTCGATCTTGCGGGGCATTGAATAGGAATCGAGGCAACTAACCAGGCGTACGCCGGTGCTGCCCAAGTCGATGGTATTGCGAATCTCGTCATAGAGGCGCTGGTGCGAAGCCTCGCCCGCCTTGCCCCCGGCACACATTCCGTCCGTCATCGACACCGCGCACTCGACGGCATAGCTGACCACGCCCTCGGGATGCAGGCGGCGGCGAACGGCATCGGCCTCCATGCCAACGCCGATCAAGTCGTCGCTGCAAAGGCACTCCGAGGCCTGTTGGCGGCTGATCCCCATGGACCTATTCTACGGGTGCAGTTGCCGCTGCGCCGGTTGCGCACGCACATCGTTTCTTCTTGCACTGCAGCAGCAGGGCCACCGCGCTAAGCAGGAAGATGGCCGCGATGATCCCCTGCGACCAGACGCAGTAGATGCACCACATCTCCAGGATGTAGGCCTCGATATAGCTGAGAAGAGCCGCGAAGAAGAAGCCGACCTGGGCCAGTTCGAAGACGAGCCATGTCCGTCCCATCAGCGCCAGGATTGCGATCGCGGCGTAGGCCGCAATGCCGAGGGCTGCTACTGGAATGTGTAGCTTGCTGGGCGGCACGTCGCCTTCACTCTCTTCCGTCGTCTTGGGCAAAAACCAGGAGAACCTGCTGTGTCCCACGGTGCCACAGTCCCAGTGTTCGGAGACGGCACAGGGAGGCGCCGCATTCGGATCCATCAGATGTACATGTAGCGCCATCGAGCTGACCACGATGCCTGCTACAGCCAGAAGAGCGATCAGATATTTCATGCAACCATCGTACATCCGGCAGCGGGCTAATTAAAAACTAGCGGGGCGGCAGCCGAAGCCACCGCCCCGCGTTCTCCTATCGCACAGCTAAAAGACTACGTGAAGATCCATGGTGATGAGGCGGTTGCTGCCGATCATGGTGGTGACGGCGCCAAAGGACGCGCCATTGTTTGCGCAATAGCCGCCGTTGGCCGACGATACTTCGGTTCCGGCGGTACAACCATGTACGCCCAGGGGAAGAGTGGTTGGAACTAGCGTGTTCTTACCTGAGGTTCCATTGGTATACGGCAATTCGTATAGATTCGTACCAGCAGATCCGCCCCCTGCCGGCCCCGTCGTCGAGGCGGCTTGATCCGATTGGTCAGTGATTACCATGCCGTACTTCTCATAGCCATTCGAGCAATCATAGCTGGAAAGATAACTAGTCCCGCACGCTCCACCTTGACCGAGCTGGGTATTGTTCTGGGGAACATCCATGCTCGTGGTGTTGAACAGGTTGAAGACGTTGAAGGCATACAACAGGTTGATTCTGTCCGAAACCTTGAACTGTTTCCGGATTGAGACATCGACCCGCTTTTGCGCGGCCTGACGGAAGATGTTGCGCTGGTCGCCGGGTGCAAAGTCCGTTTCGTACACGTCGAGCGGATCGGTCGCTCCGCCCATGGCCGCGGTGGGTACGCCATTCTGGCCGGGTTGGAGGTACTGGATGGCAATCTGGTTGGGATCGATCGCCGGGATATAGGCACCCGCCGCCCCGCGGAACCTACCTGGGTTTCCGGTCAATGCCGACTTCGGATTGCTGGGATTCTTGATGGGAAGAACCGGATTGAGAAGGCTGGGATAGTAGCCAAGCTGCGCACTGGCGACGGCGCCGTTGAACTCGTACAGCGAGAATGGCTCGCCGCTCTGCACAATGGCGATGCCGCTCATGCTCCAATCGTTGGCCACATAGGACATCCACGAGTGGTCGTGAATGGTGTTGGGCACCAACGCCTGGAAGTTGGCGCTGAACACCTGTTTGCGGTCAAAGTCGGACGACGCCCACGAGTTCCGCAAATGGGCCGGATCGTTGCCGGTAAAGAATATCCCGATGTCGCTTTGTTCATCGAGAGCGTGGCCCCAGGTGTAACTAGCGCCCACCAGGAAGTTGTGGGACATGCGCTTCTCAAGGTGCGTTTCCAGCGCATCGTAAGCGGAGTTGCCGACCGTCTCGAACAGCGCGGAGTACGGGCTATAGCCGACATACGGGGCGCGGAAGTCCGAGTTGCCACCGTCGTAGGTGGACCAGGGTTCTGACTGGATGGAGCACGGGTCGTGATATGAGCCGGTGCAGGTGGTGGTTCCGTTCAGTACGTCATAGCCATAGCTCGACGTTTCGCCGCTGGAGTGTGGCGTTGCTCCCAGAATCATCGCGGGATTGGTGGGCGTAGCGGTCTGCGGCTCGTTGAAAGGGATCGGAATTACAGAGTGGCGCCCACGGTTTCCGGTGTAACCGATCGTCACCGCCAGGTCATTCCTGGGCTGCCACTGGATGTTGAAGGTGTAATTAATGGTGTAGGGCAGTACGTTGTTCTTGTCGTATGCGCCTAGGTAGAGCGGCGTCTGCGTGCACTTGTCCTCAAGATTTCCGGGACCGCCGCAGCTTAGAATTGTGTTGTGGTTCACAACTGAGGTTCCAGTCATGTAGTTGAGCTCGTTCTGCAGTGCAGTCTGTTGGATCGCAGGGTTCACTCCGGGTGCTGGTGGAGTTGTTGAGGAGGTGAGAGTGCCCGCCGTCCCCAGGGGATTCTCCAGCGTCTTGGTACCGGCCCCGGTAACTGCGGCAACCAGCGGAGACTGTTGCGTGACGCCAAACGGTCCGCCGACACCTGAGCCCGCCGGGGGCGAGAGGTAGGTGAATAATTCCCCGCGGTCGTAGTAGATGCCTGCTCCGCCGCGCACCACGACCTTACTGTCGAATTTCTTGGGCGACCAGGCAAAGCCGACACGTGGCGAGATGCCCCACTGGCGACCGGTGAGGGTAGACGCGCTGGTTCCTGGGGTTGGCGCGGTGGGGTTGTTGCCGGCGACCACCAGTCCGTCGTTGACAACGGTAAAGCCGCTGCCGCCGACACCAGGGTCTGTTCCGGTGACGTTATAGGCGTTGGGATCGAAGTTGAAGAAGTTTCCATACTTCTCGGTAAACCCTCCGTGATAGTCCCAACGAACGCCCGCCGTAATGCTGAGGTTGGCCAGTGCCTGCCACTTGTCCTGCACGTAGCTGGCGCCCTCGTTGGTCCGATAGTAGCGGTTGGCAAGGTTGTGTCCGTTGCCGATCGTCTCCAGGACACTGGAAGCTTTCACTGATCCTTCGAGGAAATTGGTCAGGTTCGTTTCCGAAGTCTGAATAATGCCGTTGCGGTTGTTTTGGACGTTCATCTGCGTATAACTGAAACCGCCCCCGGCAATGATAGTATGCTGTCCAATTGTGTAGATGACGTTGGTGGAGGGATTCAGGCGGTTCTGGTAATACCCCGTGTTGGCGAAGGTACTGTAGGGTCCGACACGCATACTCGGCGTGCCGGAAACCGGGGTCTCAAATTCAGAAATGGTAAACGCTGGCAGGAGCGCGGGTGCGCCGGGAACCGGGTTGGTTATGCCAAAGCTGGGTCCGCTGCTGCCGGGATTGTTGATCGTCTGGTTGTAATAGCTGTAGGTTCCCATGCGGATGAAGCCCAGTCGCTGCTCCCAGTTCAGGCGCTGACCGATGGAGATCGTATTGTCGATAGCGCCCACCTTGGAGCCGTTGTAGGTGCTGCCTGGAAATCCGCCAACGTAGGACGAAACCCCAAACGGCTTGGTGAGTGGATCGTTCTGGTAGTAGTACTTGAACGAGAGACGATCCGTCTTGGTTAGGTCGTAATCCAAGGCTGCAGTTGCCTGGTCGCCGACCAGCGTAGAGGTGCCGACCAACGTGACGTTGGGAACGCCGTACGCGTACGGAGCGGTGGATTGAGCGGTGGGAATCAGGAACTGGCCGTTGGGCAGGGTCGCCTGAAACAGCGCCTCCGCCGTCGGATCCAGTGTGAAGCCGCTCGGCAGAGTTCCGTTGTTGTAAGTGGTCTCCATTGCCGTCAGACCCGCAACCGAGCGGTCGTTGGTCAGGCCGATCGGAACGTTCATCTGGCTCAGGCCGGTGGACTGGTCCGAATTATAGAGGTGCTGATAGGCTATAAAGAAAAACAACTTCTCTTTCAGCAGCGGCCCTCCCAGCGTGCCACCGGTGCTCCAGCGATGCAGCGCGGGGCTGGCCAGGTAGGTTGGAAATGCGCCAACACCCTGTTGTGCATTCATCGCGTCCTGCTTGAAGAAGAACGGGTCGGCGTTCATCGAGTTGTTGGCGAATCCTCCATAGAGCGACCCGTGGAAGTTGTTCGTTCCAGTTGCAGTGTTGGCATCGATCTGTGCCCCGCTGGTTGCCCCTTGTTGGGCGTCGTACATCGAGGTGTTGACGCGCAGCTCCTGAATAAACTCCGGCGGAGGTGTCGGCAGGCTATTTCCGTTCGAGCCGTATGCCGAGGTGCCGGTCTGCGTTTCGCCGCCGATCGCGGTGCTCTGGCCAATGTTGAACTGGTAGCGCTGCGAACTTGCGTTGCTGGAGGTCTTGCCGTTGAAGATGTTGCTGGCATCCACGCCGTTCACCTGGAACGTGTTCGACGTGTCGCGCTGGCCATTGGCCCAGATGGGTTCATTGCCCAGGCCCGCATTGGTGTCGACACCGCTCAGTAATTCAGCGTTAGCGCCCGGCGACAGCGAAGCAAGCTGGGTAAAGCTACCCGTCGCCAAAGGCGCCGCTGCGATCTGTTGCGCGTCCAACGTGTAGCCATTGGTCGTATCGGTTGCGTTCAGCATCGGGTTCGCGGTCACCTCAACCGAAGTGGTCACCTGGCCGATCTTCAAGGACACGTTCACCGTAGATGCGTGTGACTCCTGCACGGCGATGCCGGTCATCTGCGTGGTTTCGAAGCCGTCATGCTCGGCCTTAACCTGATACGTGCCGACCGGCAGATTGAAGATCTGAAAGAACCCGTTTCCCTGTGTCTTGGCGGTTCGGGTTACGTTGATATCTGCGTCTGTGGCGGTCACCGTTGCGCTGCCCACCGCGGCACCCGAAGGATCTAGGACCGTCCCGTTCAGCGAACCCAAAGTCTGCTGGGCCTTCGCGGAGACGACGAATATACACAGAACAGAGAACACCAGCAGCAGGAGATTCTTACGCATGAATTGCCTCCAAAGTGAAATCAAAATTTATATCCTTGCAGTCGTTCGTAGAACTCTTTACGCAGACCACATATGCGGCTTCATTGAGAGTACAAGTTAATTGATCGATGGCACCGTGGATTGCAGCCATCGGACGCGCGAACCGCACTGCTCCGGATGACACAGGATCAACACATTCCAAAACGCATGATCTATCGGCTTCATCTTCCATCCTGCCCTTAGCGGGTGAATAGAAGGTTACAGCCGAGAGCAAGTCAGCTGAAAAAGTGGGAACTCGCGAATTTATCCGCTTGTCGCACAAAGTAAATTTAACGATGAGATAAGACTACCGCTGCTTCCGCTAGACTGGGTGTGGAAATCTAGCATCCATGGTGGGAATTGAAGATGTTTATCGACGAAGCCAAAATTCGCGTTCATGCCGGAGACGGCGGCAATGGCTGTATGGCCTTCCGGCGTGAAAAATTCGTCCCCAGGGGCGGGCCTTCCGGCGGCGACGGAGGCCACGGCGGCGACGTGCTGATGTCGTCCTCGCTCTCCCACAACACGTTGGTTCACTTCCGCTTCAACCCCGAGCACAAGGCGCAGCGCGGAGGCCACGGCCTGGGATCGAACATGTCTGGCGCGGCGGGTGAGCACCTTACCCTCAATGTGCCGGTTGGCACACTGCTCTACGACGATGCAACCGGCGAGCTGGTGCATGACTTCAGCTTCCCCAACGAGACGATTGTGATTGCTCGCGGAGGCCGCGGCGGACGCGGCAACCAGCACTTCGCCAGCAGCACCCACCAGGCCCCGCGCGAACATGAGCTGGGCCGCGCCGGAGAGGAGCGCAGCTACCGGTTGGAACTTCGCCTGTTGGCCGATGCGGGCCTGGTCGGCTACCCCAACGTGGGCAAGTCCACGCTGATCTCACGCCTTTCCGCCGCTCGTCCCAAGGTGGCCAACTACGCCTTCACCACGCTGCAACCTAACCTCGGCGTGGTCCAGGTGGGGGAATTCCCGCACACCCAGTCTTTCACCGTGGCCGATCTGCCTGGACTGATCGAGGGAGCGCACCTGGGAGCGGGGCTCGGCATTCAGTTCCTCAAGCACATAGAGCGCACCTCGGTCATCGTTCACCTGGTCGATGTCTCCGACTCCAGTGACGCAGCCGGGGGAAGCGCTGCGGCAATAGGAACTGACCGTCCCGACCCGGTTGCCGACTTCAAAGTCATTACCGCCGAGCTGGCGACGTTCGATCCCGCGCTGGCCGCCAAACCCACCATCCTTGTTGCCGCCAAGCTCGATGTGGCCAATCCGGCCAAGCTCAAGAAGCTGACCGCCTTCGCCAAGCGTCGCAAGCTGCCTTTTTATGCCATCTCCTCAGTCACCGGCGAAGGCATCGAGCCGCTCAAGTACGCCATCGCGGAGATGGTTGCCGCCCATCGTCCCACCGCCATCGACCTCGGTGAACCAAACTCGCCAACCCCCGTCTCCGGCAAGCCTGCCAAGCGCAAGCCAGCCTACCCGCCACCAGCTCCGCGTGCCCGCGGCCGAGCGCGATAGTTCGCTAAACCGGCCATGCCGCGCCTGATGTCGAATCTTTCTATAGACTTGGTATTGCGCCGTAACTGCAAGCCAAGCCGGCTTGCGGAGCGGTATCAGTATCCCGTATTTTTTTTGAGGATTCCCCATGAAGCTTCGCAGCATTGCCGCAGTCGCTATACTGGCTTTCGCGACGGTCGCGGCCCATGCCCAGACCGGCCTCTACTTCAACCCTGTCGCCATCCGCATCAGCAACCCGACGGCGGACACCGGATCATTTGCCTTTCTCGGCCAGAACTCCACCTCCCAGGTCTTCTATGGCTACGATTTCGGCGGCTACTACGACTTCTTTCATAGCGGCCCGCTCTCTGCCGGCTTCGACGTGCGCGAGTCCGACCTGCACGCTAACAATGCCATGCTCAGGAGCTTCCTGGTGGGCGCGCGCGTCTCCGCCAAGCCCTTCACGCGCCCCATCAAGCCCTATGCGCAGTTCTCCTTCGGCCTCGGCACCACCAAGCCCCCAGTCAGCACCGTCCACGTCAGCAAATTCGATTACGTCCTATACGGCGGCATTGACTACACCCTACAGAAGCACATCGACTTCCGCGTCGTTGAGATCGGCTACGGTTCTGTGACCACGGTAAGCACTGGGACCGTCGGCGGCGGCGGTACCCAATACATCCCCGCGTCCACCCAGATCAGCTTCAGCTCCGGCCTCGTCTTCCGCTTCTAGTCGCGCTCCAGCATTGCTGTACCCCTATCTCTGGGCCCTCCTTCTGCCCTGCGCACAGTCGAAAGAGAATTCTCGGACAGTCTTCCATTTTTCTTCGCTTGTGAGGCCAACATTCCCTAATTTTGCCGATCGGATTACCCCTCCGCCGCACCGTCTGTCCTCCGGTTCCAGCCCCAAAATCCTTCCGCTATAAAAATTTGCTGACATTGGCGTTCCGTTTCTATATGCTCATCGGTGCGCTAAAAACTCCTCGCAAAAGGAACACCGATGAAACTGCGAACCATAGCTCTTGTTCTTTCCGTTGCCCTCGCATCTGCTGCTGCCCACGCTCAAACCGGAGTCTATGTCACAGGCGACGCCCAGCAGTTCACCCAAAAGGGAGTCCTTCTGTTTCCTGGTACGCACACCAACATAGACAAACTCTGGCTGTACGGGGCCACCTACGGCGTTTATTACGACTTTAATCGCCTGCCCCTCATCGGCAAGCTTAAGACCGGCCCCGTAGCTGTCGGCGTCGACGGTCGTGGAGACATCTTCCGCCTCAACGTATACGGGTCCCAGATAGACCGCGAGGATGGCATCTTCAGCTTGCGCATCTCTGCTAAGAAGCCCACGAAGCGGTTTCTCCTGTTGGGCACCGCTCCCTACGGCCAAGGCGGGTTCGGCATCGGTCATACCAGGAACGCGTTTCGTACCTATTACAACAACAACTTCATCTATCAATTCAGCGTAGGTTTCGATCGTCCTCTCTCTCACAAGTATAAGAATCTCGACTGGCGCGTGTTGGAAGTGAGCGCAGGCAGCCTGGCCAATTATCCTACCGGCTACTACGCAGGGAACGGCGGCGCAGGCACAAACCAGAGTAACCACATGATCACGATCGGCACGGGCATTGTCTTCCGCTCGCGCTAACATGACCCTGCACGTTTGAATCGCCCCACCCTTTCAGAGTACTGTTCTGAGGGGGTGGAGTGCCGGCAACGACCTTCCGCACTGCTACAGCGCACCTTATCTCGATTCGTCCCGTCCATTTCCATCTCTCCACATTGAGAATTTGTTCGCTCGTTTGCTCCGCCATTGTTGAGCAACGGTAACGTACAGCGGGCGGTTCTCTCTGAATGAAAACTATCTTGCATGAATTTTCCAATACCACCGTACTTGGGAAAATGCTCTAGCATGACAGAATGCGCGTAGCCTTCTTCGGCGGCACATTCGACCCCATCCATCGCGGTCACCTGCGCCTGGCCTGCGCCGCGGCAGATGCTTTTGCACTCGACCGCGTTCTGTTCGCTCCAGTTGGCAACCAGCCCCTGAAGCCCGAAGCGGCCATTGCCTCCTACTCTGACCGCCTCGCCATGTGCCGCCTTGCCCTGGACTGTGGAACACATCTACAGCCTGCGATGGAGGACCGGCAATCCGTAACCGTCAACTCCCCCGACCCTCGCTTCGCCGTCTCCACACTCGACGCTCCACGCCCCGGCGGCACACCAAATTACAGCGTAGACACACTGGAAGCGCTCACACACCTGTTACCAGACGCAACCCTCTACGTCCTCACCGGCGCCGACAGCTTCCTTGATCTGCGCCGCTGGCGCTCTCCCGTTCGCCTGCTCGCGCTTGCCGAGTGGATTGTGGTCAGCCGTCCCGAGTTTCCCCTGAGCGAAACGCAACTCGCGCCACTCGCTCTGACCCTAGCCCAACGCGCCCGCGTCCACCTCCTCACTACGGTACACGAGGATGTCTCCGCCACTGAACTTCGTCGCCGCCTGCAAGCCGGAGACCCATGCCCCGGCCTGCTTCCGCCCGCCGTCGCCGCCTACATCCATAGCCACGGCCTCTACCGCTGAATGCAGCGATGCTAGACTCAAGCGGTATGGCGAAGCAGTCGGAGGGCGATGGCAGGCAGGGAACCCTGGCTGGTCTGTGGCTGGAACCCACACGCAAGCGCGCATCCCAGCGACCTACCAGGCACGAAGTCCTCGAACCATCTATTGAACCTCGAACGGCAGACCTTGAACCGCGGACCGGCGCCGCCTCTGCGCCATGGAGCGTTCGCGAGCTGGTCAACGAACTTCGCCAGCACGTCGAGGACGCCTATGCCGACCTCTGGGTAGAAGGCGAAATCTCCAACTGCCGCGCGGCGCCCTCTGGACATATCTATTTCACGTTGAAGGACGGCGAGGCGCAGCTTCCGGTTGTGCTTTTCCGCCGGCAGGCGCAACTGCTCCGCTTCCAACCGCAGGACGGACTTGCCGTGCTGGTGCGCGGCCGCGTCTCTGTCTATGAGTCGCGCGGTCAACTCCAGCTCATCGCCGAGACGCTACAGTTGCGCGGCGCGGGCGCATCGCAGTTAGCGTATGAACAGCTCAAGGCCCGCCTGCTTGCCGAGGGTCTCTTCGACACCGACCGCAAGCGCCCGTTGCCCGCATTTCCGCGCACCGTTGGTGTCATCACCTCCATGGGTGGCGCGGTCCTACACGACATTATTAAAATCGTTCGCCGCCGCCACGCGCGTTTGAACCTGCTGGTCTATCCGGCGACGGTGCAGGGTCCCGAATGCGCTGCCTCGGTGGCAGCAGGCATCGTATGGTTCAATAAAAGCCATCGCACGAAGAGTCAGCCCAGCAAACTCTCCGGCAAAGTCGATCTCATCCTGATTGCGCGCGGTGGAGGTTCGCTGGAAGATCTCGCCGGGTTCAACGACGAGGCCCTTGCCCGCGCGATCGCTGCGTCCGCGCTTCCGGTTGTCTCTGCGATCGGCCACGAAACCGACTTCACCATCGCGGATTTTGTCGCCGATATGCGTGCCCCCACGCCCTCTGCCGCCGCCGAACTCGTCACCGCCGCACAGCACGGCATCGAAGAGCGCGTCGCGGCGCTGGATGCACGCGTTCGCCGAGCCATCCGCTACCAGATGATGCGTGCGCGGCAACGCTTCACCACGCTTTCAGTTGCGCATATACAAAACCGGTTGCAGGCCCTCATTGGCCGCCGCGGTCAACGACTCGACGACCTTCGCCATCGACTTGCTCTGGTCGCCTATCGCCGATTGCGCGAGCATGCCAGTCAGCTTGCGGCCCTTACGGTGCGACTGGAACGCTACAATCCAGCCGTCCGCCTTGCCCTCGCGCGCCGCCGCCTGGAAGTCGCCAGCCAATCCCTCAGCCGGCTCGCCCTCACCACCCTTGCTGCGCGCAGTACTCGGTTCGACCGCGCCGCTGCCCGGCTCCACGCGCTCTCGCCGCTGGCGGTACTGAACCGCGGCTATGCACTGGTCTATATCGAAGAAGGCAAAGGCGCAGGCCAACTGCTGCGCAATGCCTCCGACGCTCACCCCGGGCAGTCCATCCGTGCCCGCCTGGCCAACGGCTCCGTGACCGCAGAGGTTAAGTCCACCGATCCTGTATGACCGTAGCGAGTGCCAGCAGGAAGCGTCACAAACCGGCATAATGGAGGCAGAGTTCCACCACCCCTCGGGCCCTATACCCAACTTCCTGCGAGAGTTCCCATGTTGCCCCTTCACGAACTGTTGCTGCGCTTGCCACTTCGCGAATTATCGCTGCTCGCTTCTCTTGTCGGGGCGTCCGGGGTCCTGCTGTGGCGTGTGCAGGAGGGACGCAGCGCCGTCACAACCCCGAAAATCCTAATCCCGCCCATCGGCATGGCCACGGGATTCTGCATGTTCCTGGTCCCGGAGTTCCGCCTCCCGTTGCTGTGGGCGGTCTGTGCCTTTCTGCTTGGCGCCACGGTCCTCGCCTATCCATTGCTGCACACTTCGCGCCTGGTGCGCGATGGCGATGTCATCATGATGCAACGCTCCAACGCATTTTTCCTGGTTGTGATCGTTCTCGCCGCCATTCGGGTCCTTGCCCACAGCTACCTGGACAAGTTCGTAGACGTGAAGCAAACCGCCGCGCTCTTCTTTGTTCTCGCTTTCGGCATGATTCTGCACTGGCGCATGCGCATGTTCTTCGAGTATCGCCGGCTCACCAGCGGTTCAACCTGACGGGTACAGTTCTCGCGTTGCTATAGCGAATACCCGAGACCCATTTTCAGTTGCCGCCTGACCCAAAAGCAGCACTATGGTGAGCCTGCAAACGCCTGATAATAGAGTTGGAGAAAGATTCGAATGAAGAAGCTGTTTGGCACGGACGGCATTCGCGCCGCCGCCGGCCAGTTCCCGCTGGACCCCGCCACCATCCACACCGTAGGCCTCGCGTTGGCACATCACCTGGGCGATTCGCCGCGCGTCCTTATTGGGCAGGACACGCGTGAGTCCTCCGGCTGGATTGCCGCCGCGCTGACCTCGGGCCTTGTCGCTGGTGGAACAAACGTAGAGAGCGCGGGAGTCATACCCACCCCCGCCGTCGCGTTCCTCACGCGCTCGCGGACCTTTTCCGCCGGCATCGTGATCTCCGCATCGCACAATCCATGGGTTGACAACGGCATCAAGCTCTTCGGTCCCGACGGCTACAAGTTGCCCGACGCGACCGAGCTTGCCATTGAAGATGAGATATTCCGCCGTATCGAATCGGCTACCCTCGAACCTCGAACCCCGAACCCCGAACCTTCCATCAATGAGGCTGACCGCGCCGAGTACATTCGCTCGCTGCTCGCCGCCGTTCCCAATCTTTCACTGGACGGCCATCGCATCGTCATCGACTGCGCCAACGGCGCTGCCAGCGCAGTTGCGCCACAGCTCTTCGCAGAACTCGGCAGTGGCGAAGTTATCCTCACCCACGCCTCGCCCAATGGCCGCAACATCAACGAGAATTGCGGCGCGCTTTATCCCAGAACGGTTGCCGCGGAAGTCGTCCAGCAACACGCCACCATGGGCATTACCTTCGACGGCGATGCCGACCGCGCGCTCTTCGCGGATGAAAATGGCAAGGTTGTGAATGGCGACGCGGTGCTGCTGCTTGCGGCCCGCGACCTGGCCGCACAGGGCCTGCTTACCAACTCCACCGTAGTGGCGACCACGATGTCCAACATGGGGCTGGAGGCAGCGCTGAAGCGCTATGGGATTACGATGCTGCGCGCGCCCGTGGGCGACAAGTATGTCCTGGAAGAGATGCTGGCCACCGGCGCGGCGCTGGGCGGAGAGCAGTCCGGCCACATCCTCTTTGCCGGCCGCAGCACCACCGGCGACGGCCTGCTGACCGCGCTGCTGCTGCTGGACATTCTTCACCGCAGTGGCAAGTCGCTGGCCCAACTCACCGCCGACCTCAAGACCTTCCCCCAGGTCATCGTCAACGTACGCGTGCGCGAGAAGCGTCCGCTGTACTCGATCCCCGCGGTAGCCGCAGCCATCGCCGCCGCCGAGGAAGCGCTGGCCGACTCAGGCCGCGTCGTCATCCGCTACTCCGGCACAGAGGCGTTGGCTCGGGTGATGATCGAGGCCGAATCCGAAGCCCTCATGCACCTTCACGCCAACACCATCGCCGCCGCCATCCGCAACGAACTTGGCGTGTAACAATCGCCATTATGCCAATAACCGAGATCAGGGAAAAAGGCGCAAGACCCGCGTGGAAGCCCACTGTGTTCTTTCTTGTCCTCGCCTATAGCATCGCCTGGATCCTGTGGCTGCCGCTCGTGCTCGGTCCTCAAGGTCTGCACCTCACCAAGTACGATGCATCCCTTCCGTTTTGGGTATCGCTCGGGACTATCGGGCCACTTATCGCCAGTTTTTTTGCAACACGCTACGAGAAAGGCCGATGGGCGATGCCCAGCCGCTTCCTCCCCACCATGCAGCTGCGAAGCTGGTTCAACTTGCTTCCGGGTCCTGCGATCACTACATTCGCGTTCGTCATCCTTCCCTATATGTACTGCATTGCGCCGGGACATAAGTTAATACCTCTTCGCTTCCTGGCTCCGCTGTTGGCAATTTGGCCCAACATCTTCGGTGGCCCGCTGGAAGAAGAGTTCGGCTGGCGAGGATTTCTTCTCCCCCGGCTCTCTGCGCGCATCGGCAATATTTGGGCAACGCTTCTTGTTGGCGTCCTTTGGGCAACTTGGCACCTGCCTCTGATGCTGACCCACGCTTGGGGACCTTTCTGGTACTTCCTCCCGATGGTCATGGCCTTGGCCGTTTTCGCATCGCTGTCCTACTATGCAACCGGAGGAAGCATCCTTGGCCCCATCCTCGTGCATTACGTCTTCAATACTTGCTCCACCATGCTTAACACTGCATTCCTAGGGCAGCCGCGCTACCGCCATCGCGACATCAACGAGACGATTCTGGTATGCATGATCGGAATTGCGCTGCTCATGATCGCCGCCACACGAGGCAAGCTAGGTCAAAGTTGTTCCGATCAAGCGATCACGCCATGACAGGGGAGCGAACCAACAATTTGCGCAGAACCCTAAGCAGCCTTCCGATACTCAGAAGTCACTACGCTGCGTATCTTCTTGCGCCTCTTCTGCGAGGCTAGCCAAATATCCCTCTGGAGCTGCATCCCCAACCACATTTCAACATCCACTCCAAGTGCATCTTGCAGTCGCAGCGCCATATCGGCCGAAACTGCTGCCTTGCCGTTGATTACGCGA
>Ga0181529_10003647_pt1 | contig 17325 bp, 9 predicted proteins | sample PEATcosm2014_Bin_36_FD_119763 | JGI IMG/M metagenome (GOLD analysis project Ga0181529, IMG submission 119763) | Peatland microbial communities from MTU Mesocosm Facility, Houghton, MI, USA - PEATcosm2014_Bin10_30_metaG | ecosystem: Environmental > Terrestrial > Soil > Wetlands > Peat | place... | reverse complement strand
CCTCACGCTCTTTGAGAAAATGCCCATTTCACAGGCTCTTACTCAACTCCCACCCCTTTCCCCATCACCCGACATCAAAAATCATCAATGTTTACTTCGTTTCTAAACCGGACAGTAGTGAAATTACCATATTGCCGCAGAATGTGCTGTGCGTCCGGATTGTTTGCTATCTTCTCGCACTTAAAAATCCAACCGCGAAGCAGATCCTTTTCGGTTTCATCATAGGCACAGATAACTTTTAGAAGCGCCGCGACTTGCGTTCGTTCAACATCCGTCCAACCTGTCGTATCCGGGCCAGTATTTCCATTCAGCCGCAAGTAGATGATGGCATCGCAGTTATAACCATTCGCTCTCACATAATCCAAGTATCGAGGAAGCTGCCTTACCATGTCTCCAGCATTATTGATCTTGTTTTCAATGATAATCGCCTTTTTGGAATCCTCGTCTTTGATGCAAAGATCAACCCTGCCTTCCTCCCTTTCGATCAGCGCATTTGAGTAATCCAACAAATTGATTTTAGCTCCGTGCGATTTGATGAATTCCAGAAAAAGATGAAGAAATGTTTCCTGCTCCTGATGTTTGCCCTTTGGATCAATCAACGCTCTGAGAATGTCGCTGTGAAAATTCTCTCGGTAGTAAAGTTCTGAGATGATGCAAAAAAGGTTCAGCCCAATGTCAACATTCCGCTTTTTCAGATTCGCATTATACTCTCCTGTCAATGCAGCCAGTTCTGCACTGCACATAAACTGGCCCACCTCGCAAATGGCATTATCGTTGAGTGCCTTGATTCGATTCAAAAACGCAACTGCATTTTGGTCAATTGTCATGCAGCAGGAAGTTACACCTTCATTGCGTTTGGTCGCCTTGCTTTAATGTTTCTACGACTTGAGAAAGGAAACCGTTACCAACGAACGGCACTTGGCCGAAAATAATTTCTGGTTCGCCTTCGAGCTTTGCCGCCAAGTGGCCTTTGCCAAGCAACCGTTCCGCTCCCTTTTCGCCCAATGCGATTTCGGATGTGCCTTCGCCGTCCACGCGTAGCACAAGACGATTGCCCAAATTGGCGCGAAGTTGCATCGGCATAACATTTGCATCTGGACGTTGTGCGGCAAAAACAAGCGAGATTCCGGCTGCCCGCGCCTTTACGCCGAGCCTGCCCACAACGTCGGAGACAGCATCGGCATATTGCTCCGTCATCATCCATTCGGCAAATTCGTCGTGGATGATCCACAGAAACGGCAATTTCTCGGTCGCGTTCGGTTTTTTGTTCAGGTCGAAAATGTTCGAGACTTTGTTTTCCTTGAGGACGGCATAGCGCCGGTTCATCTCGCCAACGAGTTCGTTGAGCTTGAGAATCGCGTTGTCCTGGTCGTCAATGATGCCGTCTTGCAAATGGGGCAAGCCTTCAAAAGCGAAGTAGTCCACACCGAGTTTCGGGTCAATGAGGACAATCTTGGCTTGGTCGGGTGTGTTCGTGCAGGCGATGCCCAAAATGATGTTCTGCATCAGCACGGACTTGCCGCTGCCGGTTGAACCGGCAATCAACGTGTGCGGCGCGTGCAATTTCGGCGACAGAAACAAATGGCTGCTGTCTTCTTCTTTAACGGCAATCAGCAATTCGTGGTTGCTGTTTGCACAATCTGGATTCCAGTTCTTCCAGACTTCGGGCAGGTGAAGGACGCGGCGGTTCAATCGAGCAATGGCGATGGCAACGACGCCGGGTTCGGCGCGAACGGAAATCACATTCAGCTTGTGGGTCGTGAGGAACTCCGACCGCCGCTTGAGCACTTGCTCGACGGTGAGATTCGCGCTGCCTTGAAATTTCAGGAGCGCCGCATTTGGCGTAAGGGTGCTGTTGAGAAGTTTCGATTGAAGCTGGAATTGTTGCAGTGCTCCCTTGCACAGATTCTCAACCCGCTTGAGCCATTCCGCATCGGCGGCACTGTCCTTCGTGCCGCCCTGATAATCTGCGAGCAACTGGCTGACTTGGGGGTAAGCCCACGAGTTAAGCAAGGGAGTCGCGGTGATATTTTGATTATTTGGCGCAGGCATAGGCGTTGTGGTTGATGATGGCTTGGTCGGTTTTGGCTGTGGTCCTTTGCCGTCGCCGTCTGTCGGTATGCCGCCTCCACTCGACGAGTCATCGTCAGGTTTCCTCCGTTGAACAATCTGCACACGATCCGACGGCTTCCGATAAATTTGTTCCTGCCAGATGTCTTCGCCTGCCACAGATTTACGAATTGGGGTTGGATTCGAGTCTTTCCAATAGCTCAAAACCAACTCGCGCAGTTTTGCCCGCGAGAAAACCTCTTGATACGATTGTTCGGCTTCGGCAACGGCAGCGAAATCAGAACACTCGCCGGAGTCAGACGGGCCGGATACAAAGATATGCGAGTAGCCGCGCATGTGAATAGCGCACTGGCCTTCGCGGACAGCGCTTCGCCAAGCTGCCAAATCAATTGGAGAATTTGCCGGGAATTGAATTCCATTCAACATCAGGTCTGAGAAACGCGAAAGCCAGAGATCACGATCAAGGCGTTTGGGATCGCCGAAAATTGCGTCGTTAATGCGACGAACCGTGTCACGAAGTTGCTTTTGCGATTCCTTGCGCTTCGTGGCGAGACCGGCAACATCAATATATTTTGATTCTGCAATGATGACGGCGAGTTGAAGTTTGCCGTCCGTTGTTTGTTCCGGCGTGATCGCAAGGATGTCAGCAATTTGCTCTTCTCGCTGACCAAGCCACTCGGCGTAATCGTCGAGAAAATACCAACCAAAGCGCCGGTTTTTTCCTAGCTCATGGCGAATCATGTAGCGACTGAGAACAACGCCCATCAGTTCGCTGGCGTTGCGCCCGCGTTTTGCGGCACGAAGCACGATGTCGCCGGAAATCTCATTCGCGTCGTTGATGAATTTCTCCGTAAGTTCCCGGCAGTCATCATCACTTAGCTCAAGATTCAAATCCTTTACGCGCCCCAATACCATTGAGCGCAGCAAGCTCAATGGCGCAGTTGAAGAAATCAGAATGTTGCGTCCCTGCGTCGTGCCCTGCTTGTAGCGGATGACTTTCACACCCTGATTCAAAAGCTGGCGACGGTCGAGCAGTTCGTCAAAGTTGACAACCCAATTTCCAAGATTATGAATTTCCCGGAAAATATCCCGTGTCTTGTTTTCGTTGAAATCAAGTTGTCGAGCCGGGAGCAGGCGCTTGGTTTCAACCCCATCCCAATCACCCTTGATAAAGGTCGTCAGTGCCGTGATGAACGACCAGCCCTCTTTTGCCTGCACCGGGCAGCATAAATAGACGACCGATTTCATGTCGTCGGTTGCCGAAGGCCGCCGCCGCGACCAGCGCGCCGGGATGAAAGAAGATGATTCTACCGAGACGCACGTCTCTGGATACCACTCTAGTCCAGCATGACGGGCGATAACATCCTGCAAGAAAACCATGTCTGCCGGCGGGCCATCCTTCGGGTCGGGCACAGGCGCTTGGTCAGCCATGATGCCAATGCGAAGACGCGCCATGAAATCCTTCGCCGCTTCGCTGGACACAAAAGAGTCTGCGTCAGCATCTGACGATTCGATGATTTTTTCGTAGAGTTCGCGCAGTTTTATCCCGTCCCGGTGACGAAGGATAATTTGGCAGCGCATATCCTCTTCGTCTTCCTGGAGTTCGTTCATCTTGTCCACAAGCGAATAAGGAAGACGCGCTGAATCGCAGTTATAGAGGACAACTGACAAATTCGCGCGTTCGTGTGGATAGAGCGAAAGAAATCGCTTCGTCAGGTCAACGATGAGCGACGACGTTTCGGATGGACTCTCGTTGGTGTCGTCGAACCCATCGTTGTTGATTACCGGAGACTCATGGAGGCTGTAATCAAGATGATGGTCAGTCAGTGAAAGCATTTCAGGCTTTGTGGCGTGCCATCCGAGAACGATTTCAGGGTAGAAGGGATGCGATAATTCCGCCTCCAGTTCCTTAAAGAAAAGCGGGGGATCGCCAAAGAAAACTTCGTCAGCGGTCAACAAGTGCCGAATCAGCGAAGCGACTTGAACCGCTTTGTTTGCCATTGCCGCCAGTCGGAGCGGTTGCCAGGGCGCAACAATCGCTGTGACCCTGCCGCTCTCGACCACCACTGTTCCAATTTGTAAAAGTGGGCGAAGAAGAATTTCACGGTTACGGTCACCTTTGGCCTCCTTGCAGATCGTGTGGAGAAGTGCGCCGTAGTCTTCGGATTGTTTGACCATTGCGGGACATGCCAAACCATCTTCAACGAAGCCTTCAATTGCGGCACGATAGCTCTGCTGAAAAGTTTGGAAAAGGGTCAGCAGTTTTGAGGCAATTTGCCCGGAGATAAATCCTTGTTCCTGCGCCTTTGCCAAGTTCGCAGTCCAAGTGAGTGCGATGTCTTGCTCCTTCTTGTAAATTGATACAAATGAACCCCGGTCCTGACCGTGTGCTGGATACAAGGTGCGGACGTTCCGAAGGTCAAGTGATTGATAGCGTCCCTTGCCGCTCACCGGCTCGCGGTTGACTCGACAAAAGACTAGCGGGTGTTCGGCCAAGCGTGACCAGTCGGCAGAAAATTCGCTGGCAATGGCATTCGGGTCATAGGTCCAGACAAGTTGCTTGAAATACGTCTCGGTGGTGCCGCCGGAAAGTTCAACTTCCAATTCCAGCAAAAATTTCAAATGCAACGCAGCTTTGGCAACCGATTTATTACGGTAAGGTTTTGACGCCTTGTGCCATTGGTCGCTCAACGCCTCGAAATTCATCAGGTCACCGATTTCCCACGACACGCGATTGCCGAACAACGCTCTTAAACCACGGTAGCGGCGGGCGAAAAAAAGTCCTGCATCTTCATTTAGGTCTTTGAGGTCTTTTTTGGTGCGCCGGTCGCAGGTGATTTTCAGCCGACGTTTGGACGACGGCATATCTTGGTCAAATAGCCACTCCAAACAGAGGGCGATCCCCAAAAGGAAATCTTCCGATTCGATGGGTGTTCCAAAAATAAATCTATCCCACCTTGCCTTGAGAGCGGGGCGCTCCTTTAGCTCATTGCGATGCCGCCGGTAAAAATCTTCGTCTTCATCTTGGGCTTCACTCCGATTACAGTCTCGCAATCGTGCAAGATAACTGCGTTCGTCAGCGGTGAGCAGGTCGGCTTCGCGTTCGTCGTAGAATTCCAACGTCGCTTTGCCGAGATTAAACTTCTCCTTCTTCAGTCCGTCAAAAAGCGGTTTGATCCATTCCCATTCGCATTGAGCAAGGGCAGCCGCTTCGTTGTTCCATCCGCTGTTGGCGTGAATGAAGGTTTCGATGGTCGGATGGATTGCGCCAGGAATGGCATCTTTAACCTTTTCAAAAGCGGCAACCAAATCATCCTCCAAAAGGAGTGCCTGCGTTGGTGTTTGCTTTACGAGATAACAGCCGCGCTTCCTGATGGCCTGGGCATACAGGGGCTTCCATTTCGAGAGAAAACCAGCGGTCTTTTCGTTGAGATTGGAAAAGAATGCGGTGTCCTTTGGGACGTGCAATGCAGGAAGCGCAACGCCAAGTGCAAAAATTACGGGTTGTCCATCTTCAATCGCTTGGCGCGTCTGTAAAACGTAATCGGCAAATCGGTCGAGCGCGAATGGGCGCACTTCAAGCAGTGCTTCAAGAGCCTTGACCCACCAATGCCTGTGCTGATCAGTGATGGGCAAACCTTCGGCTGCAAGAGCGACCCAAAGTTCAGGATGTGTTCGGAGTTGCTGTGCGCCGATTGGAACAAGTTCTTTTAGAGATTGCTCCTCGTCGTCGCCGATATTCGCGACTAGCAGCGCACCTTTATCACACGCCGCATTGCGAAAATAAGTCGTGCGCTCGTTTGTGAGAATCGCCGGAGGTAATCCATGATTTCCGACAAAGTGGATCGGTAATTTTATGTCAACCAGCTTTGACAGCATCGTGTCAGCCAAAATTGTTTTGGCAACGGCGGCAGTTTGGTCAGCCGTCAGACAATCAAGCAGGTATCGGGCTACACCCGTTGAATCGTCTTCGGAGAGACGGTCACGAAGGTAACAGGCGGCAACTTTGCCAATCAGTTCATCGCACGTCATGCGACCTCCTTGTAGTATGGGTTGATGACGTAGGCACAGCCGTCAGAAAGCCGGCGTAAAAGCCCCAAACTGCCCAACCGCTGCTCCAGCCGGCGCGCATTTGCCTGAAAAGCCTTCTTATCGAATTCATCCTTCGCCAAAACTTGTTCGGCTTCCCGGTCGCCAAAGACGATGCTGTAACGGTTATGTAATTTCTGAAGAAACTGATTAAGTTCAACCCGCTTTTCCACGTTTGCGAACAAGAGGGTTTTCAACAACGCATCAGTTGGGGCGTATCGGAGCTTCACCGTGCCACGCTTGGAAACGAGTCCAATTTCCCGGCCGTAATTGCGATGAATGTTGGCAACGTGCTGGCGATGGCGTTTGATTGCCGCCTGTCGAAGCGCGATCATTAATTGTTCGGCGTCGGGTGGGCCTTCGTAATCCTCGCCCCACCGCGCCTTGTCGAGCAAGATGGCTTTGCATTTCTCAAACGCACCATTTTCGGTGAGCGCTTTTTGCCAGTCCGCAGAGGATTCTATGTTCGAGATGAAATTTTCAACAGCTTGGGCTGGCAAAAGGTTGTTCTCCTGATACAAGTCACAGGAGATTTCACGAACTAGCGTCTTCTTCGGCGCAACCACTTCGCATACAAGACTCAAAGGCTTGCTCAAGCCGAGAACCTGACGCGAGACGGACAACTGATATTTGACTAGGTGTAATCCGACCAAATTTACCAAATGCGGGAACACATCAAAGCCAGGGACGTTCAGACGCAAAACCGCAAGCCAATCCTCGGCGAGTTCGTCGAAGCATGGGTGTTGCGCGTATGGCAGAAACGCATTGGCGCGGTCAACGCTTACTTGCTCATCTTCGGCTGACTGAAGACATTTTATGATGGAATTCCAGGTTGTGTCCGTCGTTGCCAGTCGCTCCTTGAGTGCCGCAAGCAATTCCGTTTTGCATTGAGCGCGACAAAGCATCAAGTAAAGCACCTCTCCAGTTCTGCCGAAGAATCTCCGGTCATTTGTGGTCGCGGTGTTGTCCAAATCTTCGTAAAGGCAATCTTTGCCGTAGGGGAAAACAAACTTGGAAGTCCATCGCTTGTTGCTGTCCACCTCCAAGCTGGTTGTGCGGACGAGAGATACAACCTCGCAGAAATTGTCGAAGCTGTGGAAGTGTTCTTTAAGATAATCAAAGCGTGGCAGATTCAAACCGGGGAGATTTTTCATCCGTTTGAACCACTCGTTCCATTGACCTGCGTCGCTCGGATAATTCAGCCGGATTTCCGCAAGATGGGGATTATTGAAAAGAATGTTCCGCAGATACAGCCGATGGGCTGCTTTGTATTTGAGTGTGTTAAGCCCGTTCGGTTCGGCGAAGGCTCTGTTTTTTTCTGACTCGTGATGAAACACATTCAAGAATTCCAGAAAAACCATCCACGGCATTTGCTCATCATAAAGCCGGTGTCCCCAAATCGCCTCGTCCACCCACATGGACGACGACTGGTCGAAGCTGTCGGGCGGCGGTAATGATTGAAGGTTGGCAATCATGGGACAATTTCCACAAATCTTGGGTCAGGCATTCCTTGGTCTGTCAGCGCGAGCAGATTCAATCCGATGGTTGAACCAGCGGGAGCTTGTTCCTTCGCTTGCCGCATTGCGTAAGCTGCGATGAGCTGGCTTTTGAACGCCAACAAGTCTTCGTAACATTCCTTTGAAAAACTCGCCGGCAATGCACCCTCCAGCGCGATACGCGAAAGAAACTCGTATCGAATCAACGTGAGATTGAAATCCACCGATATATCTGGGGCGAAGAATACCGAGAGAAGCACGCGCCCGTTGGATTCGTCGTATCGAAGAATAACTTTTTCGCCTTTGCTCGGTTCTACCGAAATGCGTTCAACGAGGATGCGGCTCACTTTCGCCTGTGAGTAATTGCCGCTCGTCGCTAAATAAAGCTCACGGTCGCTATTGATAAGCATCCCCGTGAACACGCGGTTCAGTCCCTTGACTAGGCGCGACAAAATTGGGCGCTTTACGGCGTCGCCTCTGGCTAGAACATTGAGAACCGCATTGAGATATTCACCAGCAAATTTGAAAACGGTTAGTTCCCAAAGACTGAGTTCGCCTTCTTTTTCCCTTGGGATTTTGAAAAACAGGCCGCGCCGCTGGCTGATGAGCATTTGCATGAACTCGCGCGTCTGTTCTTCGCTTTCGTTTGTGCCTTCGATGTATTCCAGCTTGCCTGCATAAAATCGCGAGTCCGCGCCGTAAAATTGATCCTTCGCAACGAATTCATCAAAGTAACCGCCAAGATGTTCGTCTCCCTCACCAAAAATGAGAATGTTGTCCACCCGATTCGATGTTTCGTAACCGATTTGGAAACGCTCCAAATAATCGAAGATGGTGATTGTCTGCCGGCGATTTTCAGAAAGATTTCCACCAAAGATGTTGTTGTAAAGGCTGGCCTTGGAAACCGTGCCAGCCGCGATGACTTTCGGCACATCTGCGGGAATCATCAACTGGTCTTTAACATCGGGATGGCCAAGCACCGAGTTGGTCAGCAAAAGCAGAATTTGTCGAATCGGAACATGGAGGCCATTGTAATCACACAATTCGAGGAGGGAACGCAGGCGCGACCGCACCAGCGGTGTGTTTAGTAATTCATAATTGTATCGAATCGGGCATTTCGGGCCGAACACATCGTTTTCGCCCGGCAAACCTTCTTGAAGCTCCTTCCAACCTGGATGATTCAAAAATGCCTCAATCGCCCGGTCAAACAACTCGGCTGAACTGGCACGGCTAAGGTTAAAGAATTTCAGGCGCACATCAGCCTGCTCCTGCCGGTCTTCAACGAGCAAATCTTCAAAGACCTGGCGTGCCCTCACAACGGCATTCGTTTCCTTCAAACGACGCCAAGACTCGATCAACTGTCCGTCATTGGCAGCAATGAGAAAAATTTCATCCGCTTCCTGATTGAAAAGCGAATGGCAAAACTTTTGGAGCAGTTCTTCCTTTTCCGGCTCCCATGCCGCGCCTTGTTGTGGTGCCCAACCACTCAAATCACGAATGAAGTGAATTTTTACCGAGCGATAGAGACTGCGGTCTTCAGAATCCGGCCACGCTTTTCGATTTTTTGGATAGTGGAATTTGATGGTCAGGTAAGGACTGTCTGACGCCCAATCCTCATCGTTTCCCTTGAGCGCCTTCCAAACTTGACGGCACAAGTGCGTTTTCCCATCACCAGCCGTGCCGGTGAGAATCACGGAAACCGGGTCGGCGGTTGCTTGATTGAAGCAATTGACGATTTCATTTTGGGTTGGGTGCTCGAACTCGATTGGCGCAATACCCTGCTTCCGAGCCGATCTTTGAATCGTCTCGTCATACATATTGTCATTGCGGGGCACTGGCCCGTAATGACGCAGGAATTTAAGCCATAAGTTCACTAAACGGAGTGTCGCTTGAGTATTGGAATAAGTTGGGTTTCAACTTCCGAAAGTGTCGGACGCTCGGCTCGCTGGTAACGAAGCATCGGCTTTAGTAGGTTGCCATATATTGTCTGATCTCCTGCCGCCAGGTCTTTGCTCTTTAAACATCCATTTGGAATATCTCCCTGAATGATGTGCCAGCACACCTTGCCAAGTTGATAAACGTCAGAACGTTCGTCCAGCTTACGGTCTATAAATCCGTTATTTGACCGCAAAATACAAAATGCTTTATTGAATGCTTCGGGAGCCATCCATCGAGGAGGGCCGATTTTTTCACGGCTTTCTGCTTCTGAATCATCGTCACGAAAACCAACAAGACCCAAATCGCCAATTTTCCAACCTTCGTCGCACCTCAAAACATTCTCAGGCTTAATGTCGCGGTGATACACTCCAATTTCGTGCAAAGCACGAACGCTTCGGATCAAATCGGCACAGAGAGAAAGCCTCTGCTGAAGACTGATTTCTTTTTCTTTTTCGAGGTATTCGCCAAGATTCAATTCGGCGGGCTCCATGAGAAAGCACTGATGCGTGCGTTCTCGTGTGCGTTCTCTAAACATCCAACTTACGCGGACTTTCCCAACACCCTTGAGACGAACAACCAAGTTCTCCTTCCCGTGTTCCAAAGATAACTGCAAGGCTCGAATCTCTCGCCTAAAACGCTCGCGTCGAGCAACTGGAGTTTTTCCGTTGCTGTCATCCGCAAAGTTGCAGACCTTTAGGACCAAAGATGGGGGACCGCCAGCTTCCGCTTCAACAGCCCGGAAAACACTTGAATTAATTCCAAGACCTTTTGTTGAATCCTTTTCATCAAGAGGCAAAGCCTGATACGTCACGTTGTCCACCTCAAAGTAATCCTTAAAGGTTTCGACCCCGTGTAACTCTACACGCCTGTTTTCTGAGACAAAACGCATGGTTCAGATTTGCGGCTCCAAAGCATCCAAACGGAAAACAAGCGAATCACCAACTTTTTCAAAGTCAGAGTCCTTGATCCCAAGGTATTCAGCAATTGCCTTCTGAGTTTCGTTCGGTTTTCCCGAAGTGTTTAGAAAGAGGTCTTCAAAAAGTTTATTGCGCGCCTCTCTCGCCTTCTTTGAGTTCGATTGCGTAACACAGTTGACAGCGTATTCCATCAGCGGATCACACTCCTCCTGTGAGGGGCGTATGTGTGGCGAAAGTTTCAAAAATATCCGATAGAAACGCTCCAATGATTGATCGTTAATATCTGGGTTGTTGCAAACAAACGCGAATAACGAATAAAAATCTCCTTTCTGCTTAAACCTTGTTCGGTTGAGAGCAACTGCCGTGTTGAGTTTTCCGATTCGCTTGAATGTAGATTGAGCTTTTTGTTTGAGCGATTGACCTTGAGCCGCAGTGATGTCCGATTCGTAAAGAGTATCAACCTTCTCCTTTTTGTCTGTAAAACCAAATTCTAGAAAAGCTAGAAGTTCTGAAACAAAATCAATGTCGTTCATCCGGTCAGACGACTTGTCGCTAAACAAACCAAAAGACTCAAACTCTGGAGATCCCGCCAATTCCGTGGCAAGTTTAAGCAGGCGCGTCGAGTAATACTCAGCTTTGAAAAGTTCGGGTCGGTTTAATCGCAGCCCACTAGAATTCACAAGGACATAAAAATCCTCGACTTCCTTGTCGCTGAAACTCTCGTCAAGAATGGTGACCGAAATCTTGTAGGACTTAAACGAATCAAGGGCCTTCGCGTTCTTGGAATCATTTTTAATGGCGTCGGTTATTGTAAAGCGGCTTTGGTCTGCAAACTCGCCATTCCAATACCCGATGATAGACCGGCTCCTCTGTTGGCCATCTACCATTTCCAATTTGTTCTTCGGCAGCGAGCGAACAAAAAAATTGGGCATGGCATTGCCGCTCAAAACCGTTGCGATTAAACTGCGTTGAGCGGAGAGACTCCAAATTGAATTACGCTGATAATGAGGGCTCAAATTTAATCTATCGGCCTTATATAATTCGATCAGATGACCGAGCGTCCACTGTTCAGTCGAGAATCTTGGTTTAATGGCTTCAAACATAACTTTTAGAGTTGGCAAATTAGGCACGCTTTCGGCCCGTCATCTTCCGCTTCCATACCAGCTAAAACTTCGACTAGCCGCTTGTTGCCTCGACTTTGTTTTCTGCGTTCCTCGAATTCAGCGTAGCGTTTTTTGATACCTGCTATATTTTCTGGCTTGCGAAGTTCACTCAACGGCATCCCCTGAACCCAAGTGAATGTTTTGCCGGGATCATCGCTGATTTTTTCATACTTCATTGCTTGCTCGAACTGCTCTGGATGATTCTCAAGCAAACGCACCCATTCAATCGGACGTTGAAAAAAACAGAAGAAACAACCGGAATGAGTCCTGCCCCATTTGAGATAAGGCGGCATCCCGATGCCGCTATCCGTCAAAATCTTCATCACGCCTGCATAGTCAATTCCATCTTCTTTGAACGGGAAAACAGCTTTGATGTTGTCTTTTGTGCTGATGTAGCCGGTGCGATCTTCGTCTGCCCGAATACCAACGTAACTGGTAACGGGATCATCACCGACAAATTCCTCAAACGGTTTTAATTTGAGCAATTTGGTGCACCAGCGCATTTGTGGGGATGGCAAATATCCGCCGAAAACTTCCCACCAATGGTCAAAGCCAGCTTTGTCGTTTAGGCGGATGATTTTCTTGCCCAAGAACGCTTCGACCCGATTCAGATACTCATAAGTTTCCGAAAGTTCCTTGTCTGTGTCGCAAAAAACATATTCCATGTTTTGCACACGGTCGCGCATATACAGCGCCAAAGCGGTGCTGTCCTTTCCGCCTGACATACAAAGGATGTGCCTCATTGGTTTGCTCATTTCTTTTCCTTCTCATTTTTACCCAATGAAGACCAAAGCGCGCGTGATGCTGCCGCCAAGCCGAGCCTTCTGTCTTTATTCAGCAGTGCCTCAAATTGGCCTTGGAGCGACTGCAATCTTTGCTCTTCACCGGCAGCAACATGAATCACCTGTTCGTGTTCTGTGCCGTTGGCTTGAGTGATGGCCAACCGAATTCCCACACCATCTTTCGGCGGTTTGCCGTGGACAAATACAATGCTTTCCACGCGATGAAACCGTGTTGCCAATTCGGCGAGTTCCTGACCGAACAAATCTTCCTCGGCATCATGCCACTTCGACGGTGGCTTGAGTGCGAGGTAACTGCCCAATGATTCCAGCCATTCAGCTTCCGGTAAATTGTCATCCAGCAAGCGCAAACAAAGTGCTTTTAGCTTTGGCTCGGTCACGCCGAGCACGACCTGTTGAGCGCGTCCAGCCAGCGTGGTTCTAAATTGCTGAAATGAGCCGGGAAGATCAAAGGCATCACGCAATCTTTTGCGAAGACGGTCCTGCAATTCCGGGAATGCGGCGCGCAGTTCGTCAATTGCGGCCTTCAATGTCTTCACAAAAAGCTGCACCGCTTTGTTGGCGACGACATCGGCAGTGAACCGCTCAAAACCACACGCCTTCGGCAAATCAGTGAATAGGAGGCTTGCTGGCTCGCGGGCACCAAGGATGGTGTCGCGCACGGCAAGAGCGGTAGGGGTTAATTTTTTGGTGTTTAGAACATAGCCTGGTAGTTGCGCTACAAAAACGCACAGCGGCCTTACCACGTCTAGCAGTTCGGTTTTCCGATTCGCCGAGTGCTTGACTTCCATGACCGCGAGCAACTTATCAAAAAGTTCCGCACGAACTCCTTCGACCTTGCAGTATTGGATTTCAAATTTTTCCGGTGCTTTGGTAAGCAGGAGCATCATCTCGCCGGTCAGCTCTCGTAAGAACGTGCCGTCTTTGAAAAAACTAACTTCTTGTTCGTGGGCAATGGCGAAAACCGTCAGCAAAATCGGAATAATGCCGTCTCGCAATCCGTAGGGCGGACGCCTCAACTCATTGAAAAGAGTGGCTACGTTCACGCGGCCATCCGCTTCCTTGCGGACGATGCTTTGTATCCGCTTGAGCGCCGGCAGGACTTTGCACCTTTCGTCGGTTTTATGGTCGGGTTCGCCTATGCGCCATGCCTCAAGATGTTTGCGGTGAAATCCAGTATTCTGAAGCACCGATAGATACATGGACATTTCCGGTGGCTTCTTGGCTGGATTCATCCCCAGCCATTCGAGGCTGGCAGATGTGAACATTCGTTCAATGAGCCGCATCCGCGCCGCCGCTGCCGCCGAACTCAAGGCGCGACGATTGATCAATTCGTTATGAATACGCGGAGCTTCGGCGTATGTCACATCGCACAGACGAGAAAGTTCCTCCAATAAATGTCTGCCGTTCCGAATTTGAAGCGGGTGGGTTTGATGAAACCAATCAAGAGTCATCCGTCCGCTCATTTGTTTGAAACCGATAACGCTCTCAATGCGGCGTTCGAGCTGCGAGCGCGCATCGGTCTTCTGCCGCGTCACTTCTTCGCGGGCGTATTTATCAGCGTTTAATTCGGGGATTTGAGACGCGATCCAATCCCACCGCTGAACTTCCTGCACCAAGCTCGCCAAGTTGTTCAATGGCTTTGGGACGGCGACCAACCAATTTGTCCTGTCCCGAAGTTCTGCGGCAGTGGCCAAGTTGAGAGCAACATCGCGTTCTTGCTCGGTTTCACAAAGCAGGATGACAATTGAACCGTCCGAATCTGTTGTCTGATTCTGAATCACTGCCGGCATTTCGGTGATTGAGCAATAGCGAACATCGAAATGCCGCAGGTTGCCGGTTTCGATGTAATGCCGACGGGCCACAATGGGGCGCGTTTCGAGGTAATCCTTGATTAAGCTGGCAACGCGCTTGGGAGCTTCAATGGCTCGCCGCGCATCTTCGTATGCCTTTTCAAGGTCAACGGAGGTGTGCGGCCAGAGGCAAAGGCCGCGCGCTTGTCCCCGGTCGTAAAGCACTCGACGCCCGGTGCGAAGTTTTTCAAGGGCTACGCGAACTCGCTTTTGATCATTGTGATCCGTTCCGGCGAGCGCGCATACGATGGCTTCCTCGGTTGGCACTAGGTCGCTATCATTTAAGAGATTCAAGATGCCAACCGTTTTGAGAATTTTGACCTGCAACGGGTCTTCGGTGGCAAAACTTTCAATGAGTGAATCAATTAAATTCCAATGACTCCGGTAGCTCTGGGCGACGAGGCGATGACCAAAATTCGTGCGAACATAGTCATAAAAATCGTGAAGACGATAAGGCTCGGCTCCGTGGAGGCTCTTGGCGGAAAATGCCTGCAAACCAAAAGGTTCATTCGACAACAAGAAGCTGAAAAGCGACCGTTCATTTTGACCAAATCGCCGAAATGTGCGAATGAGCACCGGCAGCATGGTCGGATGTAGCGGGTAAAGATCAACCGCCAAGTCTTGCAACCCCGTGGCATTTGCGGAACCGAGCCAGCCAAGTGTGAGGGATCGCTCCATCGCCCGTTTCTGGTCGTGAGCCTGCGGCTTGGGAATTTGGTCGGTGTTGATGTTTAGAGCCGAGCCGATTAAGTAAGCAATTTGCTCGACCGGCTGATTGAAAACAATTTCGTCGAACCGCCCCGAAACTTTTTCCCATTCACGTTGCGCTGATTGATTCAAATAATCGGCGTAAGCATTGAATCCTTGGTGGAGCAAACAAACAATAAAAAGTGGTTCTTTTCCGCTACGCGAGGCGGTTTCGGCGAGCCGCTGTAAAAGGAACACGTCTTGGCGTTGAGGGTGGAGCGCGGCGAATTCAAAAAATTTTCCCAACTCGTCGAGAATCAAAATCAGGCCGTTGCCTTTGCAATCAGCAATAATCCGAGAATTGACTTCCAAGAGGGCGTTAAGAACTTGATCTTCGGACGGCTCATTCTTGCCGTTGATAAGTTTTTCCAACTCGACTGCAAGCCGAGATTTTTTCCCTTTGCCGTAAACTTCACTAACTGTTTGATGCAACGACTTCAAAATCGTCGTGCCCAAAGCCTGCCGGGAGCATGTCAGCAATACCGGAACGAAATACGGCTTCGGGACGCCGAATTGATGAAAGTTGACCGCTTTGCGAATTTGAGGTGGAAATGCGGAATCGTTGCCAGCAAACCAATGCGCCAGCAATAGTGCGAAACTGGATTTACCCGATCCATAATCACCAGTCATGCGCCATGCCCGTTGACTTGATTTTGGCTTCAAACCGTTTGCAACACGTCCCAAACACGAATGTGCAAAATCGGTCATGACGTAACCTGAAAACGCGTCAGGGTCGGCAAAATCACGTTCCAATTGTGCGGAACGAAGAAATCTGGCTTTTATCTGAAATAGATCGAGAACACGCTTGTCACGCATACTGCACCTCGTTTGTGTAAATCGCATTAAGCAACATTTCCTGGTCACGCCAATTCCTGCGGCGGACTTGTTGCAAAACGGATGATTCGTTGTAGGTGAAATATCCGTCAGTTTCTCGCGCCAAGCGCTCAACCCTCACGCGAACGTCCTCTTCGGCCAGTTTGAAAACCCGACCGGGGCTGCCGTGTCCATGAGCAATCTCCCTGAATTGGATCGTTTCATCGTTTGGGTGGCGCTTCCGCCAGAAATCATTCAAACAATAAACGAAGAGGTCAGAAGTAATTTCGGGTTTTTCCTCACGATTAAAGTTGTAAATCGGCTCGCGCCGGCCAGCGATTTTATCACTTTCGCGCTCGCCGACTCTCACCAGAAGTCCCAATTCGACAAGCGGGCAGTCCAAGTTGTCCTCCTGCACTTCGCCTTTCCGCCCGCGCGTGGGAATGTAGGTGTGGAGGAAGGTTTCAAAATGCTGCTCCAGCGTTACGAGTGAAAACTTGTCGTCCAGCTTTGATGCCTCCTGTTCCAATTCTTTCAAAATCCGGCTCTGCACGAGGTCGGTTTCCTGCCATTTGTTTAACAAATAATCCCAGGCCAGGAGGGGGTTTTCAATATCCGTGGACAGATTCCAATGAATCAGCCACAGCGTCCGAATGTCTTCGAGAAAAGGGTCGTGTCCGTCAGCACCCAGCACGAGCTGGCCGATTGTCGTTGGCTGATACCCGGCATTTCGCGCCAAAGGCTCGGCCATTCCGGTCACTTGCGCCCAAAAACGAATTGAGCGCACCATGTTTTTGCCAACGCCCAAGGTCACCATTGCGCTCTCGTCGTCTGAAAACAGTTTGGGATTTCCCTGCAACCCACGCATGGTCTTGGGCAGCCATGTGTAGCGGCACGGAAAAGACTCGTGACCCGAAATGCGATAAGGCGTATCCACCTGCTTAATCTCGATGCGATTGACGTGAGAGGATATGATTCGACCTTGGCAGTGTCGAGTCTGGATTGGCCTTCGTTTCATTGGGTTTTGCAAAAATCGAGTTTCATGATTTCAATTTGACTCGATTCTAGCAGACGGGGTTGGACAACGGCTGTCCAAGGAAAAATTCGGCACGGGCTGTTAAAACAACCGTTTCCACCTTGAAAACCACGTTGGAATCTCAAGACGAACTGAATTTTTATTGCTGAAAATCACCGCCGCGAAAATACTGCGTGCTATGTATCCTTGGCGCTTGATTGCCATACTTGAGAAGTCCGACCCGTCTTTTCGAGATTTGTTTTATCCAAAAGCACTTCGTTGTCGGCTGGCAAAACGAACCGTTTCCGCTATTGAAGAACATTGGCCGGTTTATTTTCCCACCCGAAAAGAATGCCGTGGATCAAATTGGACGTTGAGCATCCCTGAAAGCGAAGCCCTTTACAAACCCCGTCCCGATTCTTTG